>Ga0265326_10000053_pt1 | contig 67419 bp, 69 predicted proteins | sample 41424metaG_FD_192439 | JGI IMG/M metagenome (GOLD analysis project Ga0265326, IMG submission 192439) | Rhizosphere microbial communities from Carex aquatilis grown in University of Washington, Seatle, WA, United States - 4-14-24 metaG | ecosystem: Host-associated > Plants > Roots > Rhizosphere... | reverse complement strand
TCCAGGGTCGTCGTCGGCATCTGGCCAGCTGCCGTGCTGCCCACAGCGCAGGCGAAACCGGTCAGAGTGTTGATGTACGTAGCGAGATCGGCGATCGACGGGAGGGCCGACAGAGTGATGGGGGTCTGCGAGGTGCCCGTACCGCCGGTGACAGTGATTGTCATCGTAGTCGCGGTGATGACCACCGACGCGGTCGCCGAGGAACCCGAATAGCCGATCTTGAGACCGATGTTGCCACCGGCCGACAGGTCCTCGGTGAGGTTGTCCAGCTGACGAGCGTTGGTCAGAGTGGGGCAGTACTCTGTGGCCGACGTCAGAATCGAGGTCGGCGAGGTGCCCGAGGCAATCCAGGTCACCGGAAGGGCGCCACCACCGACCGAGTAGGTGTAGCAGAGGTACGCCAAGAGCCCGGTGTTGGTCGCCATGTCGGCGATGCTCAGGCTCTTGCCAATTCCGTCAGTCGGGTTGCCGGCGACGAGAGATACCGTCACCGGTGCAAAGCAGCGGACGTCAGTGGTCGATGCCGAGCTGACAGCCGTCTGATTGACAGGAGCGGTGATGACCGTGGGGCTGCCGGTGATGTTGAGCAACTTCGTTGCATTCAGCGATGCTGCGCTCACCGACGTGACGACGTAGGCGCCTGCGTTCGTCGCCTGCGAGGTGGACAAAGCTGTCGACGCCGGAATATAGAGGGTGTCGCCGACGGACGGCGCGACCGACCAGTTCACCGATCGAGTGATTGTGACGTTGTTCCCCGAAACCACGGTCAAGGCAAGGGTGCCTGTTGCCGAGGCGAGGACGCCGCGATCGACGCCCGAGCCAGCAGCGACGTCGACACCTGCGATGCCATCCATCTGGGTGGCGAACGCGGCCGGAAGGGTGTTTGCCGCCACGGTGATCGTAGCGATGGTGCCGCCGTTCACGCGCACGCCAACGTCTGTCGCTGCGATCGGGGGGAGAAAAAGGAAGCTGCCGGTCGTCGGGATGACTTCCGCCGTCTTGGTAGTGATGACGCGCGAGATAAGGTTCCCGAGCTTGCCGTAGCTCTTGTCTTGCAGGGTAGCGTAGGCGCCACCCGTAAACTTCAGAATGCTCGACGTGGCCTTGGTCGAAGGATTGGTCTTCACCATAATGATACGAGCAAACGCGCCCTGAATCTGGGGGTCGTTGGCCGCATCGCATGCCGCCTTAAAAGCATCCACCAGCGGGCCGCTCTTGTACTTGTTGGTGACGTCGCCAGCCTGGTCGGGGCCGTACCCATTCTGGTTCAGGTCTGCTTCGAGGCTGTAGTCGGGACCCTGATCGGCTTCACCCACCAGCATCAACACGCCAGTCGTCGACAGACCGCTAACGGAGGGCTGGACAGCGATGGTCGGGTAGGCGCCGGGAATATAAACGGTCCCAAAATCTGTGGTAGACGACAGTGCCATGATTCTATATTTCTCCCTGAGGTAAGATTGCGGTCAGATTAGCGGCGCGTTGGGGCCATGATGTTCTTGCGCTTCTTGAAGCCCTGGCGAAGAGCCGGCTTGATGCTCTTGTCGAGCGTCAGCAAGGAACGGTTGTGGTTGGTCATAGAAAGCCCCTCAGTAGAAGGAGGAACCTCCAGCTTCTTACAGGTGCCGTCGTGCTCCATCTTCGAGCACATTGCGCACTTGCCCATCTCTTCCTTCTTCATCGAGAAGGGCTTCTTAGTCTCGGGCTTCGCCGAACGCTGAAGAGGCCGCACACCAGAAGCACGAGGGCTGGTCCTTGCCGTCTGGCCCCAGGTCTTGTTACCTACGCCCTTGAAGCGAGTGATGAGATTCGAAAGGAAGCCAACGCCGGCCGCGCGCTTGTCTTCGGCAAGGTCTCGGGCAGCCACAGCACGATGGCCCTTATCGACCTGACCGCCTGCTTCGTAATGCTGATGCGGCACTTCGTCCTTGCGAGCGGCTGCTGGAATCGGCGGAGGCGTAGCTGCTGTCTTGGCTTTGGCATTTGCAGCGATAGCAATGGGGCCGCGAGCGATCGGCTTCACGCCGCCCATAACCGGGCTACTCGCGATCGACTTGAATCCACCCAGCTCCTTGTTCGCGGTCGCAACCGATGCGGCGGCAGGCGAAGGACGGGCGGCCTTCGCATCCTGAAGGCTCGCGTGAGTGTCCGGGTGCATGCCGTTGACCTTCACCGGACCCATCCCGGGCAGAGGGGCTGGGGCCATCGTCCCAGGGGCCTTGAATTTCTCTCGCCCCATCACCATGTCCATCGGAGACTTGCGAAGAGCTGCGGACTTCTTCAGGCCGGGGATCTTCGAGACCTTGCCACCGCTACCCGGGGCCTTTGTCTCTTTCGCGTCTTTATCACCCGGAAGAACTGCGCCGGGGGCCTTGTCGGGCGACTTCTCGTCCTTCTCCATCGACTTCGGAGCGCAGCCAACACCTTTGCAGGGCTTCGCCTGGCGACCCTCGAAATGATGACCGATCTTGCCATCAACGACCGACACGTCCTTCGAGCAATGCGGGCACGCCTTCGACTTCGCTCCGTCTTCATCCTTGCGAAGAACGCAGGTGCACGAACCGGGACGATCGAGATTGCCGCACAACAGGCACAGTTCAGCCTTCACCAGCTTCTTCGAGCCCGGGGTGCGAGCCGACTTGCGCAACTCGCGAGACCGCATGTCTTTGATCTGAACTGCGGCTGCTTCCAACTTTTCCTTCGAATGCTTCAGAAGCGCTGCACTGACCTCTTTGGCGGTATGGATTTTCTCGCTCACTGTTCAAGTCTCCTAATAAGGAAGGTTATGTTCGCTACGGGACAACGCGGTCTGAATGGCCATAAGGACAGCGGGTTTGCGGCTGCTGTTTCTGAAACTGCGGGACAAGGCGGTTACCGCGCATGCTTTCTGAGGGTTTCTTTGACCCTCTCGAACACCAGGACAGCGGCTTCATGCGCCGTGTACTCGCGCTCGGATTTACGGACCAATGAATGCTCATCGGGGAGACCCATTTCCTTCGCAGCCTCGTCGAGCATTCCTAACGACGTCTCCAACGGAACCTTGTGTGAATGAGGCACAAAGCCCTCGGCGCTAGACTCCGTGAATTTGCCGGTCACGGCCCGATGCACCGCATCATGCATTACGGTGTTCAATTCTTTGTGGAACACCTCATCCGGCACATGGATACCGAGCTGTTTGTTCAAGTCGCGCTGCTTGTGGGCGACGTTGTACTCCCACTCGACTGAGCGTTTGGCCTCACGCAATGTACGATGCTTACCGAGGCCGCCCATGCGGCGACCTTCGCCGTATTTCTGATTGAGAGCAGGCAGAGTGAGAGCGTGGGCAAGTTCATGTACCTTGCGCCAGTTGTCAGTAACGTCCTCTTCACCAAAGTCGCCACCAGAGCCTGCCGACGGATCCCAAATCGCTAGGTGGCCGTTTTCGTAGTTGCGGTTGGCGAGATCGGGCTTGCCGTGTTTTCCGCCCATGTAATAGACCTGGTAACCGTGGTCTTTGACGAGCTGGTTGACCTTGTCTTTGGTCCCCTTCATCGGGTAGTGCTCTAGATTCGAAGGAACGCCTTTGTTGACCGTTCCAAAGGGAGCCGCGTGCTTGGCGTAGGTCGACACTCCAACACCGGCAGCTTGTTCGTTCGTTGGATGAGGAGCTGGAGGAGTCGGCTGCGTGGGAGGGTCGCCCTCTTTCTTGGCGAGCCCGGTGAGGTCCATGAACTGCTTCGTCGTCAACAGGACGCCGTGCCCCTTCGACTGCTTGTGGTGCGGCTTGGACTCGTGGTACGCGTACGCTCCTGCCCAAGCCATTTAGCTCAGCTCCTTCTGCGCCTTGCGGAGGATCGCCAGTAGGCCGGTGGCGATCTCGTGCTTCATCGCTTGCAGCTGTTGCTGCGCCGGATGCCCTGCAGGTCCGCCAGCGTGCGCTGGCATCGTGTGCTTGACAGGCGAGTCTAGAAGCTTGTCCTGAGCAAAATGAAGCGTGACGTGACCGCGACCAGGAAGAGCGGTGTAATAGTCTTCCGGAGCGTCTTTCGAGTAACGAATAACGGGCAGGGACGGATGGTATTTGCCCGCATCGGGCCCGTGGGTCATCAGTAATTCGTGATTGCCGTTCTGACTGTATATAACGGCATGCTGACCGTGCTCATGACCCAGCTGGTACATCTGCTCCCTGGTCGGACCATGAATGATGTAGCTGTGCTCTAGACCGCCGCCGTAAGAGCCCGTGGTGGGCTCAAACCTCAAACCCATAGTGGTTAGCTTTTGCTCTAGGCCTTTGTTGCCACCGCTGTCCTTCGCCGGATACATCGGAGCCTCGGCAGTCATGAGACCAACCGAGTTGGAACCTGAGAACAACGGATGATCGGCTACGGGAGCAGGCGGAGTACGATAGAGGTTCCCCTGCGGGGCTGTATCCTCGTCTTTTCGTAAAGGCGCTACTCGTAGCACCTACACAAGATTGCGTTAGCGGGTAAGGAATCCTGCCGCCAAGGCGTCTTGGTCAGCAAGCCACGAGTCGTCGTCGGTGCCGGATTTACCAGCGTCGGTAACTCCCGGCCCCTGTGTTCCGGCAAATCCCATGGTCGGCTGAGTGACCGTTGACTGAATTCTCTCACTGACAGCCTTGGGCCAGATTTGCTTCACGTACCCGGTGATCGACATATACCGAACCCATGCCAGCTCCTTTTCCGTCGAAGTATCAGGACGAACGTCTGACGAAGAAATCACCGAACGCTCGAATCCACGGGCCTCCAGCAGAGTTTCTTTGTACCGCAGGAGGATGAAGACCAAAATCGAGTGCAAATAAGTGAGGTAGCTCGCCTCCCCCTGAACATGGACCCCGAGCGTGTACGTCTCTTTGAACGTCACCGACTCCAACGAGGTAATCAGGCGGGGCTGCGACCCCTTGATGTACGAACGACGAAAATCCGACGTTGTACCCGGCTGAACCAGCACTGTGCCGTCGTCCAGTACATCTTGAATCTCGTGCGCCAGCCCCACCGAGTCGATCACGAACATGCCGGGGGCGAGCACAAGGTCTCCGATAGAGGCCGCGGGGATTGTCATCTTCCCCGTTGACGCAACGTAAGCCGAGGGGGCGAAGGGGCCCGCAAGAGGTGTCCAGGGCGCCTCAGTCGCTTCAGACACGTCGTAATTTATGTCTGCAGTGGTGTTTTCGGCCTCGTCAGAGCTTTGGAGGTGGATACTGATCGCGGGGAGCTTCGCGGAGTCGACCCTGGTGTCCATAAAAACCGGGATATTCGATGACAGAAAATATTTCTTTGCCTGCTCAGCGCTCTTGGCGCCGTAGACGTCCTTGGTGAGGGTGTCTTGCGATATTGACGCAAAGCAGTAATCGAGCAGCCAGGGGTTTCTACGAATGTCCGCGATGCCGGCGATGATCGCAGTCCGAATAATTAAATCCGACTGGTGAATCCCGAGGGCCTTGGTCGTCTGCAAATTCAGCACACTCGCAAGATTGTCTCGGAAGTTTCGCTACTAGATATTCATGGCCGATGACCGAGTTGCATTTGTTCAAAAAACCCTCCTTGACGCCCAGTCGCATCAAAATCGCCGCCTGAAGAACGGCTTAGCGCTACGTGCCCAGATCGGGGCGGCTCTGAACGGTGACGGACCGGAGCCCGACCACTACCGAGTGGAGTGGCTGCGAGCGTCTACAAAGCGAATGCTCAGCCTGCTGGGTGACATCGCAAGAGAGTTCAACAAGACCCATCCCGAGGACGCCTGCAGCACGCACGACTTCGTGGACATCCTGGCGACCACCATCGGGCAGATCAAGAAAGCGAGCGCGTGATGGAGACGGTCTACAACGAGGGAGGGGTCGCAACGAGCACTCTCGTTGAGCCTGGACCGCGTGGATACCGGGTCAGAATCCTGACTGACTCTGTCGGTCCGAACAGGGTTCGTCTGACGACGTGGCTGCTTCGCTACCCTCGGTTCGTCCATGCGGAGCTTTTAACTCACAGACTCTTTAGCAAGAACAGCGCTTCCTCTCGTGCGATCCCGACCAAGAAGCTGATGGAGCAGATACGCCGAGAGCCAGCGGTCCCGGTGTTTTGGGGCAAGAACCAGGCGGGGATGCAGTCACGTGAGCAGCTCACGGGCTGGCGACTAGCGCTCGTGAAGCGCCTGTGGCTTTCGGCCCGTTGGGGAGCCCTTCTGATGGCTTGGCTGATGACCAAGGTCGGCTTCCACAAGCAAATCGCGAACCGCATTCTGGAGCCGTGGATGTTCATCGAGGTTATTCTGACGGCGACCGAGTTCGACAACTGGTTCCGACTCCGCTGCCACCCTGATGCTCAGCCCGAGATCGGCTGGGTCGCCAAGGAGATGAAGCGCCAGTACGACAGTACCTTGCCGCGGTGCCTTGTGGCAGGAGAATGGCATCTCCCGCTTATCGACTTCGACGACGAAGTTCTTGCAGAACCAATCGGGAACACTGGTCAAGCTCTGGTCGATGGAAAAGCAGACAACAAAGCGCTCTGCGAGTACCTTTGCAAAGTATCAGCGGGTCGCTGTGCCCGAGTCTCGTACCTCACACATGAAGGCAAGCGTGACATGGAAGAGGATGTCACGCTTGCCAATCGCCTGTCGAAAGCTGGTCACTGGAGCCCTTTCGAACACGTGGCGCAGGCGATGCCGAAGAACAAGTGTCGTCACCAGGACCACGACATTCCTTCGTGCTCAACAACGCGGATATGGTCAGGAAACCTGCGCGGCTGGACTCAGTACCGAGCAACGATCGACCCGACGTTCACTGTGGTCGGCCGTTAGACCGACGAAGTAATCTTCGCGACGATCTCCGGACCGAGCTTTGTTTCCCACTCCTGCAAAGCCCATTCGAAACCAAGGTCCATAAGGTTCACAGCCTCCAGGCCCGGATGCATCCATCGCCCCTGGCTTGCGTGCTTGGAAGAGACGATTCGGTAGGTGGTAATCGAGCGCTTCACTCCGCTCTTGGCCTTGTCGTCCGGCGTCTGGTAGATCGAAATCCCATGAAGGAAAGGAGTACCTCCTCCACCAGGCCCACCCCCAACTACCTGACGTTGATTCGGTCCTTGACGAACCTGTCCGACAGGTCCCCAACCCTGACCAGGCCCCTGCCCGCTCTTCAACGGGTCCTTGCTGATGTCGAATGAGTGCAGGCGCCCCGTCTTCGGAGTTCCGTCTGGATTCCTCTCGATTTTCCCAAACCCAACACCACGCTTTTTTAACTCCTTCTTTAGAGTGGCTACGATGTCGTTCTGAGGTGGGCTGTTGCTTCCTGACCCCTTCCCAGGACCGTGGCCAAAGGGGACGACTAAATATTTTGAACCGTCTCGCGCCGTCTTGGCCTTCGGTGACGCAAGCAGGTCGTCGATCATGGAGTGTTCCTGTTGACCGTCCTCGATCCAACGCGCCTTAGCCTCCAGGGTTACGACGTAGACGTCAGCCGACATCTTCGAGTACGAGAGGTGGTCAACGTACAGCTGACGACGAGCGTGGAGCTTCTGATTCGCCAACTCGTGAATCTTCGCCTTGGCCATCGCAGCGAGATCGGCGGCTGCTTTCTGAACCTCTTTCTGCGCGATCTCCTTGAGGTTGGTCAAGTCGGCCAACGCCGATACGTCCAAATTAATATTGAAAATTTGTTGCCCCTTATTTCGCGCCGGGCTTTCTGCTACTCACCGCGTGAGGATTTCCCAGAGGATCGCCTTGCTGCCCTTGAATCATACCGCTGGCAACTGACGTCCAGCCAACGTGACCATCGGCTCTTGTCGTCTTGATTTTCTGATCGACCATCGATCCCACCGGCAGCTTGAGATGTTGCCTTCCGGCTTCTCTACCTCCACCGCCACCAGCCTTGTCCAGCTCTCCATCGTCCGACGGCGGCGATCCGTCCATCTCGTCCTTCACGATCTCGCCGCGGTGGAACGTAACGCCCTTGCCGGGACCAACGATGTCGCAATCGTCGATGTTCGGAGCCATCTCGTCCTTGATTGCGTACGAGTAGGGGCTGTGCGGATAGTCCGTACCCGCAAGATCGGCCGGAGTCGTAGAGGAATACTCAAATCCGTGCTTCGCCGCCAGTCGCTGATGCAGGGAGTGAGCCTGGTCTGAGTGCATGCCGCCTTCAACACGTGAAATCCCGAGCGCGTTCTTCGCGTGTGCGTACGAAGCCTCGTACATCGATTGACCGAGTCCTTTACCTTGGAATTTAGGAAGCAGCATCGAATGCGGCTCAATACTCTTGTCGCCCTTTTTGCCGTCGATATAGGCGGTCACACTGCCGACCACCTTGTGCTTGCCGCCTTCGTGGTGCTGTAGCGTGGTGATGGTGTGTTCTCCTACCGGACCGGAAGGCGCTACGTGTGTTACGTGCATCTGGAGACCAAGCGCCTTGTGTTCAGGAGAGAGAACGTGCGAGTAGTCGAACGACACACGACCCGGGGTGAGACTTCTCTTCCCAGGTTGAATTTGGGCGACGCTCTTGGAGAGGTCTTCGCGGATAAACACCGACCCAAACCCGGGACCACTCTCCTCTGGTTCCTCTGCCTCGCTCTTGATGGCGTACGACCCAGGAGTGAATCCGTAGCCATATCGAGCCATCTTCGGATCGCTATGAGCCTGGTACTCGAAGCCGTGCTTACGAGCCAAGCTTTGAAGCATTTTATGTGCGTCTTCAGAGTGAGGTCCGAACTGGACGTGACCGATCCCCAGCACATTCTTCGCGTGGGCGTAGGTCGCTTCGTGCATCGCCTGGCCAAGACCTCCGCCCCGATAAGCCGACTCCAGCTCCGAATGCGGCTCGATTCCCTTCGAATCCTTCGCAGAGCGCACGTAGCCGGTGGTGTTGCCGATCGGCTGGCCGTTGTGGTGTAAATTGACCTGGAGGTGCTCTCCAGACGGATGGCTAGCCGGAGCATGTGTCAGGTGCATCGTGATGCCGGCCTGTTTAGCTGCGTCCGGGAGAATGTGTGAATAGTCAAAAGCACCAGCCGACGTCTTGGGGCCTGCCTGGATGCCGGCGACAGACTTCTTCAACCCCCAGTGCTTGTCGGCGTACGCTTCGCATGTCAGACAGTCGATGTTTACGCCGAGGAACGCACCGCAGTCAGCGCAGTCGTCTCGGTCATCGCTCTTCTTCACCTCGGTATCGATGTGCTGCGGATCTTCGTCCGAAACCGCAGGCTGGTCCTTCATCACCTGACGACCGAGAGCGATCAGCCCCTGTACCAGGCTCATGATCGTTTGGTAGGCCTCCGGGGCTGCGGCTTTCATCTGCGAGAGGATCGGCATTTGTGCCTTCACACCCGCCAATGTTTGCACTAGCTGCTTCTTCAGCTGATCGAGGCCTGCGTCGTCTTCGATGACCGAGTCTCGGTCTTGCTTTTCCTGATCCTGGGCAGCTGAGTGCAGCTGTGATTCGAAATCGTCGTCTGGCTGCTGGGGCTGGGGCGCATTCGCGGCAGCATCATTCGCGTTCTGGATCACATGTTCTGTGACAGAAGCAGCGGAGTGATCTTTCTGGCCCGAGGTGGGTTTATCGATGTGAGGCTCGCCCGGCGTCGTGTGGCCAGCAAACCCAGCGTGGGTGCCTTGGTTACCTCCGTGCTTGCCGAGGTACTCTTCCCCGAGTTTCTCCTCTTCGGTCTTGGGATGGGCGTTGGCGGCGTCGATTTCCGACTGCATCTCAGGCTCCCAGAGGACGATACGATCCTTTCCTCGAAGCTTGGCCACCAGCAGGGCTTTGGACGATTCACTGAGCTTGGTGCCGATACCGACGGAACACGTAGCGCCGACCGCATCGCGATATTGACTAGCGATTCCAGGGACTTCTGGGAGCTTATCAACAGGCAGCTCGATCGCTCCCTCGTCTCCACCGGCCTCGATCGAGTGGGTGCCAGAGCGCTCAGCCAGGGCCACCCACAAGGCGTTGCCGGCGTCGATGGCGTTCGATACACGCCGCACCTCGGCCAGGTCGTCGTTCAAACGCGCCAGGCCGGCCTGTTTTCCTATGCCGTCGCCGTCCCAAGATAGGTAAAGAATCACCTCCCCAAGATTGCGGGTGTATTTTGATAGCGCTTCACATACTTTTTTGCTACTGTATCGTCAGACTGGTGTGCGCCGACCTAACTCCGACAAGGATTAAATGAAAATCTCGAACGAAGAGTCGCTAGAGAAGGAGCGGTACGCCGCCAAGCTGCTAAAGGACGAGCCCGAACTCTCTGCTGCAAAAATCAACCGAAAGCTCGAAGAGGTGTACGGCAGTCCTCTGCGAACCAACCGCCTGTACCAGCTCGTGCACGAGGTGCGGGGAGCACCCAAGAAGACCGTGAGCGCAGGAAGACCAGGGAAGCGCCAGGAGCAGCTGCCTCAGGTGATTTACTTCTTCAACGGAGAAACCCCCGAGATGCTCCTGGTCCGCACATTCGAGACTTTGCGGAAAGCAGGGGCCACGAATCTCGCCGTGGTCCGCGCCTCAGACAACGGAGTGATGATCAACCGACGCTAAATCAGTTCGCTTTCCATAAGGGCCCGGCTTGCCTTTTTGGCGGTCGGGCCTTTTGCGTTTGATGGAGTTTCGCTACTTACGTTGCATGATCGTAACCTCGACCCCCATCATCGGTATAGCCGGCAAAGCAGGTAGCGGGAAGGATACGGTCGGAACATTTTTGGCCCAAGCCTATAACGGTGTGTGCGTAGGTCAGGCCGATCGAATGAAGCGCTTTCTAGCTGCTCTCCTAGATTGGAACGAAGACCAGCTGTGGGGCCCCAGCGAGCTGCGCAGCACCGTATGTAAGATCAACCGAGTCGAGGCCGTCAGGCGTCTCCACGAGCGTCACGAGGACAGCAATCTCTCTCTCGGAGAAGCTTTTGTTGAATCCGTTGTTCCCATACATCGCCAAGATGTCGCCCTCACCAGACTGATGTCGTGGGTTCACGATTTGGGGGAGGAACTTTCCCCTAGATCGGCGCTCCAACCTCTGGGGACCGAGTGGGGCCGTCACATCTCGATGGACATGTGGAACCTCGACGCGATCTTCACCTGCAAGACCCTCCTCAAAGGCGGTTGGAACTACACCAGGACTCGCGGCCTATTCAAGGACGAAGGCGCGGCCTTCGACTACTCGATCATCACCGACATTCGATTTCGCAACGAGATTTTGAACGTCAGAAGTGAAGGAGGAGTTGTTCTTCGTCTGACGCGTCAAGACCTTATGAAAGCCGGCTTCTACGGGCACAAGAGTGAGACGGAGATCGACTCGATTCCACCCCACTTCTACTCCCGTACTCTCTCCAACGACCTGACGGTCGGAGATCTCTTGGCGAAAGTAGCTGGCGTGATGCGTGACAGCTACGGAGACAACCGCCTCCGATAGCGGTTGAGTCGGCTCGTTAGTTTTGCTACTATCAATCCCATGAAGCTCTGTCGCCATAAGAAGTGCCCCCACCTGCCCCTTCGGTCAGTGACTGGGTCGGTGCTCTACACCCGTAGCCACTGGGCACGTGACACGAAGAACCAGCACCCTGGACAGAACTTCTTCATCAACACCATCCCGCAAGCACTCTCCGTCGGAATCGTCGTGGCGATGCTCGCTCTGACTCTTTTCGGACTGACTTCGTAAAGGAACACATGAAGACCCTTCCCCGACTTTTTCAGAAAACCCAGACAGGCGCGATCCAACAGTGGACGATCGGCGTCGACTCGGCCCTTGGTCCGGCGACGGTGTGGGGCGTACTCGTCACCGAACACGGACAGGTCGGCGGGAAGCTCCAGACCACATCCGACACGATCAAGGAGGGGAAAAACCCGGGCAAGAAGAACGCCACCACTCCGCTGGAGCAGGCCGAGAAGGAGGCCAAGGCGCGGTGGACGAAGCAGCTCAAGAAGGGCTATGTCGACTCCGTCGAAGCCGCTGAGGCAGGCGAGGTGGACGCTGTCATCGAAGGTGGGTTGGCGCCAATGCTGGCGCCGAATAAATCGTACCCCAAGGACGACCTGCTCGTTAAGTCGATCGTTTTCCCGTGCTACTTCCAGCCCAAGCTCGACGGCATGCGCTGCATTGCCATCATCGAAGACGGCAAGTGCACGCTGTGGAGCCGCACCCGGAAGCGCATCAACGTCGTGCCGCACATTGTGGCAGCGCTGGAGAAGGCCTTCGCCGGCCACTACCGCATAGTCATCGACGGCGAATTGTACAACCACGACTACAAGGACCGCTTCGAAGACCTGATGTCGATCCTGCGCACCGATGAGCCCGACGGCGATGGCGAGTACCTGAACGCGCAGTATCACGTCTACGACTGTCCCCAATGGGGTCCGGACGAGCTACCGGGCGGAAAGACTCACGGGACGATGGAGGACGCCTTCGACTTCCGCAACACGTACGTCGATTTACTATTCGTCAACATCGACCAGTCGATGCCAATCAAGCGCGTCCACACGCATAAGATCTCGACTTTCGAGCACCTCAAGACCTCGTACCAAGAGGCTCTCGACCGGGGCTACGAGGGCGGCATGGCACGCAACGTCCATGGCACGTACGAGTCCGACAAACGCTCGAAGCACCTGCAGAAGATGAAGGAGTTTATCGACGCTGAGTTCAAGATCCTCGGCGTCAATGACGGACGAGGGAAGGATGCAGGCACCGTCGCCACTTTCACCGTCGAGTTGCCCAACGGCAAGACCTGCGACGTGCGCCTCAAGGCCACCTACGCGCGGCGTCGCGAGCTGATGGATAAGCCCGAGCTTTGGCGGGGCAAGAAGCTGACCGTGAATTTCAAGCGCTGGACGGCCGATGGCTCTCTCTACTTGCCGATCGGCAAGGCGATTCGGGACTACGAATGACCGGCGCCGAGGTCCTCTTCGCCTGCGTCCTGTCTCTACTGGACCCACGCGGGATGCCGATGGAGTCCTGCGAGAACAATGCAGAAGCAGTGGAGATCGCTGACGCCATCGAGAACGCGACAGTCGGGACGGGCATTCCCAAAGACACGGTCGCGGCCGACATCTGGCACGAGAGCAACTACAACAAGCGCGCGATCGGGACCAAGGGTGAAGTAGGTCTGATGCAGGTCAAGCGCGGAGGTGCCGTACAAGGAGCCTACGCCAAGATGACCAACGCGCAGCTCTCAAACATCTCGTTGAACATTTACCTCGGCGTGAGCTACATGGCTCAGAAACAACAGAAGTGCTCTTGGCATTGGCTGACAAAATACAATCGACCCGCGAACGGTTGCCGCCCATCGAAGTACAGCCGTGGTGTCGCCGAAGATCTGAAGCTTGGTCAGTCGTTGCTGCGTCGTCTGATGACGAGCAAGCTCACAGCATCGTCTTAGGTCGACGCTACGTTGTTATAGTAGAAATAGCCGCTCGAAGACCAGAGAGGGCTAACCGCAGCCGCCGGCTCATGGCAGATCTCGCACTGCGGAGGCGATACCGACATCCACACCGCGGGATAACGGTGCTGGCACGGTCCGTAGGTGATGGCTGGCCACTTGATCTCGGCCCACGGAACCGGGGTGGTTGTCACCGATGATGGCCACGTGAAAGGCGCAGGAGCAAGCTTCTGCAGAAGGTCCGCGACCTCTTGCTGCGTTCCTTCGATCTCGATGACGGTGCCATCTGGGCGCACGATTTTACTCTTCACTGGGCTTCTCTTCTTTCTTCGGCGGCAGAGCGAACGCATCCGCCTTGTGCGCCTTGAAATTATAGACAGACTTCGGCATGTGCTTGGCTTTGTTTACCACCTCGGGAGGCGGCTCGCCGACAATAGGGTGACCAAGCTCTTTCATGATCATTCCGTACATCGCGCCGTGCTTGCCGGCAGCGTCGTGATCGCCCGCGCCGAGAGCTGCTTTCATTCCATTTAAATGGTGGGCCGCAGCTTCGTGGAGCTGATCCTTGCGGTACTCGGCGTGTGCGGCTTCCTCTGCCTCGTGCTGCTGTTTTCCGCTATGGAACTGGTGCAAGGCTGCAGACGTCTCTAGATGATCGGTGTGGTCAGGGTCGGTGATCGGGTACTTGCCCAACCAGCTATGAAGAATGTTGGCCATTACACCCGCCCGACAGCTTCGAGCAAAGTAAGCAGGCTCTCACGGTCCCAGCCCTTGAGCTGGACTACATAGCCGTCAGCGACCTCGGTGGACACAGCGCTCTTAGTTAGCTCCGACAGGCAATGGCACCCGAGGAAGGCGATCATCGAACCCGGACCAGCAATCGGGCGGAACTGGGTAGAGCCGCAGAGCGAACAGGCGTGAGCGGCTTCTGATCGCGTGAGCTTGACCGTGGGAGGCTTGGCTGGCGTCAGCGGTGCATTCGGCTTCACCTTCGGTGGCTTCATGGCGGCTGCGGTCGGAGCAGGCGCGTGGGCTGTCGGTGCCGTAGGAGCCGACGGGGCGATGGCGGCTGCAGGCTGGCCAGGCCCTTTGGCGGCCTTCTCCAGCTCGTCCTTCTTCATTCGTGCGCGGACTGTCTCGCGATCGCAGTCGTACTTCCGAGCGAACTCTTCATCCGAGAGCTTCTCATCACCGGGATTATCGCCCATCCACTCATCTGACTTCTTCGACAGCTCGGCGTTCTTCTTCATCTCGCGAGCGATCATTTTGGTGCGTGCGAGAAGGTCGATATTTTTGCCGAGTCGTTCTAGGTCGAGATCTCGCAGGTCAAGGGGTGACGCCGACTCTTCACCAAGCGCCACCGCAGTGGCGGCCACCAGGTGGAAAATCGACACATCCTGAAAAGCGTACGGTTGCCCAGCGATATCAACGCTGCCCGTGAAACCGCCTTCAGCCTTCATAAAGGACATGGACGACCCGACTACACCAGGCAGCTCTCCGTCGAACTCGTCCTCACTGCGAATCCAGGCCAGAATAGTCCGGGGAAGCAGAACGTTACCAATCTCTTGAGACCGCTCGGCGACCTTGTTAAGCGCCTGGACGCCTGCCTCGCCGAGAACCGAGGCCATAAATTGGAGCGACTCTGAATTCATTGTGTAGACAGAAGATTGCGTCGGTTAGCGTGGACCAAATAGTCCGTTACGAGGACCCATCACCTGACGTTGGCCATCAGCACCGGGAGCCTGGTCGTCTTTCGCTTCCTTCATAGAAACATATTCCCTTTGGGCGATAAACTGCTGAGGCATACGAGTGACCTTGCGCTCGATCATATTCTCGGTTTGCGCCACGCGAACCTGGTGGATGATGCGCTGAATGATAAAATACGGCCTGTACTCGTAACGAACCGAGTAGATCACGCCCTTATCAGAAATAGGATCGAATCCTGGGCCGGCACCCTGCTTCCACACAATCTGTCCGTCTTGAATTGTGAAAGCAGACGAATCGTACGACTTCCCAGTCGAGTCCATGAGGTCCAAGACTCTCACCGCTGGGAAGTCTAAACGGTCACGCCCGGTGACGTGAGCTTCGACCAACTGCCAATGAGGGACCGTAATTGCCTCCTCCTGGAGAAAGAGTCGGTCGAAGGGAAGAATTTGGATGGGCTCAGTCGATGGGTCGTCATAGGTTCTGGGCGTAGTGATTTGGACCGTGCTCCCGTCAAGAAGACCGATGTCGTTCTGGTCTAGCTTGCTTCCAGACGCCATGAACGTACCGGTGACCACGCCGGCCTTTTTGTGGATCATGCCGTTGGAGCACCCCGAGTGGTCGTCGTGGACACGACGGTCGTCATAGAGATCGACGAGACCGACAGGACATCTGAAGGTTCTCCAGTGAACTAGCTGGACGCCTTGGCTTCTGATGGCGGCGTCGAAAGCATCGGCGTCGAAAGCTACGCCCTGCCCCTTGGGGAACTCCAGACGTACGCCGTTCTCCAGAGGCTTCGTGGACATCTTAGCGTCCCAGGAGCTGGTTGCACCGAACGGTAAGCGCCTCGTACTTCGGGATGAGATGCTGGAACATCTTCGGGTCCACCTGCTCACTCTTCTGCAGCTCGGTGAAGCGAATCGTGGGGTGACGCTTGGAAGCCAAGTAGCGGCCCACGGCCCGGTGAGGAGCGCAGGCGAGGGTTTCCATACGCCCTTGGCCCTTGGAGACGACCAGCATGTTTAATCCACCCGTAGTCACAATCTCGATGACCGCATGCCCGTCCAGGGTTCCTACGGTCTTTTTTGACTCGATGTCTTCCTTACGTAGCTGCATAAATTGAAGATTGCGCTTGCCACATGACCGACGCGTCTGCTAGTATCAAATTCATGGCTCACGAACTAAAGTGGATACATATTGACGATAGCTATTTTCTTGTGCAACAAAACGTCGTCGGGCAACGTAAAGAATGGTGCCTGATAGGTTCCGTCCAATTGCGTCAAATCTACGAAGCGGAGCCCGCGCTCTGGTATGCCTGGAACGAAATCGTGAATCTAGGGGCCGAGCGCGAATGGCTAGGCAGATGCGAATCACTCGAAGAAGCGAAAAGTAGAGTCGAAGCCTCAGCTAGGGGCGACGCTTAGACCGTGACCCAGAGCCGGTTAATGCCGGCGTCGACGCCGATCTCTGCAGCGACCGTCTTGACCTTCGCCAGGCGGTCCAGGCACGCCGCCGGGTTCGACCCGTAGCGATAAAGAATTGCTTCCAGCTCGTCAGCGTGGATGGAATTCAGCCAAGCAGTCAGCTGCGTACCAACCTGCTTGCTTACCGTAGGCATCGAGGCCAATTTCTTCTCCACCGGCAGATTGTTGAAGTTCTTGGAGCCCCAGGCACGCAAAAAACAAGGTACAAACGACTTGTGGTCGTTGGCCGGGTCGAAGTCAGACCCTGCGATCGCGGCGCCGTGGTCAATGAACTGGACGAGACCGTCGGCATTTACAAGGCAATTCTGGGCGTGCGCGTCCGTTTCCCCGAGAATAAAATACAAGACCGCCCACTCATGCAGTCGCCCGTCATTTAGATACGGTGCGAACACGCGACGGCCGGCGCTCGGGTCGGTATCTTCGAGCTTGCCAAGGGTCTTGAAGTCTTGGCCGAGGAACCTCAGGGCAGCGAACTGCTTGCCGTTGAGGAGCAGTAGCTCCGCGCGTGGGAACGAGTCGTAGAGGCCCCAAGTCTTCGCCACGTGATAGAAGAGAGCCTCGCGAGCTGCTTGGGTAGACGGATCCTCATTCGCACCAGCCGCGGACGACTGCCCTCCGGAACCTGGCTTAAGCAACCAGGCGTGACCGGTCTTCTCATCGTGAGCCAGCAGTGTCCCATCGGAGTGCTTGCCCGAGAGCGTGACCTCGAATACGAAGTGGTCGTTGAACGCCCGACGTACCTCATCGGCGACATCATTGCCTTCAGAGTGGGCAGCGGCGATGTCCGGGATCGGCAAAGTCACGGACTCCGCCTTCTTCATCCCCTCCATCGCCTGAACAGCCTTCAAGGCCTTCAGGTTCTCCGGCGAGACCTCAAGGCCGTAGACCAGCAGCGCCGTCGCGCTCGGGTCACCGTCGTTCTCCCAGAGAGCGGCTCGAACGGCCTCGGGAGAGACCTCGGGACGACCAGAGAGGAATCGAGCCGCGCGAAAGGCTGCATCGAGGTGTGGCCTGTATCCGAGCTGGTCGCGAACATTTTCGGAGTCGGGATTGGGTGGACCTTCTTCTGATTTGTTGAGCGGAGAGGAGCCGTCGTCCGTGCTCACGGAATACATCTGAGTGGTGTCGAGATGCTCCAACGTGCCTTCAAGGTCTCCACGATCGGAGATATCTTTGGAACGAAGCCAGGGGTAGGCGAAGAGAAGCTGACGCTCGATCTCAGCGTCGGTGCCTTCGAAGAGGCGCTCGGAGTCGTCCTGGATGTTGGTTACGTAGACCTTCACTTGGAGCGCTCCTTCTCTTCCTTCTCTTCCTTCTCTTTGTCCGTCAGCTCACCAGGACGGAACATGGGAATCGGATCCTTGTGCCAATCGGTTACACCGTAGTTCTCGATGCCATGCTCTGCTCTCTCATCCAGCCAGTCGGCTCGTGCATCAAAATTACGTTTCAGGTGTGCACGAATCTGTGGGTCTTTGATTTGGTCTAGTCTCGAATGAAACTCTTGACGGACCTTTGGCCCCACTTCACTCCACCAGTCGTTGATGACCGGTTGGTACGATTCGAGAGTCTTCATTTGAGCGGCGTAAGCCAAATTGATTCTGTTGCTCTGTTTTTTCCAGTCTGAGTGAGGGATTTCCGGGATGGCCGGGCTAGCTCCGTCGACGGCAGAATCTTGATGATAAGATCCAAACGTATCCTCAAGTTCGCCATGCTTCTTGGGAGAACGCAACCCATCGTGGGGAGCGATGTACTGAAAAGACCTGGAGTGATCGACGGCAAGCAGCGTCGGCTTGCCACTAGAGTCCTGTCCTTGAAGGAGATTGCCGTAGTGTCGATCAAGATTATTTGAGAGCATATCCATGACGGCTATCTTGCGCGCATCCTGATGGGGACCAGACTCCTGAGAAAACGGATCACCAGGAAGAGTCCCTGCGTCGGCTTGGTTCTTCATACCGGGTTTGATATGAATCACTAGTGCTGGCTCTTTCTCATGACCGGGCCCCATGTCATGTTCTGATACTGACACATTCTGATGAAGATGCCCAATCCCAGCTGCATGATAAAGGGCTTGGTTCGTCATTTCTGCCCACCCTTGATGAGGGTGCTTCTGCCAGCCGCTGACGCGCCGTATAACCCTTTCGTGATACGGCTTCACCATAAATTTTGATACACCCTCTTCACCCGGCACCTGTGCTTGAAACACGACCTTACGCGTTATGCCGGCGCTTCGACTCGCCGCACCGCCCGTCTTCTTCTTGATCTCGTTGGGAGAGTTCAAAACCTGCTGGCGATAGGCCTCCACGTGAGCCCCGTTGACAGCTGGGTGGGCCGTGAGATCCGGAGTGTGGTCGACCACCTTATAGGCGTTCTTGTCGACAGCCTTGGCGATCGATGAGAGATGCTCCGGCTTGATGGCCTTGGACAGCTCGCTCTTCATTATCGGCTGGCCGAGCATCTGATTCAAATGGCCCATGTTGAAGGCCTTGGAACCCGACAGCGCCTGCATCGCTGCTTGGTCTCGGGGGTTCTCCGCCATCAGGCGCTGGAGAATGACTCCTACGTGACGTGGCTGGAGGTTCTTGGCTTGTCCAAGATTCTTCCACACCAAGGGATCGCGGTCATTGAGGGCGCTCTCGATGTGCTCGGGGGTAGCGGAGGGACCGGAAGCAGCCGAGTAGCGCAGAGCTGCGTGCCCACCCGTCGCCCGATAAGCTCCCTGATCGAACAGCTCGTCGATCAAATCATGCGGCACCGAAGAGTTCTGCAGGGCATGCATCGCGAGGACGTGGAGATGCGGCTGGACCATCGGATCGGCGCCAGCGTGGATTAGCTGGGCCAGAATGTCGTGCGACATTTTAGGATGAGCCAAGGCCGTCTCCGCGAGCTTCGAGGAATCCACCGAAGGAACCAGCATTTGGGCCTTCACGACCTCTCCGAGGAGGTCCGCGGGAGCCTGCGGGTGGCGGAGCAGGTCCATACGGTGTCTCAAAGACACGTGAGGGTCCTGGAACATCTGCCGAATGAGATCGGGATTCATTCCCGGATGCTTAGCCAGGGTATCGTCTAGACGGCCCTGGGAGAGCCTCTGAGCTGTGTCCAGGTGTCCAGGCTGCACTCGGTCAACGTGCGACAGAAACGCCAGCTGCTGCGCCGTAGGAGGCTTCCCCGAAGCATCGGCGGTCGCTTCAAGCAGGTGCATGCCCTGGGCGGAACCAAAGGACGGATGCTCGATGGCTGCCTCGTGAACGGTGGGGTCGGGATCGAGAGAGGCTGTCTGGAGATGGACGGGATTCACGGAATCGAGACGGAGAGCCATGAGGCGTTCGGCGGGGTTCGGATGTTGAAGGAGCGTGGAGACTTCGTCTTCGGATTTGGCGACACGAGGACTCGAAGGCGGTGTGGCCAAAGTTGACGTATGGGGAGCCACTACCACCTCCCCTTCATTCGCAAACGCATTCGGTCCTTGTCTTTCTCCACCACCCCAAACATCGCCAAACTGATGAGGCACGGTATGGATTGCGTTCTCCGAAACCCACGCCGAAAGAGTTCCTCCCCTATGTCTATCTTTTGAACCGAATCGTTCTGCTACATGCGCAAAGGGCGTCCAGGAAGAGGACTTCTCGTGTGTGACAGAATTGCCCGAGCCGATCGCCTTACGTTCCTTCGGTCCGATCCCACGATGCAACAAGTATTCACGCTGGTTCGTAGTCGGGTTCATTCGATGCTGGGTGTTCTTTGAGATCCAGCTCAAGGCGCGAAGCCGCGCAGCTCCTTCCATTCGCGGAAGCTTGTCTCGATCGGCTTTACGACCAGGAGCGCCTTGCCAGCGTCTAATCAGATGTTTCTCATTAGCCGGTACATCGGCTGGATTGAAGGGAGGGGCTTTTACAAGCGGCTCCTCGCTCTTCTCCATGTCGAAGATCTGCCGAACGATGTTCTTGTCATCGTCGGGCCCCGCGAGATGATCGTAGAAGCGCTTGGGGAGACCGTCCTTAACGGAAACCCACTGCCAGTCGTCAGACTCGACCTCTTGGTCAGGATCATTCTCTGAGTGAACCACAGGCTCGTTCCCGCAATACGCTGTAAAGAAGGACAGTGTCGCGTGCGGCGTCTCTACCGTTGTGAGGGGACTGAGTGACTGGGCCTCGATGCCGGCCTCCTCCATCAGCTCACGACGAGCGCAGTCTTCGGGAGACTCGTCGTCGTTGGCGTGTCCGCCCGGAAGAGTGTACTCGCCAGTGTCCTTGCGCTTGCCGAGCAGGAGTTCTCCCGCGGCGTTGTAGCACATGACGAGTGAGACTGCTTTGGGCATCAGCTTTGGACTTTAGACGTTGCCAGTGAAGATCGATTGACCGGCCTTCGCCTTGATCTTCTTCACCAACATCGCCTGCATCTTCTCTAGATCGGCCATTCTCTTCGTAAAGATCTCTGGGCCGTTCCCCGAGATGCTCTGCGACATACCGTCAAGAGAGAGAGACGAGCTATTCGACTTGCCGTACGTAGGAGCCAGAAAGCTAAGAATAGCCATCGCAGCGGTAATTCCGACCAGATCATTTAATACCTTGGGCAACAACCCGTCCTCGAAGCCAACGGTGTAAACGATCGTCAAGAGAGCAGCTGCCCAACGACTATTTCCCCCGAACAAACTCAAATAAGCGGACGTAGCAGCCGTACCAGCAATAGCGGTTGTTCCGCCATTTTGCCCAAGCATCAGAAGTAGAGGCATGATGTTCAACTGCCCCTGATCCAAGTTACCTGTTTCGATCCAGTTCAAATCGAATGTGAAAATGGGCGTTCCGTCTGTGGTAGCAATCGCAACCGACTCAATGCTGGCGACTGGACGATGTCTCAGGCGCAGGTACCCCAGACTCTTCATTTCTTGCGGGTCCCAAGGGTGCCTCTCCTGAATCTGAGTCGGCATCAGATCCGTGTGAGTCATCAGCTCGACCTCAGAAACGGCTCGGTCAATCTCGTCTTGAAGCATGTCCTGGGTCAAACGATCAGCCACGCCCGTATCGGGGTCCTTCGTACCCGACACCAAAGGAATCCCAAACAGCTGTCGATTCACCAACTGCTCAGGCGTTATCAGTGGCTCCAGACGTCCCCATGACGAAGCTACGGCTCCAGCGGGAAACTGCGCCCCCATTCCTGGCTTACTGATCGTATAATCGCTCACTTACTTCACCCTCAAAAGAACGCCAGGAGCGAAGCGAGCGTTCAACACAACCGGTCCGGGCTGCGTTAAAACGAAGTTCATCGCCACCGAGCCGACAATCGGGTCGCTAGCTAGAATCGGAATGCTCCAGATCGACGGGTCCTGGCTGAAAGGCTGTGTGGCCGACCGCACCACCTGTTTGGCGTCGTCTATGTTGACCAGCGTCACCGACAGAGTCGAAGTGGCAGGAGCCATGTATCGACGACCAGCTGGAGAGTAGCCCTGATTACTTCGATCCAAGCTGGCGTCAATTAGACGAAAATAAATGGTCTGCGCGTCGCCAGAATAGATCTCAACAGCAGAGACCTCCTCCCAGCTGTTAACATTTTGGACATCTGTCAGGAACCGAACGGATAGGAGCATTTAGACCTCCCACCCAAGATTGCGTTGGTCCTTGTCGCGATTATTCACTGTCCGACTGTTCAGTAGGTTTTTCACGTTAAGTCCGATACAAGAAAAGTTGCAAAACTTCCGTTGACGTGCCAGGTACAAAGACCTACACTTTGGTCCGTACTGAACCAGCGCCATGGAAGATATCGAACCAGGGGGACCGAAAGTGGCTACCGACGACAAGAGGGAGTTCTTGAAAGCTCTCGTACGAAAAGATCCATTCGCGACCACAGCTACGTACCGAGAACAGCTTCGCGAGCATTTCGGCGAGACGATGAACGCAGGCGCCATGAACAGACTTATCGGAGAGGAAAGGAACGCCATCCAAGCCGTAGGTCTTCGTACGAGAGCCAACCCTGAACAACCTTTGCCCACCCTTTCTGCCCAGAGCCCAGAGCCCAAAACGGACCTAGCGTGGTTGACTGATGTGGCGGCCAAGATGAAAGAGGCCGGAATTTCCAAAATCGAAATTTTAGCCGATGGTAGCCCCAGCTTCACCCTTGCTAGGCAAGACCAGGCCTGAGAAACCAGAACGCCTCTTCATTAAGAGGAACCGCTTGTCCAGCTGCAACAAGGCTCTCCGCAAACCGGTGAACCACAGTCGAGAAGAACTCGTCACCAGCCATGTGAGCCGGCAAGATGCCTCTGATGTACTCGGCAGACACCGAGCGTAACAAAAACAGAGCGTCCTCCATACTTGTCAGTGCCATCTCGCTCGCCACAGAAAGCGTGGTTCGGTAGTAGATGTCCGCATTGATCTCGCCCTTGCGGTACATCTCGACGACAAGATCGTGAACGTCAGACAGGCTGGTAGGAGGCGCCTTAGACATCCTTACCCCTGTAGTTCGATTCCCAAGCTATCTCGATCTCTTCGTCTCGCTCCGAAAGTACTGTACCAAGCAGACGATCGAGTTCTGCTTTGAAGGACTCTGGACGTGCTCCTGCTTTGATAGCTGCTGCGATTTCGTCTAGACGTTTCTTAGATGCTGAAGTGGTCATTGGTTTCGTTACCTTTAGACATCTAGTAGCGAAACATCTGTAATCATAGGATGCTCGGCAGGCAGAGCCGTCAGACTCAAGAATGACAAGTCGCAATCGATCTTGTCCGAGTGCCAGCACCAGCTACGAGCTAGAGTAGTCGCTTCATCCTTCTGAAGTACGTGACACAGATCAGCCCGCCCAGTTTGCTGGCCAGCCCACTCCACAAAGAGAACGCGCGTTCCGACAGGAAATGATTCCTGCAGCGCCAGCTTGATCGTGGCCCTCCCCTTCCAAGCAGCCATTATGTTAGGAGCGACCTTGACGACGTGAAACGCCGCAGGCTCCACTGGAGTTTTCAATGGGTCCCCTTCTTCGGCAACAGAATCTCTGCGGTTGTCTCCTTGAGGCTGTCTCCGATTTCCTTCAAGAGCTGCTGCTCATAGTGCTGGGAGAGCATTTTTATCAGCTCGTCATAAGACATTCCGGCCATCGCAGCGGCGGTGCCCAGGGCTATGCTCAGGGCACCGATCGCATAGTGAACGTTACCTTCGACAAGCACGGGCGCTTGCGTCAATAGCGCATTTGCTGCGTCTAGTATTAGCTTGACGCCATGTTCCGATATAACTGGATCGCTCACATACTGTATGTAGCGAAACGCCCACCGCCGGCAGCAACCGGGGTGGGCGTTTAAATAGGTAAGCTAAGGTTTTTGAATTACGCGGCGAGCATTCCGAAGTTCTTCAGAGCCAGGACGAGATCGCCGATCGTGTAGGCGGATGCGCCGGTGCCACCCGTGAAAGTCGAACCAGCCAGGACCGCGGTGCCGGTCGCGGCGGTGAAGCCGGTCGTGGTACCAAGCGCAGTCTGCTGAGCAACGGGAGTCTTGTTGAGGCCGAAGTTCCCGTCGAAACGGGTCGCGCCAGCTTGCACCCACAGGGCGTAGGCGTTGGTGATGGTCGCGTTGGTGCCGGCGACGGGAGCGCCCTCGATGGCGAAGGTCGCCGCCGAGGTGATGGTGCTCGCGCCGACGAACGCATACGTCGGCTTGCGGACGAAAGTCTCGCGTTGCGTGGTGAGGGCACCGGTGGCCCACTGCTGCGTGGCCGAGTTGGCGACGTCGAAGTTCACAACCTCGGTCGAAGCCGTTCGCGCGGTCTGAGCTGCAGGAGTGAAGGTGCTCTTGCCAGTCGTCGCGAGCGTGGTAACCGTCAGAGCCTTCAGAGACGAAGCGCCAGCCACCGAGAGGGAGGCCAGAGTGCTTGCACCGAAGTTGGTCGTTCCGTTGATGGTCAGCGACGAGGGGACGTCAACCGTACCGACAGTAACCGCGCCGGTGGTACCGTCAATCTTGAAGGCATCCGAACGCTTTCCACCGAACTTACGGTCGAGGCGCTTGACGAGAAAATTCTGGCCGTTGGAGATAATTTCAGTGGACATAGTCGGTTCCTTTCAAGAGTGGTTGAGGTAGCTGGTTGCTCTTGAAGATTGGGATTTAGGACGGGACAACTCGTTTGAAATGCCGCAGCTTTCCTCCCAGGACGATGTTTTCTGTGGCCCACAGCGGGCGCAGGTTGGTGTAGTGGCAGGCTTGGGCGAATTGGCCAGCATCCGTTAGATCGAACGTGACCAACGCCTTGGCGTGGTCGATGTGCCACTTGCCATAGTTCTCCCAGGTCATGCCGGGCTGGAATTGTTTCTCAAGATGGTCCCGAAGCTCGGGGACAGTGCAGCCAAGTGAGTCAACAGCGGAGCCGGCTTTGAATCTACCCTGCAGTGCGTTGTATAGGCGGGAACGAAGGAGCCTAGCTAGACGATAGTTCGGGTCCGTCTGCGTCTTCCTTTTCTGATATGCCTTGCGGGTGGCGCGAAAGCGCTCGGGATTTTCCTTAATCCAAGCAGTGGCACGCGCCGACTTCTTTTCACTATTATCTCGTGAGTAGACCGTATCTTTTGCTCTCTGACATTGCCTACATATTGGTTGACGCCCATCGGGACTAGCGGCCCGCTTGTTAAATTCACCTACTTCTTTGGGAGTCTCACACTTTGAACAGGTCTTCACGATATTTATGTAGCGAAAAACGCAAACAGCCCACCGAGACCGAAGTCAGGGTGGGCTGTTTTTGATACTATCTAACCGCTGATGCTTAGATCAGGTTGTCGACGAGGACCAGCTTGCGCGGCTCCTTGACCGCGAGGCTGACAAACCTGTAGAAAGCTTCGGGCTGCGACAGCTCGGTGACCGCCAGCTTCAGGCGGCTGTACGGAGCCAGCTCCTTGAGCGCCAGGTTCTCGCCCTTGTCCAGGAGGTAGCCGGTGACGAAGCCCGGCAACTTGTTGCCGAGGTCGGTGAACACCGTGGTGCCCGAACCGGGAGTCGACGCTTTGACGCGACCGATGAACTTCTCGGTACCCGCAGCGCCACCAGGAGCCGTGCGGTAAACATTGAAGTAGCGGTTGGTCGTCGCTGCGTGGGTGATGGTCAGAGCCACCTTGTCGGCAGACGTCGCGATGGTCACCGAGTAGGTGTTCGTCTTCGGGCTCTCGCCGACCTCGTTGCAGGTCGTCACCGCGTAGATGTAGACCTGATTGGCGAGGAACGCCGTCGGTGCCGCTGCGTCGGTTGTCGACGTGTTGGGGACCGAAGTCGCGATCGACGTCGGGGCCAGGGGGCCGTTGCTGCGGGCGCGAGCGGCTTTGCTCTTGCCACGGAGGAACTGGCTCGACTCCACCGTCACGGTGCCGGTCGACACGAACTGCTTACGCAGGTCCGCGCCGGTCGACTCCTGCGGGCTGCCGGCCAGGATGATGCGCTCCTTGCCGTAAGCCAGCTTGTTGTACGCCGACTTGACAGTCGGGTCGACAATGAGGCGGTCCGCCGAACCGAAGTTCAGCGAGCTGCGAAGGGCTGCGTCCTCCAGCATCTCCTGGGCCAGGTTGCCACCAGCCGAGAGAACGACCGTGTCGTCCGAGCCGAACTCGGAGAACATGAGGTCCTTCGCCTGGTACTGCGTGTCCGACTGACGGATCTGGAGGCCCAGACCGTGCATGTTCGGCAGCGCAGGGGTGGTGTTCGGGTTACCATCGAACACGCCAGCGTTGCTGAAGTCCGAGAGACCGCGGAAGCAGTCGAACTCGATGTCGCCAGCGAGCTTGAGCGCCGCGTCCGAGGCAGCCCGCTCTTCGGCCTTCACGCCGTCGACGGTGTCCACCAGGTTCGCAACGATCGTCACCCGACGAACGTGCGAGTAGAAGCACATCGGAACGACCACACGGACGAAGTCCGAGGTCTCTTCCTGACCGATATGCCCCTCCAGCTGAGCCGAACCACCAAACTCACCGTAGCTGAGCTGGCGGTCGAACTGCGCGAGAGTCGACTTGCAGGTCTCGACCTTGAGCATCTTCTGCAGCTTGATGTGCTCTTCCGAGAAGGTCACAGTGTGCATCGTGTTGCTCAGGTCCTCTGTTTGAAGGGCCCCACCCTGAACCAGCTGGCCGGGGGCTGCGTTATACGAGCCACCTTCCATCGCCTTGATCAGGTCATTGATTCGTTCGAGTGCGTCGTTCATTGGTAAATTCTCCTAAGTTCTTTTCTTCGTTACTGAAATTGCCGAAACCGTTGGTTGCCCGAGTTACTTATCCGTGAGCAAGTGGGCAACCTGCTCAACGCTGACTGTTCCGAGGTCGAATCTGCAAACGAGTTCGCGGTCCGATTTATTGAGCGGCTTGGACGACACGAGCGTCTTCAGCTTCGCCTTGACCTGCTCTCGCGTGAGAACCGTCTTCTGCTCACTCTTTGCAACGGCAGCACCGAGACCGGTAATTGCCTTGCGACGGGGCTTCCCAAGAACCGTCTCAACAACGGTCATCAGATCGCTCATCCCTTTGTTTGCCTTCTCGACCTGCTCCTTGAGCACGACGATTTCGGCCTGAGCCTTGTTCAGGGGGTTCTCACCGTTCGGAGGACCGATCTCTGCGCTCTTCTCGCCCTTGAGGGTGGGAGGAGCCGAGGGAGAAGCAGCCGGGGGTGCCGGAGGAGCTGCAGCAGGTGCCGGGGGTGCCCCTGCATCCATGCCGGGGTCCATGCCAGGGTCACCGGCGCCCGCGCCCATGACAGCAAACAGAGCTGCCTTGCACGCGATGTAGTGAGCCTTCAGGTCCTCGGGAGGAAGCTGAGCGTACTCAGCCTGCAAAGCAGCGGGATCCGCGCTTTGGTCAGCAGCCGGGTCCGCCGACGCCGCTGCGTCAGCCGGAGGTGCTGCTGCAGGAGCATCGGTCGCCGGGGGCGCCGAGGCAGCAGCAGCCGGAGGACCATCCGAAGCCGGAGGAGCGCTCTCGGAATCGCCACCGTCTGCAGGAGCATCGGACGTTGCCGAATCGTCTGCAGGAGCCTCATCCGACGTTTCCTCGCCGGGGTTGGCCTTTGCCAGAGCTTCTTGCTCGGTCTTCACGAGATCGGCAATGCCGGTCTCAACAGCCTTCAGGAGATCCTGAAGCTCACTGTCTTTGTAGGTTTTCTTCATGACTGCGTCCTTTCTTCTCGACCTTTGAGGGGTCGATTACGACGACGCCTGCATGTTCCAGTAGAGGTCGGCGTCGAACGTCGCGACCGGGGTGCCGGTGATGGTGGCGACGACCGGGGCGGTGCCGTTGGTCGACTGGTACCACTCGATCTTCGCGCCCTTCAGCTGGATCGCGCTAAGGATCGCAAGCAGCTCGACGGGAGTCAGGATGTCCGAGCCGGAATCCGTCTCGGTTGCGAGCTGAATGACGCTCGGGGCATACACCTGCGAGGTGTTGCCAACGATGTCCTTCGCCAGCGGCCACGAAATCGGCTGCGTGCGGATGAACGCGTTCTTGGCGCCGGGGCTGCCGGTGCCGATCGCGATCGTCGGATTACCATTGGTGTCGAACCCCTCAACGAGGGTCGCCGACAGAGTAGCCGAGAGGCGCTTGCGCAGCTCGTCCGCGAGCGTTGCGCTGAGGGCCAGTGCTTTATACGATGTAGACATTTATTGAAATCTCCTGTGTGTTTCGTGCCGTTACGTAACGGGAGCACTCAGGTGCTCACCATTTCAATGTCCCCTTGCGGGGCAGTTCTCTTTGCAATTCAGAAGATTGCGATTTAGTACGGAACAACTTTTGGGCAATAACCCTAATCTTGGGTTCAGTGCCCACCTGCTCGAAATGCAACGACAACAAAGACGCCAACGACTTCCACCAGGCGTTTGCCACGGACCGGCCACGGCAAATAACGTCGCGGTGCAAGACGTGTCGTTCAGAGGCTCGGTTTGAGAGGCTCTTCCCCGACACAATCTGCGCCCAATGCCTACGTCACAGGCGCCTTGATACAAACAAGGTGTGTGTCAAATGCAACGAGGAGTCCGGGCTTCGCACGTGCATTGGCACATGCGGCGAACTACTGCCGTTGTTCGTTGCCTTTTACGGCAACAAAAAGATATGCATTAAGTGTAGAAAACTTAAGCAGCCGCTGCAGGCAAGTGCGGCAACTTCGGAGCCTCAGGCATAGCTCCGTTCGGTTCCGGTGTCTTCAACTGGTGAACCGCCGCTGAATTAGCGCTTGGTAAAGGAATAGCGCCTTCGTGTCCCGGAACCAGGCTATGGGCCATGTTGGGCGCTTGACCGATCGGGAACGCTCTCTTGCGCTCTCGCTGTGGGATACGATCTTGACCAGGCAGATACTTCTGGTCCTTTGCTTTGTAGAGCGCCTTGTCGGCCTCTTCAGGTGTGGTCCCAAATCCCATACCCATTGCCAGCTTGTGGACGCCGCCGATTGCCGGCATGGCCTCCAGTCTCTGATGCAGAGCACGCGCGAAGCGAGCTGCGTGTTCATGTGAGGGGAGGTGCACATTGATTTCGTCGCCGCCTGGACGAAAGCTCTTGTAGGCTCCCGGCGCAGCCTCTTCCGCCGCCGCCTTGACAGCGCCCCCAAACGCCTTGATGGCCTGATCTCCTACAGCGTGGCCATGCGAGTTATTGATCGCCGAGAAATCTGTACCGTCTAGACCGACATAGACGCCAGGCTTCTTCTGAGCATGAAAGTCGTTCCAAGCAGCCTTGTTGCCCATGCCCGGGATCATGGAGTCTTCGTAACCGTGGCGCGTTGCAGCAGCGCTAGTTCCCTTGGGAAGGTGGCCCGCGGCCTCTGCCGCCCGCATATGGGCCAGCATCGTGGCGAAATCCATGGCGTTCTCTTCTTCTTCCGCCTTGCCCAGGTATGTTTCGAAGAGGTCTTCCATCTTTTTTATTTGGTTAGCTACCTCACTAGTCTTGTAGCGAATCTTTCCTGCGCCTGACCTCACGTTGGCGACGACAGTTTGAACTTCTGGGTAAGACATACGCTTACCGTCGAGCGTATAGGCGCCGTTCTGGACCTCCAGCGTATGAGGACGGTCGTGACCCACACGTGTGTAATGAAACACCGAGGGCTTCCTAGGAGCGGGCGGAGCCGAGGGTAGGACGATCGGATGGGCGTTGTTTGTGTCGGGCTCCGGCTGCGTTGGGATCGGGTCCTCCTCGATGGAGAGGTGGGGCGACATCTTCAAACCGTGGATTCTAGAAATCGTCTGCTCCGTGACCGGTCCCTCGGGCAAGAACTTGTCCATCAACCCGTGGTAGTCCTCCAAGTGACGGAGATTGTTTCCGATGATCATGTAACGCCCAGCGGGGTGGTGCTGGCCCTTGATCTTCATATGGACCTTGTGGACCGACGGCATCTCGGGCTCCAACAACGTCGGATGACTCTCGAACTCGGCGATCGCCTTCCTCAACGAGATGTCGAGCGCGTCCGACTTCGCCATGAAGGTCAACGTGGAGCCGCGCTTGGCCCTCTGTTCCGCGGCATCCAGCAGGTGGGGAAGCAAGTAGGCGTGATACAACATCGACGCCGGCACTTCACCGTAGTCACGGATGTACTGAGCGTGGATTCGCGCTGTACGCTGAGGCAGGGTCTCATCGACCTCCGCTTTGTTGATTTCACCCTCAACGAACGGATCAATCGCATTCCAGAAGGGTTCGTGAGTCGTGCCCTCTGTTGCGTTGGTGTTTCTCATCCCACGCGATCGCTCGTCAGGAGCGATGCCGATCCAGTGCTTCCAGAAGGCCGGGAAAATCGCATCCTCGGGCTTCTCGAAATGCTTACCCCAGGTCGGATGCTGCAGCATGTGCTGAACCGCCGGATGATTCTTCGCGTACCAGCGATCGATGCCGTCGAGAATGTGGCTGTTTCTCTCGTCCCACATCAGGTTCTTGACGTCGTCATTGGTCTGAGGATCTTTGCCCTGCTCTAGGCCGGCTAGGTGACGAACCATGTGCGTATCGGGAACGAACACGTTGCCGCCACCGATCATACCCATCATGTAGCGGGTCGTCTTAGGAGCGAGGCCAGGGACCGCGGGACCAGCGTATGGGCCGATATCTGGCTTGTCCTTCGAAATCGCTGTCTGGCGACGATTGTCCCAGAGTGCAGCCTTGTATTTGTGCTGCATCAGCTCGTTGGCAGACGCCCGCACGTTCTCGCGGTTCCTGTTGACCAACTCCATCAAGTGGTGGTGGTTTTCGTGATAATGATCCATGTTGGTCATTTTGTTGTTTGCCAACATGAACCCGCCCACTTCGCCGGCCGACCTACCGGTGAGCTTACTAGCGTTCTTCAAGTGAATACCGGGATGGTTGGTGAAGAACTCGCGCGTGTTCTCCGGATAGCTCTTACCGCCGTCTCGACTAACCCAATCGGCTTTGGTCTTGTCGGAGAACCCAGGCTCCCGCGCGTCCGCTCCAGTGTGGCGCATGGAATCGACAAGGTGCCCATACATCAGCTCCTGCATCGGAACGGGCGTATTTGGGCTCAAATTAGCGAACAACGCTGCATGCATCACGACCTCAGGAGGAAGGCGACCTTCCTTGAGGAGTTTGTGAACCTTCACCCAACCGGCCATCGCCTGGTTGTGGACCTGTTCAACCTTCGGGTCCGAAAGGATCTTGTTGAAGTGCTCGGCTTCTGGCCTATGCAGAGGGAAGGACCCAAACGACGTGTGCAGAATCCCCTTGTCCTCGTCGAACACAGGGTTCTTGACGGTCGGGTTCGGCTCGATCGGAACTCCACGGATCGTCGCCTTCTCAGAGGGCTCGGTGCCGGCGATGACAGTCTGCTTTTCCTTCGGTGGAGCAGCTTTTGCCGGCTTGGAGGCAGCTTTAGCAGGCGTCTTCGCTGCCGGCTTCTTTACCTTGGCCTTCGGCGCAACAGTCGGACTTTCCTTCTTCGCCAACTGCTTGCGCTTGACGTGGTAGTCCTCGGCAAGATTCGCGAAGTGATCCAAGAACTCGTCAGAAGCCTCGGGCATCCGCATTTTTGCGAACGTCTTGAATTTGTCGCGATCGAACAGCCCCGAGTAATCGCGGATCGCAGCTAGGGCAGCCGCCTTTTTCTTCTTCAGACCACTGTCTTCGCGCTGTAGAGCTGCAGTTCCAACCAATGACCCGGGTGCAGACGCAGTGCTGCCGGCCGTATAAGCCTTAGCGAGGTCGGTTCCATCCAGAATCGGATTTCCTTCAGTCGTCACAGACCCGCCCAGACGGGCGTAGAGCGGATCTTCGAACTCCGACTTTTTCGAATCGAGGAAAGACAAAGGGTCTCGGGTGACGTGCTGCTTTTCGAAACCCTCAGGTGCGTTGGGGTCCTCCAAAAGACCGGTATCGCAGCTCCGATTGCAGGGCTTCCAGGTCAGAGCCACTCGACGAGCCACGCACTCACGCAGCTCGTTGCCTTCTTTGTTCAGCGTGCTGCCCTCAATCGAGTAGCGGAGCAGGATTTTCTCGTCGTTGGCCACGTGGTCGCGGATCGCGGCGGCCAAAGCCTTGGCTCCTTCGTGACCGGCACCGTCGTAGAGACGCACCACGCCATAGAGCAGAGGGAGCTTGGTTTTCTTCCAGCAGTCCAACTGGCGTTCGGTCTCACAGTCGTCTTCACCGAATATTTTCTTGGCGTAGACGATTCGGCCGACAATCTCCTCACCATTGCCTTTGTCTTCACCCTTGTGCTCGTAGTTCGCGATTCCGCGACCTTCCTCAAGCTCAGTGATATCAAGACCTTTGATGATGATTCGCTCACCAGACGTATCGCAGGCTTCTGACGCAAAAATTCCGTCCAGCAGCATTCCTGTAGAAGACACGCCTTAAGATTGCGCTTGACGACTCTTTTACATTTTTGATAGTATCATTCCATGGCAAACGACACCGTCCGCACCATCCAGCAGCTGGCACAGTTAGCGATCGACGTCCAGAACGCCTGCAACCTGTCAGGTGTCGCCCACTCCTTCTCGAAGGTAGTCTCCGAGCTTTGGGAGCATGCCCACGAGCAGAAGAAGGGCACAGACTGGGTCAACAAGCACCCCATCGTCCAGGCCTTCGCCGACAAACTGGCCTCGCTTTCGCACATCCAGGGCTTCAACAGCAACGCCATCGAAGCCCATCGGTTGTGCGAGCAGCTCGCTCAGGGAGTTTCGCTACAAGATAATTAAATGCACTTCTGCGCCGACGAACTCTACGCCATCTTGAACGCCCTGGCCTTCTTCTTCCCGTGGGCGCACATCCTTGTCTTCAAGATCCGGTCGTGGATCCACGATCGCCTGTCTTGCAACCACCATCACACCGAGGAGGAGTAACACGATGCACAGCCTCGACGTCATCAAGCAGTATTCCAGCACGATCGGCCGCCAGGACGGCTCCCCAATAGTGCTTTTCGATGAAAGCGAAGTCGACGCACTCTTCCAGACATTCCCTTTCTCGATTCCTTTCGTGGATGTGGCCGATTCGAACGGCTGGAAACTGTCGTCGATCTGGACTGTGTCACCACACGAACTGAGCATCGCTCGCCAGGCCATCAAGAACATGGTGAACGGAGACCAGACCTACGCGTTCGGTATCGTGAAGGTCGACGAGAAATGTCTGGACCTCGGCGTCTTCTATGCTCGACAGAAAACCGCGCCTTCACTCATGCTGTCTCTCGAAGAGTTTCTCGACGGAGAGGATCCGTCGAAGCCGTTCACGCAATCTTGACAAGACTCGCCCTTCTAGCTCAACTGGCGGTAGCAACTGACCTGTACTCAGTAGGTTGTCGGTTCGAATCCGACGGAGGGCTCATAGATATCCGATGAAAACTGGCCGGCCACTCAAAGACAAAACGGGCCAGAAGAACGGACATCTCACCGTTCTTCACAGAGGAGAGAGCAAGGGCCGAGATACGATCTGGATCTGCATCTGCGATTGCCCCAATCAAACCGTCGTAGAAGTTAGGGCAGGAAACTTAAAGAGAACTGTGTCTTGCGGATGCGAAGGGCGACGCTCTAGATCAGATAGACGAACTCGCGACCTAAAGGGAATAACCTTCACAGCTCTTAAGGTCGAAAAACGAAACGGGTCGACTCCAGCTGGGAAGGCGCGCTGGGATGTGGAATGCGTTCCCTGCGGAAGTTCCAAGACGGTGACCTCGGGCGCCTTACTTTCGGGCAACACCCGCTCGTGTGGATGTGCAAAGTCATTCCTACAGACCGATTTGTTCTTCTTCGTATCGTCAATATCCGAGTGTGACGTAATCCAACACGACCGAACGCAAATAGCACCACTTGAGCTGGATATCTGGATACCTGACAAGCGTCTAGCAATAGAATTCGATGGCCTCTACTGGCACGGAGAGAAGCAATCTCTGGCGGCAGGAAAACACAAACTGGCCTCTTTCTACAAATTCAAAGAGTGCGAAAGCGCAGGCATCAGACTTCTTACAATCTTCGAAGACGAATGGGTTAGTAATCGGGATGCTGTAAAGGGGTATCTTGCGTCCATATTTGGTCAAAAGACCTCCATCGGAGCTAGAGAGTGTTCTGTCGTACCGAATGAAGGTCGGTCTTTTATTTCCGAACATCACCTACAGGGTGCGCCTCCTGGCGTTACCTACTCTCTGTCCTTCAACAGCAAAACGGTGGCTGCTGCCAGTTTTACCAAAGTTGGAAGTTCCAAACGAATGGAGCTTCCGGAAGAAACTTGGGAACTCAATAGATACTGTGTGTCTCCGGAGCTTGCAATAGCAGGTGGAGTATCGCGACTAATCCACGCCTTCTTGAGACAGACTAGCTGTAGAGCGGTTATCAGCTATTCAGACAATCGCTGGAGTGTCGGTGCTATGTATAAAGCAGCCGGATTTGTGAAAGACCGAGTAGGACTACCCACTTATTGGTATTTTAGGCCGGGCGATCAAACGCGGCGGATACATAGGTTCAACTGGAGACGAGATGTCGCGTTGGCGACATATGGCGGCTCCACGGAAGACACCGAATGGGATATAATGTCCCGCAACGGCTGGGACCGCATATGGGACTGCGGCAAGACTCGCTGGGTTTATTATCCGCGCTGAGCCGCCATCTCGTTGTGCCCCTGCCCACGGTAGGTCACGAGACCGGCCTTGTCGAACCCGTACCCAGGCATGAGCGTCACGAGGCTACAGCGGCAGCTAGGATGCAGCCCTCCGAGACACGGCTTGTCGACTCCGCGCTCGTGGTAGCCGGCCTGGACCTCGCTCAGGTACCACACCCTCGGCGTAACCTCGTCCGGGAGCAAGTGGATCTTGGTGCATTCCTCGCACCGATCACTGTCTCTCACGGTCACAAAGAAAACGACGGGGTCCTCGATGCCGCTCGCCGCGTTCACCTTTGTGATCCCCTCAAGGGTCCCGAGGTTTCTCGCCTTCGTAGCTTCGGTGTCTACGATCTTCTTCACCTCGGTCGCCGCAGAAGCCCATACGTCAGCCAGGTGACCGCCAAGAACCGTCTCAAGGTCTGTTTTGACGCCAGAAGCGTCGGCATCGCGAAGACACGACTCAACAGCGTGGACGGCTTTCAGCTTCGCCTTGTCACGAGCCAGGTCTAGATACCCGCTCGCCATGTCCGCTAGGTGCTGCACCGACTGTGGATCCGGCCTCGTATACTCCTCGCGCGCGGCAGTCTCATAGAGCCCCTGGAGAGTGAGTTGGGGGACATAGCCGATCTTGATCTGCTTGTCGCTACGCCCTTGGATAGACGACGGACCAAGATAGCGCGCCTTCACACGGTCAAATAATTTATCCACCGCCAGGCCAATCGCTTTCCTGGCTTTCTGGCCCAGGATGATAGCACCCACTTACTTCCCCTTAGCGGGAGAGTGGTGTTCAGCGATTGCCAAGATCTCCTTGGTCGTCGCCATCAGGTCAGTCTCCCAGCCGTCCAATGCCTGCTTAATGGTCATCTTGTGATGAGCTAAAATCCGGCGTTTCGACGGAGGCAACTGGTCCTCAGACTTCGTCAACACTCCAATCGCCTGATCGAGCGAACGAGTCAGATCCGTAGTGTCCGTCCCGTCGACGTTTCCCTTACCTTCGGCGTTCGCCTGAACAGCCTGGTCGGACTGCTGCTGCTTCGTCTTGTCATCTCCACCTGGGGCCGCGCCGCCAGGCGACTGCTCATCCGACACGCCTGCCGGCTCAGTCTGAGACGAATTCGGGTCCCCTCCCCCTTGCTGAGCCTGCTGAGCAGCCTGCTGTTGCTGCATTTGCGCCTGCTGTGCTTGCTGCTGAAGCTGTTGAAACGAGAACCAGAACTGATCTCGTCGGTAGGCGAGAGCCGGGTCTTGGGACGCCCCCACTCTACCCATGAAATGTTCCTCGATTTCCCCAACGGTGAAATGAGCGTCCAGGATAGCGCCGATCTGGGGCTGAAGAGGAAACTCTCCGCCGAATTCCTTACCGATTGGCTGTTTCTCGACCTTTCGCATGACCTGGTCGTAGGTCATGTGAACGGGTATATCTTGTTGCAGACGGACGGACTCTTTCTCAGGCGTGTCTGCGTCTAATCCGACGAACTTGAACTTACACACCTCCGCCAGCTTGGCGTCGATCAGCGGGAAAATGGAGCTGTTGAGAAAATCCTGGAACTTCGTAAGAAGAGGACGGATACCAACGTCACGAGCCGCCTCAAGTTTGTACTCGTTATTCGACTCCGACAGGGCCTGGTTGTTTGTACCCTTCGAAAGATATGCCCATCCGGGCACCTCTTCGGGGGACATCTGGAACGCAGAAAAGATAACGCGTGCGTTCATATCGGTTAGGTACTGAAACTCCATGTCTCTCGCGCCGCTATCGATCGAGGACCACGAGACGGAGTCTTCTTTACCGACCCCAAACACCGGCATGCGCCACGCGTTCTGGACGCTGTTGATGGACGCGTTGAACTGCTGCTTGATGCGCCCGATCACCGACTCATCGACGTCGTCGCTCTGGATGACGAGCATCCCGCGGGTCGCCCGGCCCGTCTGGAAATACACTCGGTTATGGGCCGTGATGTTGATGTGCGTCGTGACCGCACTCATCATCGTATCGATCGGCGTGACCGGATATCCGTTCAGCTCGACGTCGGTTACGGGATAGAAGTTGTAGACAACGCATTCCTTCGACGTGAAGGCCTGTCTCGGAGTCCCGTTGATAACCTGAACCCAGGAGTACTGGTCCTGCTTGTATTTTTCTGGTTCAAGCTCTTTATTCTTGATCTGCTCAAGCAGTCTCAGGGCGGTCTCACGAACCGACTCTGCCTGAGCCTGTTGCTTAGCGGCTCTGTAAATAGTGCCGGCGTCGATGGCCCGGAATGAGTGAAACACGTCGTTCCCGGCGGCATCTTGAGCCCAAATAATTTCGGTCGCGATCTTGCCGTTGATGATCGCGTTTCGCGTAGACATCGAAAGCCAGGTCGCGAGAGAGCATTTGTCCTCGTCGTCCCATCCTTTCGTCGAACCGCAGGTCGCAAACTTTTTGACGGCCTTTGCGATCTGAGTGTCCAGCTCCGCCTTTTCTGCCGGCGTCAGACGGTCCACTACACCAGGATTCGGTTCGAGGACGAAGCCGGTCGCAAAACGCTCTGCCCTAGGCTCTCCATGAGCGGAGGTCTGATTCGACCGCACCATGGCGATGCTGGCCACCAAATCATCCTGGATCGCCACCCTCTTTAGAACGTCGTCCGGGAGAAGCCTCAGCTTCTGCTCATAGAGGCAGGCAAATTTACTATCAGTAGGATCGACCTCAAACGCCAATCGCTCGATGGAACCCTTGGGGCCGTTCAGGTGATTAATAATCGACTTCGAAAGGCTCGAAATCTCCGTACTTTCTTGCTTGACGGTCTCTTCCGGCTCCTGCTTCTCTACCTCGTCCGCGATAAAGATGACCTGCCGACGGTTCCGCGGCACATCGTCACTCGCATATTTGGACACAACCAGATCCCTGGCGGTCTTCGCCAGAGGCGCCGGCTTCATATTGATGACCTTGGGCGTCGCCATTACTCGGCCGCCAACATCGTGACGTTCAGAACCCCTGTGGAACGGTTAACGACAACCAATTGCCACACCGATCCGAAGATTTCGAACCATCCAACGTTCGCCCTGTCACCGGCGATGATGGGTTCGAGACGAACGCTGTTACCCGAGTCACCATTCAGGCGAAGCACGCACTCTTGGTCAGCCTCGATACGCAGCCACCGCTTCGAGGCTGTGTAAAAAAGCAAGCCAGAGGCGCCGGGGGTGATTCCCGTCTGGCTTCCCAGTGGGGAAGTACTCTCGAACTCAACCCACAGAGGATTGACCGCCACGACTCCATACGAATGAAGTGCCGGGGCAGCGAATCCAGACGCGATCTCCACCGTGTCTCCGACCTGGACGCCGTCCGAAGAGAACGCCTGAATGAAAGAGTTCCCGGAAGGGGTAACCACCTGAGATGCACCGGCGAATACCACCGACGGGTCCCTTGCCAGAGTCATCAAGGCGCTTCCGGAGGACAACACTGTCCAATACCCCTCGTTCAGCGGGTTGAACGGGCTCGCCGGATCACCGGTAGATGTACCGGGAATGAATACGACATCACCGACCTGGACGGCGCTGAAGGGAGTGCCCGTTCCCGCTGCGACCGACATCGACAGGTTCGAGTTGACGGTCAGGGTCAGGGCAATATTGTTGCAAGCCAGGTTGCGGTTCGTGCGAAAGCCCGGTGCTGTGCCTCCGGTCGCCGTGATCCGATAGCGCGTGGATTCGAGAGCACTAGTGGCCACGCTAAACGCCGTCGTTCCATCGATCGTCGTCGTCCTGCTACCGTTAATCAGAGTAGCTGTTCCAAGAGGAACGACTCTGAAGGGTGTCGTCTCGGGCACATCTACCGGCACACCGACGTTCGTGCGCCGCCAATTAATTGGCAACTGGGTAGGGTTGCTGCTAGCTGCGTCGTCGTTATAGGCTACAGCAGACGAAATGACGGTAAGGGTGGACATCGCCTCTAAGATTGCGGCTACATGTCGAATTTGAAGTTGCCGGACTTCCCCTTCAAAGGGGTTTGGGCTACCGCATCTCCGACATGCTCCTGGATGGTCTTGGCCATCCAATTTTCGAACGTATATCCCTTTGGCTGAGCCTGCTTAGCGTCGGTCTCCTTGGGAACTGAGATCTTCCCCTTGATGCCGAACACGTTCATTACCAGGTAGCGGATCGCGTCGCAGAGGTCGTCCTCTTCCTCGTCCGGAACATTCGTGAGATTTCCGGCCGCATCGAGCTTCCAGTGGTAATTCGCCAACCGCGTGGCCAGGACCTCACACATCTCGTCACCCTTGAGGATGAAAATCTGAGGCTCGCCCATCGTGGGGCGCAATTTCATTCGAACAGTGTCGATACCACCGACAACCGAGCCAGGCGTCTTCTTCCACTTCCGCATGTTGAACCCATGCTTGTGGAGTACCTTGACCATCTGAGGATTCTCGGGATCGCCAAAAATGTTAGGAGCCAGGTCTCTGAGATTTTTTTCGCACTCATCGACGATGTCAGACGGCTCCAGGCCAGGCTTCTCAATCACGTTCACCACGAAGAGGCGGTAGCCATCGTTCGCCCCCGTCACGACAGCAAAATTGTGCGTGTACCCGAAATCCATGCCCGAGTTCCACTTCAGGTCCAAGCCCTTCATGATCTGAATGAGCTGTTCCTTCGTCAGATTTTCATCATGGGGGTCGCCGGTGATTCTCTCCGCCATTTCAGCCGGCGTGAGCATGTGAACCTCACGGCTGAAATTCGGATAAATCATCCCCTCGGTAGACGGTTTCCGACAGAGAAGCTGAGCTATCGCCGATGGCAGAGACGCCGTCTTGAACTGGTTGGTCGTGTGAGAAATAGGCCTCAGCAGGCTCGACTTAGAGAGCTGCCTGGTGGCCAGATTGCCCTTGCAGCTGGCGAACAGCTGGCAGTTCTTGAGGCAGCCTCCATACCCCTCAGTCTTGACGTACTTCTGTTGCTCTTCAGATCCAAGCTTGGCGAAGGCTTCCTCGCTGATCGCGCTAATCTCGTCGTCATTGACGTAGATAGGGATCTTGTCAGCAAGCGGCAGGTGTCTGGACGGAGGGCACGCAGCCGTTACGTCGATGATGTTCCAGTGCCGGATGTGGAGGCCAGACGTGGCCGCTTTGTCGATCTCCTTCTGAACCAGCCCAATAGCGAACTTTCGACTGGAGGTAAGGACGGTAATCGGCATTTTGCCTTCGTACGGAGCCGGGATAAACTTCGACTCTTCGTAGGCTTTCGGATCCCTTACGACGTCAACCTCGTCGACGACGAACAGAGGCGTGTGAGCACCGTTGGCGCCCGCCATCGTACAGACGACGATCGTGATGTAGTGCTTGATCTCTTTGTACTGGTTCTTGTCGGACTCGCTCAGCTTCTGGAAGGTGTCCAGGTTGATGTTCTGGCCGGTCTCTTTATGTTCATACCGGACCACCCAGATAATTTCCTTGTTGTTGCCAACGAGGTACTCTCTGATGAACGGTTTGCCGAGCCAATCCTTGACGTACTGAGCGCACTTCTGGCTCTGAATCTCGATAGCCGCCATGTGCGCGACGGAGCGCCCCAAGTGGAGAACGCTCAGCACCTCGATGATCGAAGCCGCGATAGTCTTGAACGAATCTCGTGCCGCGTAGTAGAGCACCCGGCTGAAGGTCTCGTCGTCATTGGCGAGGGCCTTGGAGTAGATCTCGTAAATCATGTCCATCGGCGATGACGTCGACTCCGGATCCACGATGCAATCCGGAATGTCGAGCCCCAAAAACATCTCGATCCACCTATGGAGATGTCGCTTGCTCGTGCAGGGGACGAACAGTACGCTTCGCTTCAGGTCGTCGTCAGATTGCTGGGGCTCTTCGACTGTCACTTCGCCGGCAACTCCAACGCATCAAGGATTGCCGCAGCATCAGCCCCGCTCACGCGCTTCGCTGGTGCAATCGTGATTCCGCCCGTGTGATTGATCGTTTTCTTGCTGTCCTGCCCGGTGACTTTCATGAGCATCTCCAGCACTTTTTGATATTGCCCGAGCGTCATGTTCTCCAGAAACGTGCCCTTCAGATGGTCCTTGTTGCCGGTAGCCATGAAGTCGTCAATCTGCTTCTGCACCAACATGTGACCCGCAGCCATTACACTGGTCAGAAACTCGGCCGATTCCAGCTGCGTCTGTTGAACCAACACAGGAACCTTCTGGACCAGGCCGCGCTGATATTCCGCCAGCCTCTCGTCCCACTTGTCCCTGATTCGAGCGTGTACGATAGGGCCCAGGCCAAGACCTGGCTTGACCTTTCGGATCTCGTCGCAGTCGCGCCCCTGACAAAAGAGCACGAATAGCTCGTCAGACAGTTCCGCAGCCAGCTCTGGCTGCTTGGCACGCAGAAAATAGCGATATGCCCCAGCCTCTCTATCGGAGAGGGAGGACAGGATTTTAGCTAACGCCGACTCTTCAACGGTCAGCTCTCTACCTGCGGGCACGCTTTGCTTTCTTCTTCTTTCGCTTCGGCTTTGGCGTTACGACGACGGTAGGTTTGGTCCCATCCGAGAGTCCGCCACTGTCGAAGATTGTCTTCCCGTCCTTGGTTTCGACAATCACCGCAAATTCTGGGTCTAAGAGGTCCTTGACCGACCTATTCAACCCCTCCAGCCGGGCAACCAGGTCGGCAGGAGGCTTGCTTTTGCCCAAGGTCGCGATGAAGGTGACGGTCTTGCCGGGCAGGTCCACCCTCGCCTCGCACGCCGTCGAGTGGGGAAGAGCCAGCCTGGGCCAATAGCGCAACTGGAGGAGCTGGGCTTCGTGAAGCGCCCCGATGGTCTTCGTCAAAGACCTGAGAGCGAGCAGTTGGGCCCATTTCTCTGCTGCATCAGACATAGAGCCTCTCCTTGGCCATTGCTTCGAGAGTTTCAGTCGCCGTCCCGAAACGAGGCGTGTACGTCTTCACGTAACGAGAGAACGCCACGGCAACGCCTTCTGATTCGCGCACAGCTGACGTAGGAGCGTCGTTTCGGAAGACCCGCACCTTCACCCCTGGCCGACTGAACAACGCCTTCCTGGCCTCAACCCACGCGGAATCGCCGCGGATGTCGATACGATGATCCATCGTCCAATCGAGGTCATCCACCGGAATCGGATTCTCCTGCGTGTCTACGAGGTAACTGATCTTGCGACAGGCCGTACCTGTATCGAACGACCGCTTCGACAACACAGAACCGTCATCGTTGAAGTCGTAGAGCCAGATCGCGCGCTCGACGTTAGCGTCCGACAGGGTACGCCATCGAGGCGCACCAATATAAACCACTTTCCCAAATACCTGCGGGCTATGAATATGCCCAGATATAATTGTCGTCTGAGGAATCAGCTCCGGATCGAGTCCGTCTGGAGCGTACATACCGTTTTCGTACTTCGAACCAGTGAAGGTTTGATGACAAATAAGAGTGGTCTTCTCTGACTTGCGAGCCTCCTTTACGAATACTTCATGGTCGTCGGTATACGGCAGCAGTAACACTCCACCCCTCTCAACCGGTCGATCAACCACACTGACCAAGTCAGCGCATGACGCCATCGCATGGATCTGCGAGTAAGCGCCGCTAAAATCGTGATTGCCTACCAGGGCTGTGATTTTGATCCCGTTAGCCAGCAGTTTGGAAAAACTCTCTCGCCAGAACCACATGACCTCACTTCGAATCACAGCGTGAGTATGAAACTGGTCTCCTAGGAACAGGACCTCGGCTTCGTTGTCTGACGCAACCTTCTCGACCAATCGCATTAACGCCCGGCAGTCGTCCAGCTCCTCCGGTACAGCGTGGCAATCACCAACCAACACTATTCTCATAGTTTCACGCCCTCAAGGTACCGGACGGCAGCCGTCACCCTCTCCGCACAGTCGCCCAACAATCCGATTCCAACGTTACAATTACCACACAACAAACCTCTTACTCGCCCACTCTTGTGACAGTGGTCAACACTAAAATGCGCATGTCCCCTCCCAGGACTATCACTTCCACAAATCGCACAACGCCCATCCTGTGCGTCGAGTAGCGCGTCATATTGAGATGGCGTAAGGTTATATTTCTTTAGCTTAAACGCCCGTCCCGAGACCTGCCTTTGGAGCTTATTAGCCTTCTCCCACCTCCGACCGATCCTCAACAGTACGTCCGGGTTAGAATCGTTCCACTTTCTAACCGCCTCACGTACCTTTTCAGGATTCGCCTTGGCCCAACGAACTCGGGACGCCTTCGCAATCTCTCCATTCGCCGCATACCACTCAGCGTGAACCTTATTGGCACGCTCTAAATTCGCATCTCGCCACTTCTTACTGCGGAGACGGATACACGTCTTACACTTTGATGTATATCCGTCTTTAGAATCAGCCTTCTTATAGAACTCTCCGACCGGTTGTTCCGTGCAGAAGGTCGACTTACATCGTTTTAGATGCAGCCCGTCACTCATCATTCCTAACCCCCCTTAATCAGAAGAATGTCGCTGATGGGGACGAGCACGAACTTCACACCATCGATCTCGTACTCGTGCTTCGCCCACTGCAGAGCAACCGTGTCTCCACGAACGTAAATTGTCTCGCCCACCTTCACTGTCGCCAGGTCGTCAGCAAAGAGAACCGTGAGAGGCGTCAGCGTCGTCTTTTGCTGAACCAACGCTAGACCGTTCTTCACCTCAGCCTTGACAGCTTTGGTGGCAAAAGGCGAGCACCCAATGAGTCTGTTAGTCGTGATCATTACGAGTTAGCTAGTAGCGAAACTCTTCAGAGGTCTAGACCGCTCAGGCGCAACAATTTTCTCTCAACCAGAGTCAGCGAGTTCATCGCCCTGACCAATTTCTGTGTCGAGCTTCGTGTCTCCGCCCGTACGTCTGGCCTCGTGTCATCGGGAGCCACGGCCAATTGCGACGGCAACATACCCTCGTATCCGTGCTCCGAGTTTGTCGTCGCTCCCAGGTCTAGACTCACACACGAGGCAGCCGAGACCAATTCTGAAATCTCAGACGCATTTGTCTTTTTCTCTACTGCCACATCGGTGTTGACCGCCTCAGCTACTTCGTCGTAGTCGACTCCGTCCGGCTGACGACCGATATGTTTGTGGGCGCGGTAGATCCTCCGCTTGTCGGCGGGAAAGAAGTGCAACATCGTCTCTGAATATTGCTCGATGAAATTGCCGACGATTCGACCAATGACCACGTCCCGAAACACCTTCCCGAAGGGCGGCACGAACTTGTCGATGCCAGACATTAGTCCATCACACGAGATCTGGACGAAGTCCATGTAGCTCAGATGGCTCTCGGGAGTGCGTGACCAAAAAATCCTGGCTCGGCTGATCGCGAGAGGCATGTTGCGAACAATGAGCTGGGTCCTCACGGCGGTGATAACGTGAGCCATTCGTACCAGCTCTCGATCAGCGGCTGCCTCCGTCCAGGGCTGTGACATCGCGAACACAACGAACAGGTAGTTGAACGCGAACGGGAACATGCCCTCTGGGTTCCGTCCCTTGAGAGCAGGCGAGATCGACGCGGTGAAGGTCTCTTGGCGAACACGAAAATACGGCCGTGCGGCCAAAATATTCTTTCGGTTGTCGCAGATGTGACGAATGAACGCGTGATACACGTCGACCCCACGAGGGTGGGCGATCAGCGCCTCACGAAAAGCGGATTCTCGGGCAATCAGCTCTTCAACCTGCCCTTTCTGCTGCTCGTAGAACGAGATATCAGGTTCCCCGACAGATGTACGGGCGATCTCGCGCTCCAGTACACCGGCAAATTCCGCAAAGTGGTCGTCCTTGGTAATCAAATGGTCACTTCCGAGTAGCTAGGGTAGATTTCCGAGTAGAGAGCCTTCCTGGCCTTGGCATGTCGAGCCAGCTGCTCGACGTTATCGATCGCAAAATCAATCACGATGCAGTCAGCCTTGCCCGGGACCAGTCGGGTACCCCGGCCGACCCCCTGTTTGATCTCGATCTCCGACTTGCCGCCGCGGAGGTAGATAATGCACTGGACGGTTTTGAAGTCTGTGCCGGTAGCTACGCAGCTGGTTCCAACAAGAATCGGAAACTCGCCGGCATTGAAACGAGCTACCAACTCCTTCGGGTCAGACTTTGGACCGCCGTTGGCAAATTTCGCCTCGTAACGAAGAAGCGGTGCAAGGTGCTCCCACTGCTCAAGTTCGTCGACCAGAATCAGAGTCTGTCTCCCCATGAGAGACACTGCTTTATTGGCCATCTGGGCGGCGGCGGCTACAACCTGTGGATTGTAGTAGACGTGAGCGCGAGTCAGCTCGTTCACGTCGTTGGAGTCGAACAGCTGACCTCGGTCGTCAGTCACCGTGGACTTCATCCGGACCATGCGGAACACAGGACGAGCCAAGAAGCCTTGGTCAACACCCTCCTGGACCGTCATGCGGTAAACGATAGGGCCAGTGATCGCGTCCAAAAGCATTCCCAGGCCGTCGTTCCTGACCTGGGTGCCTGAAAAGAAAAATCGGTACGGTGCATTCTTCACCAGCCCGAAGCACACCCTGGCAAGAGTCGCAGCCGGACACTGGTGACTCTCGTCCGCGATGAACACCGCAGCCTGGGACAGCTTCTTCCAGATAGGGGAATCGACCGCGACCTTGGTCAACGACTGGGCGACGGCCACTGTGAACAGCTTGTCGAACTGCTTCTTGCCGTCGAAGAACTGGCCGACCTTTGCCTTTCCGAAGTGCAACACCAGGTCGTCATAGAGCTGGAGGGCGATGTTCACGGACGGAGCCATGATCACTGCCTGGAGCCCAATGGCCTTCAGAAGATTTCGGATGATGGTGCTTTTTCCAAGCCCAGTTCCGATCTCAACACCAGCATGACCTGCCTCCAGGAGCTTCTCCTCCGCCTTGTCCTGGTAGTAGCGGTTCGGGTAGGCAGGGGCAGTAGCCCAGGGAATCGCCTTCGGAGAAGGACGGGCAGGTCCTGCTTGGATTCGGTCGTCCATACTCTCTGCTAGCTGAGTAGCCAGTCCGCTATAGGTCCAGAGTCCAGAGTCGTCTTCGAACAAGAGACTCTTTGTTCTCTCAGCAAGTAATTCATTTACTCGAAGTTCGTATGCCTCTTGTCCGTTCCTTCGAATGAACCAAGAGGCACCTGACTTGAACTTCCGAAGCTGGTAGTCGATTTTGTTGTCAACGTACGACAACTGCTTCAGCAGTTCGGACTTACGTTTGTCGTAGCCGATTAAATGCAGCTGAGTAGGAGTCGAGACACGCAACATGTAGGAATGCATGTAGCGAAACTCCACTCAAGCCCGGAGGGGTTAGACGCAATAGTTTGCTCAGATGCGATTCGGATACATCGGACTGACTCAAGACCGAATCTCGATGCATCCCTCCGGCCGAAGGCGAAGCCGCAGGCTCCGGTCCGAATCCGGGGAGAGGAGCCGGAGGCACCTCGCGGCCTACAATGTATATTCCGGATCAATGAATTCCGGATCAATGCATACTGTTGCCGGCCATTCCGAAGTGAGATTGGCTTTCACTACGGAATGGCCGAAGTGAGACGTATTTCTCACTTCGGAATGGCCGAAGTGAGCTTGTGACGTTTTCACTTCGGAATGGCCGAAGTGAACGCGAAAGTTTCGCTACTTAGAAACGACAGCTTACTACCATGGCAAAGACGCTTGTATTTATCGATTACCGTTTAACGAAGCTCCTGAAGGAAAATGGCTTCAGTCCTGCTCAGCGCACAGTCGTGATTTTAGCTCTTAGCCAGAAACCGGCGACTGGGATCGCTGGAGGACACTGCATTCCATTTAGGCTCGAAGGTCTGGCGGTTTTAGCTGCCTGTAACCCAAGCACGGTCTTCGACACTAAGAAAAAATTAATCGACAGCTGCTTTGCCAGGAAGGCGCGTCGAAGAACGAAGCTTGCGGGCAAATGGTGCCCTGAAATCCTGGACGTAGAAGCGCTGATCGAAGAGGTGGAGAAAATAAAATACGATGAAGACGAAGATGGAGACGAGAGCCCTGAACAGATTCAACAGACTGAGTCCGGAGGACAAAAACCTCTATCTCCGGTGGGCTGACGCCAACACCCCAGAGGACCACTGGTTGGCCCTCGCGGCAGGAGAGTGGAGAACTACGGCCCAGGCCCCTGCTCCGGTGACTCACATACCTCCGGCGCCTGCTGACATCCTAACCGAAGGCTTGTCTTCTGACATTCCGACGCCGGCTCCAGCTCTTCAACCCAAGAAGCAATCTACGCCTATCCCAAAACCGCCGGCACCTTCTTGGTTTGACACCTTTTGGCGCGTGTATCCCGCCAACAATTTCTCTCCCAAGGATCAGACCAAAGCCCTCTTCGACCAGGACATCAAGACCGAGGAGGATTTTCGTAACTTGATGTCGGCTGTCGGTGTGTACAAGAAGCGCGTCGGCGACAGTACCATGACCTTCGCCGCGATTAAATTCCTGCGTCAGTGGAGGGATTACGCTGAAGCAGGAAGCGAGGCCTCTCGTGGGTACACGGCCTTACCAGGATACGACATCGCGATCCCCACCCATATTTACGAGACGGTCTATGCCCCCGCGACCGAGGCTGAGCGGGAACGCTATCTTTTCGATACATACGGCATTGGCGACATCGAAGCTGAGTGTCGCCAGACACGACGAGAGGTGATGGCCTTGGCCGAAGGCGAGCCCGAATTGGCAGCATGGCTTAAGAAATACGTTCCGGCAGAGGATCAGAAATAAAGGACCATTGGAGAACTTCGAAGCGATCACGCAATCCCTACAGAAGCAAGCGGCAGTCCTCGGTCACGCGATCCAAGACAAGTATTTTCTTGCGCAGTGCAACGTCTGGGGGGTGAAGACGAGCTGGTTCCTTGATCCTTTCAATCAGAAGCTCTGGGATGCTCTAGCTGTCTTCTCCGTTCGTCATAGTCGCCAGCCCACGTCGTACGAGGTTCAGGGGGCAGCGACGGCGGGAGAGGACACCCAGACGTCAAAACGCATCGAACAGACACTGTCGGTGGCTTTGGATTTTGCGACAAAGCTTGGGCAAGACGGCCTAGCCTCGGATCTCAAGCTGTGGGCGACCGGCCGCACGATTATGTCCGGCATCATGACCGAGCTGCAGCCGGCGTTTAAGAGGGGTGATATCCAGCTCTCGAAGCAAATCATCGGCAAGCTCGATCTTGACCTCAATCGGATAGAGCAGATTGGCCAGACTACGAACCGGTTTGAGTCCAGTGCGATACGCGTCCTGTCGGAGGAAGCAAACCGGATTGAGGACGCCAAGCACACGATTCCATACGGCATCAAGTTTCTAGACGACGCTCTGGGCTGCATGATGCGTCGAGACGTTATCCTCATCGGTAGCAAGAGCGGAGCGGGTAAGACACAGCTCGTCACGAACATTGCTCGCCGTGTGGCTGAGGGTCAAAAGCGGGTGGCCTTCTTTGCCCTGGAAGCAGAGGACCGCGAGATAGAGATGCGCATGAAATACTCTCTGATTTCTCGCGCCTATTTTGCTCAGGGCCATCCAGGGAACGTGCACATCGAGTACGGCCTTTGGAGGCAGAATCGCCTGCAATACGTCCTCGGTCAGTACAGCGACGACGCTGATCGGTACATGAAAGGTCTCGAAGGGCTGCGGACCTATTACCGCACCCACGGAGACTTCACCGTCGAGACGTTGGAGAGAGAGATTTCGAAGGTCGCGGAAGACTCCGACCTGATTATCCTTGACCACATTCACTATATCGACACCGGCGACAGCGACAACGAAAACGCCGAAATGAAGAAGACCGTCAAAAAATTGCGAGACCTCGCCTTGAACTACGGCAAGCCGATTCTTGTCGTCGCTCACCTTCGAAAGTCCGAGAAAGGAAAGTATCAGCCGCTCCTGCCGACGCTGGAGGATTTTCATGGATCGTCTGATCTCGTCAAGATCTGCACGACAGCAATTGTTCTTGGACCTGCCGAAGATATTCGGTGGACCGACAACGGAGCGACGGAGAACAAGGGAATGTCGAAATCGACGCGAGCGACATACGTTGCGGTTCGCAAGACTCGTCTTGAGGGCGATCGTATTCGCTACGCCGCCATCTGCCCCTTCGACCAGACCATCGGGACCTACGGCAACAATTACGCTCTCGGGCGCTTCGTCTCGGGAGGCACGCACTGGGAACCTGTGAAGAGGCCTTTTTGGGCGAAACACGGATCTCTTGGTGCTCTGCCCACCAAGGTTTGAGAAGTTTCGCTACATGCATCTGTGATGGCGTACCAGAAAGTGCAGTCGGTTTCGAAGAAGATTCACGTTAAGGGCCCCGCTCTCAAGCGGTTGATCCTCGACACGATGAGGGTCGTGTCGGACATCGTCGGGGCCACTCTTGGACCAGGCGGCCAGCCGGTCCTGATCGAGCGTCAGGAAGAGGGGCTCATCCCGAACATCACGAAGGACGGAGTCACGGTCTTTCGTTCCTTGGGATTTACCGATCCTGCCCAGCAGTGCGTGATGGAGATGTACCGCGACGCCTCTGTACGAACAGCTACCGAAGCTGGAGACGGAACCACCACCGCGACGATTCTGTCGGAAGCGTTCGGGCGCTACCTGAACGCCTACTGCGAGTCGCACCCTAAGGTGTCGCCGCAGCGAGTTGTCCGTCGGCTGGAAGAACTCTTTCGTGACGTCATCGAGCCTGGTGTTAAGAAGCTGACTCGCAACGTCAAGCTCGATACCAAGAAGGGCAAGAAGCTTCTTCATTCGGTGGCGCGCGTTTCGGCCAACGGCGATCGCGCGCTGGCCGATGCGGTGATGAAGTGCTTCGCCATCACCGGAGACGAAGGAAACGTTACCATCGTCGAGCGAAACGGCGCCAGCGGCTACGCAGTGGATCCTATCCAGGGGTTTGCGATCGGTAGCGGCTACGACCAGTCCTGTCTCAAATTCTATTCCGCCTTCGTGAATGATCCTGGCACCCAGCGCTGCGTCCTCGAGAACCCCGTCTTCGTCCTGTATCACGGTAGTATTTCGGAGATCGGGGCTGTCCAGCTTCTCCTGGAGAGAATCGCAAACGCTTGGTCCGATAAAAGCCAACACTTCGACCACCATAACGTGGTCTTGGTGGCCACCGGCTTCAGCGAGACGGTTCTGGCGAGCCTGGCTCTAAACTTCCAGACTGACGGCTCCATCAACGTCTTTCCTCTTCTCGCCCCTCTGTCGCAACAGAGCAACGGTCAGCTGCAGTTTCTCCAAGATCTGTCCGCCGTCACGGGAGCGGAAATTCTGAATCCGCTCTCCAACCCGGCCGAGCGTGCCGACCTCGATGTTGTAGGTCCCGGCGTCGAGCTGTTCGAGGCTTCGCGCTTCCGGTCGAACGTGATCGGCTACGCGGACGAAGACCTTCTTTTGGCCCGCATCGACGAGCTGAACGCGATGTTGGACAATCCCGAGTCCACTCTCGACGGCATGCTCATCAAGGAGCGCAAAGCGAAGCTGGCCTACGGCATCGCCAAGTTGACAGTCATCGGCTCTTCGAACGGCGAGTGCAAGGAGAAACGCGACCGAGCCGAAGACGCGGTCTGCGCTGTGCGAGGGGCCCTCAAGCACGGCGTCCTGCCGGGCGGTGGTTGGACCCTTCTGAAGCTCTGTACTCTTCTGCCTGACGACGAGGTCTGCAACGAGATCATCAAGCCGGCCCTTCGTACGCCCTACGGTCGCCTTGTGTCGAACTGCGGGATCGTCGACGAGGCTGAAACCGACTCGATCTTCGAGCAGATTTTGCTTGGCATTGCGGCAGGTAAGACTGTCGTCTACGACTTCCTGGAGCAGCGCCACGTCGACGCCTACGACGGCGGTTTGTTGGATTCGACTCCGGCGGTCCTGGAGGCTATTCGAAACTCGATCTCGATTGCCTCCCAGCTCGGCACGTGCGGCGGCATCGTTGTTTTCCAGCGCGATCTTGAACTGGAGCGTTCGGAGGCGAGGGCGACGGCCAGCTATCTCCGAGACGAGAACTATAACCCTGCAGACGAGCGCCCGTAGTCAGAAAGGTCTTTCATAATGGAGCTAACACGAGCGACGCCGGCACTTGTCAACGGCGTTCCGGTCATTCTTACAATCCTTAAAAATGGCGCCTTCGTTTATCAAGCCGCCAAGGACGACGGTACGCCCCTCTTTTTAGAAAATGGTCTGCCAGTTGCTATCGATCCGCAGACCGGTCGGCACAGATCTAAGGTTCTGGCACCAAAGCCAGATCCATCTCTCGCCGCCGCTTCTCTCAGAACGTCGGGCTTTTTCGACAATGCTAATAAGGAGCCGTTCACTAGTAACGGACTCGCTCTAGCTATAGAGTGCGCGTCGAATCGGCAGAATAACGTCAGAGACAGCGTCCCCCACCAATACGAGACGAACAAGGTCATAGCACGTCAACGTCTGGCGACGCGCCTATATCTGGCACTTCTCGTATTCATTGCCCGTGCAGTCACGATCTCACGACGCCTTTGGTTTCGCGTATTTCCCAGCACCCGGGTTGTCACGCTAGAGTCGTTCGTCTCAAGGGCGCTCTCTGTACCTGCGAAGGCACTTCTTCAGCGCCGTCTTTCGTCTGCGTTTCACGTCGTCGACGCTACGCACGTGGCGGTTCTTCGCGTAGCACACCTAAAAGTCCCCGTGTCACCGTCTGGACATATACCAACGGTCTATCTAGCTAGATGGGCGGCTTTTCTAAATGACATGGAAAGACGTGGCATCTGGAAGTACGGAAGCGCTGGTTTGTCTCAGGTTAACCTGGCGAGCGAGGATCTCGGCGGGCGCAGGGCCATTTTGACTGCGGCTATTTACACGGATGTTTTGCCGGAAGACGACTCGCTCGATCCCAATGCAGCGTCCAAGGCACTAAATACTCTCGTCGGTTTCGACGTCTTCCTGTCGGACCCTTCCACCGACGCCGACTTTACAACATTTCCTTGGTAAGGAGTTCTGAGATGGATTTTCTTGTCCCGTTTTTGTTCTTTTTCTGCTTCGCCATCGCCCTTGTTGGCGGATTCGCAGTGGTTCATGTGGCCAAGACTCGCCGCCTGGACAATGTCCCCGACCTAGAGCCTGAGACTCTCCTTTCGGCTCCTCCGCTGCCACACGAAGAGGACTCCTCTTCGTGTGGTCCTAATTGCAGTCTCTGTCTGTAATCGATGCCGGTCTTTTATTTCAAGTGCAGCGGCTGCAAGGAACGCGTTCGGCGTGTGCTTGATGCTGCACTAGCCGAGAAGCAGACCTGTACGTGCGGGCGCAAACTTCGTCGAGACCCCAAGGGCCCCTCCGCCCATCTCAAAGAGACCCTCGACAACGGGGCAATGACACGCGCAGTTGAACGATTTTCTGATGCTGAGGAGCTGAACCGTGACCGAGTCGCAAACGACCCCCGAAACAAGCCAATCTGAAGGCTGCTCCGGTACGCAACACGGTCTCCACGTGTGGTCGTACATCTGCGACTGCGGATATTGTGACGCAGTAAGATGCAATGCCTGCGCTTCTACTAGTTTCGCTACTAGTTCTATAAATGTCACTCCCCATGCCCAGGAATGGGACTACCGCACTCCGTAAGATCTCAATACAAGGGCTCCGCTCGTTCGTCGAGCCCGTCTCCTACGAGTTTCCTCGGTCCGGTCTTTTGCTCGTATCGGGTACGAACAAGGACACTGGCGGAAGCAGCGGCAGTGGTAAGTCATCGTTTTTACTAGCGATTGCCAGTGCCCTCGGGATCGCGCCTTTCTCTGCTGTTGACCTTGTGTCTTGGCAGGCGCCGAAAGGCGGCGCCCACTCGCTGGAGTTTGATACCGACAAAGGTCTCGTCGTAATTCAGCGCGGCAAGAAGACCACCTTGACGGTCGCCGGCACACCCTTCAAAGGGTCTTCTGCTCAGATCGAGGAGGAGCTGCAGCGCATTATCGGTCTGAAGCCCGAGATGCTGGCAATGTTGACTTACCGCGGCCAAAAGAAACCTGGCTTGTTCATGTCCAAGAGTGACGCTCAGAAGAAGGAATTTCTGATGCAGCTCTTGGGGCTGGATAAATTCGAGTTGGCCCTTGAAGACGGGAAGACCAAGGTGTCGGTTCTCGAAGGCAAGACGACAGCCGTCAGGACCGGCGTCGATCGCCTGCGCTCTGACGTCGAGGGGTATGTCGGCCTGGCTTCCCTGGAGGTCGCGAAGGAGCTGCTGGTGACGTCGGAAGCCGACCTGGCCCAGGCACGCGTCCTGAAGTCCGAACTGAAAGCAAATATTGACGCTTTCAGAAAGACTCGGGCCTTCGAAGAAAAGGAGGCCGCCGCTTCGTTCGCCCCTGCTCTACAGGCAGCTCGTGAAGAACTCGCGGGAGTTACGCTGACTGAAATTGGTGATGATGAGACCGAGATTGAGCGTCTCCTGGTGCTCGCGGCCGGCGCCAAGGACCGCATCGAGAAGCTCTTGGATGCGGACGCGACCAAGCGCCAGCAGCTCGACTCCTGGAAGGCACAGCAGAACCGAATCATCCAGGGGCTGAAGGCCAAAGCAGGGGCGAAGGCGGGACTCGTCGCGGAGACCGATCGACTTCGTGTAGATTTTGCCGTACTGGAGCAAGAGCTTTGCTCAACCTGTAACCGTCCCTGGGATAAGGCGTCCTCACAGCTCAAGGCCATCGAACGCCAGATCATCGACGTAGAAGCGAAACTGACCGCGATCTACGACATCGAGGTTGAGATCAAGCGTCTTTCGGACGCGTTAGCGGCAGCACCAGCGTTCGTGCCCAATCCTATGATCGCGAAGTTGGAGCCCGTTCATGCCCAGTTGCGTGACCAAGTGGCAGCAGAACGTCAACGCCTTACCTCACTCAAGTCGGTTGCGCGTGCCGAATACACCGCCAAGAAGGCACAACTGCAGAGTGCCGTCACGGAATTGGAGAAGAAGCAACTGCAGGCTGTCCGGGACGCTCAGCAGGTCACGCTTCAGATACTGAATCCAATCACTGCCGAGTTTCATGGCATCGACACTGAGGAGTTGGCCCTGAATGTCTCGGCCTGTCGTCAGGAAGTGACCCGTCTAGAGAGCCAGTACAAGGCTCGTGACGGCGCCATAGCGTTACTTGCCAAGTTTCAAGCTGAACTCAACGAATCGACAGCGTCCTTGTCTGCCGAGAAAGACTTCTTGGCCATGATCGGGCGCGAGGGATTTCTGGGCGCCATTTTTGACGAGGTCTTGGCGGAGATTTCGGATGAGACGAACAAGATCTTGGGGGCGGTCGCCAACACCAGGCACTGCACACTTCGGTTTGCATCGGAGTCGGTCACCCAGAAGGGCTCCGTGCAGAAGAAAATCGTTCCCGTCATCACAGTCGGGGATTTTGAAGCACCGTTCGAAGCCGGTCTCTCTGGAGGTATGCAGTCAGCGGTTGAACTGGCTGTCGATCTGGCCGTGGGTGCCGTCATCAGCCGCCGAGAGGGGGCTTGTCCTGGGTGGCTGATTCTAGATGAGTGCTTCGAGGGATTGGACTCCGTATCCAAGGAGGCGTGCTTCGAGATCCTCTCTGAGTACGCCCATGATCGACTCGTGCTCGTGGTTGATCACAGCAGCGAATTCAAGGGCCTCATTCCCCATCGAGTGAATATCGAGTTCTCCAACGGTATCTCCAGGATCGTGTGAAAGGACCTATGCCGAAGTTGACGTTAGCCCTCATTACCGAGTTCCGTGACCGCACGATCTCCGCCTACAACGACCAACCTCTTCGCTTTCGGCTCGCAGGTATGGACCGTGACTTGACCGAGGGGGAAAAGATTACGCTAGCTCGCCTAGATGCGTGCGTGTTGACGTTGCGTGCCCTAAATCCGGACCTCGTGAACGTAGACCTGCTTAATTCCGTCTTCGAGAAGGATTCTCTCTTCGTCCAGTCCTTCACCAGCATCTTCGATGATTGAGTTTCGCTACTAGATCATTGCTAGTTCGACAATTCATTCAAAGGAGATTCACATGGCAGGACGCGGTCGCCCGAAGAAGGACCCTTTCGATATTCTTGACGAGGACGAGAAGTCGGCAATCGCCGGCATGAACGAGACGCAGATTCGCGATCGTATCGCGAAGGTCTCGCTCGATCAGGCAGCTCTGATGGAGCTGAAGGAGCAGGACCAAGATCTCAAGGAGAAGAAGGAAGCCGCGAAGGAAGCGGGCGCGATCTACCGCGAGGGCACGAAGCGGAACAAGACGCTGATTGCGTTCGCTCGTCGCGTTCTCGGCGACAAGGGCAAGGAGACTGGGGACGCGGAGTAAATGAAGTCGTACATCGCGCTCGAAATCGTGCGTAACAAGCGTGGACAGATCGTCGACATTCTCGACATCCCCGGCCAAGTGATCAAGAGCGGCTCTAATGCCGATCCTTCGATTGCTTACATTCAGATTCTGGGAGGCAAGCCGGTTCAGGCCTTCAAGAAGAACGAGGTTATTTACGCTGAGGTGAAGTCGGCTCGGTAGAGACGGATCTGCATCGTGAAACGCAATCTTGGGTTTCACGATGCCCCGAGTACTTGCTCTAGATCTGTCTACCAAAACTGGATGGGCCGTATTCGACGACGGTGTTTACATAACATCCGGTGGTACCGAGAAGGTCTTTGTCGACGACTTCAACGTCAACGCTGAACCTAATCGCTCACCCAAGTATCCGTTCAATATCATCGACGCAGCAGCCGAAGTCGCTGCGCAAGCGCTCGCGTTACTAGACGAGCACGCTCCCGATCGTGTTGTCATCGAGAACACCGTCAAGGGCCGCAATCGCAACACCCAGCGCTGTTTGGAGTTCATTCACTCGGCGGTTTTGATCGCGTTGCGTCCACGTGTTGCGCTTTCGTACATGGATCCTTCCGAATGGCGCAAGGTCGTTGACATGCGTCTCAGTGCCGAGCAGAAGAAAAACAATCGTGATGTTAGCGCCGGTAAGAAACGCGGTCGCATTGGGAAGAAACATCTTAGCGTCAACATGGTGAACGAGAAGTACAACCTAGGACTTAAACTCAAAGACAACGACCGTGCCGACGCGATTCTGCTGGGTCTCGGTTTTTGTATAGCTCAGCAGAAAGTGACCGCTACCTAATGTCGTTTGAGCCCACAGGACTAGGTCTAGAGATTTTTCAGAAGCGCTACGCAATCCACCCTGACGAGACTTGGCGAGAAGCTTGTACGCGGGCTGGTAACTTTGTCGCCACCGCCGAGACCGGCGCTGACATCTCTAAGTACGGGGCGGAGTTCGCTCAGCTCCTCTACGACGGACTCTTCGCACCCGGCGGTCGCATCATGTACGGCTCCGGTCGCCCTCGCGGCCAACTCCTCAACTGCTTCGTGATCCCGACAGGCGACAGTCGTGAAGCTTGGGGCCGCCATGCATCGGACACGATCGTCGTCAGCGGAACCGGCGGCGGAATCGGTACCAATTTCTCTTCGATCAGACCTCGCGGGACGCCAATTCGTGGCACCGGAGGAATCGCTACCGGCTCCGTCAGTCTCATGCGCATCCAGAACGGCGCAGGAGAAGAGATCAAGGCCGGAGGAGGACGTCGCACGGCGCTGATGAGCGCTCTGGAGCACGACCACCCCGACGTCATCGAATTCCTGGATGCCAAGCTCGACCTGGGCCAGCTCAACAACGCGAACGTCTCGGTGATTTTCGACAAGGACCCCGAGGACTTCTTCGAGGCGGTCAAGAAGGACTCCACCTACCCTCTCGTCTTCGGAGGTCGCGTCGTCAAAGAGGTCTCTGCCAAAGAGATTTGGGACAAGATCGTCAAGAACGCGCTGAGGGGTGGCGAGCCGGGCATTCTCAACGGCTACCTCGCTAACCGGATGAACAATGTCTGGTACAGCGATAAACTCATCTGCACCAATCCTTGCGGCGAGATCTGGCTCTCCGCTTACGACTGCTGCTGCCTCGGCGCCCTCGTCCTCCCTCGATTCGTCGGTTCACAGGGCATCGACTTCGACGCACTGAAGGCGGCGATCCACACCGCGGTCAGGTTTCTGGACGACGTCCTGTCGGTCAACACCTACCCTCTTCCCGAGATCAAGGACCAATGCTCCGCGCTCCGTCGCATTGGACTGGGTGTCATGGGCCTGCACGACATGCTCCTGATGTTGGGCATGAAGTACTCGACAGACACTGCGTTGGAGACCGTCGACAAGGTGATGGGCTTCATCAAGAACCAGGCTTACGAGGCTTCGATCAACCTCGCCAAGGAGAAGGGGGGCTTCCCTCGATTCAACGCGGAACTGTTCCTGCGCTCTGGTTTCGCGAAGACCTTGAAGCCTTCTCTCCGTTCCAAGATTCGCGAGTTCGGGATCCGGAACTGCGCCATTCTTACCATCGCACCAACCGGGACCACCAGCATGGTTCAGGGTGTGACGTCGGGCATCGAGCCGATGTTCGCTCCTGCCTACCGTCGCCGCTTCCGAGACGGAGACGAGCTGAAGGAAGAAATTGTCGTCCACCCACTTTTTAGCCAATTCCTTGCTGCTGGACGCAGTGTGAAGCACTTCCAAGGGGCTCATGAACTGTCGTTGCGGGCTCACTGCGAAATGCAGCGAACGGCACAGCGACACCTCGACAACGCGTGTAGCAAGACGATTAATTTGCCCGAGGGCACGTCTGCTGACGAGTTGAGCGAACTGTATATGGAATTTCTGCCCGAGCTGAAAGGCCTGACTGTCTATCCAGACGGCAGCCGAGAAAATCAACCGTTGACCCCGATCTCCCTCGAAGAGGCGGTTGCTTACGTCAAAGCGGGCGCGATTGAAGCAGCAAGTGAAGGTCGTTGTCGTTCTGGAGTCTGTGAAATCTAGAAGTTTCGCTACATGTGTCTGTACCTCTCATGGACACACTCTTTAACGGCGATGACGAAGACCAGGACTCCGACGAGTCTGGTATTTTTAATCAGGATGAATTCGACAATGAACCAGTAACAGAGGAGACGTCGGGAGACGAGTTTGTCGAGAGCCTGGTGACGCCAGAGGTTCAAGAGGCGGCAGACGAAGAGCAGTCGACTGACTATATGCTGGATGTCGACCAGCGCCTGGAGGTTGCGGGCTATTACCGCGAGCTGTGCCGTACTTCTCTTTTTACGCAGTCGACTCCTGCCGCTCGGATTGTAGAGCGCGAACATCGCAAGTTCATTCGCGGTCGCCTCGAAGAGCTTCTCAGCATCCGCCCTGAAGCCCCTCCCGTGGCCGCCCCCGTCAGTCAGTTCTCGGACGTAGAGGTCGCAGCAATCAAGATTCTGATCGCGTCCATGCGACAGAAGGGCATGATCCCGGACGCGCCGCCGCCTGTCACGGCTCCTCGTCGGGCCCCTACTCCCCCACCTGCTGCGCCGCCGGTCAAGCAGCCCGCGCGACCTGCACCGGCCGTGCAGCGTGTCCGTCAAGCTGTAACGCCGCAGGCTGCAGTCACCGCAGCGCCAGCGCCACGGGCAGCACAGCAGAGGCCGTCTGCACCGGCGAAAAAGAAGCCGGGGCGACCGCCCGTGGCGGTCCAGATGGAACAGAAGAAGGTCGTCATGAAGTCGGACGGAACTAAGGTGATCACTACCGCCCAAAGAATCCAGCGCCCTGCCGGCATGGTTCCGTTTCCGGATTCTCCGGAGGCAATGACAGCAGCTACGCACACACTTTCGGCTCAACAGGCCGCCAAGATCGAAAAGAACGCACGAACAACACTTCAGAAATAGTCACACCCAACTCACAAAGCATAGAAAAGGAAGCACATGGGAAGCGGAGCGATCAAGAGGGTTCAAGGTCAACAGCTGTCGATTCTGGAGCGCGTCAAAGGTCTCCAGAATTCTCTCTCTGAGGCGGTGACGGGAGTGAACGAGGGTTTCGCCCAGATCGATAAGCGCTTCGCCGATATCGAGCGCAGCTTGATTGCGGTCATTCACGTCGTTGGCCAGGCAGAGGTCCAGACCGCTCGTCAGGCGATTCAGGAGGAAGAGGAGCGTCAGGAGCAGGAGAACGCACTCAATACCCTCAATGCGATGATCGCTGATGGTCGCGTGGTGGCTGTTTCCGAGGTGAACGACAAGGCGCTGCTCGTTGGGTACGAGAAGACGGTGAATGCTGAGGGGGCAGAGATCTCGAAGCGCTTCCAGATTCCCTTCCAGCAGCTGAAGCCGGAATTCAAGGAGCAGCTGCTCGGCAAGTCGACGGGATTCTCGTTCCCGACGGAGACCGGTGGGACGTTCGAGATCGCAGAGGTCTACGTCCTTACCGACAAGCCGGCGCCGGCTCCCGAAGCCCAGGCCGCTGTGGAGACTGCTCCCGAGGCAGTCGCAGAAGAGGTCCAGGCCGCTCTCAACTAGTTCGGGTCGCAATCTTCCTAATCTAAGGCAGCTCGGCGCCTGTTGAGCCGAGACCAACGCCCTACTCGGTGGCTTTGTAACCGAGGTTAGGACTCTCTTGGCGAAGTCTCAGTCGAAGAAGCTCGGTCGTACGCACATGGTGATTTCCGACGTTCAGTGCCGTCCTGACGTTGATACCAGTCAGCTGTCGTGGATCGGAAACTACATCGTTGAAAAGCAACCCGATGTCATCGTTCAGATCGGCGACTTTTGCGACTTGATCTCTCTCAACTCCTACGCGGTAGGGAAGGCTGAGTCCGAGGGAAAGCGCTACGCCGACGACATCGCCAACTGCAAGGAGTCGATGGGCAAGCTTCTTAGCCCCATGAGAAGCTACAACCGAGGCCGACGTAACAAGTACAAGCCGGACCGCCACCTGACGCTCGGTAATCACGAATATCGCATCACCCGCGAGGCTGAGTCGAATCCGAAGCTCTTGGGAACCATTTCGGTCGACGATCTCGGTTTCAAGGCAGCCGGTTGGAAGGTCCACGACTTTCTCAAGGTCGTGAAGATCGACGGCATCGAGTACAGCCACTTCTTCGTGAGTGGTTCAATGGGCAGACCGGTATCTTCTGCGGCAGCTCTTCTTCGTACTCGTCAATGTTCTGCCGTCATGGGGCATGTCCAGCGTGTCGACATCGCAATTCACCCCAGCACGCAGAACATTGCGCTTTTCTCTGGGATTTCGTACCTGCACGACGAGGCGTATCTAACGCCTCAAGGTAACAACACGAAGCGCGGCATTTGGATGTTCAACGAAGTCGAAGGCGGGACCTTCGATCCTATGTTCGTGTCTCTAGGCTTTCTGCGTCGTAACTATAGTTGAAACGCCGCGATGATTAAACGCTGCACAAAATGCCGGGAGGAGAAAGAACGAGACGCCTTCCCTCGACATGTAAACATGAAGGACGGACTTAGCAGCTGGTGCAAGTTTTGTCACAACGAACACACCAAACTACGCTATCGCGCAAGAAGAGCTGCGCAACCAGAAGAGCTGCGCGCAGAATGGAGAGCGAATTCGGCTGGGCATAAAATGCGGAACGCGGGACGATACGCTGAATACGCAAGGAATATACAGCTACGTAATAAATTCGGTATCACGCTCGATGACTTCGACTCTTTGTTGCGTGATCAAGACGGCAAATGCGCAATCTGTTTGCGTGCAGATTCTGGGCGCAGGGATCACAAGAACCTGTCTGTAGATCATTGTCACACTACCGGTATTATTAGGGGTCTTCTGTGCGATCCGTGTAACAAAGGCATAGGACACTTCTGGGATAGGCCAGATCTGCTCGACGCAGCAGCCTCATATCTACGTTTATCTCTCAGTAAGCTTAAGGGAGTTTCTAAATAAATGCCCTCTCCCCGAGTCGAACTGGAGAGCGAGCTGTGCGATCTGACACGGGCTCTTGAGCGCGCCGAAGGCCAGCGTAGGCTCTGTAAGAGCGCGATTGCCGTATTGGAAGAGCGCGTAGAGGCGGACGAGAACGCATACAAGCACCACTCCTCCAATGTTACGCATATGAAGTCTAAATCAGCCGATGTGGTTGACTTGGAGGAATTTAAAGTGTCTCGGTCTACCCGCGACCTGACTAAGGTTACGCTCGACAACGCACGCGCTGAGCTGGCCAACGCTTACTCGAAGCTAGCGAAGGTCGACGCCTTTGCAACCGACGCGAACACGCGCGTGGCCGCTATTCGGGTTTCCCTCGCTGCGTACGTACAGGTCATCAAGTTCCCGTGAGTTGCATAAATGGACGAGGCAGAGATGCGCTCCAAGGTTGCTCACGAGCCTGATTTTGTCGCGATCAAGCGGGTTGGGTTCAGCCTGGCTGCGTTGCTAGAACGCTACCCAGACGGTTGCCCAAATAAAGTAATTGAGGCGGCGTTGATGCTGCCCGAAGGCACGGCCCAGCAGGAATATGAGCGTGTGGTGTTGCGTCTTCGAACTCTCATGGGAGTTTCGCTACTAGACTGATGTGCCCTTTCGTAACTACGTTTCCTGCCACGTTCATCAGCAGTCTCTAGACTCCGCTAGTACTCCCGATGCCTTTCTCGATCGGGAACTGGAGCTTGGAACCGGTGCTCTGGTCACCACCGATCACGGAACCCTAGGTGCGTGTCGCAAGGTTTACGACCTCGCGCACGACAAGAAGGCCACAAAGGGTCAGAAGATAATCCCGATCCTGGGCCTTGAAGCGTATCTGCGTGACGACGACTGCAGCATTCTGAAAGCCGCAGGCATTCCCAAGCGTCACTACAGCCCGACCGAAGAAGCCAAGGAATACGCTCTCTATCCGAACGGGACGTTCAAAGAGTACATCAAGTACCACCACGTCACGATGCACGCCTTGGACTACGAGGCGTACGCCTGCATGGTGCGACTGCTCTCGAAGGCAGACGGCAGAGCAGAACGGCACGGTAGCGAACGTAAGCCTTTGTTCTCTTGGAGCGACCTGGAGGAGCTGGGCGGCTACAACACAACGATGACGACCGGCTGTCTCATCGGGGCGGTTCAGCGACATCTCTTGGACCACGACAACCTGGAGCTGGCCACAGCGTACTATGAGCGCCTGCGCGGCCTGGTGAAGCCCGGCAATTTCTTCGTCGAGGTGTTTCCACACAAGTGCGATATGAACTGGGTGTCGGGCGTCTTCCTGGACCTCGAAGGAGGCAAGAAGCAGAAATACTACGCCGGCAAGCGTCTCCGTACGAATGTTGGCGAGTTGTCTGCCGAAGAGCTTGCTGAAGCATTTGCCAGAAAGGACAACGGCGGCCACACCACTCTCATCGGCGTCTGTAACAGCCGTGTATGGGAAGACCTGCCACCACGGGAGTTGGTTGGCGTGCGTCACATCGAAGACTTCATGAAGAACGAATGTCGCCCTTGGGCAGTCGACGGTGATGTCCAGAAGGGCCTGAACCGGGTGATGATGATGTTCGCCAAGAAGTACGGCGACAAGATCTTGGTCGCCGACGACAGTCACTTCGCCACTCCCGCGGAGAAGGTCGTTCAGGACGTGCGCCTGGCTCAGTCCGGGAATTGGCGTTTCTCCAACAGCTACCATCGCCAGTCCTCGGAAGAGTCGTTCGAGCACTTCAAGACGACGCTAGGGGTCTCGGCGGCGACGTTCGAGTCGTGGGTGGAAAACAGCCACGAGTGGGCTGATCGATTCAAGGATTTCAAGTTCGACTCGACGGTATCTCTACCGACGAAATTCTACGAGCCTGCCTACTGCGATCATGCGTGGCATAAGAACCCAAAGATTCCCGAGCGAGACCATTCGTTAATGTTCACGATGGAGCTGATCAAGAAGCACGGCCGAATGGACTGGAAGAACAAGGCGTATGTCGAGCGTCTTCAGGCCGAAATCGAGCTGCTGCACAACAACGGAACTATCGATCTCTTGCCCTACTTCTTTATTGGCGAGGAGTGCTGTTCGCTTTACGAGTCGAAGGGCTTGCTGACTGGTCCTGGTCGAGGTTCTGCCGCTGGTCTCCTTTTGACTTACCTGCTCGGGATCACTCACGTCGATCCTCTGAAATACAACCTGTCGATGGATCGGTTCCTTACTTTGGACCGTGTTCGGTCTGGCAAGCTCCCGGACATAGACCAGGATTTGCCACAGCGCGAGCTGTTGAACACCTGGTTGCAGGAGCGTTTCGGCGATCACCAAGCTCAGCTCTCCGTCGACATCACCCTGAAGTTGCGCATGGCGGTCAAGGACACCGCTCGATTCCTCCACAAGGAAGTCCCTCCTGACATCGAGGCGTGGACACGCAAGTTCGTCATGCCGCCTCAGGGTGTCGACGACTACGACTTCGTCATGGGGAAGGACAATGACGAAGGCTACCAGAAGGGGTCCATCGAGTCCGGTCACAAAGACACCGACGTCGCCCTTCAGGAGTACGTAAAGAGGTATCCGGAGGATTGGAAAATCGTTCAGAAGTGCCTCGGTCTCGCTCGGTCCAAGGGGCGGCACGCCTGCGCGGTGGTCATAGCCAACAAACCGATCTCTGAATTCATCCCGATGACGACGGTCAGTGAGATGCCTGTCACGTCCTACACCTCGGCTTCGGTGGAGGCGGTCGGGGGACTCAAGATGGACTTCCTCACAGTCAACTCTCTCAACGATCTGGGCGATGCCATCAAGCTGATTCAGTCGAGGTCAGGCATGGAGATTCCGGCTTCGACCACCATCGGTGGCAAGCGGGTGCCTGGACATCGTTTGGTTCCGTTGAACGGCAAGCTCTACGACATCTGGGATCTGCCCGAGGACGCAGGCGTCTTCGCCGATGTCGCCACTGGCAAAACGGAAACCGTCTTCCAGTTCAACACGCCGGCCGCGAAGCAGTGGCTAAGTCACTTCTCTACACAGCGTGAGGACGGGAGCTACCCGATTGATTCTGTCGCCTCCATGGCGGCATTCACGGCGCTCGATCGCCCAGGCCCTCTCGACATTCTTGTTCTCGACCCAGACGGCGATGGACGCAGCCGTCACAACATGTTGGTCGAGTACGCACGTCGAGCCCGTGGAGCTACTGGTAGCTCGGAGGTTTTAGAGATTTTTGATGAACTGGTTCCAGAAACATACGGCGTAATGTGCATTGCTAAAGGATCCGTGGTTCGCACTGGGTCCGGATTGGTACCTATCGAAGACGTTAGGTCTGGGTCTCTTGTACAGACTGAGACCGGAGAATTCCATCCAGTCCTAGAGGTTCTACAGCAGGGAATCAAAGACACGGTCCGTATTCGTATGACTAATGGCGAAGAGCTTAGGACGACAAGCGACCATCAGATCTTGACTGCGCGTGGGTGGATTGAAGCTGGAAAGCTGACAAAAACCGACATCGTGAAGCAATTCTGGGTATCTGACGAACCGATCGAAGAAGGGGATGATCGAGATTGGCTGATCGGGTTACTTTTGGCAGATGGAGACATCTGCGCGTGTACTCCTAATATTGCTTGTTCTTCCAAGGATTTTGCCGACCGTTTGGTGCCCATAGCGAATGCGGCGTTCGGATTAGACTCTCACTCATATAAGGCGGGACGATGTTGGTACGTAGCCCTTAGACATCGCAAGGCGTCCGGCACCACTCCGAATCCCCTGACTAGATACCTAACGGCACTTGGATTGCGGGGAGCGACTTGCTACACGAAGCGATTGCCTAACAGAATATCAAAGGCGATGTTAGCAGGCTTCTTTGAGGGCGACGGTTCCACACTAAACAAGCGAATTCGGATCTGTAACAAAGCCCTCGCCCACGACATTTTTGTTGGTCTTCAACGAGCGCGTATCCATTCGGCGTTTTATGAAGATGAACCTGGAGTTTGGACAGTGTCCGTGCGAGGTCCGCTGCCTCTTCGCATAAAGAAATCAGGCAGGCCTGATGTAGTGGATTTTGTTCCTACCCCACTCTGCACGGTTCCTAGGTCAGATAACGACCGCCAGCTACTAAGGCGTCCATTCTTGGGACGATCGAGCGCGAAGCGTCTTGAACGATACGGTGCCGTGGTGGATGGTGGCATTTGGGGAAAGGTTTTGTCGGTCAAATCCGACACTCCTATAGAAGTCTATGATCTAGTAGTGGACGAGGTTCATTCTTTCGTTGTTGGCGGAAGTGTCGTTCATAACTGCTACCAAGAGCAGCTTCAGAGAGTCTACCAGCAGCTCACCGGCTGCACCGGACCTGAGGCAGAGGAGTTCCGCACCAACGTCGCCAAGAAGAAGAAGGAAAAGGTCGACGCCGCTTACCCCGGCTTCATCGAGCACGCCGGAGCCAAGATCGGCAAGAAGAATGCCGAAGACGCTTGGCAGTTCTTCAAGACGTGGGCTCAGTACGGATTCAATAAATCGCACGCAGTTTGCTACGCCACCATCGGCTACGCCTGCGCCTTCTTGAAGCACCACTATCCTCTGGAGTGGTGGACATCGGTTCTGAAGAACGCCGACAAGAACGAAATCAATGAGAAGTTCTGGCGTCACTGCGGTCACCTCATCGACCTTCCGGACGTCGTGCGCTCGGGGTCGGGCTTCGAGATCCAAGGTGAGCGTATCCAGGCTCCTCTATCTCTCCTTCAAGGTGTCGGCGAGGTGGCCCATGCTCAGCTTCATCGATATAGGCCCTACACGGACATCAAAGACTTCGTCCGTAAGCAGGAACAGCACTGCATCGACACGGGAACGAAGGTCACCAAGACCAAGAAAAAGACGATCAAAGTGCCTGACCCGGCCGGTGGCAAGAAGAAGGTCCCACAGGAAATCGAAGAGACCGTAACCGAGCTGAAGAGAGGGCACTCCGCTCTCAACCGCAAGATCGTCTACACGTTGATTTTGTCAGGCGCGATGGAGTCTTTGTTCCCGAAGACGGCAACAGACATTGCAGGCAACACCTTTGACGTTACCGTCTCGGACCAGCTCCGCATGTACGAGGAGGCCATCGCCGAGATCAAAACGGAGTTCAAGCCCAACCCGAAGAAGGGCGTGAAGAAGCCCGTCTCTACTGAGCCTGTCGATCCCCAGTACACCCAGATCACACCCCTGGCTCGCTTCCAGATGCGGAAGGCAATCTTGCCGGCGTATGCGGAGAATCTCATCCCGTTGCTAGCAAAGGTCAGCCCTCGCGTCACGATGGAAGAGCGCGACTGTTTCAACCAGCAAGGCAACCTCTCCACGCACTTGGTTCCGATCTATGTATGGACGCCTTCGGGCACTGACTACGAGACGTCTCTGCGTGTTCTTTCGTGCCAAGAGTTCGAGGAGGTCAACACCGAACTACTCGAACCCGGCAGCAAGCTTTACGTGAGTGTCGCGGCGTATATTGAGTCAGCCAAGACATTTACGTACGGAGAAGAGCGAAAGACTGCCTGCAAGCTCATGTTGGACATCGACGGGGGACGCTTTGAGCTGGTGAAGTGGCCGGGCAAAGACGGAAGGCTAGCTGCTGCGTTCAAGCAGCCTCTCGAAGGCAGCGTATCTATCGTGACCATGGTGAAATTCAAAAACGACCGACCCTTCTCGATCGACGACATCGAGGTTCTACAACCCGCTATTGATATGAGCAAAAAGGAAAGCACATGAAGACCGCAGTGACCTCAATGAAGACTCCTGTCCGAACCCTGGAGCACATCGTTCGTGACTTCATCGCAAACGAAGAATTGGCGGCGACGCCCCTTGAGCTGAAGCCGTTCCACGTCCGTGCCGGCTTCGAGATCGCCATTCGTCAAGCTAAGGAGACGCTGAAGACTCTGCGGTCGGAATACCAGACCAAGCTCTTTGGCAACGCGCACGCCTATTTTGTGAATGGCCCGAAGGACAAGACGACCGAGTTCGCCTCCAAAGTCGGGACCGAGGCGGTGTCGGTTGACGCCGAGGCTCTCTATGACCGCCTGGCGACACGGGTAGAAAGCACGATTGGTGCTTCGCGGGAATTCACCGCCACTCAGATGGCCGTTCTGACCGTCGAGCTGAGAGACGTCGCCAACGAATTGGGGATGACGGGCTACATGAACGCTCCGAAATTCCAAGCCCACATCGCCCTCAAGACGCACGACGAGATTGTTGCGTTCGTGCGCGGCCTGGTCCGTGAGGCAGTCGGAGACAGTCTCCTCGGTACCTTTGTTACCAAGGTCCTGTCGGATCGCGCTCTGGACGCTCGTTATTCGAAGGTGCCGGCCAAGGTCGTGATCATCAACGCAACTATGGACGAGATCAAATTCCTCGCCCCTCTCTTCCGGCTTCGTTCGTCCGTCGCTCTGACTCCAGAGACGGTCGTCAACGAAAGTTTCGCTACTAACACTCTCAGTTCGAAGGTCAAAGCGTAACACGCGCTCCTCGATTTACTTACAACGAAAGGATTTCATGGCAACTAGCGGTTTCGGCAAGGTCAAGTACGGCGGTGAAGGTTGGGGCAATCAGTGGGGGCCCAAGGAAGGTGACAATCACATTCGCATCGCACCGCCGATGCACTCGCTCGCCGAGTCCGGCAAGTGGTCCGCGTACCATGGAATCCATTTCGGTTACCACGGCGTCGACAGCAAGGACAAGACGAAGACGCGCAATCGCCCCTTCAAGTGCATCCAGAAGAAGCAGCGCAACGGGATCGTCGAGCAGGAGTGCCCTGCGTGTGACGAGGTCGAGGCTTACAAGGCCAAGCTGGATGCCGAAGAGGCAGCGCTGGTTGCGGCTGGGACGCCCAAGGACGTCATCGCGACCAAGCTGGCGGGCCTCAAGACGTGGCTGAAGGACCACAACGTCGACCGAAAGCACTACATGAACGTGCTCATCCCGACGGGAGAGGTTGGGTTCTTCAAGATCTCGCACAAGACGAAGAAGGTCCTGGATCTGAAAATCAAGGACGTCCAGGCGCAGTACAACCTCGACCCGATCGAGCCCGATCAGGGTGTCTGGTTCAACATCAAGCGCGTCGGCAAGTTCTTGGACGCGGTTGACTCGGTGGAGCTGGTCATGGTCGACGTCGTCGTCGGCGGGCGTAAGCTGCAGGACATCAAGCCGGGAGCGCTCAGCGAAGCGGAGTG
>Ga0265326_10000051_pt1 | contig 67971 bp, 116 predicted proteins | sample 41424metaG_FD_192439 | JGI IMG/M metagenome (GOLD analysis project Ga0265326, IMG submission 192439) | Rhizosphere microbial communities from Carex aquatilis grown in University of Washington, Seatle, WA, United States - 4-14-24 metaG | ecosystem: Host-associated > Plants > Roots > Rhizosphere... | reverse complement strand
ACAAGGACCCCGAGCGCAAGAGCTGGAAGTACAATACGCTCGAAGGCGGCAACGTGCCGGTCGAGGAAGTCGACGCTGCGCGCCGCGTACTCGACGCCAAGACGTTCCGGCAGGAATACGAAGCCTAATTCGAGACGTATCAGGGCATCATCTATCACTCGTTCGACCGGCAGAAGAACATTCAGCCGCCGCCGTGGAAGACGCAGTACGCCTCGAACAAGCCGAACGTCTCGCCCTACTACAATCCGAACCTGCCGGTGCATGTCGGGCTCGACTTCAACATCGATCCGATGACCGCGCATGTGTTTCAAGAGACGGTCGAGGGACCGCCGGGCGGCCGCCACGTCGTGTCGTGGCAGATCGACGAAATCCACATCTTCTCGTCGAACACGCACGAGATGGGCTCCGAGATCGCGACCCGGTACGGCAAGCCCGGCTTCTCCGGCGACACCGAGTTGAAGCACATCACGATCTATCCCGACCCGTCAGGCGCCGGTCGCAGGACCGCAGCGCACGGCTACACGGATATTTCGATCCTTCGCAAGATGGGCTTCTCGGTCTATGCGATGAGCAATCATCCACTCGTTCGTGACCGCATCAACATCGTCAATGGCAAGTACTGCGCCGCTGACGGCACGCGCTCGCTTTTCATCGCACCGAATTGTCCGCAGTCCGTCGATGCCGCTGAGAAGCACGTCTACAAGGAAGGGACGAGCGAACCCGATAAGGGCGGCGATCCCGACTATTCGCACGATAACGACGCGCATGGGTACTACGTCTACACCCGCTTTGCGCATCAGAAGGCAACGCCCGCTCACGTTGGGCATATGGGAAGATAAGCCGATGCTCAAGAAGCTCTCTGATCTCGTCGTGAAGGACAAAGACCTTCCCGATAGGGCGCACACCATCGACGTGCTTGAACGGTTCCGCACGGGGGAGATTTACGACCTCCTGCCCCACGAGTTCCATGAAGAGCGCGACAGCAACAACTCTTACATCCCGATGTGCGACCGCTCGCCGTCGGTTCGCTTCGGCCTTCTGTCGATCATCGTCAACGACAGCACGTCGCTCCTGTTCGGTGACGGCCATTTCCCGGCCGTCGACACCGGCTCGAAGACGCTCACCGAAGACGGTGGCAACCCGTCGAACGAAGCCGTGATGAAGATCGTCAAGGACAGCTCGCTCGCGCATCACATGCTCGACGCGGCGGTCAAGGGCTCGGTCGGCTCCGTCGTCATAATGATGAAAGTGCTGAAAAACCGCATCTTCTGGGATGTGATGTGTACGAAGTATCTGACGCCGGTCTACAAGGACGACGAGCCCGATACGCTCGAAACGGTGACTGAGAAGTACAAGGCGAAGGGCCGCGTTTTCAAAGAGCTTGGCTACGACATCGACGACAAGGACCTCGACCGCGATTTCTGGTTTCAGCGGGACATCGGCGAGCAGGAAGAGACGTGGTATTTGCCCTGGCCCGTCATCTACACGGAGAAAGACAAGGAGCTGAACAAATACGAGCCGAAGATCAGGGACGAGAGGCACAGCAAGACGCATAATCTCGGCTTCAATCCCTGCATCTGGATCGAGAACCTGCCGGGAGTTGATGGCATCGACGGTGCGCCGACGTTCCCCGACATGGCGATCTGCAATTCGATTGAGATCGACTATCTCTTGTCGCAGAGCGGCCGCGGCTTGAAGTACACGGCCGACCCGACGCTTCTGATCAAGGAGCCCGGCTTCAACGACATCGGCGCGCACCTCGTCAGCGATCCGAACGGCGGGCAACCGAAAGCGGCCATCGTCAACGGCGCCGCCGACGCTTTGCGTATCCCGTCCGAGGGCGACGCCAAGATGCTCGAAATCAACGGCTCGGGCTTCTCCGTCGTGCTGGAGCAGGTGAACAAGCTCCGCGAAATGTCGCTCGAGCTTTGCGGCGGTTCGCGGGCCTCTCCCGAAAAGCTCGCAGCCGCGCAGTCCGGCAAGGCGATGGAGATGATGAACCAGTCGCTTATTTGGCTGGCCTCGAAGCTCCGGCAGTCCTACGGCGAGAAGGCGCTTGTTGATCTCGTCTGCATGATCGCCGCCGTCAATCAGCGCGTCGAGTTGCGCACGAAGAACGGCGACAAGATCGCCATGAAAACCATTGAAGCGTCGGCCATCTCTCTCAAGTGGCCGCCGTGGTACGCGCCGACGTCTGGTGATCATCAGGCGATGGCGACCGCAGTCAAGACTTACCGCGACGCAGGCGTGATCAGCCGCAAGACCGGCATCCGCGCCGTGCAGCACGACTTCAACATCGAGAACGTCGATGACGAAGCGACCGAAATCGAGCGTGAAGAGAAGGACGCCGCTGATGCGGCCGCAAAACTCAAAACGCCCGCTAGTGGAGCGACGCCGCCTGGAGCGCGCGTCGCTGCATGACCGCCGACGTGATCCTGGGCGATGGCCGTCGCCCGCTTCACTGAGGCACAAGGCTTGCCCGCCGCTGCAGACGGCGCGCAGCCCGGCACTCTGCAGGTGTTGAGACGAGCACGGACACTAACGAGGGGGAGTTGACCGTCCTGGCGGCGGTAACTCTCCCTTTCGCATTTCAGAGCCGCTTGATGCGGCCAAACTGACCGAACCGAACGCAACGCCCGCAGGCCGATGACCGGCTGTGCGGGCTTTTCCTTTTTTGGGGGATGATATGACGACACACACCGGCCGCCTCGGCGGTCATAACGCCCTCGGGCTCAATCAGCTCGACGGCCATCTGGGCGCGCTTGCCCGCCTCTTGTCGATGAATGCCACGTTTGCGCCGGAAGGCGAAGGCGCTGGCAGTGGCGAAGGTGACGAAGAAGAGACGCCGCCGAAGCGCCGCTCGCCGAACAGCCGCAGCCGCCGCGATGACGACGATGACGACGATGACGGTTTCGACGAACCCGTCGAGAATGCTCGTGGCAACCGCTGGCGTCAGCCGTCGGCTTACGAAATCCAGCTCCGCAAGGAGGCTGCGAAATATCGCAAGCGGGCTCAGCAAGCGAAAGACGATGCCGAAGCCGCGCTCGCACGGCAGAAGGCCGACGCTGACGCCGCACTCAATGCGCTCAAGGCGTCGCACGCCGAAGAGATCACCACGACGAAGACGGCATCCGACACGGCACTCACCGAAGCGCAGAAAGCTAGCGACGCTCGCGTCATTCGCCTTCACGTCAAGAGCGCTCTCACGGCTGCCGACTGTCAGAATGTTGATGACGCCTTGAAGCTCATTGACGGATCAGCTATCAAAATCACGAACGAGGGCGATGTCGAGGGCGTTGACGCTCTCGTAGATCAGCTCAAGAAAGACAAGGCGTACCTGTTCGCGGCTCCGAGTACGACGACGACGTCTAAGGCTCCCAAGCCGACGCCGGGCAAGGCCGAAGAAAAGACGGCCGCCGACATGACGCCGGAAGAATACGCGACCGCCCGTGCTGCTTTCACAGGCAGCTCAGTCCGCCGCCGCCGCTCCGCATAGGAGCATTTCACGACCCATCGGGCCTCGACGGTCAGGGGTTTAACCCCTAGCCGTCTGAGGACCGCTGCATGTCTATTCAGAACTTCCCCGCTAAGCTGCAGGCTGCCATTCAGCAGAAATTCCTGCAGCGCGAGTTCCAAGAAGGGCTCGAAAGCACTCTGACGTACCGCAACATCGCGGACCTCGAAACCTTCCCCGCGAATGTCGGTGAAACGATCACCAAGACCCGCAAGGGCCTCAAGGCGCCGGTCACCACGCCGCTCGATCCGACGACCAACACGAACCTCGACAACGGCCTGACGCCGTCGACGTGGACGATTGAGCAGTACACGCTCGGCGTCGACATGTACGGCGACACCATCGACCTCAACATGGTCACGCAGGGCGTCGGCATTGCCGATCAATTCCTGCACAACGCTCGCACCAACGGCGTTCAGGCGATGCAGTCCGTCGACCGCGTTGCCCGCAATATTCTGAACGCCGCCTATATGTCCGGCAACACCAAGGTCACCGCAACGCTAGGCGCCCCGGCTGCAACGATTAACGTCGACGACATTCGCGGCTTCCAGCAGCAGATCGTCAACGGCGCTCTTGCCGACGTTTCAACGGCGAACAAGATGGTCGTCTACGTCCACGGCAACGCCTACAACCTGCAGGCCGTTGCTGTCGATGGTACGAACGCATCGTCGGTCGCTGCCTTCGGCGGCAAGTCCGGCACCCTGACGTTTGACGCCAACGTCACCGTCGCTGACGGCACCATCGGCAACGCCGTCACCGGCTACTACGCCCCGACCGTTCTGCGTGTCGGCGGCCGCCTGACGACCGCTGGCCTGCTTTCCACCGACGCCTTCGGGATGTCGATTGCACTCGACGCCGTGACCCAGCTCCGCAACAACGCGGTGCCAACGGTCGACGGTTTCTACGAGTGCTACCTCGACAATACGTCGGCTCGCCAGCTCTTCGCCGATGCCGATTTCAAAGAACTCTATCGTGGTGCAGGCGCCGCGAAGGAGTTCCGCGAAGCCCGCGTCATCGAGCTGTTGGACCTCCGCTTCAAGCCGACCACGGAAGCGATCCAGCAGAAGATTGGTACGGTCAACGTCCACCGGCCGCTCGTCTGCGGCGCGGGCTGCATGGTCGAAGGCATCTTCGACGACACCGCCTACTCGAACCTTCCCGAAGTCGACAACCAGCTTGTCGACGTCATCGAAGGTATCGCGATGGTGACCCGCGCTCCGCTCGACCGCTTGGCGCAGATCATCGCGCAGTCGTGGTACTACATCGGCGGCTTCGTCTGCCCGACCGACATCACGGCTGATCAGACCATCATCCCGACCGCCTCGAACGCCATGTTCAAGCGCGCCGTGATGATCGAGCATGGCGGCTGATAGCTGATGGCTCGCGCAAAGAAAGCCGATCAGGGCGGGGATCAAACCTCGCCCGAGATCGAAGGCACCGAAGGCCAAGAGGCGGCCGACGGCGCAGCGTTGCTGCAGGAGACCGGACCCGTCGATACCCGGCCGATCAATCCAGACAACGGCCTGCCGATTGGCGGTCTCCCAAGGCACGATCCGCACCCTCCGATCCCGGCGAAAACCGAGATCATTCCGCAAGCGGATTTCCGAATTTCCATTCGCGGCGTGTCACTGCAGTTCCGCGACGGGAAAAGAGCCCATGTCGAACCTGATGTGCTGGAAGCCATCAAGGCCGCCGGGGCGCCCTACAAGGCGGTCACGTCTTGATCTGCACACGCAAACGTAAGGACTAAAGGACATGGCTAAAGCAGCACGCAAAGCAGCGAAGAAGGCAATGAAGCGCCCCGCCAAAGGTAAGGCGAAGGCCAAGGGTGGCCGCAAGTCGGCGACGAAGGCCAAGACCTCCAAGGGCAGCAGCAAGTCGGGTGACAGCCAGTAAGGCCGCGACCCGTATAGATGACGGGCCCGCATCTTCGGGTGCGGGCTTCTTTCCTCCGATCATGAGACGGCCGCAATGTCCTTCACCGACACCGAGAAAGTGAACATTCGCCGTCATTTGGGTTACCCGATGGCGGGCAACTCCGCGACGCAGCACTTCGGCGTCCGCTTCATGCGGGCCTTCGGTGCCCTCGAATACAAGATGCAGAATTTGACGAGCGATGAAGAAACGCTCGTTCGCGGCTACCTCACGCAATGCGATCAGCTTGAAACCGATCTCTACGGCGTGCGCGAAAACTCCGATACCTCCGCCGCTGCGGTGTGGACGCGCAATCCGCAGGAGATGGCAGAGCGGGAAGCGCTCTACACGAAATTCAGAATGCGGCTCGTCGGCTATTTCGACGTGCCGCCCGGCCCGGCGCTGTGCGCCGGATCATCGCGGAGGGTCGTCTGATGGAAACTCCACGTCTCGGACACGCGCCGATCAAGATGCAGCTCGTCGAGCCTTGGGCGAAGAATGGTCCAAACGGCTACGCGCGCCCCGGCGATTTCTTTTGGGAAATGGAAGACGGCAAGCGCTCGCTCGTCGTTGCGTTGCCATGCAAGGGCGGCGACTACGGACTTTGGGTCAACTGGTCGGTCGATCACAAGAACCATTGCAATGCGTCGTGGTCATGGAACGGCAACGAGGCCGTGCCCACGCTCAATCCGTCACTGCATTGGGTCGGCGCATGGCACGGCTGGGTCAGGAACGGGGAGCTTGTCGAGGCATGAGCGAGAAACCGCAGCCGAAGCTCTCGATTGTACCGCGCCTCGCCGACACCGAAGCGGCGCAAACCGTCGTCAAGGCGCTCGAAATCATGCTGGAGCGCGCCAAGTCGGGTGATCTCGTCGGCGTCTCAATCGTCGGCTACGACAAGAGCCGCTGCGTCTGCGGAAATTTCGTCACCGGCGAGAACCCGACGCTGTTGCTTGGCGCTCTCACGAACCAAGTCTATAGCCTCAACAAGATCATCGGGGACGACTGATGGACGGCGCGACGATCACCGCCCGCATCAGCAAGGGCCTCGGCATCGCCGCCAAGAAGGTCGGCTCGCCGTATGACGTCTATCGCCCCAAGGGCGTGAACGACCCGCTCGCTGCTGGGAACAAGATCGTCTCGGGCCAGTCCGCGACCTTCGCGCCCTACGGCAACTGGTATCAGTTCGGCACGCCGTCGAAGCACGGCGACACGCTTTACACCGGCCTCTTCGATCCGACCGGCATTCAAGTCGGCGACTACTTCGTGTCGGCGCAGGATACCTACTTCATCCTGTCGCTCGATCACATCGAGCCGCCACTCGTCGCGCAAGCCTTCAAGACGATGACCTTCGTCCGGCCGGTCAACGCCTCCAACGTCCCCGGCCGCGGCCCGCGCTATGGCGGCAACGACGTCAGTTCCGAGACGCCCTACATGGCGAACTGGCCGATCTCGCTCAATCTCGAACGCAAGCTCGGTCAGGCGATGGCCGCGCTCCCCGGCGACGCGCCGCCTGCCGCGATGGAATTTTTCGTGCCCTACGCAGGCGTTGAGATCAAGACCGCCGACATCGGCATCGATGGCGACGGCAACCGTTGGGTCATTGGCGCGGTCGAGAAAAGTCCGCTCGGCTGGCGCATCTATTCGCGACAGGCGGTGGCATAATGGCAGACACCAGCTACAAGAGCGCGTTCAATCGCGGCGTGCTGCGGCGCTACAAGATCGCCACGTCGAAGACGCCCCGCATGACGGCCAGGGCGCTCCGGATGCGGCGCATGAAGGATGCCGTTCAGAAGGCAAAGCAGGCTAAGGCACGGGCAAGGAAGCTCGGCATTGCCAAGCGGTTTCGTGAGCGGCTTGCCAAGGTCAATAAGGTTGCCAGCAATGCCCGCGCCAAGTCGGCGGCTTTTCGGCGGCAGATGAAGGCCGCGAAGAAGGTCGGCTCGGCCATGCGCGCGAGAACGACAAAATCCGGCTCCAGCTCAGGCGACAGTCCCGGCAATGGCTGATCTCTCCGACGTCGAAGACGCACTCGCCGATTTGATCGCGCCTCCGTTCTATCCGAGCGGTACGGGGCAGCCGCCCGCGATTGCGGCTTCGATGGTCAAAATCTATTCCGGCTGGCCGCAATCTGACGCGCTCGATGCCGACGTCAGGGCGAACAAGGTCAACGTCTCAATTTTCGCGAAGGCCATCGAACGCAACACGACCCGGTACACGCGGGAGTGGCGGGAGCTGTCCCGCGCGACGCCGACGCTGACAGTTGCTGTCTCCGGCAGCTCATTGACCATCGGCGGCACGATCTCGGTGCCTCAGAACATCGCCGCGATGGTCAAGGGCCAGAATTACGTCTACGCCGTCCAGGCGAACGATACGCTCGCCACGGCCGCTGCGGCGCTTGCAGCGCTCATCAACGTCGACACACCGGCCTCCGCAACCGGCGCCGTCATTACCGCCGCTGGCATCACGTCGGCCTCGATTGGTGTCGTCGGCAAGCTCGCTCGCGAGGTTCGCCGCCAGCAGAAACAGTTCGTGGTGACGATCTGGGCGCCGAATGATGCGCTCCGCGTTGCCGCCGCCAAAATCATCGATCCGATTATTTCGGCGCTCGATTATCTGCCGCTCGCCGACGGCTCGATGGGTCTCTTGACCTACGTGGGATCGAACGACAACGACGATCCGCAAGAGGCGCTGATCTACCGGCGCGACATCGTCTTTTGGGTCGAATATCCGACGCTTGAGATCATCGACGCCGTCGAGTTCATCGCAGGCTCGGTCACCATTTCGGGCACGCAGCAGGGGGCTAACCCCGATGCTAACTTTACGACCAACGTAGGAGGCTGAAAGCCATGAAACTCGTCGTCAAGGAACCGTTCGATAGCTACCGCAAGGGCAACGAGATCACCGATCTCGTCGCCGTTACGCAGACGCTCAAGGATCACCCCGAAAAGGTGGTGAAGGTTCTGACGTCCGAACCGGCGCCTGCGGCAGAGCCAGCGAGAGCCTAGCCGCCGCGCACCAAATCAGCGTAGAAGCGTAAAAGAGCAAACTTTTCTGCTCATCGGGCCTAGACGGTCATGGGGCATTTCCAGAGGGAAACCCCATGCCGATTTTTCAATACGGTCAGCTCAACACGACCGCCCTTGTGGTCGCTGACGTCTACGTCCAGATCGTTCCGCCGCAATTCCTTCTGAACGGCGTCCCCTCGAACATCGCAGGCTATGTCGGCACCGCCTCTTGGGGCCCGGTTAATTCTCCGCAGATCATCGGCTCACCGGCTGAGTTCGGCGCGACCTTCGGACCTCCGCAGCTCCGCAGCTACGATCTCGGCACGCACGCGATGATCGCGTTCCAACAGAACGCTGCAGCCTTGAAGATGGTCCGCGTCACGGACGGCACCGACCTCGCTGCGTCCATCCTAGTGCAGACGAGTTGCATCACGTTCACCTCGAAATATACCGGTTCCTACGGCAATCAGGCGACCGTCACGATTGGACCGGGCTCGAAGGCCGCATCCTACCTCGTCCGGGTGCAGATGCCGGGCCTCATCCCCGAGGTCTTCGACAACCTCGCTGCGGGCCTCACTGCAAACGCCGCCTGGGTCGCCATCGCCGACGCGATCAATAACGGCATCCCGAATATCCGTTCCGGCTCTAATCTCATCATCGCGACGGCAGGAGTGGGCACGACGGCGGTCACTAACGCCACCTACGCGCTGACGGGCGGCGCCGACGGCGCTACGACCATCGCCGGAGCCACAATGCTCGGCACCGACACGATGCCCCGCACCGGCATGTACGCGCTCCGCGATCAGGACGTCTCGATCCTGACGCTGTGCGACATGACCGACCCGACGACCGTCGCGACAGCCGACGCCTTCGCGCAGAACCAAGCGATGTATTTCATCTACGCCGGTCCTGCCGGTGAGACGATCAATGCCGCCAAGACAGCGAAGACGACGGCCGCCATCGACAGCGCTTGGACGAAGTGGCTGATCGGCGATTGGGCCTACTGGAACGACACCTACAACGGCGTCTCGCAGCGGCTCGTCTCACCGGCAGCCTTTGCGGTCGGCAAGCTCGCAGCGCTCGCGCCGCAGTACTCGCTCTTGAACCAGCGGGTCAACGCCGTCGTCGGCACGCAGAAGACCAACACCGGCATCCCCTACACGTCGGGCGATCTGCAGGACTTGGCGCTTGCCGGTATCGACGTCATGTGCGCTCCGGCACCGGGCGGCAATTACTTCGCCTTCCGCAACGGCCACAACTCGTCCTCGAACGGCGCCGTCCACGGCGACAACTACACGAGGATGACGAACTATCTCGCTCAAACCTTGAACAAGGGCATGGGCATTTACATCGGCAAGCTGCAGGGCTCGTCGGCAAATGACGACACCCGGCGGCAAGCGAAGCTGACACTCGACAGCTTCCTGACGACGATGCAGCAGCAGAACCAGATCGACGGCTTCGACGTCCAGCTCGATTTGAACAACAACTCGCTGATCCGCATCGCACAGGGCTACATGCAGGCCGACGTGCAGGTCAAATACCTCGCCGTCGTCGAGTTCTTCCTGATCAATTTGCAGGGCGGTCAGTCGGTCGAAGTTTCCCGCACTAGCACGGCGCCGATTGGGGCCGCCGCTTAAAAGCGGCGATTTTCCTGAGATAAACAGCGGATTTTGAGGGACTAGAACATGGCTATCGATACCGGCTTCGGCCCGCTTTCAATCGGCAAGGACGTCTCTGCCGACATCGCACTCCCGAACGGCAGTATGCTCCGCTTGGGCAACATCACGAACTTCGACCGCAAACCCCTGTCGACTGACGTCAACTCGAAAGGCATCGACGGCGTCAACCGCTACGGCAACATCCCCGATGGCTGGGAGCTGTCGTTCAACGCGGATCGCGAGGACAGCTCGGCCGACGACTACTACGCCCAGGTCGAGGAAGATTATTACGCGGGCAAGACGATCAGGAACGTGACGGTCTATGAAACCATCACCGAAGTCGACGGCTCGATCACGCAGTACCGCTACGAGGGCTGCAGCTTGAAGTACGTCGATGCCGGTGCCTTCGAGGCCGACAAGGTCGTCAAGACGAAGTGGCAGGGCAAGGCCGCACGCCGCCGCAAAATTCAGTGAAGCGTTTTAATCAAAGAGGCAACACATGGCAGCTAAAGCAGTACGTCGCAGCGGTGGGGCTGCGGCGGAAACACTTAACACGGTTGAGAGCCCTTCGGCGCAGGTGGTTAAATCCGCTCAGAAGGAAGTCGTTGTCACCGACGACCTAGGGCGGCAACTGACAATCAGGCGCTTCGGGGCTCTGCAGCGGTTCGACCTTATCGACATTTTGGGGTCGACGACCCAGAACCAGATGCTCATGGGGCAGGCGGCGACGGCGGTTTCTGTTGTCAAGATCGACGGCGACGCGGTCCGGTTTCCAGGCTCGAAGTCGGAGCTGCGCAAGCTCGTCGACAGGCTTGGCAACGAAGGCATGGCGGCGGCCGACGCCGGGCTCATGCAACTGCTTGGCATCGAGGTTGATCAGGAGACCGGCGAGGTTTCGACGGCCGACGCTCGGGAGCGAGCAAAAAACTCTCAAGCGACCCCGACTTCGTGAACCGGTGTTGGCTCTTACGGAATAACATTCCGTTCGATGTAGCTTGGTCGCTTCCTGATCACGAGGTCCTGGCGTACTGCGTTGTCTTCGGGCAATTCGAGGGCAACGAGTTCATCTGGTCCGAAATGCGGTTCAAACGACAGGGGACGTGAAGATGGGCGAGCTGACGTTTGGTGAAGCCGCTACATTCTTCGCTGAGTTGGCGCACGGTTCCAAGGGTCATCAGAAAGAGGCCCTTGGACACGCCGCCAAAGTCGTCGAAGACGAAATCAAGTCGGCGATTGGCACCTACAAATACGGCTGGCCGCCGCTTGCTCCATCGACGCTCTTGAAGAAGGGCGCCGACACTCCGCTCTTGGAAACCGGCGCCTACCGGGAGAGCTTTACGCACAGCGTCATCTCGAACGAAGAAGCCCAGGTCGGTTCGAACGACCCGAAGGCCGATTGGTTTGAGAGCGGCACATCGAAGATGCCGCCGCGCCCTGTCTGCGCTCCGGCGGCCATCGAGAAAGAAGCCGAGGTCATCAAAATCCTCGAAACGGCGATGCTCGGCCAGCTCCAGCTCAAGTAACGAGCAAGCTGAGCGCGAATAAAAAGACGAGCCCGAAGAAGAAGCTCGCGCCGAAGAATACTCCATAGACAATCCATCTGACGACGACAGGCAGCGACCGGAAAAATCCGAATTGCTCGTCGTCTTCCCGTTGCTCGCGACGCTCCTGCATCGCGGCCTGAAATGCCCTGCTCATCGTTGGTCCTTAATGCTCCCTACCTAGATTTTAGGTGGGGTTTTTCATTCCCGCAAGGAGGGAAAACTCAATGGCTTCAACATCAATGTACACCGTCGGGCTCCGGCTCGTGGCGCACAATCAAGCGGGAGGCGTGCTGCTCGGGCTCGCCTCCCAGCTCATGCACGTCCATCACCTCGTCAACCAGACAAACATGGCGATGGGGCGTTTCCGAACGGCGCTCGGTGGCATGGCGGGCATCTTCGTCGGCACGGAACTTTTCAAGGGAGCCGCTGATCTTGTCGATCACGGCTCCGAGCTTTTGCACATCCAAAATCAGATGACGACGCAGGGCGCGACGCAGGCGGAGCAAGCCGCAGCGATTGCCGAAGCATGGAAGGTGACCGGCAAGTACAAGAATATCTCGGTCACCGAAAGCCTCGAAATGCAGAAGGAAATGGGCTTCGTACTCGGGTCTTTGCCGCACGCGACGGAACTCGCGATGCAGATGGCGAAGATGCAGACGAACCTCGAAGGCGCGCTTGGCGAAGAAAGCGGCAAGGCGCTGACGGGTCAGGTGATGGCCGCAATCCGCGCCGCTGAAATGAGCGGCAACTCGATGTCCGGCGTCCGCATGGACAAGTATCTCGACAGCATGAGCCGCATCATCATCGGGACCGGCGGCACGGTGACGCCACAAGACATCCTGATGGCAACGCAGTACGGCCGCGCCTCGGCAATCTCATGGTCAGACGACTTCACGTCCTACGTGCTTCCGACGCTGACGCAGCAGCTCGGCGGCGCCAAGACAGGCACCGGCTTCATGTCGATGTGGCAAGCCGTCGTCGGCGGCCACATGCTCAAATCGTCGATCCCCGAATGGGCCCGTCTTGGTCTTCTCGACGCCAGCAAGGCGCGTGATGAAAACGTGACACCCGAAGGCCGCTTCAAGCATTGGGACAGTCACGCCATGATGGGGCTTGAGCAATTCAAGTCCGATCCGGACAAGTGGGCCGCCGACGTTCTGATCCCGGCGATGATCTCGCATGGCGTGATCACGAAAGAAGGCTGGGATCAGGTCATGCAGGGCAACATCAAAGAGGGGCTTGGCGCTGAGACCCGCTCGAAGGTCGTCGACGAATTGACCGAGTTGTTCTCGAACCGCACTGCCAACTCGATTGCTGACGCGCTGACGCTTGAGACCTACAAAATCCAGCGCGACATCGACAAGTTGAAAAGAACGCAAGGCAGCGACGAAGCCTCCGATCTGATGCTCGAAAAAGACTACAAGATGAACATCGAAGAGTTCAAGAAGCAGTGGGAGGACTTGATGACGGCGCTCGGTGCACCGGCCGTCGCCAACGCGACCGCTGGCCTGCATCTTATCAACGACGTCATGGGCAGTCTGGTGCAGGGCTTTGCTGCGCATCCCGAGATTGGCCGCGCCGTCCTCGGCATTATGACCGGTCTCGGAGCGCTTGCTGGTGTCGGCGGCCTGATGGCGCTAGCGAGTGTCGTCGTTCCAGGCGGTCCGCTCATCGTTGGTATCGGCTTGCTCGCGGCCGGGCTTGTGACGCTGGCAGCCGTTAAGTTCGATTGGTTCTTCGGCAAAGGCGAGTACATGGACGAGAAGGGGGGGATGCACTCGCGCGAGAGAAGCCTTATCGATCAGCTCGTGAATTTCAAGGTGACGCCGGAGCAATTCAATGCCTTCGCACAGAGCGTCATCGACGCCATCTGCGGAGCCTTGAAGGCTGGCGTTGGAGCCGTTGCCGCCGCCGCCAAGGGGCTCGTCGATGCAATGATCGGCGTCTTCAACAGCGGCAGCAACAGCGGTGTCGGGGCGCGCGGCCCATCTCCAGGCGGCGCTCGCATCCCCCCCGGCGGGCCCGGACTTCTACACAAAGAAAGCTACGTGCCGGAAGGCGGTTCGCAGCCGGTCATCATCCACACGGCGCTGCACATGGACGGCCGCGTCATCGCCGATCAGGTGACTTACCACCAGGCCCGCTCGGCCCGCTTCGTCGGATCGGCCGCCACCTTCGACGGCATGATGCATCCGGGACCCGGCGATCAGAGCTACACTTAGGGCTCAAACCCTGCTAATGGGTCTCCCGCTTTACGGTGGGAGACCTTTATGGCGATAAAGTCGTGCAAAGAATGCGGGAAGGAAATTTCGAGCAAGGCCGAGGTCTGTCCGCACTGCGGCTTCCGGCTGCGCAAAAGCGCGGGCGTCAAGATTTTCGGCGGTTTGTTCCTGATCTTCATCGGTATCGTGATGCTCGGCTTCGTCGGGATGCTCACCCAGCACGGTTGACGCCGCGCCCCGAAACAGCGGATAGATGATTTGCGCGCAGGTGGAGCGCGCTTTGCCCAGCGGATCAAGACGGTCATGGGGCTCCTGAAGAGGGCCTGACCGTCTGTGGCTGATTTCAACCTCGTGCTCGGATCGGTCGTGTTCAGGGATTTTGAAATCCCTGACGACATCGACTTTGGCACCGAGCAGGCCCACCACATCCACAAACTCATCGGCGGCGGCCGGGTCATCGACAAGACCGGCGCCGACCCGAAGCCGATCAAGTGGAAGGGCCGGATGCGCGGCTCGGCCGCTGAAAGCCGTTGCCGGTCGCTCGACCGCTTGGCAGCGTCCGGCGCTGAAGTTCCCGTCCGGTGGGGCGGCTTTTTCTACTCCGTCGTCGTGACGACGTTTGAGGCTCACTACAACCGTCGCTACGAAATCCCGTACTCGATTGAGCTGACCGTCTCGAACGTCGGCGGCTTCGGCGGGATCGTCGCTACTCTCGCGAGCCTCATCGGGGCCGACATGGGCGCAATTTCCTCCCTGGGGGCGCTCCTATGACGGTCTATACCGGCGACATCAAAGCGGCCATCAGCTTCCTGCAATCGACCGTCGACGCAACGCCCGACTTTGAAAAGCTGTCGGCGACCGACGCAGCGACCTTGAAGCTCGCCGCGCAGCAACTCCAAGAGCAGCTTAGCTCTGCCATCGCGACCCAGGATGCCGACACGTCTCCCGGCGGCCTCTCAGGCGCGGCGCTGGCCGCTCCTGGGGCCTTTCCGCTCGACACGGCCCAAGCCCTCCTATCCGCGATTGCGAACTCGGCTCAGCAGGCCGTGCTTTTGAGTATCCAAGGCTACGTCGGCCGCGTGCAGATCAACCTTGGGGTCGCCGGATGACGAACCCGACGGTCATCACCGCCAAGCGGCTCAAAACGGTGACGGTGCCGGGCGGAACCTTGTTCGCCGTCGCTGCCGACGAGCTCGGCGACGCGACGCAGTGGACCCGGATTGCCCGCTTGAACGGGCTTTCCGATCCCTACCTTGCGTCCTCGGCGACCCTGAAAATCCCGCCTGTCGATCAGAACTATGACGACGGGGGCATCCTTGGCTAGTCGCAACATCCTCGCAGCGATTGAGGTCGGCGGCCGCACCGCGATCTGCGAAAGCCTCGAAGTCTCGCTGTCGAAAGAGCAGAAGTCGGACTGCGCGCACGCGAGGCTGGCCTTGAACGCCATCGACGGTTTCGGCCAGGAAATCGATCTCGAATTTTGGGCCAACGTCTCGCCGGACAGCGACTTTGTTGCGCTGTTCAACGGCGTGCCGGTCTTCTGGGGCTCGCCCGACAATATCGCCATCGATTTTGCTCGCGGCGAAATCTCCGTCTCGGGTCGTGACAAGTCGAAAGGCCCCATCGAAAAGAAGACGACCGAGAGCTTCAAGAACATGACCCGCGCCCAGGTGGTGCAGCAGATCGCCGGTCGCCACGGCCTCGGCTTCGACGGCTCCGGCTCGATGGACAAGGCCGGTAAGCAGCAGCAGATCGATTGGAACCACATCACCGACGAAGTGTCGGAATGGTCGCTGGTGCAGCGGCTCGCCGATGAAGACGGCAAGGTTGCGTATATCTCGAAGGGCATTCTGCATTACCGCGATCCCGACGACGTCTCGACCGGCGTCTTTCCGATCTACTACGTGCCGCAAACGGCCGGAAGTGCCGCGCAAGGCAACTTTCTGTCCGTCTGCATTCACCGCAATCTGCAGGCCGGTCGGCCACACAAATGCACGGTCCATTCGCACCACACGAAAAAGAATGAGACCTATCACGAGTATTCCAACATCGGCGGCAACGGCGCCATTCAGACGCTCGATTACGAGCACGCCGAGCTGCAGCAGGGCCAAGGCCAGAAGATCGCCGACAAGCGACTTCGTGAGCATGTGCGTCACGAGCTGACGGTCGACGCGCATATCGTCGGCAATACGTCGGTCGATCCGACGATGCAGCTCGGGCTTTCGGGCTTCGGCCCCTGGTCGCAAACCTACTTTATCGACGAAGTGCGCCACGAGGCGTCGAGGAACAGCTTCACAACGAGCATCACCGCCCGCAACACCAAGAAGGGCCGCGGCGGTTCGGGCGGCTCGGGTGGCGGCGGCGCAACCTCGGGGAGTGACGCGGCGGCCGGGGGCGTTCAGTCCAACTTTGCCCAAAACGGCGCGATCAATTCGAGGTCGGGCCAATGATCCTCAACATCGAACATCTGATGAATGTCATCCGGCGAGAAGTCTACCGGGTGATGCAGACCTACTCGCACAGCAAGATTGCCGAGGTCACGAGCTGGGACCCCGACAATCACATGGCGAAGGTGAAGTTCAAGCCGCGCGACAACGAGAGCGGCTGGCTTCCCGTGCAGGCCCATCACGTCGGCGGGGGCTTCGGCATCCTCGTCGGCTTGACGGCTGGCGACATCGTCAAGGTCGAGCCGCACAACGGCGACCCGAACGCCATGCAGATCACGGCCCGGTATCACCACGACAAGGCGAAGCCGCCGCGCGTCGAAAGCGGGCAGATGCTTTTGAAGCACCAGTCGGGTTCGACGATCTTCTTCGACAACGACGGCAGCGTCCACATCAAGTCGAAGGGGAATGTCTTCATCAACGGCTCGGGGAGTACGCCCTGATGCCCTTGATCATCCGTCTCGGCGACACATCGGATCACGGCGGCGCGGTCGTCACGTCGGCGGCGAAGACTTACTACAACGACAAGCTCGTCGCACGGAAAGGCGATCTCTTCGATTGCCCGCTGCACGGCATCAATCCGATCACCGAAGGCTCGGCACAACAGATTGTCGAGGACAGCCCCGTTGCGCGAGAGGGCGATCACACCGCTTGCGGCGCAGCCCTCATCCACGGTCAGTCCACATCGGAGGATAGCTGATGCCTGACGCCGCGCATTGGTATGGGCAAGACCTCGCGTTTTCCGCGAAGGGCGATCTCCTGTTGTCGGACGGCGTCGACCTATCGAACGAGCGCGTCGTGCGGCGTCTGATGACGACCGAGGGCGGCTATATCTGGCATCCCGACTACGGCGGCTCGGTGCCGCTGCGGGTCGGTGGCCTCAATGGCGCACTGCCGGATGAAGACGCCATCGGGCTCATTTCAGTCTCAGCCATTGTCCGCAATCAGATGGCACTCGAAGCGAGCGTTGCACCGGAGCCTGAGCCTCAAGTCTCAATCACGCCGATGTCGAACGGTGTCTTTGTTGCCGTTGCCTATACCGACGCTCTGAGTGGCGATAGCGCCTCCCTTGATTTTGATGTGGTGCTCTGATGGCTGGTTTGACGCTCAAAAATTTCGCAGCCTTCGTGCAGGATCAAGCCGCCGCCATTCAGGGGCGGACGCAAAGCCTTATTGATTTTTCGGTCGGATCAATAATGCGCGCTCTTGTCGAGAGCAATGCGGGAGTTGGTCTGTGGCTGCAGTCGGAAATGCTCAAGGTCCTAGCGAACACGCGCGCCGCGACCTCGACGGGCGCCGATCTTGATAGCTTTGTTCAAGACTTCGGTCTTTTCCGTCTCGGCGCGGCGTCCGCTGTCGGTACCGTCACGTTTGCTCGCTTCTCTCCCGCCGCTCAGGCTGTCATTCCGATTGGCGCGACGGTGCAGACGGTCGACGGCACGCAGACCTTCGCGGTTGTCGCCGATCCGACGAACGCCGCGTTCAATGTCGGCCTTAACGGCTACGTGCTCGGCTCCGGGGTTGCTTCGCTCGACGTTCCCGTTGAGGCTCTGACGCCTGGCACTGGCGGCAATGTGCAGGCAGGCACCATCGGCTTCGTTACATCGTCAATCGCCTACGTCGACACGGTGACGAACGCAGGGGCAATCGTCGGCGGCGGCGATGCGGAAAGCGATGCGTCCTTGCGAGCCCGCTTCGTCGACTACATCCAATCTCTGCGTCGCGGCACGGTCCAGGCAATCCGCTTTGCCGTCATGAATTTGCGGCTCGGATTGCAGGCAACCGTTCTCGAAAACCTGAACGCCGACCTCACACCGAACAGCGGTTTCCTTTGCATCACGGTCGCAACCTCCGACGTTAATCCCGTACCGACCGATGCAATCATGTCGAGCGCCTACGGGCAGGCTGACGCCTACCGCGCGGGCGGCATTTGGATTGGTGTGTTCACGCCGAACGTCGTCCTTGCCAACGTGCAAATGACGCTCGTCGTCGATCCGCAGTACGACTACCAAACTCTCGTCGGCAACGTCGGGACAGTTATCGCTGGCTACGTTAACGGCCTCAAGCTCGGTCAGACGCTTTACGCCTCGGGCCTGACGAAGCTGGCCCTCGAAACGTCTCCGGGCGTGATCTCCGTCTCTCTTTCGGCCGTCAACGGCGCGCAGGGCGATCTTATCGTGACCGGCCGCGACATCATCCGCGCAGGGACGGTTTCGATCTCATGACAATTGGCGATCAGGATGACATGCTGCGTCGCCAGAAGGCGACACTGCCGCGCGGTTGGTTTCCAGATCAATCGCCGACGCTCGATGCCGTTCTATCCAGCTTCGCATATGTTGCCAGCCAAGCGTACTCGTTGCTCACCTACGTTAAGCTCCAGAGCCGCATCAAATCCGCTTCTGATGGCCTCCTTGATCTGATCGCCTTCGACTTCTTCGGGCTGAGGTTCAGGCGGCGCAAAGGTCAGGCCGACGATCAGTTCCGAACGGCAATCCTTGCGGAAGTTTTTCGTGACCGCGTGACGCGCTCGGGGATCAAGAAAGCAGTCGAAGACTTGACCGGCAATGAAGCGCGCATCTTCGAGCCCTTCAACGCCACCGATTGCGGCGGGCTCGATACCGGCTATCTCGGATTTGACACACTCGGCCGCTTCGGAGCCGTCGACCTTCCGCGGCAGATTTTCATCGCAACGCTCAATCCGCAAGGTGCGGGCATCCCTGATGCTGCGGGCTTCGACAGTGGATGGGGCGGTATGGACAACGGCGTCGGCGGCGTCGCGAGCGGCCTCGACGAGCTTGGCGACGTTGCGAAGATCGTCGGCCCGGTCACGCAGCAGGACATCTACGACACCATCAACGCGACGCGCGCCGCGGGCATCACCGCATGGACGGCCATCGGCCTTCCACCGGAAGCTCGCCTCGACGTTGATTTCACTCTCGACGTATCGGAGCTGGTCTAATGACATTCATGTCGCGGCAAATTCTAACGGCAGATGCATTGAACGCGCTCGCGACTGCGATTTCGCAATTGCAGGCCGTCGCTCCGTTTAAGCCGGTCGGTACGTGGGACGCTTCGACCGGGGCATTCCCGGTCGGCGCCGTCAAGGGTGATACGTATATCGTCTCCGTCGCCGGAACGGTCGACAGTCAGATGTTCGTCGCCAACGACGAGCTTGTCGCCATCATCGATGCGCCGTCGCCGACGACGTTTGCAGGTAATTGGCTCAAACTCCAGGGCTCGATCACCCGGGCCGAGATTGAAGCGGCGCTTGGCGCGGCGCTCGTTGGGTCGGCCTTCACCGACACTACGGATGCTGGCAACATTCAATCCGGAACACTCGATGCGGCACGTCTTCCGGCGATCCCGATGGGCGACGTTACCGGCCTTGCGGCTGCCCTTAACGCGCTCGCGCCGCTCGCGTCTCCGGTCTTCACCGGAAACCCCACGGCGCCAACTCCCGCGGTCGGCGACAACGACACGTCGATCGCAACGACGGCGTTTGTGACGGCCGCTCTCGCAGCCGCAGCCGGAGCTGTAGCGAGCGTTTTCGGTCGCGTTGGCGCAGTTGTAGCAAGTGCTGGCGACTACACTTTGCAGCAGCTCTACAATGCGCCGATCACGCCGATGGGGCGCTTGAGCGTCGTTTCGAACCATCCATTGCCGACGAATGTCAACGTCACGAACGCTGGCGTCGTTTACTATACGCCCTACATCGGTCAGATCGTGCCGATTTTCGATGGCGCCCGCTGGATTGCGACCGACATCGGAGGCGAGCTTTCGCAGGCCACGACTGACGCAACGAAGTCGCCCGCCGCGTGCGCCGCCAATTCGCACTACGATCTTTTTGTCTGGAATGATGCGGGCACAATTCGCTGCACACGGGGTCCGGCCTGGGTATCGCCCACGGACCCAGGAGTGGGCGTCGGAACGAGCGAACTCAAACGCACCAACGGACTTCTCGTCAACGCGCAAGCAATCGCGAAAGGGCCAGCCGCCGGTTGCGGCACATATGTTGGCTCGATCACGACCAACGGCGCAGCACTCATTGATTTCACGCCAGGAGGCGTAGCGACGGGCGGCGTTCCGGCGTGGCTTCACGTTTGGAACATGTACAATCGCGTCGATTTTTCCTTCTCTGTCAACGACAATGGAGGGTCGTACACTTACTCTCCGGCGACGTATCGCGCGGCTCGCAACTCCGCCAACATGAGCGCAAGCATCATGCTCGGCCGCAACGAAACCGCCGTCATTTGTTTTTATTTTCAGCGCATCGATACGGTGGCGGCTACGGGCGCATATGGTAACTTTGGCATAGGACTGGACAGCAGCGCAGCCGCGGCGGGGAAACCTGCCCTCATCACCACAAATACAGCAACAATAGCGACGCAGGTAGCCACGGTCACTTTGGTCGCGACGGGCCTGTCAGGCTGGCACTATTTTTCTGCGATAGAGAAGAGTGATGGCTCACATGCCAACACGTTCAATGGCGACGGCGCTAATTCGACACTCTTTGGCATCGTGCGGATTTAAGAGGGAATTCGATCATGAACATTGCTGGTCTTGACGCGGCCGTCCGCGCAGTCTGTCCGATTGATGGCGTCGGCGCCGACGGAACGATCTGGTTTCGAGCCGACGCGACAGACGCGCAAAAGGCTGCGGCAGCTCAGGTTGTCGCCGGATTTTCGCTCAGCGCACCGTCCATTGACGACGTTGCGAGAGAGAGAGCGCGCCGCCTATCGCTCGGCTTCGACTACACGTTTGCCGACGCTCGCGGGACACATCACATCGGCACGACCGATGACGACATGCGAGGCTGGGACGAAGTTTCCAAGAGCGCGCAAGCCTTCATCAACTCGGGACAGGGCGCGACCGCCTCCATCTCAATCGTCACCAACACGGGACCGTGTAGTGTCACGCCGAACGAGTGGCAGCAGATTTTGCTCGCCGCTTACAGCGCCCGGCAACCGCTCTATGCCGCGAGCTTTGTTCTTGAAACCTCGAACCCGATCCCGGCCGACTACGCCAGCGACGTTCATTGGTCCTGAATGGCTTGACGCGCTGGCGCGAATGCATCATCGACGAAATCAACTTAATCCTTGCTCATCGGGCCTAGACGGTCATGGAGCATCCCAAACAAAGGGTGCTTTATGGATCGCAAATTCTTCTATCCGGGCCAAGTTCCGCTTTCTGCGCAGTTCCTTGCTGAACAGCAAAACATCATGGTCGGCCTCGGCTATCTCGCCCAGGCCGTATTCGGCACCAATGCCCTTGTTTCTGGTCTAGCCTGTACGCCGATGGTCCCGGCGTCGCTGACCGTTCAGGTCGGGCCTGGCCAAATCTATCAGATCGAGCCCCTCGATCCGCTCGGCTACGGCAGCTTGTTTGCCGACATAACCAACGTCGTGAAACAGGGCATCAATCGCGGCTCGCAGGGCTTTACGCTCGTTCCGCCGACCGTGGCGGGACAGGCGGTCAACTATCTTATTCAGGTCGCGATCGACGAAGAAGATACGGACGCGATCGCGCTTCCCTATGTCAACTCCGCCAATCCTGCGGTGCCCTTCACGGGCCCGAACAACAATGGCACGACGCAACCGACGACGCGCAAGCTGACCGTCGCGGTATCGGCGAAGCCGGGCGTGGCCGCGGCCGCTGGCACGCAGACGACGCCCGCCCCGGATGTTGGATATGTCGGGCTCTACAGCATCACCGTGCCTTACGGAGCGACGACGCTCGATGCGTCATCGATCACTCAGCTCGACACCGCACCGTTCCTTTTCAAAACGCTTCCTGACATCCCGGCATGGGTGCAATCCGGCAGCTATTTGTGGGGCGACGATACCGGGACGGCGAACGCCATCACCGTCAACAATCTGTCGCTGAAGCCGGTTGCCTACACCAAAGGCATGATGATCGCCGTCAAGAAGAGCGCGACGGCAAACACCGGCAACGTCACGGTCAATCTCATGGGCATGGGCGGCGTGATGCTCGGCGCCGTCGCTTTGCTTGACATCAGCGGCGCGCAAATAGCGTCCGGCAATCTTCCTGGTAACATTACATTCTTTGCGATTTACAACGGCACGTCGTTCATCTGGCTCAACGGCGCCATCACCAATACGACCGTCAGTTCGTTCACGGGGTCGTCGGGCGAGGGCATCACCGTCCAGGGCACGGCACCGTTTGCGATCAGTCTCAACTATCCTGGCCTGTCATCCGGCACGCCAAGCGATCTCGACCTCTTGTGTTTTTATGACCATGAGGGCGGGCATCACATGGTCATCACGTGGTCGGCGCTTCTCTCGATCATCACGACGTCAATTCCGCAACAGGCGGTCCCGTCGGCGACGTTGTGGGTGCGAACGGACGGCAATGACGCGACGGGCGACGGCTCTGCAAACATCGCCGCAAAGGCATTTGCGACAGTTCAGGGCGCACTCAACTACGCCTCGACGCACTTCGCTTTTGTCGCAGCGCTGACGATCCGTCTTGGTGTCGTGGGAACCTATGACGTTGCGACGTCGGCAATTGTGCCGAGCACCGTCGGCTCTCTGGTCATTCAAGGCGATGCCGCTAATCAAAGCGGCTACGTCATTCGCGGTCCCGCAACGTCCGACAATGGCGTCATCAATGCCATTGGCATTTCGGTGAAGGTGATCGGCCTCACCGTCGTCAATACGGGCACCAACTCTCACGCGCTTCACGCGAGCATCAATGGCAGCATCATAACTCAGAACGTCACAACTTCTTTCACGAACCCCGGCGGGACGACCGGCTCGCACTACGCCAACTCGCAAAACGGCTCCGTGGCTATCGGCACGGGCTGCATTATCGCGAGCGGTGCCTATCGTGCGTTCTTCGGATACGGCGGGTCCATAGCTCTCAACGATAACCTCACCGTCAGCGGCAATCCGACCTTCACGTCCGCCTTTATCGACGTCGAAGTAGGCGGAGTGTTCAGCCGCACCGAGGGTATTCCGACCATTTCGGGCTCCGCGGTCGGCAAACGCTACTCTGCGGTCATGAACGGCATCATCGATACGCGAGGCGGTGGCGCCAATTACTTCCCTGGCACTATTGCAGGCTCGTCCACTGGAGGGGTCTATGCTTAGCCTAACTCGCGATGACCTGATGCACATCGCGCCGCGCCCGAAAACGGCGGCGGGTGCGGTGTGGGATGCCTACTGTAATGCGCTGACGTCGCCGGAGGCTTCGGCCCTGTTTCAGCGCTACGGCATCACGACGCCGCTCCGCGCGCAGCACTTGCTCGCAACAATGTGCGGGGAGACAAATTTCTCGATCATCTGGGAAAGCGGCGCTTATTCGGCGGCTGGCATCCTCCGAGTTTTTGGCGAAGGTCATCACTCGGCGCGGGTCACCGAGACAGAAGCCGCCCACATTGCGAGCTTGGCGGTGCGTCCCGACGGTTCGGGGCCGCGTTGCGACGCTCTGTTCAATCGGGTCTACGGCATCGAGAACCCGCACTGCTGCGGAAATACGCACGCCTGCGTCTACCCAAAAATGATCTGCAAGGCGCGCGAGCTGGGCAACGACGATCACGGCGATGGTTCAGCGCATCGCGGCCTCGGGCTCGCTCAGGACACCGGCAAGGCGTCTCAAGGCGCTCACGCACAGAAGATCGGCGTGCCGCTCGCGAGCCTGCCGCAGCCCTTGAACCTGATCCACGTCGCACTTTGCGAATGGCAGGAGAAAAACTGCAACAGGTATGCCGACGAGGACGACGCAGTGTCGATCCGCAAGCTCATCAACGGCGGTTCGCTCAAGGTGCCGGTGTCACGCCTCAACGGCTTGCCGGAAGTCATGGCAGCTTTGAAGCGCGCCAAGAACGTCATCACCGACGCCGACTTCGTGAGCGGCGAGGTTGCGGCCAGCGAGCCGGACATGCCGGAGACGCACACCTTGACGCCCAATAACGACGACCAGCCGGACAGCCTCTTGATGTCGCGTGAGGTTCACGCTGCGGGCGGGCAAATTCTCGGCGGCTCCGGTCTCTCGATGCACTCCAGCATCATGGCTTTCACGTCAACGATGTCGGAAGGCCGGTTCTCGTTTCTGTCGTTCCTTCTACATCTGTCGCAGGACCCCGAGTTCGTCGGCGGCATCGTCTTCATCGCGCTTGGCGTTGCGCAGTTCGTATGGCGACGCAGCCGCTACTACATCCACGGGGTTTGACCATGAGCGTACTATGGGCAGCACTTTCGCGGTGGTTTACCGGCTCTTGGCTTACCGCGATCGTCGGCGGCATCGCACTGACCGGCATCTCGGTCATCGGCATCGACCTCATTTCGAGCCTCAAGTCGGCGGGCGCCGCACCGGTTGAGATCGCGAAGGCGAAAATCGAATGCGATGCGGCGCGTACCGCGTCCAACAACACGGCGCTCGAAGAGCTTGCTGATAAGAACCGGCGCGCAGTTCAAGCGGCGAACGCCGAGCGAGACAAGGCCAAGCTCGACGCCGACCAACGGCTTTTCAAAATCCACGATCTCGAAGTGCAGCTCGCGAAGGCGCCCGGGCAACCGCAGTGCGGGTATTCGCCGGAAGTGACGGGGAGTCTCCGCAAATGAAGCGCCTAGCATTGATCGCGGTCCTGGCATTCGGCGGCTGTAAATCGATCTTCAATCCAGAGCCGGAGACGGAGATCGTCACCGTGACGAAGCTCGTGCAGCCCGACGAGCCCGCCGAATGCACCGACGACAAGTCGGCGCTCAAATGGGTCAATCCGCCGGAGGGGTTCGAGGCTATCGACGACATCGGCCGCCGCGAGCGGCTGAACAAGGACCACCACGAGGATTTGTTGAATGACAGTGCTGCGTGCTCGGCCGGGATCAAGGCCATGAAGCAAAAGGGGAAGAGCAATGGATAGCACGACACCGGCCGCGGCGCCCGCCGATCCGGCCACCGCGACGTTAGCCGCAACACCGCCGCCACCGCCAGCGACGCCAGCGACGCCGTCGACGCTGCAGCAAATCGAGGCGACGGCGAAAGAGATCGAGACGGAAGTCGTCGATGGCGCCAAGCAAGCCTATGCCGTGACGACGAGTGCCGCATCGAGCCTCTTCGGCCTCATCAATCCGCGCTGGAAGCAATTCGCCGCCGATTGGAGGGTGTGGGATTGGACGAAGCGGGTTGCCGTCGTCGGCCTCGCCGCGCTCTTTGCCTGGGTCGGCATTCATTGGGGCTTTGGCTTCACCCGGGTCATCGGCGGCGGCTTTGAAGCGGCGCACGCCTATTCTCACGGTCAAGTCGTGACGAAGGCCGATCTCGACAAGAAGGCCGACAAGACGGAGCTCCAAGACAAGGCCGATGCGGCCGCATTAACTGCCGCCGTGGAAGACCTTGGAGCGAAGGACGCGGCGCTCAGCGCCGAGATCGATGCGATGAAGCAGAGGCTCGACGAGAAGCAGCCCGCGACGCCAGCGAAGCCGCCCAGCCATCCAACGAAAAAGCGCAAGTCGGCGGAGGCCAAGCCGTTCTGGTCGTTCTGATCGGGGATAACGAGAGGCACCAACATGGGCCAGAAAGCAGATGTCGCCGCATCGAATGCCGAGCGGTTTGAGGCCGCCAGAGAGTATGCTCCGGCCGGGCTACCTTACGAATTTGAGGCGCCCCGCGGCCGACGATTGGGCGGGACGACTGGCGGTCGCGGAGAACGAGATCAACCACCTGTGGATTTCGGGCGACCGCAAGGCGGAAGCCATAGAGGCCCTACGGGAGATCGTTCGGGAGCATCAGGAACACATCGAGCGGCAGAGGCGCATCCGTCGATTTCTAGTCCGGAATTGGCGGGAAATCTTCAAGCTGATCGGCGCGTGCGTGATGTTCGCGATCACGATGCTCAACCTGATGGACGTGAACTCAGCGGCCAATCTTTACAAAAAGGCAGCGCAGTTTCGCGCGGCAATTCATCAGGGCGAAGAGTGACGTCGATCCCAGATATTCTGCTGATCGTCGCGGCCGTGTCGTTCGTCTCGTCGATCATCGCAACGTCGGTCACGAAGTTCATGTTTGGCGGCCCGCCCGCTGCGGCGATTGTCTTCCATCAGCTCACCTTGGCGCAGAGCAGCGTCAAGGCGGGCGACGAGCTTCATGTCTCGGTCACCTACAGCAAGCGGCCTGAGTGCGTCGGCAACGACGTCGACGGCGAATACTACTTCCGCGTCTGGTATAGCGACGGCGAGGCGTCGAGCCTCAGAAAGTTGCCCGATGGCCGCGCCGCGAGTGCCGATCCAGCGGGCAACAATCGGCAGACGAGCCTCACCGTGCGGCTCTCTCATGTGCTGCCGCCATTGGGGCCTGGACAGTACGAGTTGCAGGTTGTCGGCGCGTTTAGGTGCCGTGGCGAGGTCAATCAGTTCGACCCGTCACCGCGCGTGCCGTTCATAGTCACAGGTTAGGCCGGGGTCCGCCTCTTCCCCGGCCTAGTGCGCAGCGGTCCCACACACCCTGCGACGCCCGTCAGCGCTTTCGGCTCATCCCCCGGCGCTGGCGGGTTCACTTTTGGCGGCGACAGGTCATCACCGCGTACTTGTGATAGGCCGCGCGCCAGTCGGTTTCGAGGTCATGGCGCGCTTCGTCGAGCGTCGCCTTGCCAGCGCAGACACACCGCATGGCCTGCACTTCAACGCGGTCCTTGCGGTGCGCCTCATCCCAAAGCTCGAGCTGCAAGTTGCTCGTATCGGCTGGCGCCCCGCCAAGACATAGCGGGACGATGTGATCAAGCTCGTACTTGCGCGCATCGATCCAGCTCTCGCCGCGCGCCTTGAGCATCCCGAGCTTGATGCGGGAGGTCGTGTACCAAGGGGGCCGGACGGTTTTCGTCCAGCCCTTGACGCAGATTGTGCTCCCGATGGTCGCCTGCGTGACGGCAGGATTGAGTGCGGGCTCAGCGGCAGCTTCAACGGCCGCAAAGACAACGCACGCAATGAAGATCGAGAGGATCAGGACGTAGAAGGCGAGTTCCGCGGTCCCGCCCCAGAAGAAGTGCGGACGTCTCATGTTTCCCTCCCTAGTGCATACCCAATGAGACCGACGATGACGTAGGATGCAAAACGGCCAAGTGTCATCGAAAAGATTGAGCCGAAAAACCACCACGCGAGCCAGATAAGAAACGCGAGCAGTAGGATGCCGAGTAGGCCCTCAATCCTGATACTCATGACGCCACTAGTCCCTGCACGGGATCGCCCTTCGGCATGTTCCGCTCGATGTCGTAGCTATCGATGGCGACGAACAGGTCGTACCAATCGATGCAGACGGCATGACACATCTTTGCCATCAGCTCCGGCTCCTCGCCGTCGCGCGTCAACACGAACACCGGCTTGCCCTGGCCAGCGAACCATCCCGCCTCAAGGTGTGCGCTCCGCCCACAAGGCAAGACAAGTACGCAGGCATCGGCCCATTTCATGCCGTCCATGTCCTGCTTGAAGCCCTCCTCGGCGAGAGGGTTGCTTAAAGCGGCGCGATATTTTTCGGCCGTCCAGTCCTTCCAGTTCTCATCGATTTCGGCCCAATTGAAGCCGGGTCGACCGTGAGGCGGATTGCGGAAGTCGTAGACCTCGTGACCCGCTTCGCGCAGCAGGGTGACGACGCCGGGTTGCGCCTGATTTCGCCACGAAGAGGCAACGTAGAACTTCATCCTTTTTCCCTCTTTGAACGCCGCGCTAAAGCCAACTCTCGACGATGACGTAGCTGTCGCTTTCGTCGCGCGGAAACATTATGAGGCCGGGCGGCAATTGCGCCCTGACCTCTTCGAGTGTGGCGCCGGTAATCGTCGCGGTCGTCGCCGACATATTGCCGTTGCGATCCGAGACGTTGGCGCGGGCGATGAAGCCATCCGGGTAATCGAATGGCTTCTCGTAGATCGTCCACACCGGCATGTAACCGGCGGCGATCAGGTGTTGGTGGGCTTCGAGCGGCGTCATCGCGTGATCGCCTCCCAAAGTCTCGCGGCGGCGCCAAGCGCCCAAAGGACCGGCACCGCGACGGGCCACGCAACGATGACGACAAGAATGACTGGCCAGGGCGCCGCGTCGCTCTCGCCCAGATACTCAAACACGATCCAGGCGCCCCAGGCATAGAGCCACCAATCGAGCGGCGAGACGTTCGCAAGGCTCATCGCCCGTTTCCCTTTGCGGCTTCCCAGACGGCGAGCACGCGATCAAACGACAACCCCGATAGCTCCATTGCATCACCGTATGATCCGCCAGATCGCAGCACGGCAAGCGCCTCACTCTCGGCGCGAAGATCGGCTTGCTCGCGTTTCCCGATTGCTTCCATTGCAGGCTCGACACCAAGCGCGACGACGGGCTGATGTCCCCACACCGTCAGAACAGCGACGCCACCCGCATTCAGAATTGCGAGTTCATCAGGTGTCGGCCTCCAAGCCGATTGATGCAAGTCATCCTGAACGCGAACGGGGAGGTCTACGCACTCGCCCTGCAGGCTCGCGTCCCAATCGGATGGTCGCACGTAGGTTCTGTTCGCGTCCTTAATGGTGGTCGGGATCATGGGGCCACCTCGTACTTCTTCTCGAATATCCGCGGCTTGACGGGATAGAATTCACCTTCGAGCCCTTTGACGACGTAATCGCCGGACGTGGCCGCCATCGAGCCCTCAAGTGTATCGATCTGCAGGTACGGCACGCACGGCGAGATGGTGCCGCCGTACTTCACTGCACCACCTGACCATTTTACGATGGCGTCGGCAGCCTCGGGCGAGCCGTCCCACTTGATCGCTTCGATCTCGACGACCTTGCTTTGGTATCGTGTCGGGCTTGTCATTGCGACGCCTCCGATCCGCGAGCGTCGACGTCGACGCCAAGATCAACGAGTGCGTCCGTCGCAATCCTTATGCGCTCCGTGTAATAGTGGTGGATGGTCGTGGACACTGCGGAGCTAATCTCTTCCCAGAGCGCTTGCTTGGCCGGATTTCCGAACTGTGGTCTTCTTCTCGCCGTTTCGATCTGGATGCCACCAAACTCAATGCGGGCATGACCTGCATCGCCGAGCCTATCACCGGCCATGAAGCACTCGTAATCTCGCTTGAGATTGTTGAGCACGATGACGAGATCGTGGGCCGGGACAATATCTCCTATTTTCATTGCGGCACCGCCTCTCCGCTGCCGCACTGATGCTCGACGAACGTAATCGAGCCCTGCAGCACGCCCCAGACGGTCGAGGCTTGGTAGGTGTGCGTCTCCGGCTTCTCACCGGGCCGCATTGGCCGCGTGACGTACCAGAGGTCGGCATCCTTCCAGTCCGCAACCTCAAACTTCATGCAGGCCGGGAGGTCGACAGTTTCGTGGCCGCCCCAATGGCGGGCTATGACCTGATCGCAGCCGCCAAGCGCGAGCGCGCCGGAGGCTACGAGAAGAGCGAGGGCTGATCTCATTGTGCGCTCGTCCCCTCGACGCCCCGCTCCTGGCGGTTTTTCGTGCGCGCTTGAAGTGAGCCGAGTGCATTATGCAGGTTCGCCAGCGCAACTTCGTTGTAGAGGCTGGCGTAGTTGCCGAGCTGGAAGCCTTCGAGGCGGTCAATGCAGATGGCAAGCAGGCTTTCGATGCTGATGCCGTTCGGACCATGCTTTTTGATGGGGCCGTTCTGGAACCGAATGTCCCCATAGATAAACTCGTCGCCGCTTATCGAATAATGATGGCACGCGCCGCCGTGACCGGGTTGATCGACGACGCGGATCGTCAGCGCGTCGTCCAGCTCGTTACCCTTGTGGGTCGTAATCTCTCTCATGGGTTCCCTCGATTGAATGAGTTGCCGGGGATTGCGCGCCCCGGCTCGCGTTTGAGCTTCGGCTTAGACGCGCGGTGGCCAGCGCCACGTTACCGACGAGAGTGGTGCGCCTTCGGCTTCCTGATCGACGGTGCTTTTCTTTTCGATGGAGATCGAGATGAGCGGAAGCAAAGCTCCGTCGCCGCAGAAGACAGTGGCGTTGATACACTCCGGCCCCCAGACCTGAGTGATGAGTGCCGCGTGCTCGTCTTGGCCGTTAATCAGGTGGCCGTGTGTTTTGACGAGCACGATGCGCCCAATGCTCGGCTGCTGCGTGGGAGAGTTTGTAGGCTCTGTCATGCTTTCCTCTTGGTGGCCGCTCCCATTGGAACGAGACGCATCTCAGCGCCGGGGAGTTCGGCGAGGACAGACAACGCAACAGGATCGCCCGCGGCCTGTCGTTCGATCTTCATGCAGTTCATGAAGAACTTGCGGGCCGGGGCTTTGAATTTTTGGAAGAGTTCGAGTGTGCGGCGGATGCCATCGAGCCGCTCGACGGACAGGCGGCAGGCTTCGGCGTCGCGTCCGGTTGAATGATCGAGCCGGAGCTTCGCTGCGACGAGCTGCGCTTTAATTTCCGCGATCTGGTCTTCGATGGGCACGGCAGCCGGAGTGGCGCTCGTGCTTACTTCGGGTTGCATACAGTCCTCCAGTCGAGACCGAAAAACTGTGCCGCGTAGCGTGACGTCACTGACGTCACAGTACACGACACGTTCGATACATGTTCGCGACAGACGTGCTGGCGAGAACATCGATTAAGGGCTGATTTTGCTTGGATTAAATGGTGCTGCCGGAGGGGATTGAACTCTCGACCTCTCCCTTACCAAGAGAGTGCCGAGGGAGGCACCGACCATCTAAATCACAAACAAAATCAACCGCTGCTCAGTTCGGGAATTTACGCACCCGAGTTAGTGTGACGTGTAGTGTGACGTCTACTCTCGGCCGCCGGTCAAAGCTCCGACCGACAACCGCACGCTTAGGCTGCATCATCAACTTCATCGGCGTTGCCGTCGCCGTCGATGTGTTTACGCAACTCTTCTTCAACGCGGCGCTCGTCGGCGGCCGACCCGATGGCGGCGTCTCCAAGCTCCTGCGCTCGATTGGTCGTAACGCCCGCCACGGCGTCGCTGACGGCCTGTTTTTCAAGGTGGGCATAGCGAGAGACTGCCGAGATAGATCGCCAGCCGCCGCCCATTTGCAGAGCAGGAAGGCTGTTGCCGTCTTTGAGGAACCGGAACGCGAAGGTGTGACGGCCGAGCTTGTGCGGGGAGAGAAATTCGACCCCGGCCTTTTTCGCGGCGCGCTTGACCATCTTGTAAAGCGTGTATCGGCTTTCCATCCCGAAGAGCTTTGTCTTGGGATCGGTGAGATCGAGCAGCTTGCAGGCTTCGAGCACAAACGGTGGCAGCTTCACGACACGGGCGTCGTCGTTCTTCGTGTGCTGCAGGGTGATCGTTCCAGCCTCGGGATCGAAGTCTTCGCAGAGCACGTTGACGACCTCGGAGGCGCGGGCGCCGGAGAACGACATAAAGAGAACGCCAGCCCGGCCGCCAAGGGACTTGATCGCCTTTACGATCTTGAGCAGATGGTCATCGGTCTTTGCATACTTCGGCTTCGTCTTCCTGACCTTCGGCTTGTTGAAGACGCGCGGGTTGCAGAGCGGCGGCTTCGCTTCGACGCCTGCATTCCACACTGCCTCGAACGGCCCATAGGCTTGCCGGACGATGGTCGACGGCTGGCAGTCGGGATATTGCTTTTCGGCAAAGCGCGCGAGCATCGCGTCCGTGATCTCCGACATTTTCTTCGTGCCAAATTCATCAAGCAGTGGTTCGAGAAACCGCTCCGATCCGCCATTCCTCAGATAGACGACGGCGACCTCCGAGAACGTCGCAACGCTCGCGTCACCAAGCATTGCCTTGTTGCGCTGACGCGCCTCGAAGATCGCTAACAGGTCTCTAGCTTGCTCGCGGCTGCGAGCTTTAGTGCCTTGCCTAACAAGCTCCCCGGTGTAGGGGCACTTGCCTCTGATGTAATAGGTAAGCGTGACCTCTCCAGTCTTTTTCGCTTTGGTTTTTCGCGTTTCGAGGTAGAGCATCGGGTTATCTCCTCTAAGATCGCCTTGACGTTTTCGTCCGACACCAACATGCGCGGACCCGTCAATGTATGCTCCCCGAGCCGCAGTGCGACAGAGCGATATTTTCGGCGCGCGATTTTCACCGGCAGCGCAGCAAACGCTTCATCGATCTTTTGCAGGCCGATCATCGTGTTTCCGTTTCTGGAATGGCCGCGATTGGAGCTTGCGCCCCTTCGGCCATTGCCGCTTGAGTTTCGGCCTATACGCTGGCCGACTTTCTGAATTAGAAAGGACGCAGGCACGAAAATCGGCCTGCTCGCGTTCCTTGGCCTCTCGTTTCTGATGGCGCTTCAAACGGGCCGCCTCGGTGACGTCGCCACGATAAAGCCCGTTCCCGAATGTCTGCAGATCGTGCGCCTTACAGTCCGTCTTTTGCGGATCGTGCAAGAGCGTCATGTAGGCGGGGTCGTTGGCGTGTGGCTTATAACTTGCGGGGTCCGATTTCAGCTTCGTCTCGTCGCGCTGTCGGACCCAAAGCGGCGGCGCGTGATTGATGATGAACGGCTGATCTCCGATGGCGACGCCGCAGCCCTGGCACACGCCGTTCTCGCGCGCCCAGACGACCTCCTTTGCCGTCTTTGAAACTGCGGGGCGCCGGTCACTCACGATTTCGTCTCCTGTTCTGATGCGGTGCGCTCCCGTGCTTCTTCCTGGCCATTAACATCAACGCGCGCTTTTGCGACACGGAGGCGTTCAATTGCTCCATCCATGTCCCAGCCCATTGCTGCGGTGATGAGCAAGTTATCGACGGCCTCCATGAGTTCGAACATGTCTTCCATTACACAGCCTCCTTAGCTTCTAGCTCCGCGATTGCAGCGGATATGATGGCATCGATGAATGTCAGACAGTCGTTGGCGAGTGGTGATGCGCGCCGATTGGCGTAAGCTTTGTCTCCAGTCCATGCCCAGAAATCACCATCAGGAGATCGAGCCCAAAGCGCCCCCGGCAGCGCCACATTGAGCAGAGAGACGCAAGCTCCTAGGCCGTCTGGATTGGTGGTGTAGATGGGGAGCTTTAGGTATCTGCCAAAATCCCGAAGCAGGACTTCCGTGCCGGATTCCGGATTGCAAGCGAACCGCTGGCCAACGCCGTCGATGCCTATTTTCCAGAGCACATCACCGCTAATCAATCCAAGTGAGATAGCAATCTCAGCATCAATCTCCCTATCCGGTCCCGTTGCCGCTCTTATGCTCTGCTGTAGAGATTTGAGAGTGGTTAGGTTCATTTGTCCTCCGGAGGTGGCAGCATCTTCGCTTCCGTCACGCGCTCAAGAAGTGTCTGGCCGTCATGCGTCAGCATGTGAGGAAGGAACACAGCTTCGAAGCTCATCAGCCCGCACTCGACGGCGGTGAGTTGCCCCTTCACCCAATCTCGGAGCATGGAATTGACGGCAATCTGTCCTTGCCGAAGTGCCGCAGATTCATAATCTTGCCGCTTGGCGCGACGGTTGCTGTTCCATGGCTTTTCCTTGAGGTACATGACGGCCCAGCCCTTGGCCGAAGCTTTTAATTGGACCGCTCGACCACGATGCTTGAACGCCAGCAAAACAGAATGCTCGGCAAAGTCATCCATGATGCCGACGCTCTCGCAACCGAAACGCTGGAGCATCTTCGTAATTTCGGCCCGCGCCTTGTCACCGCTTGAGGCGCTCTCGTATGGGACCGTCATTCTATCTCTCCCTGCACTGCAATTGCTTTAGCTGTTCGATGCGGTCAGTCATTCTTGGCCTCACGGGCTTTGAGCGTATCTGATGCAGCGCGGCGTTTGATTTCAGCATCCAAGTCGTCGATGCGTTCTAGGATGCCCTCGAAAGGATCGCCGCCACCAAGCCCTTCGTCTGAGGCTCGCATTGCCTCGTAGTCAGCGAGCATGTTTTTAAGCCGCGTTTTGAGTGTCGTCGTTGAGGCACCAGTGAATTGATTGACCGTTGGCGTATCCGCCGAAAAGCGTTTCCTTGAAGTCGAAGACGACGGCCGCCGGTCGCCCACGACTATACGTCCAATCCTAGAGCCGCACGCTCTTCTGTCGTCAACTTGGCGAGCGCCCTGCCTTTGAGCTGGCCGCGCTTCTCGCCGTCAAAGTAGGCTACTCGAAAGGCTGACACGGTGTCGTCATGCAGGGTTCGCATGATGTCTTCACTCACGTCGATTTTTAAGTTGCAATACAATTTTCTGACACGGTCCATGAGCATCACTGCTCGCTCTTCCGCCGTCCGTCCTGGCATGTTCATGCGCGCTTCCTTTTCTGAGCGTCGGCGGCAATGGCTACCGCTCCATCGCCGCCAACTTTCTTCTGAGCTTGATGGCGTTAGGCCGCCGATTGTGCTTGTCCAGCGACACCCTCAGCTTCGTCCCCGGCTTCATCAGTGACGGGATCATCACCATAGCGAAAGACGAACTCGTCGTAGCAGCCGTCCTTGCCGGTCGGCATTTCAAAACGCAACTCGACGGCTTCGGCGCCGTACTCTTCGCGGAGCTTTTTTACGAGCGCATCCATCGCGTCATCGTCGATCTCTTTCGGCTTCGGCGCGGCTTCCGCAACTGCTTCGGTCGTCGTCATCGGCAAGTCTCCTGTTGTTACGCACCCACACTCTCACGCTGCCTGCTGTCGCTTTTCGAGCCAGTAGCGGGCAGAGAATTTCCAGCCTTCGTCCATGTCGGATTTTTCGATGATCCACTTGAGATAGCCGGGCTCGCTGTCGAGCCTCTTGCCCTTGTGCATCCCGAACGAAAATTTGGTGTAGAGCGGCGGCTCCGCCTGCCACTTCAACTGTTCCGGCCACGGTGCGAGCTTTATGAGGTCAAGAAAGAGTGTGCCGGTCACGATACAGTCCGACAGGGCGCGATGCGGATCGATGGTCGCGCGTGTGCGGCCAAGAGGATGAGCATGGCCACGCCAGTAGCGGAGCGCCTGATTGGAAAACGACGGTGCATCGACCCAAAGCCGGAGCGCGGCCTTCATCGTGCAGTACCACTTCGGCTCGCCGAGTAACTGATGCAAAAGTGCCTGCTCGTACTGCGCATTATGCGCGACGTAGAGATCGGCGCCCTGGTACATGCCGATGACTTCCGAGATGTGCGGCTTATCCTTTACATCGTCGTCAAGGATATGGTGGACCGCCGAGGTTTCCGGCGGGATCGACACGCCTGGATTGCACAAGTGGGATTGCGACGCGAGGATGCGGCCGTCCGATGAAATGTCGACCGAGGCGATCTCGACAATCTTGGCGAGCTTTGGATCGGCTGACGTGCTCTCGACGTCGATAATGCGAATCATAATTTTAGCTCCAAATTCTTGCGGGTTGGGTGAGGGCCTTGCGGATGGGCCAGTGCTGTTCTTCGATGCGATAGCGCAGTGCGCGTCGGCTGATCCCGACTTTCTTCATCGGGCTGCGCCGCGATGGCCGTTTCGAGATCGGGAAAATCACTGCCGTCGCTGTCCATCACGCCGCTCTTTTCTTGCTGATACGCGAAGCACCTGTCTGTTTTAGCAACTCAACAGACACGCCGATCCGGAAGGCGAGTTCTGAAACCACCTTGTCGCAAACCATCGTGTATTCCTCGCCGGTACACTTGCCTTTCGAGATCGAGCGCGGCGCAACGAGGATGACGCTCTTTTCCTTGCCGATCATCTTGAGTGGCGGCTTGTCCATCAGCGCTTTCGCGCGGCCGATCAGAGCGCCAGAGATCAGCGTGATGAAGCGGCGCGTGACCGCGACCGGCACGCCGGACTTGATTGCGAGGTCGAAGGCATCTTCGAGATCGACTTCGATTTCCTGTTTCCAGCCGACCTCGACAAGCGCCCAGGCGCGCAGGTGTTCAGCGTCGGTCGGCTGAAATGCTTCGTGCGGCGGCCAATTCTCGTAGGCCGCGGCGACGATGTGAAAGAGCAGGTTGTGGTGCTCCTTCGAGCGCTTGGCGTGCGGACACCACGAGCAGACCTTGACCGATGACGTCGTCACGCGGCTTCCTCGCTGATCAAAACTCCGAGCGCTCTAAGTTCGCTCCGCAGCCTTGAGATTTTCTCGTCGTAGTATTCGAGCGCCTTGGCGCGAAGCTCTCGTGCCAGCCTTCCTTCGGGCGTCATCACCTTGTCGTCGCCGATCTCGCCGACGCTCAAGTAGCCTTGGTTACCGACATAGATATTCGACCAAGACCTCGGCACTTCGAGCCGAATGGTGGCCGTGGCGACTACATCCCTGCGTTCCATCTCGTACTTGTCCAGCTCGATAACGAGCTGGTTCGCCTTGCTGACGTCTCTCCGGTCCATTGCTTCATCCCCTTGAGCTATGTCGGGCGAGCGCCCCTAGTCTGCCTCTCACGCTCGCCCGACTGGTCGGCTCTTACGCGCCGATCTCTATGCGGCTTGCTCTGTGCTATCGAACCGCGCCATGTATTCGTCGATCAGATCGAAGGCGCGTTGCTTCGATGCGGCCGAGAGTTCGTTCTCGATGTTGCGTTCTTGTCGGTCGCAAATTCCCTGCACCTGCGCCGCCGACTTCGCAGTCTTGAGTGCAGCTTCGAGCTTGCCGAGATAGACTTCCTCTCGATCAAGTGGCTTCCCCTCCGCCGGTTGTTGCTGGGGAGCGGTTAAGGGCGGAGGGGTCGCTACTTGAGCCGCCGTCGCTTCGCTGAGCGGTGGCGGCATCATCGGTGAGCCCGTGGCAGGGAGCGCCGCATTTGCTTTCGGGGCACCGTCAGCGTCAGCGGTTGACGAGATAGCAGGCGGCATGAGCACGTCGCCCGCAATGGCACCCGCCACGGGTTTCTGGGAATTTGAAAAGTCGTAAAGACTGTCGTCTCTCCGAAAGATCGCCATGAGGCCGTCGGACACCGCCGGGACCGACTTAATCCCGCGCCGAACGACCGTCTTGCGCCACGCTTCACCCTCGAACTCTTTCCACATCAGGCCACCTTTCGCGGCGACCTTCGCCTTGACGGCCGCGATCAGGTTCGCGTCCATCACTTCGCGATGCACGATGACGATCTGTCCGGTCGGCAAGAGCTTTTTGAATATCGCATAGGCTTCCGTCATCCGGCCGCGCGGCTCGCCGCGCTCTTCCCAATGCTCGATTTTGGGATCATCGCCTCTGACGACGCGGAAGTGATCGTTCTCATGCACGACTTCGGCGTCGATATAGATCGACGCAAGCTCGATGGCGCGCTTACGAAGCCCGAGCACCATCGGTATCCAAACACACATTTTCTTCTTAGCGAAGTCGTCGAAGTAGGCGTTGATGACGCCTTCCTTGCCGTCAGGTCGGAGGCCATCTGTTGCGGCCTGCCGGACAGCACGCCAGAAGGACAGGCGATCTGCATTGAGAAGATCGGGCCGCGTTGCGACCGCCATATGCAGCGTCGAGATAAAGTGATCTTCGTCATCGGGCTTCGGAAGTGACGCCACGATGTCGTTCCGCTGCTGCTGCAGTTGCACGGCAAAATCGTCGGAATTTGCAACGACGGCTTGCGTCATGGCACGGCTCCAGTCGGTTTGGGTTAAGCGGCGATCTTTTCGACGACGAGCTTCGCTGTCGTCACTTTCTTGCCCGCCGTCAGCATCCGCTTCGCGAGCTTCGCAATGATCTCTTCGAGTTCGGCCTTGCATTCGGTATCGGCGAGGATTGCCTTTGCGGCCTTCGCCATGTCGCCGATCTCGACGACGGTGTGATCCTTGAGCCCGATGGCCTTGCCGGAATAGCCTGCGGTCTTGATCGGCTGAACCTCGAACGGCGGCGCCTCGTCATCATCATTGCCCGCTTCGACAGCGGCAGCCTTCGCTTCCTCGATCTTGGCAGCCTGCGCATTGAGCCAAACGGTCTGCTTACTCAAGAGCAGCGCTCGCGCCGCATCCATTTTTTTGATGTCGGGATTGTATTTTTTGTCGACCTCTTGCCCCGCTTTAAGATGCGGAGCTTTTTCGGTCTCGTGCATCTTCTTGCCTGCCGAGATCAGTTCCCGCAGCTTGTTGATCTTCGCTTCGACGACATTCGCGTGCAGAGCATCGAGGATTTTGGCATCCGGGGCTTCCCAGATCTTCGCGCCTTCGAGCGCATCGTCGACGGCGGCCCTGTGCTTGTCATAGTCCGATTGGCCTGCGTCGTTCGGATTAGCCTGACCGTCGGCGGTAAAAGCGGCGGCCTTCTCAACCGCAGCCGCGGGATCGGCCAGAAATTCGACAAGCTCTTCGACGCTTTCGGCTTCTTTGTAAAAGGCGATTTCTGGCTTGGGCTCGGCCGCCGGGGCCGCTTCCTGACCCGGCCAATGGCCGTGCTCGAAATAATACCGGGCATCGGCTTCGGCGACGGGATAGTCGGCGAGAGACAGCCAATGCTTTTCAGGGTCTTCCATCTTGGGTCCGACCCGGCAAAGAAGCTCGCCGGTTGCCGGGTCTTTCCAGATCGCAGCGGCGACCCACGGGCCGCCCTTGACGAAGCGGCGTTTCCAGAAGCCGCACTCCGGCTTAGCCTCAAGAATGGGGCGCTCTTCGCCCTTTAGGACGCTGAAATAATGTTCAAAGTCTGCCCGGCTCATGTGCATGTGTCCTTCTAATTTAGAAAGACATTAACACATAGTTTCGATTTCCGAAACCAATAAAATTCCGTGGAAACTACAGCCTTGTATGAACCCCTTCTGGTCGCTAGGCGATGAGCATCGTTTGTGTCGCGAGTGCCAGTCCTTTGACGACGACCGTAGTTAACGGGATGCTTTGCTCGAGCCCGGCGATATCGACGAGCATGAGAACTTCTCCGACCCGCTCCAGGCGCCGGATTAGGATTTGTCCCATTTTGTCGCGACGCCTCTCGACGTGCAAAATATCGGGCGGCGAGACATTCCGGCGGACATGCTTGATGTCGACGCAGAGGATGTGAGTGACCCCGAGAGAAGGGTTGCCGACCTCAACGGCATACTGATGTTCGGCTGGATACGCCGTATGCGGCACGAACTCGACGTGCTTTTTTAGGAGAGGCATGTTTGAATTACTTTCTCGCCAATACCCTTCAAGTGCCAAAGCAAGTACAGGCACAGAAATAACGCTCCGTGAACTATTCCTATGTGGGTCTCCAGGCGGTGCGATACCAAAGTAGAGTGCGGCCTGCTCGATCTCATGGGCATGGATCGCACGCGATCCATTAACCATCTTCGAGACAACGGGTTCAGAAACGCCAAGATGGCGCGCAAGCCCCGCCTGCGATTTTCCGGGCACTGCGAACCCTACGCGAAACCAGCGCGCGTACTTCGCCTCAATCTCCGTTTGCTTATCGCCCCGCGTTGATCGTCTTGCCACGGTCGGCTCCTCGCGCTGCTGCATTCCCTTGAGATCAAAGGGAATGCACCGAATTGGCACAGGGAACAAGGCGGCCGCTCGCTTTCTCGGCCGCAGTCGTTAATTCCAAGTTTCTATTTTGACAAGTGGTTTCGGATGTCGTAACTGTGGACGGATGAAGAATGGTCTAAACCCCGCCCGGCGCGTCATCACCAAACTCGGCGGCGAGGCTGCCGTGTCCGCGGGTACGGGCATTCCGATTGATACCCTTTGGCGCTGGCAGCGTCCAAAGGGGCGCGGCGGAACCGGCGGTCATATTCCGCGGACGAGGCGGTCGAAGTTGCGGAAGTACGCAGCGTCTATTGGGGTTTCTCTGCATCCACTTGAGCTGATCGAAGAGTATCGGCTCTTCGCCGAAATGAAGCAGGCAAGCTGAATTTTGTTTCGCGTTTTGTGAGCGTCGGTTTGGCGGTTCGTCGCCAAAGGGGGAGCTATGTTCACACCACGCGAAGTCTTGCCTCACGGCAAGGCGGCGAAGGTTCCGGTTGCGAAGGTCATTTCCGATCTCGCAAGTGGCCCCTCGGCGTCGAAACTTCCGTACTCGACACATAGTCGGAACTCGAAAGAGCGCCCCAATCCCAAGGCGCGGTCATGACAGCTACGGCGACCGATGCACCGCAGATGATCGCGGACGGCGGCTGGTCCGACGCGATGGTCGCCGACCTGAAATCATTGCTCGCCGAAGGTTGCAGCTTCGGTCAAATCGCAAAAATTCTATCTGCCCGCTACCGCACGATTACCCGTTCTGCCGCCATCGGCAAGGCCACGCGCCTCAAGCTATCGGGTCGCGGCTCCGGCGCTTCGATACAGCGCAAACCAAAGCAGCGCGCATCCTCAGCAAGCCGCAAGCAATGCAGCAAGAACGCTAAGCTAAGTCCGCGGCGCACGCCGCGCCCGAAGATCGCCGACACTCTGGAGAAGGCTCAAGTCGACCTTCTGGCCGAGCCCGATCCGATCTCTGTCGCCGAGCGGCACGCAATCCTTCGCAAGAACGAGCGCGGCGACATCGAGGTCGATCCGAACCTCACCGAAAAATCCTGCCGCTGGCCCATCGGCGATCCCTCATCGCCCGATTTTTATTTTTGCTGCCGGGAGAAAGTTTCCGGCACGTCTTACTGCCTTGTTCATGCGCGCCGCGCCTTCGTGCCGTTGACGCCGAAGAAGCGACGCGCATCGCGTTCAGTGCATGAGTTAGACGAGAGAGAGACGAATGAAAGGGGCATGGTCAAGACGGTTGCTTAGCGGCTGTCTTTTTTTGCTGGGTGTCGGGGCTGCATACCTGACAATCCTGATGAACCGCGACCTTGGCGCGTCGCTCGGCGTGGGAGAGCTTGGGCAGTTCTACCAGTCGAACAGCGCCACGGTCATCGACGCGGGCGCGATTTGCTTCGCGCTCATCGCGGGCGTGATGCTGCGAGATAAACGCTGGGGAATGCTGGCAGGCGCGGGCACGCTTGCTCTCTTGCTCGGCTTTGCCTCGTGGACCGGCGTCTTCGGCTTCGGTGCGAAGGAACGCATCGGCAAGGCCGCGACGATTGAGCTACAGAACAAGACCTTCATCGATGCAGCGAAGTTCGCTCGCGACGAAGAGAGAAAGCGCACCGACGGCTACCTCGATTGGCTCAAGGGCACGGCCAGCGTGGTGAAGGGCACCGTCACCCGCACCGCGTATCTGGAGCAGGCAACGAAGATCGTTTTGGCGCCGGTCGCGGTTCATGCGCCAAAGATCGAGCAGGCAATGGCCGATCCCCAGGCGCAAGTCTTCACGCAGCTCATGCAATGGGCGCGCGGCGGCAGCCTGACCGATGACGTCACGGCCAAACAGACCGAAGTCACCGAGCTAAAGCTGATCTTCATGATCTCGCTGCTCGTCGTCAGCGTGAAAGTCATGTCGTTCTTTTTTGCGTCTGCCGTGTGGCCTAGAGAAGCCATCGCCGTTGCCGTGCCGGAGCCTCGGGAGATCGAGGCGCCGGAGCCGGTCAAAGTCGAGCCTGAGATCAAGTCGGCGAAGGTCGAAACGCTGACGCCGAAGGCTGAGCCGCAGAAGATCGAGCCGCAGCCGCAGGCGGCCGTCACCGACCTTTCACGGGCGCGCGAGCGCAAGATCGTCGAAGAGTTTTTTAGTGACGAGCTGATCTTCGGCAAGGGCGGCAAGGCGAAAGCGGCGACCGTCTATCAGTGGTTCGCGGATTGGTCGCGCAGCAAGAAGCACCCGCTGATCTCGAACTCGCAGTTCGGCCGCATCTGTACGGAAATGCAGATCGAGCGGACGACGGACGGACGGCACAATTTCTACGCCGTGCAACGCCGTCAGCCGCGTCTCCAGAAGGTTGCGTAATAGCAAAAACCCCGCCGGGCGGGCGGGGTTTCAGTCGGTCCTGGCAGACCGGATAACCAAATTAGGAACAGCGCCATGAAAGGCGATTTACCCCTCTCTGTCAACGGTCAAGCTGCCGCTTCCGAACCGGATCAATGGGTCCTGATCGGCTGGCACGCTGCTCTGATCATCCGCGCCCTCCGTAGCTGCGCCAGGAGAGCGACATGAATATCCAGTCCGTTGAGCAGCCGCGGCTCGCTCCGGCCAATATAGCGGCCGAGCAGGCCCTTCTCGGCGCCATCCTGATCGACAACCGGGTCGTCGAGCGGGTCACCGACATTATCGCGCCGGAGCATTTCTACGATCAGCTCCATGCACACATTTTCAAAACAATCCTCGGCCTCGTCGGTAAGGGCAAGGTCGTGACGCCGACCGTCCTGATGCCGTTCTACGAAGATGCGGGCTACGTCGATCAAACGACGACGGTGCCGCAATATCTAGGCCGCCTTGTCGCGCAGGCGACGACGACATTCAACGCGCCGAGCTATGCGCGCGAGATCGTCGAAATGTCCCGCCGCCGCGCCCTGATCATCATCGGCGAAGACATGACGGCGATGGCCTATGACCTCAACTGGCCCGACGATGTGTCGAAGCAGATCGAGGTCACCGAAAAGAAGATATATCAGGTCGCCGACGCGGCGCTTGTATCTCACGCCGAGCGTTATGGCGACATTCTCAAGGTCGTGGTCGAAAAGGCCATCGAGGCGCACCGGTTCGGAGGCAAGCCGCTCGGGCTCTCGACCGGCTTCGCTGATCTCGACAAGCGGCTCGGCGGCCTTGCAGCGGGCAACCTGATCGTCATCGGCGGCCGCCCGTCGATGGGCAAGACGGCCCTCGCGACGAATATCGCCAACCATGTTGCACGCAAGGGGGAGCGCATCACGCGCGACGGCGAAGTCGTCTGCGATGCCGTGGTGATGATGTTCTCGCAGGAAATGTCACGCGACGAAGTCGTGCTTCGTATTCTCGCGTCTGATACCGGCATTCCGGCGAATAAAATCAAGTCCGGCCAACTCGATGCCGTCGAGATCGAGCGCTTGCGGGCCGACGTTCGCGCCTATAGCGATGATCGGCTGATTATCGACGATGCGTCGAGCCTGACGCTCCAGAAGATCGCGGCTCGCGCCCGGCGGCAAAAGCGGGAAGGCGGCCTCGATCTTGTCGTCATCGACTATCTGCAGATCATGCAGCTCGGCAAAGCCGAGAACCGCAATCTTGCCATCGGCGAAGTGACGGCGGGCTTGAAGCAGCTCGCCAAGGAACTCGAAATTCCAGTCATCCTTCTATCGCAGCTCTCACGCGACAACGAGAAACGCGGCGACAAACGTCCGCAGCTCTCCGATCTTCGCGAAAGCGGCAACATCGAGCAGGACGCCGACATCGTGCTCTTTGTGCATCGCGACGAATACTACATCGAGCGCGAAAAACCAGCCGAACACGACGCTGTCAAAATGGCGGAGTGGGAGGCAAGGATCGGCGCCGCCAGGGGCAAGGCAGAGGCCATCCTTGCCAAAGTCCGGAACGGCGAAGTCGGCATCGTTCCGCTCGCCTGGGAAGGGCACCTGACGCGGTTTACGAGCCTTGCGCGCGGGGTGTCGCCATGACCGGCATGACGTTCGCGCAGTTCTGTCCGTCCGATTGGCGGGCTGGCACCCTTGCGGTCCTGAGCCTCGAAGAAGAAGGGCTCTATATTCGCGGCTGCGCCTACATGTGGGACGCGGGCGTTCCAATCCCGCTCGACGACAGCACGGCGGCGCGGCTGCTCTGTGTGCAAATCCACAAATACACGAAGGTCATGGCGGCGCTCGTCGCTAAGGGCAAGATGATCCGCACGCAAGCGGGGCTCATCAATGAGCGCGTCATGGACGAAATCGAAGCCTTCCGCACTGAGCAGAGGGAGCGCTCCGAGCGGGCAAAAAAAGGTCACGAAAACCGCTCGATGAACCACGACCGGATGCAGGCTCTTGAGACCGAAATCGACACGCTGAAAAGACGCCTTGCATCCGCATCGCCGGAGGTAACCCAGGGGGTAACCCCCCTAGTAACCCCCCACCGAACCCCCCACCGAACCCCCCCAGTTAGCCTGGGGGTTACCCCAGGGGTTACCCCCCTAGTTGGTTCCGAAAAAACCAACGAAATCAACGAAGCGCCGCTGCAGGCCAAGAACACTACCTCTGCTAACTATAACCATAACCATATAGAAGTAAGTAAGAACCCCCTTCCCCCTACGGGGTCAGGGGGTGTGGGGGATAGGGCTGAAAAGGACGGAAGGCCGTCCAAGGTCGCCCTTCGCCGAGCCCAGGCCAGGGCGTGCATCGAAGCCTACAACCACGACGCTCGCAAACACGGCTGGACGGTCTGTCAGGCGGTCACCGACAGCCGCCTCAACCGGATGCTCAAGCGGCTCGACGAGATCGGCGGGCCGGAGCCGTTCGCCGTGGCGCTCCGGCAGGTTCCGGCCGTGCCGTTCCTGATGGGCCAGATCGAGCCGAAGGATGGCGGCAAGCCTTTCAAGCTCGACATCGACCGGCTGCTCTCGACGGGCTCGAACATGGGCGACGTACTTGCGAAGTTGATCGACCGGGCTGGCGAGGCGCCGGAACTCGTTGGCCCCAATGGCGAGCGGTGGGGCTTCTGGCGTCCTGATCTCGACAAGCTGAAAACGCTCTCGGCTGGCTACTGGCGCAAGCGCCTCGATGACGTGAAGCCGAACGGCCAATGGCCGTGGTGGACGCTTGGACCGCCGCCGGGGCACGCGGAATGCTACGTGCATCCCGACGTCATCGCCGAGCGCGGTCTCGTCGAAATCTATCAGGGACGAATTTCACATTGAGTGCTGCGTTTTTGCGTGCGTGCTGCGTTTCTAAAATCGAAAGAGGCAAGGAATGAACGAAGCTTTCAAGCATGAGATCGTCGGGCGATTTTTCGCCTTCGACAGCGACACCACGGGGAACCGCTACGAGTACATCGTCGCGAAGATCGTCGACATCGACATGGTCGGCGACACGCCTTTCGCCGTTGTCGAAACCGGCAACATCCGAAGGGTCGTGACGTTTGTTCACTGGAAGAACACCGACCTTCATCCGTCCCCAGACGCCGCCGCCGCAGAGGCTCAGCGTCTCAATCGCGAGAACAACGAAGAAACCGAAGACAGCGCGAACGCCGCCAAGGAGGTCGCATGAACCGCTGGACGGGAGTGGGCTTCGTCGGCGCCGATCCTGAAATCCGCGCCGCGCAAACCGGCAACAAGGTTGCCAACTTCAATCTCGCCACGTCGAAGCGCTGGAAGGACAAAACGACGGGTGAGCAGAAGGAAAAAACCGAGTGGCATCGGATCATCTGCTGGGGCGACGGCCTCGTCGAAGTGATCGCGAAGTACGTCAGGAAGGGTTCACAGCTTCTTGTCGAAGGCGAGCTGCAGACGCGGAAATGGACCGACAAGCAGGGCATTGAGCGCTTCTCGACGGAAATCGTGGTGCAGGGCTTCGATGGTCAGGTCCGGCTTCTCGACCGCGATAACTCGCACCGGCCACCGGCACCGCAAGCGCCGCCCGAGGGAGCCAATCTCGGCGGCACCGCTGATCAGCACATGAGCGGCATGAATGGATCGGCGCCGTCGAGCGAGCCGCCCACGTGGCACGACGAAATTCCGTTTTGAGCAAGAAAGTTTCGCCCGTGTTCGACGCCGTTGATGAGGCCCAGATGGCAACCGATCAAGTCACACCGGAACAGGCACGGGCGAAACTTGCTGCCCGCATGAAGCGGGACGCCAAGAACCCCGAAGCAACACAAGCGATGGGGCAGGAGTATGCGAACTTCAAGTCGTGGATGCACGGCATCCGCGACATGGTCAAAATCTCGAAGGACAAGCCGAAGGAGCCGCGACCAGCGACGGCATTCGAGAGGCGTGCGCCGATCCTTGCCGCCAACAACAGGGTCAGAAACGAGATCGAGCAGCACAACCGGCACCTGGCTGTCGTCGACCAAAATCACGTCAACGTGCCGATGGTGGCGATCAATAAGGCCGCATCAAACGAAGAATTGCTGGCGATCTCTTGGTACATTCAAGGGTTCTTGGCGATGCAGCGTGACGTCGGCCGCTCGCAATTTGCGCAAGGAGCTCGCGCTATCGTGCTCGAAATGAGTGGCGAAGAGCGCGGCGACCTCGTCGCCATGCACAACCACGTCAACAACTACCTGCCGAGCGATCTTCGTTGGGTCGCCGACATTGCCGTCGATCAAACGCTGATGCTCTCCGATGATCCGATGAGCTTCGACGAGCTCGGCCATCAGCTTTCGAGGTCGCAGGACGAGCGCGTCCGGAAGGGCGCCGTCGTTGGATACTTCCGCGCGCTCTTTCAGACGATCAAACATTTGCAGCGTGAGTACCACGTCACGAAGGCAACAAGATTGATCGTAGCGAGGCAGCGATGACCATCACCGACTTCAATCCGCGGCTCCGGAAAATTCGGGTGCGCTGCACGGTTGAGAAAATCCTCTCGACCCATATCGGCGTCTCGAACGACAATCTGAGCCTGCCGTTTCCAGACTTGCCGCCGAAGCTCTTTTGGCTGCCGCGCTCCGAGGTGAAGGTCAATCGCGATGGCACGGTGGCGATGACCGTACAGCTCGCGAAGGAAGTGGGGCTCGTATGACCTGGGGCGATCTTCGATGCGCGGGCATCAAGCTGCAGTGCTTCTGCCGCTCGTGCGGCCGTGAAATGTCAGTCGATGTGAAGCGGGTTTCTATTCGTAGCGAGGCGTCGCTCTCCGAAGCGCTCGCGCTTTTGAAGTGCAAGGTGTGTGGGGAAAAACAAATCGAGGCAAAACCATGAAACGCGAAGACATCAAGGTGCTCGTCGACGAACGGCTAGCCGACATCGGCTGCCCTTTGACGAACCGCTACACCAAAATCGTGCCCTCGAAGCTCGTCATCGAGGTCGCGGTCGGCGACCGGCGGCTTGTGTTCGAGGCAAAGTCGGGACTGCCAGAGAGTGAGATCAGAGCCAAGCTCACCGAGTTCGAGCGCCGTTACCTCAACTCGAAGGGGCAGGCCGATCTTGAGAAGGCAATCGAAGACACCTTTCCGGTCGCATGAAGCAAAACCATCCAGCACGGGGACGAAATAGCATGGACGATCTTGTAACGCAGATTGATATTTTCCGCCGACATATGACGGACGATGCCTACCGGCGGCTCGGAGAGCTGCAGAAGCTCGATGGGGTGTTGGCGGACACCGACGGGCAGCTTCTTGAATACCTCAACGGCGTATTTCGCCGCCACAATGAGCGGCAGTCTCAGATGATTATGCGGTTAGTCGAAGAGGCGAAGCGCTATCAACTCCCGCACTACCCGCCCGAACATGATCAGGTTCTGCCAGGGGCGACCCAGGACGGCGATCTTCGCGCTCCGAGGGTCTTGGGAGGGGGAAGTATGCAAGCGCCGCTCAGCGACGAAAATGAGGGCTTTGGCGACACGCCTGAAAATTGGAAAGACCATCGCGGCCCCTATCAGGGCTGGCAGCAATAAAAAATGGGGCGGCCCCTAACCCGAATTAAGGACCGCCCCGAAACATCACCTGCCGGACTGGAGAGAACGGCTCAGCGACGTTGTTCCTTATGTAGTGGTGTCCATAGCTCGTGTCCATCATCCGTCGCGATGACTTCCCACATTTTTCCTCCGCGCCTGATGTGACGGACTGGCGGAGTTTTTCGCCAGTCGTCCATATCCCGGTCGCGACGGTTGACCCGGATGCCCGACACGATGGTCTGTGCCATCGCGTAGATCATCAGGCCCGCGAGAATGTCGCCGATGATCTGCATCAGCTCCGCACCGAATATCTGGGCGAGAAATGATCCATGAGCTTGCCGGTCCCGCGGTCGAGATGACGCATGATACCCATGACGTCGTGCGTGAACGCAAATTCCGGTCCATAGAGCAGTGCTCGAAGAGCAAGCGGATTGCCGTTCAAGTGCGTCGCAGTGATGTCAAGCGCCAGCGATATAGGGTCGACCTCAGCCTTTGTTTCGCGTGCCAATTTGATGGCGCGGCGCACGATCATCTGGATCAGGTCTTTCTCTTCCTTTGAGGCTTTGAGGTTGACGGTCGGTTTTTTAGACATTGGCTTGCGCCTCCAGTTTCTTCGCCGCGTAGGCTTCGCGGTTCCTCTTGCGCTTGGCCGTCTTCTGCTCTGGGGTGGCCTTGTTGCGCCACCACCACTTTCGTTCGACCAAGATGCATTCCCGGCAGGTTCCGATACGATACGTTTTGCCTGACTTCGGGTAAGTCCTCTTTCTGAAACTCTCGATAGGCTTCACCTTTCGGCACTCGCGGCATCGGCGGGTGTCAGCGTGGCGGAGCAGAGGCAGCTTTTCGTCAGCCATAGACGACGTCCTTCAAGGTAACGAGCTGCAGGAAAACGTCAGCGGTGATGGCGTCACCGCTTTCATCGAGGAAGTCGCCGAAGTGATGCGCGTAGTCTTCGGCCATGAGCTTGAGGCCCGCCTCGAGTTCGGCGCGGGTGATGCGATAGCGTTTGAGGTTGTCTTCGCTTTCGTCGATGTCGTGGTCTTCGCCTTCATCGATGATCTCGTAGACATCGATCGCGAAGTCGGACGAGCCCCAGATGCGCTCGTCGTCGTACCACGGCGCCTTGAGTTTGATGGTTGCGGCGCTGCCGGGTTTTTCCAGACGCCATTCTCTTGCTCGATGCGAACGCCGTCGATGACAGCGTGCCGGAAGCGAGCGCCGCCGCACCATGCGGTCGTCATGCTGTTGCACTCAAAAGCCGACACGAAGAGATCGGCAATCGAACGAGCGGAAATTTCGAGCGGCACGGTGATCATCACCGACCGGGCTTCGGTTTTGGTTTTGTCAGTCATTTGGGTTTTCTCCAGTCAGGGGTTAGGCCGTGAAGACGACGGCATCGGCTTCGACAGCGTGGGGAACGGTGCCGCTCAGAAGCGCGGCGACGGCGGGTTTCGGCAGGCCGGTGTAGGCGGTGCGGACGACGTCGATCATGCGCTCGCGGTCGCGCTCGAACCTGTAGCCGTTCATCGCCCACTTGATCAGGCCGGGCGCATAGACGAGCTGCGATGATCCGAGCCGGTAGGTGCGGGGTGTGTTGCTCATGTCCATGATTTTCACTCCCTCAGTATTCGGACGGTAGGAAGATAACTTGCGTGCCCTCTGGCCCGCCGGTTCCCATCCAGATCGACCACTCGCCGTCTGGGAGGTCCGTCAATGTGATGTGCTTCGACCAGAGCGCCGGTTCGCCCTTGTCGCGCCGCGCTTCGAGGATGGCGCCGCTGTCTGCGACGTTCGCCGTGATGAAGACGATCTCGTGCTCGTTGACGATGTCCGGCAGCTCGGTCGCCAGAATGTCCAAGAGCCAGTAGGCGCCCGCCACTTCGGCGAATTGCTTGGCGCCGTCCGAATACGTGACGTGGCGATTGAGCGGATGGCGGTAGTAGTGCTCGGTGCCGGTGTAGCCCGAGATCGCGCGTTCGAGTTCTTCTGTCGTTGTCATCGTAGTCTCCAGTCTTCGGGTTGAAGTTTAGATTTTGACGAACGCGAGCCACCACGGCCCGAGGTCGTTACGCATGTGCTGCAGGATGGCGACGTCATTGAGGGAGCGCAGGCGGTAGTCGCCCGTCTGTCATGCCTCCATGAGCTTCGTGCGCCAGAGGCGGCCCTTGACGGACTTCCAGCGCTTCAAGGCGGCGATCTCTTCGGGTGTTGCATCGCGCATATCGTTGATCACTGCTTGCCTCCCAGAAGCTCGGCGACCTTGCCGCTCACGGCAAATTCCCCGACGGCGTTGCCGTTGCTGTCGCGCAAGGTGCGCTGGCGAAGCGGGTCGTCTCCGTGAACGATCTGATTTGCGAGCACGTGCAGGATGCGGGAGAGTTCGCCTTCGCGGTCATCCTCAAAGGCGGCGTTGTCCATGTTGATGGTGATGGTCGCTTTCATTAGGCGCGTTCCTTCATTTGGCGTTTTTCGATTTTGTCGATGGCGTTGAAGACTTCCTGCTGTGACAGGACCCAATGCCGGTCGGTCGGCAGCCGCGCGACGACGGCCCACTTGAAAGCTTGGTAATGACGGAGTGCGAGGCCGCTATCGCCGTAGGCATCGGCAAGGATCGCCAATGCCAACTGTGCGGGCCCCGATCCCCCAAAGGCCCAATTGAAGCCATCTGGGGAGTGGTTTGCGAGGTCGTGGCGCGGGTTCAGCGGATAGGTGCGTCCGGTCGGAACTCTCACGAGCACGACGCGGCGGTGATCGTTCACGATCTCGCCGCGATAGTGTTTGAATGCCTGGGTCATTCCGCAGCTTCCTTCATGCCAGCGGCCTTGCGCTTCTTGAGCGCCGTGAGCCGGTCGGTAAGGTCGGGATGTACGTCGAGCTTTTGCTGGCCGCGGGTCGCCGCGACGTAGAACAACATCAACTCGTCGGTCGGGATCGGCTTCTCGCCCTGCTCGGGGTCGTCCTTTTTCGAGACGCCCATCAGGAAGTCTTCGCAGAGCCTGACCTCGCCCCACTCGCGGCCCTTCGACTTGTGCCCCGTTGAAAGCACGACGTCGGCTTTCTTCTCGTCCTTCGGCAATCCCTCGAACGCATCCTTCAAGGTCGGGACGCTGTACTTCTCGACGAGCTGCACCCAGCGAGAAAGCTCAGCGCCGTCTTCCTGTTGCGACGCGGCGCGAACTTCGCTCCAGTTTTTGTATCCGAAGAACATCAGCGGATTATCGACCGTCATTCCGGCCTGCAGCTTTTCCGTCGCATCGAGCATCGTCAGCATTTCGGAGACGCCGCCGACGACGAATGGCTTGCGGTTCTTCTCGAGTTGCGTCATCAGCTCTTCGATCAACCGGCCGTTCGTCCGTGCGAGGATCGCTCTTGGGCTCGCGATGATCTCCAGACTGTCTGTGACGGCAGGATTGCCGGTCAGCGGCAGAGTTTCGCCAAGCACCGCGAGAATATCTGTCGCGAAGCCCGCGATATTCGGGCCGAAGCGGAACGACGTCGACAATCGGGCTTCAAGCTCAGTCGGCAGTTCGACCATCGCGTTCTGCGCACCGCGCCAGCGATAGATCGATTGCCAACGGTCGCCGACGGTCACGAGCTGCGCCTTCTGGTGCCGCATCAGCTCCATGACGACGCCGTTGGTGTCCTGGGCTTCGTCAAGCAGGATGAAATCGCCGTCGATCTGCGGCCGCTCCATCGCCCAGAGCTTCAAGTAGCCGTCGTGGGTCATCGCGATCTTCGAGGCCGGGTCGATCATTTCGACCCAGAGCCTCACGGCGTCGCGATGCACGTCGCGGCGCAAGCTTTCGCGCAGCGGCGGGATCATCTTGTCGATCTTGCCCTCGAACTTGACGTGCGCAGATCGAACGTCAGCATCGCCCGACCGCATGAAGCGCTGCACGGCTTCGAGTACGAGGCGGCCGTAGCTGCGTTCTGAAATGAAGAGGTCGTCGCCGTAGTCGCGCTTGCGATACCCCATCTTCATTGCGAGGAAACCGCCGTTGAGGTTTCCCGTCATCTTGTCCATGCCAAAGCCGCGCTTGATGATCGAGCGGAAGGCCAGCGAGTGCGTCGTGGAGCAACTGACGGTCGACGGAAATTTTTTCTTGGCTTCCTCCGCGATGGCCTTGTTGAACATGATGCACGTCCCGCGCTTGCGGGTGTTCTGCGCGAGCAGGGTAAGCGTGCTGGTTTTGCCGGTGCCCGCATACGCATTGATGCGAAGGGTCTTTCCGGTTTGGAAAGCCTCCAGACAATCCGATTGCTGTTTCGTTGGCGTCATGGTCACCCCCATCGAGTGTCGAGTGTAAGGAAAGTTGCGAGGTCGCTTTCGAGCGAAGCGATGCGGGTGCGCAGTATTGGAATAGCCTCGGCGCGTGGCGTTTTCTTCTGGCGTCCGTTGATTGTCGGATGCGCAAAAGTGATGCGCGGATTATTTTCGAGGCGGGTCAGGGACCGTTTTAATCCAGCAAGCGCAGCGGCGGTTTTTAGATGCCACACACTGAGCGGGTCATCGGCGTGCCGCTTGCGATTTGCCGCTTTGATGCGTTCGATAATTGTTGGGTCGGCAGCGTGCCGGGCCCTCATGTCCACGGACCGGCGGGCGCGAAATTCTAGCGATGCGGTGAGGGTGCGAATTTGCGCAACGTTGCGCTCGCGGTATCCAGGCATCGCCCGCATGGCCGCTCCGCCAGCAAGTAAGTGTGGAGTTCCGATCCTCCTGGCTGTCTCACTGTCGAGCCCATCGCCGCCAACTGTGACATTCAGCAGCGTTGCCCGGTTTATTGCTATGTGCCGTTTTTCCGCATCGTTTGCGGTTGCGCGCGATGGGCACGTCTCGATGACGAAAAACTCGAACGCATCGAACCCAAATTTGCGCATTTCTGCGTAGATGGGGGTGCGAAGACGACGATGTACTTTGCGGTGTTGTGCTCTGCGGACGGCGAGCGAATTTCCTGAGAGGCCGACGTAGCGCAGTATGCCGTTGTGTCGGATGCCATAGATGATGTGTGTCATCACGCATCACTCCCGAGCTGCAGTCCCGCTTCGAGAATGCCGGTCACGATGGCGTCGAGATAGCGAGGCTCAATCGCCACCGCGTTGCCGAACCACATGACGTCGGTCGGCAGATTTTCTTGCACCCAATCTTCGGCCTCCGGCGTCAGCGGTGCGAGGGTCGAGATCGAGCCGTGGTAGGTGATCTGAAAATCTCTCGGCATGGCTCAGCTCTCCTGCGCCTTGGCGGTGACGTCGCCGGGGCAACTGAGGTCGGAGACGTCGACGCCGAGCGCTTTCAGATCGCGGCGGAGACGGATCAGCGACAGGACCACGGCATCGATCAGCTCGGAGCGCACGGCTTCACAGTCGTCGAGATAGAGGTCTTCGGCAATCTCGTGACTGTAGTTGCTGAACGTGAAGCGTAGCTTCGCGCCGTGCGTTAGCAGCTTGTGGTATTCAGTCAGTCGCCTAAAGCGCGAGAGCCCTAGTTGGGCGTCGGAAAGATCGCGTGGTTTAATCGGCATGTGAGGTCTCCAGTCGTTTCGGGTTAAAGGATAGAGCCGGGACGTGCCCGGCCCATTGAGGGTCAGGCGCGACGGCGCGGCTTTTTCTGTTTGATCGCGTCGGCGGGAATGACGGTCGCGGTCATGGCGCGCGGTGCGTCGTCCTTCTGACCGTACTTGGCGAGCCACTTGTCGGCTGTGCCCATGAAGACGTGATCGTCTGACGTCTGCACGTTGAACGGCCACGGGCCAGTCTTCGTCATGCACTCAATCGTCGGCTTCGATCCGGCGTTGCCGCGCACGATGTAGATGTATTCGACCCAATCGCCGATTTCGTGCTCCGGTCCCGAGGGCTCGATGTAGATGTGTCCGAGTTTTCGTTTGCCATCGCCGCCAGTTTTGAGCCCTGCGATGATCTGTGCTGCGAGGCAGCCCATGCCGTTCGCGTGTGCTTCAGCCGTCATGTCGAGCTGATAGCCGTTAACGATCATGCGGTCGCAGAGCTTGGCGAGGTCGACGCCGTGACCTTCCGGGTAGCCGTCCATCTGGCGATAGATGCGGACGAGTTCGTGGTTGCCGTCCATGATGACGGTGACAGAGCGAGTTCCCATTGATGTTCTCCAGTCTCATTCGAGTTGAAAGGTCCGGGGCATTTGCGCCCCGGCAGTTGACCGCTCGTTTCGGAGGAAGCGACGCGGTAGTTTCGGAAAGCGAAAGTCTGAACTTTCTAAAACAGAAATACTAGAGGTGAACGAAAACGCCGCGGATTGCCTTGTGGAAATAGCCGCCCGCGCTCTTGGCCTTGCAAAGTCCATCGAAGACTTCCTCGGGAACGTCTTCGTAAACCGTCGTGCCGCCCGAGTGGAACGTGATCGATAACTGCTTGGACTTGCGGTCATAGTCGGCAGATTTGAGCGCGGTGCTGTCAAAGTCTTTGTGTGGCATTAGAGGCTCCTTTCAATTTCAAGCCATTGGTCCCGAACAACTTCGGCGTACCAGTACTGCGGGGTCTTCTCGACCAGCACGCCCGTTTCCGGGGCGAGCGGGTTCCGGATGAAGACGCCGAAGTTGTCGGCGTCTCCGAGTTCATTGCGCACCACGTCAATCCAGACGTCGGTGCGGCCACGGCCATCTGGCCCGATGTAGATCGCCGCGGGCATCAGAATGCCCTTTCCAAATTAGAACGGCGCAAGGCATGAAGACGCTCGCGCGCCGTCATCGTGCAGAGCGCTTGATGAAAGCGGGCATTGGCCCAGGCGGCGATCTCGTTCTCATCGCCCGCGTCGAGCGCGCGGCGGAAATTCTTGCGCCACATGCGAGAGAGTTCGATTTCGGCGCGATACTCGTCGAGCAATCGACCATAGGGCAGCGGCGCGTTCGGCCAGTCAGCGGCAGAGACTTGCCAGAGCGAGCCGCGAAGGTCGGCGATCATCGCGCGGATACGTTCGGAAATGGTCATCGGTTTTCTCCAGTCTTCGGGTTTCGGGTTCGGGTTAGATCAGGCTCGGGTAGGTGACGGGCTTGCCGGGCTGCACGACAGCGCCCTCGTTGAGCGTCGCGGCGTTGGTGACGCCCGGCGCCATGATGTGACGGACCTCAATGTTGCGCGCCAGCAAGTGATCGGTGATGATGCGGCGGTGGCATTTCCACCAAACAGCCTCAGCACACATGAACGCGATAACTCGCTTGTCTCCGAGGCGGCGAAGGCAGCGCAGGCCCTTGTCGAAGTCGGCCGTCAGCGCATAGTCCGCATAATTCCGAAAGCTCTTGTGCGTCCAGTAGCCGTTCTGTGCATGGTCGGCGCAGCAGCCTTTCGACCGATGTCCGCCAAGCTCGGCAATGTGCTTGTAGGCGACGCCGTAGGGCGCGAGCGATTGGCCGATACTGTCAGTGTTGAAGTGCGGCACGCGCCGCGAGTAGGGTGTGGACCTAACGTCAACCAGGGTCTCGACGCCGTTCTGATTGAGCAGGTCCGCAAGCTCGCTGATCGTTCGGGTCGAGTGGCCAATTGTGAAAAAACTCATTGTGTTGCCTCGTTCGGGTTATTCGAGGAAGGTTTTTGGCACGACACACCAATCGCCATCGATTTGCTTGACGATGAAGTGGCCGGGGTCGGAAATGCTGAGAAGGTTGGCACGTGCGTCGGCGCGCGATTTGCCGTTAGGTCCGTAATTCTCGATCATTGTGGCCGTCTCCAAAGGCGAATGGTGGTTGCAAGGCTCCAGGGCAGGAGCAGAGCGGCGAGCACGGTCGCCGCTTCAATCCATTGCATGAGGTCAGCGATGGTCACCGGCGGCCTCCTACAAGCATCAAGGGAGCCCAGCGGACCTCGGTGTTGACTTGCTTCCATGCGCGGTCGAGCGCTGCGCGGTCGTCGTCAGACAGGCGCGCGTCGAAATAAAAGCCGTCGCGCTTCGGGTGTTTGTGGATGCCGCCGAGGTAGCAAGGCTTGCGCTTGCTAACGGTGGCCTTCCAGTTGCGGAGTGCGGCGCGGGTTCCGTAAAAGCGAAGTGTTGGCGACATGGCTCAGTACCCCGTCTGCCAGAGGTCGAAATTCATCCACGTAGAGGCCATTCCCGTTTCGCGGCGTGGCCGATAGTGGTGCTTCGCGAGGCTCAATCTCACAGTAACATCGCGATCTGTGATAGGCTCGCGCTCGCTTTCGGGGCTCTGCATCATGCAGGCCGTCAGCCACCGCTTCGTCACGCGGCGAGCGCCGCGCAATGTCGTGGCATGACCGATGGCTTCATCGCCAACGATGACCGGAAGGTTTTTGCGGTTTGTGCGCGCGTAGCGCGCGTTCAGAGCGTCGATCGTCATGGTGCCAGTCTCCAGGGTTGCGGGCTTTCCAGGGCCCCTGATGGTTTCTAAATTGGCAAGGCCCCAGGCATGGGGTTGCCAATGGCCAGAGTATAGGGGAGGGCTTGCTGATTTGTAAACATGAGAAACACAAGCAACATAAGCAACACATGGCCAGGAAGGCCAGGACATGAGAACAAGTTGAGAACACAACATTACAAAATGTTAATGTTGCCAGGATGCCAGGGGCCAGGGTCAGGGCTTGTGCCAGCGGCCCAAATCACCCTACGCCTTGAAAAGCCTTAGCGCCGACCTCGCAGGCTACGCGCTTGTAGAGCCGCTAAGGTGAGGGCCCTTAGTGGCTCTCGCCGTTTCTGGAAGCAACACGCCTAACGCCGTCAATCTGTCATCACCCGCCAATGGCATCAAAGGGCATGATACGAGCACAGGCCGTCAGTGCTTTCGGATATGGAAAGGCTCAAGACGCAATAAGGGCATGAGGGGCTTCGAGTAGAAGCTCCTGAATTTCGAGTTTTAGGTGTGCCGGGTTGCAGCAATTCTTGGTGTGGCACGTATTGAGCACCGAATAGCCTCTCGGCACCGCACCATGAACGGCCGCGTACATGGCCCTGGCGGGCGTCCGCATCGACCAGCCGCCAGTCTCGTTTCTGACCCTGATGACGCCGTAGCCGTTTTCTTTCGTAGCCCCAAGCCAAGGCCAGCACGCCTCGGGGTCGTTGACGTTGGCGCACCGTGCCTTGACCTGACAGATGATCGAGCAGTGCCCGGCATGGCCCGTCTCGTAGGGCGCTCCGCAATGCCGACAGGGCCGCAGAATGGTCGAGCGGCAGGCTTGGCACCAACTGGCGTAGGGGTCGGCCGCGTCGCTCGAAAACGAGACTGGCGGCCGGTCTTTGTGGCATTTGGAACAGCGCTTCACGGGAAGCATTTTTCACCCCTCCCTGCTAAGCCGCGTCTCTGACGCCTTGGACCTTCCGCAGAAGGGCCTCGAACTCGAACTCCTTGAACAGATCGAAGACGACGCGATAGTCGCGATCCCTCTTTGCGATGGTCGCGAAGTCCATATCGCCCGGCAGACAGTCGGGCCGGAGCTTCGTCAATTCGAGGTTCAGCCGCAGGCGGGCTTCCATGCGTGCGATCCTCGCGATGATCGCGCGCTCGCCCTTGAGCTGCGAAACCGGAAAGTCGGGGTCGAGAACAGTCGGGTTGGCGGCCAGCGCCGCTTCCTTGCACGCTGCGAGCATCGCATCGAAGGTCGGATGGCCGTTGACGAGCTTCGCGGCCGTCTTCGGCCCGACCTTCGCGATGCCCGGGATATTGTCGGCGGTGTCGCCCTGGAGCGCGAGAACTTCGCTGATCCGCTCCGTCGGCACGCCCCACTTTTCGAGAACTTCGGGCGTCCCGTAGAACTTCCTTTCGACCGGCCGGTATTGGGTCACCCGGTCGCCGACGAGCTGCATCAAATCCTTGTCTTCCGATAGGATCAGAACTTCGCCGCCCAGTCGGGTAAAGGCGTGCGTCAGGCCAGCGATCACGTCGTCGGCCTCTTGCCCCATGATCCGGATGACGGGGATGCCCAGAGCTTCGCAGGCCCGATCCGCGAGCTTGAATTGCGAGATCAGATCATCGTCCCGCTCAGTGCGGTTGCCCTTGTACTCAGGATCGAGCGTCATGCGGCCGGAGCGACCGGCGTCGCCGATGGCGGCCCAATGGGTCGCCTCGAAGTCGCGTGAGCGGGTCATCCAGAGCAGACTATCGCAGAGCCCTCGGACGGCACCGACCGGCACCCCCTTGGACGTCACGAGCGGCGGCATGGCGTGGTAGGCCCGGTGAATGAAGGCCGAGTGATCGAGCAGGTTCAGGCGCATAGGTTTCCCCCCTTGATGATTATCGGTTTGGATTATGCAGAAGGGCGCTGATGGCCTCTGCGATGCGGTCTGCGTATGTTCGCGCCATCGGCACTCTGCGCCCGTAGGCGGCCGCCTCGTTGATTGCGTCGCTGAGTGCCTTTCTTCTGGCTTCCTCGATAGCGGCTCTAATGAGCCCGGCTCCGATCTGTTCATCACCTGCGCGCAGAATGTTTTGGGCAAGCATTGCGTGGTCCGTGTGCATTCTTCCTCCAGTCCTTTCAAAAATTTCTGCCCGGCCTCGCTGATCGAGGCGCGGGCAATGTCGCCGTCTAAACCGCGGTGACCGACAAGGATCGCGAGACCCTTGTCGACGAGAGCGTGCAGCGTGACGCCGTGGACGAATTCGGTTTTGCCGTCATCCTCGGCGAGCCGTTCGAGCAGGTTGCGCTCGAACATCGTCAGTTCAACCATCGCGCGCCTCTTTGAGCTTGGCGGGTTTTTTGAGATTGCGAAGCAGCCTACGGTACTGCCGTGAGTGCTGGTCGCGATCCGCATAAACGACGTCAGGATGCGCGTTCGGGCAGCCGTTGGCCGAGCTGGCCAGAGAGCAGGGTGCAAACATTTCCTTGCGGCAATACTTGCACCTTTCCCATTTGCCGGTCATGGCCCGATCTTCGCGCTTTTGTAGACGATGGTCTCGTCTTTCCAGGCCGCGAACGTCATCTTGCATTTTGGACACTCGACGGCGGTCGCGGTCCAGTCGACGTTCGCTTGCGGCGCGCTTTCGAGGCAGTGCGGACAGCAGTATTCAGGTCCGGCATTGCTGTGATCGGCGCCGTTGATGTCCCAAAGAACGTCGTCGGCATCTGCGTGGTCGGTGCAGCTTGTGGCGTGGCTAAATTCGCGACCCTCGAAAGAACAGCCGCAGCGAAGCGTTGTTGTCATCACTTTCCCTCCCGCTTGCGAGTGATGCGAAACTCTTTTCCGACTGAGGCAAGCGACGCTGCCATCGTGTAGTGCTGCGGACGGCGAACCTTGCCATTGCGCCAGTTGTAAACGGTCGATGCGCCGATGATGCCGTTCGACCGCTTCGCAACTTCCGAGGGCTTGAGCTTTGCGATGGCATCGAGCACGTCATCGAATTGCGGATCGCGCGAGATTTTCTTGATCGGCTTATTGGGTTTCAGCATTGAGGGTTTTCCTTCGGGTTATTGCGCGGAAAAAGAAAATCGCGAGGGCGCGCAACTCCCCCCCGCGATGCGGGACCTTTATCGGTTTCGTCTCCAGTGCGGACCGAACGTGCGGGTCATCATCACGTCGTCGTACAGGTCAGCATCGGATCGTTTGATGAGCAGCGGTGCGTATTCGCGAGGCAGCGGCTTGCCGTCGATGTCGTAGGCGACCTCGCCCAAGCGAGCCGCCTTCAATCCCGCCATCTGCAGCTTGACGAGCGTGTCGCCGTCGCGCTGGCAGTTGCCGACGAAAATCTCGTCGGCTCCTGCTTCGTTGTGCAATCTTGTCATCGGGCTTAACTCCCGATGCGTGTCTGACCGCCGCCACCAACTTTGCCGCCGCCAAGATCGACGCGGCCACCGGCGGCCTGACCGGCGGCATGAGCGCCGCCATAAACGCGATAAGACTTGCCGCGGCCCGACGACAGTTTGACGTTGTTCTCGCGGCACCAGTTCTGAAACTTCGGGTCGACGATGGCGTTCTTGACGACGACGAGCGACCGGCCCGTGGCCTTGATGTCCTTCGCCTCGCGTGCCTCGCGCATTTCGTTGAGACGCGCATTCAACCGTCCCGCCATGCCGTGCATGAAGCTCGGCCGCAACGACCGGCCGTTGACGGCTTCGCGACCCGGAGATTTCAGGTAGTTGTTAAACTCGGTTGTCATCGCGACCATGAGCATTTGGATCATTTCCTTGGCGAGGCCGGTGTCTTCGACCGTGCCAAAAAGAACCTCGTGACCGTCGTCGGAATATCCCGGCGTGTTGAAGTATTTGCGGATCGACGGAATGACGCTTCTGATCTCGTGGTAGTTGCCGCTTGTCGGTGACGTGGTGATCTTCACGCGGCGCACGCCGTAGCGCTCTTGTTCGGCCTGCGTCTCAAGATCAGAAAACGTCAGGTCATAATCTTCCATCAGCCGATTGACGGCAGTAGCGGCAGCGAGCGCTTCCGCTTCGGTGCAGCCGTTCTCGGTCGTCTTCGCCATCAGCGCCTTGATCTTCTGAACGATAGAGGCGCGGCGTGTTTGGTTCTCGGTCGTCATTTACTCTCTCCAGTCTCGTTCGGGTTCGGGTTCGGGTTCGGGTTCTAAATTGGAAAGGGACAGGGCACGGCTCCGCCCCTTTCCTACGCTCTACGTTACGCTGCAGCCTGAACGGCGGCGGCTTTCTTGTTCGTCTTTGCAGGCTTTTTGGCCCCGGCCGGTTTTGCGGCTTCCTTCGTGGAGCCGACTTTCGGCTTTGGCAAGGCTTTAATCGCGGAAACTTCCGCCGCATCCCCAGCCCGCCTTTCCGGCATCACAAGCATTGCGATCTCGTCCTGATCAGGATCGATGACCCGGATCGTGCTGGTCGCGCTGTCCAATTCGATCACCGCTTCCGTGGCGCAATTCGACAGGGCATTGAGTAGGTATCGGATATTGACGCTGAACGTGATCGGACTTGAAACTTCGGCTTCGACGATTTCGAGCGCTTCGCCCGCTTCCGACTTGAGCGACACTAACAGCTCATTGCCGCTGGCCTCGATGCGAACGGCCTTCTCTAAGGTCTTCATCGCCTTCGTTGCGCCTTCGAGCAACGCCGCGTCGACCGTGATGCGATGCTTGGCGCCCGTCTTCGGCACGATCTTCATGTAGTTTGGGAAAGCGCCGCTGAGGCACTTGGTCGTGAGCTTCCAATCGGTCGCCGCGAAAACGACCTTGCCGTTTTTGCCGTCATACTGCCGGACAGCGATCTTCTCGCCACTCTCGGCGTCGATGTCGAGCAACAGCTTGTTCAGCAGCAGGATCGCATTGCGCGGGATGATGCCCTCGAAGTTCGATGGCTTCAAAGAGCCCAACGGTGACGCATCTGAACCGATGTTGCAGCGAACAAGTTGATGACCGTCCGTCGCGATAGAGGCCAAGCCTTCCTTCCCGCCCTCGAATTTCGACCAGTGGATAAAGAGGCCGTTCGGGTACTTCTCGTCGGTCGCGATGGCGTGCTCCGGATACTGCGTTGCCCAGCCAAAAAAGTCGGCAAGCGCCGTGAACCCGGCCGTCGGCGTCTTGCCCGGCGACAGTGTGGGGAAGTTCTTCACGTCAAGCGTCGGATAGTTGACGTTGAAATTGCCGACCCGGCCCTGGGCCTTGTCGCCAACTTTTTCGAGCACAACGTCGCCGGTCGTACTGCCGAAGACTTTGTGAAAGCCTTCGAGCGGCAAAAGCATCTCGCCCTCGCCTTCGCCCGGCACCTTGATTTCGAGCTCGCAGTCGATGTTGGTGCCGGTCAAGAGCAGGCCGTCCTTCGTCCCCTTCGCCTTGATGTAGCCGAGGATCGGCTGCGTCGCGCTGCGCTCGCTGATCCAGCGGAGGCGGCGGGTTGCGTGCAGAGCTTGGAAGGCTGTCGTCGTCAATTTCGTCATCGGGTTTCTCCAGTTGACAGTGAAAAGAGAGGCAGTAAGTTAGTGATGCAATGTAACATAATAGGCCATGTGTTGAAAAGATACACAAAAGAGTGGGAATTCAGGGTATGTGTAGGAGCAACTGTTACAATGTAACAGTGTGTGACTTGTGTTGCTTGTGTTGTCAATGGAGGGAAATCAGTGCATGACGCTCGTCATGGCAGAAAACAAGACGAACAACATCCATATGCGGCTCTCGGACGAAGAGCTTCAGAAGCTCGACAAGATGCGCGGCAGCCGAATGCCGCTCCTTGATCGGACGAAATTCATGCGCACTCTGATCGAGGAAGCCTACGTCGAGCACCAGCGTCGGACGAAGGACAAGCACAAATGACGAAGTATGATTGCAAGTGCGCGCGTAGTCAGGGAGGCGCGCAGCATGGATTGGCTGAAAGGTGAAGCGCTCGCCAACAAGATCAAGGACATTTCCGGCACCGACAAAATCATGCTCGGCTTTTCGCGCGGCAAGGACGCCATCGGCGCCGCCATCGAGCTGAAAAAATACTTCGACGTTGTGCCGGTCTTCTACGAAGGCTGCCCCGGCCTCAAATTCGTCGCCGACAGCCTCGCCTATTACGAGCGGGCGCTATTTCAGAGAAAGATACACGTCGTCCCGCATCCGAACTTCTTCAAGAAGCTGCGGAACTACATGTTTCAGGATTACTACGGCTTCTACGTCATCAACGAAATTCCGTTTCCGCGCTGGACGCATGATGACGTGCATCGGTGGGTCATCGAAAAAGAAGGCTTGCCGAAGACGACGTTCATCGCGACCGGCGTCAGAGCCGCCGACAGCGTCACGCGCCGCACTGCGATTGCAAAGCACGGACCGATCACGCTCTCGAAGCGCACCGTGCATTTTATCTGGGATTGGAACAAAGAGCGGCTGATCTCCGAAATGCAGCGGGCGAATATCAGGCTGCCCGTCGACTATGCGCTTTGGGGCCGGACATTCGACGGCGTCGACGCTCGCTTCACGATCCCGATGAAGCGGGAGTTGCCGGAAGACTACGAGCGGTTGAAGCGGTGGTTCCCGTTCGCCGATGCAGATCAGGTCCGTTACTGCCGCATCCGCCGCGAGCAAGGCCAGGAGATCGTGTGATACCAAAACGCAGAACCGTCATCGTAATTGAAGAGCCCGACATCCTCGACGATCTCGAAGACCTTCTGAAACAGGCCACGACAGAGCGGTCACATTACTACGTCGCGAAATGCTGCAGGGCTGCGATTGCTGAAATCCGGCGCCTGCGGTCGAAGTGTGAGGAGGACTGATGGCGATCAAGAAGATCGAAAGCTCGATCAAACGCAGTGACAACAACGGCCTGAAAAAGATCGCGGCGGTTGCGGGCGGCATCAAGAAGTTCGGCGGCATCCAACACAAACGGCCGCCGCTCGCCGAGCCCGAGTTCGATGATCCGATGAAGGGCGTCGAGCTTGATCCAGAAGATCGCGGTCAGCAAGCCGAAGTAACGATGAGTGCCGCGCTCAAGAGCCTGCACAAGAAGCGGGAAGACGAAGCGAAGTCGATGGAGCTGACGACGGACGGCGCCTTCTACTTCGTCGCCGTCTTCGACACCCGTGATCAGAAAATGGCCTTCCTGAACGGCATTGACTACAAAGACGGCGATCTCTACATCGACGGCCGTCAGATGGCCGATTGCGTCAATGGCAAGATGAACGCGGTCGCAGCATTGATCCAGCTCCCGCAGAAGCTCGCGAGCGCCTTCGAGGCGATGAAGCTCAAGCTGCCGATGGTCGAAGTCAAAATGCCGAAGCTCTTCCGTATCGACAAGAAGTACGGCGCGATGGCGCTGAAAAAAGGTGAGCGTTGATGATGGAATGGAGAAAAATGCTCGCCCTTAAAGGCGATTTAGATGAAGCCATACAGTCGGCTGGGGATGACGATCAGCAAGCCGCCCGCAGCGCTCTTGCCGCAATCGAAGAGCTGAGCGTCCTTGATCGCGACTACAAAGAGCGCCGGTCGGCTCTTGTCATCAAGGTGCGCTCGTCGTCGCGGCAGACGTCCAAGATCATCGATGGTCCGTTGCGTTTGGCATTAGCGAGATTTTTCTACTGGCTGTGTATGGACGTGACCGTTGCTGACGTGGGCTTTGGGCTTGCTGGCGGTCGGCGTATTGATGGTGGTCGAGTACGCACTTTGATTGGCCCAATTGAGTATGAGGCAGCTTGTGCGACATGCGGCAACGGCGTTTCTTTGCAGCTCTTTACACGAACCGACATTCCGCCGTTGAGCCGGATTGAATGCACGGACTGTCAAGAAATTCGACGACGTAGAGCGACTGAATATAGAGATGGTCTGTGATGGGTGAAACCGATCCGCGCAAGATGGGCCTCAAGGGCATCAGGAACACCCGGGCGAACGAGCAGGGCGGCAAGTGTTGGTGTTGTGGGTGCTGGCTGTCTTCGCGCGGTTCCGGTCCAGACAAGATTGCAGCCTTTGCTCTCGACCTCTTCGCGCCGGTCGAAACGATTTCCGATTACGAGAACACGGTGGCCGCATGTCACCGCTGCACATCGCTGCGCAGTGACCTTGCCGACGCCGACATTGTGATGACTGGCGCGGAGTTTCGTGCTGAGCTGTCAGAGTGCGGGGTCGATAGTCTCTTCGCAGTGCTTCGGCGAGCCCAGCAGGAAAAAGAGGCTTCGGCCTTGTCGGCGCACGACTTGAACGATCTTGTGGATACAGGGAGCTGAGAAATGACAAAAGAATTTCCGCTTGTCGATGACGGCAAGGCGCATCGACCGGAAGATAGCACGAATGTCTATCAGGCGTTTTTGCGTGACTTCGCTGGCGTTGCTGGCATCCCGGTCGGACAGTTTGTGAAGCGCATTGAAGAAAAGGGCTGGATATTGGGAATTACCGGGCCCGGCCTCGTCGATGGAGCGCCGAAGATTTTGCTCCATAACCCGCGCATCGAGCCGGTGTGATGGCGGCCGGGCTCGTATCTCGTCGACGTCCAGGCGGCAGAAAAGTGGAGAAGTCGGAAATGCCGAAAGATACCGGAAAGGCTCCCGAGGAATTTGTGCGCGGTATGGACGAAACCGACGAACAGCTTCGCGTCCGCGTAAAGCACGGGCTCAAGATCATCGACGAAGCGAGCGACGAGACGCCGGAAATGTGGGATGCCGCAAGCAAGTTAAAGCCGCTGTCTCCCGAGGCGCTTCGTCGGCAGTTCGAGCAGCAATGGCCGACGGAGGGAGCTGTGACGGCGATGCAATCGCATCGCGGCGGCGGCAAAGCCTTCACGATGCTGCAGCAAAAGCAGTTCGCCGTCCGCGAGGCAATCAACAAGGCCGTGCGCGAGTTCGTCGGCAGAGAGCTTGACGACAAACTCCGTTGGGACTTGACGACAGCCGCGCAGGAGGCCGGAAAGAAAGCGGCGAAGCAGCTCGGCATCCGCGCGCCGAAAGTCGTCGTCGACCGTGATAGGAAGGACCCGGCGAAGATCGCCGTCCGCATCGCATTTCCATTGGGAGGGCGGCTATGACCCGACAGGTGGCGAGTGATCGTGAGTGGGAATGGTCGACACTCGTTCCAGTAGACGCGGGCGGTCACGAGAGAAAATAAATTTGTAATTGGCTATTGACGCCCCCTTTACGCCGCGCCCAAATCACCTCACTATTTTCATCCTCGGAGAAATCCTGTGTGAGCGAGCCAATTGACCCGGCTCGCTTTTTTATTTTTCTCCGCTCAAGCTGATGGCGAATGACGGGTAATTCACCGGCCGTGCCCCGAAAGGGATCGGACGGAAAATCGGGTTCGAGGCCCGGCGTTGGCTTCAACGATATGTCGCCCGAAGCGACAATTCCCAAAAAACATGGCGCGAAAACGGAAGATCGGCGACGTGATTGTCGACCGTTCGCGCCTCTGCACACGACCCACCTTGCCGGTGCCACCCGTTTCACGACGGGCTCCGCGGGGGCGAGCCAGCGCGTCCAACTAACGTAGACGGAAAGATCGGCTCGGTGCGGCAAGGTGGGCTCCGGCAACGGAGGGATTTGTTCATCGCCGCAAAGCCGGTCGACGCTGGCACCAATTATCATCCGCGAGGCTTCGATGCACACGACCATCTACGAGGGCGTGAAGGACAGCGCGCGGGCCGAGCGCGACGACATCGAGAGCAAGCTGTGTGTGGCCTTCGACGTCTCAGCGACAGAGCTGGAGCGCCGGCTGCATCAAGTCGGCCTGTTCCTGATGGCTGGCCCCGAAGAGCGGCCCTACGCGGTCGGCATTCGCCGTTTGCCGCCCGGCCTCATGCAGCGACGGAGACAGGGACCATGAACGCGCCAGCAGTGAAGCGCGGTCGAGGCCGCCCTAAAGGCACCGGCAAGGACGACAGCGAGACGTTGTGGAACATCGCCGTGCTCCTTGTGATGGGCGAGGCCAAAAACCCGACGGCCGCCATTCGATCCCTCGGTATCACGAACCCGTCCGACATCCGGCGGCTGAGAGACAAACACAAACGGAGAATAAATCATGGCCGAAGCCAAGAGGCCGTCGAAGGTCGACCAGATCAGGGCGCTTCGCATTCGTAACGCCGAACAGCGGGAAGTGCAGGCCGCCGCGGCGAAGAAAGCCGAGCGCCAGGCCAAGAGGGGTAAGCCATGTCCGCCTTCGACCCGTGGTTCCTCTCGGGCATCGCCATTGGGCTGACGTTCGACGTCCTGATGTGGCTGCCCCTCTATCCATCGTAGCGGCCTGAGAGGCGTCATCCGGATTGCGTTCTCAGGGTAACGGCGCCGGGTCGCCGCTACGTTCTTTCTCAAGGGGGGTCGCCGATGACGCTCTCTGCCGAAGCCATCCTCGCCGTCCGCATGAGGCTCGAGCGGCAGAGCATCGCCTTCCTCGCTGGAAACCCCCTTCGCTCCGATCCCAAGGGGGCGCGGCTTGCCCGCCGTATCGCAAGGGTCGCCGATTGGTGCGGCCCCGATCTCTGGCAGTGCCTAACCAGTATCGTCCATTTCCGGCTGACGGAAGTCGTCAAGGGAAGATTGGCCGGTTTGTAACCCATGAAGGAGAAAAATTCGATGTCCGATACGTTCACCGACGAAAGCCTGCCCGACCCGAAGGAAGAGCTGAAAGCGATGCTCACCAAGGTCGGCGAAGTGTTCGGGGTCTCCGCCGATGAGGTCCATGACCGGCTGGTAGCAGGTGGCCTCGTGCTGACCGCTGGCAGGAAAGATGGAGGCCGGGTCAAGTGCCACCTCCTCCGTATCCCGCCAGAGCTCCGCAAGCAGCAGCACAAGTAACACGAGAAACACGCAGCATAGGATCACGAACATGTCGATCTCACAGGATGGGGACCCGCACGATGCGGGGGCGCCTGACGCGACCCCCGTCGAGACCGCGCCGAAGGCCAAGGGCAAAGGCCGCAAGAAGGCCGACAAGCCGAAGCCACCACATAAGCCGCGCCGTCGCCGCCAGTCGGCGAAACAGGACGCCAAGACACGGGCCCGCCGTGAGCGGATGAACGAGGCGCTTGAGTACCGCTGCCGCGGCTACAAGTACCGTGAGATCGCCCAGGAGATGAAAATCGACGTGGCGAGCACGTACAAGCTCGTGCAGGACGCTCTCGCCGAACTCCCGCGTGAGAAAGCCGAAGAGCTGCGCGCCATCGAGCTTGATCGCCTCGATACGATGCTCACGAAACTGATGGATCAGTTTCTTGAGACGCCGGACCCGATGTACTCCGATCAGATTTTGAAGCTGATGGGCGCTCGCGCCAAGTACACCGGTCTTCTCGATCAGCCGAAGGACCCGGGCGAAGGCGGCTACGGCAAGAGTTATGACGGCACCGGCGGCAAGGACGCCTTCGCCGAAAGCCTGAAAGCCGACCGGCCGCAGCTCCAGTTGCCCGCCCCTATCGTCTTGAAGCCCGACGAGCCGATCCCGGCCAATCCGATCTTGTGAGGGAGGGGCTGTGACCCCGAAAGGGGCGCGACATGAGCAGTCTAATCGCGCGCCGGGGAACGCCGCGCATTCAACTCACGCCGAAGCAATCCAACATCTACGTTCATGGCTGGCAAGAAGATGCCCGCTTTCGGACGGCGGTTTGCGGTCGTCGCTTCGGCAAGACGTTCCTCGGCGTTGAAGAGATCAAGCGCGCCTACCGTTTGGCCGTTGAGCGCAATGTCGATCAGGACAACGAAATCTGGTACGGCGCGCCGACGTTCAAGCAGGCCAAGCGCGTTTTCTGGAACCGGTTGAAGCGCTACATGCCGCCGGGATGGATCGCCGGTCGGCCGAACAATTCCGAATGCGTGCTGCCGATGGTCGGCGGCTACGTCATCCGCATTGTCGGCCTCGACGATCCCGATGCGCTTCGCGGCTCCGGCTTGTGGTTCTTTCTCGGCGACGAGTGGGACGATGCCAAGGACGTCATCTGGCCGGAGATCGTCAGGCCGATGCTCGCCACGGCACACGGCCACGCACTGACGATTGGAACGCCCAAGGGCTTCCGCAAACTGCACGCGGGTTATGTCGCCGGTCTTTCCGGCGAAGACAAGGACCCCGAGCGCAAGAGCTGGAAGTACAATACGCTCGAAGGCGGCAACGTGCCGGTCGAGGAAGTCGACGCTGCGCGCCGCGTACTCGACGCCAAGACGTTCCGGCAGGAATACGAAGCCTCATTCGAGACGTATCAGGGC
>Ga0265326_10000046_pt1 | contig 77097 bp, 106 predicted proteins | sample 41424metaG_FD_192439 | JGI IMG/M metagenome (GOLD analysis project Ga0265326, IMG submission 192439) | Rhizosphere microbial communities from Carex aquatilis grown in University of Washington, Seatle, WA, United States - 4-14-24 metaG | ecosystem: Host-associated > Plants > Roots > Rhizosphere... | reverse complement strand
TGTGCCTCTTGTCCGGCTGTCGATGCATGTGCCTCTTGTCCGGCTGTCGATGCATGTGCCTCTTGTCCGGCTGTCGATGCATGTGCGAAGTCTTGCTTCGCCTGCGACTCCGTCGCAGCCTTGCAAGCTTCATCAACTATTCGGCGCCATTCTTTTGTGATCTGACAAAGAGCACCGTTGATGCTACCTATATAGATGATTTTGCCGCGAGGGAATTTGACCTTGCCGGACAAATCAATACACTCGGAGCGTTTAACACCAACGATCCACCAAAGCGCATCGTGAGCGCCGCTCAAGAGTCCCCAGTCACCAACTCCGTCAAGGTTGCCGTGGAATCCGTAGCCACAAGCGGCGATTGGCTTCCAGTCAGGGCATTCAACAACAGTTCCGACAGTCATCGGCCATTGGAAACCGCCATAAGCTTTTCCATCGCTCGTCGTGGTTCGAATTACGAAGGCATCGGGAATGAATTCTTCCGCGACAGGTGCCTCTTCCTTTGTGTCAGCTTTTTTCTTACGGGGCATAATTTCTCCAAAGTCCTTAAACTCAGATCGTCCGGGTGGAACCTAACCACTTAATTTCCGCGTGCCACGAGGCACTTCCCGGACGATGTGAGTCAAGGCGTTTTTTTCTTTTGCTCTAAGCCCGCGCTTACCAGGGCTGCGCCTAAGCACAACCCTTGAACGCATCAAAAAACCGTGGAACGGGGCTGGTTTAGGGCCCCTTTCCGGGATTTCGCGACTTCCGTCGAGCGATTATTTGTATTTCCACGGCACTACAATTGGCTCTGCGAGCCAACTGTTAGTGTTTCATTAGATGCCTTTTGTCTATAACGCTTTTGCGGTATATGCACCGTATGTGGTGCGTGTTAACGCGTTACGCTTTCAACTCGGAAATAATACAACAGAGTGTTGTGTCACCGCAACTAAATTCGGGGTGACTACGGCGTTAGATCCGCTTCATTGAGCGTTTCTATATAGGTAGATAGGTATACCGGTACCTTTTCTATAGGTACCTTGAATTGCCTCGCAAGCCGGAGCATCGCCTTGAAGTTTTGAACACCCCTGTCCGCATATACAGTGAGTGCATTCGGATTGATTTGAACATCCGCCGCCGCCTCGCTTAAATGCTTAAACCCCCGCTCATCCATAAGCCATTGGATAAACGGATCTATAGGTTTGGTTCGAACTCGTTTCATGGCAGTCACCCGCGTTAAAGCTGGATTCTTCGCTGGTCTTGATGCATCCGCTGACCCGATTAACAGTCACCTGCGCTACCACTGCGCTACTCGGGATCAGCGGCCACCATTGCCTAAGCGAGGGTGACCTCTAGTTACTTAAAATCCTAACCCAGCAGCCTCCAATATGCAATCTTCTATGAGCTGCATAGGTTTGCGGAGATCTTCTACTGACATGATGATGTAGCCGTCCGTCACGTCTTGGCTCTTGTGATTTAAGAGGCGCTTAATATAGTCCTTGTCTATCCCGGCGCTTCTGGCTGTCGTGGCAAATCCGCGTCTCAAATCGTGCAAACAGAACTGGACGCCCGATCTTTCAATCACGTGCTGATAGGACTTGTTGCTATTGCACAGTGATTTCCCGGCCACCCTTCCAGGAAAAACGTAGGGATTTGAGCTTCGCTTGCCAAGGTTTCGCTCGGAAAGGACTCTATATAAGTAGTTGGGAATCGGAAGTTCGTGATCGTCTCCGTTTTTTGTATCGGGAATGAGAATCCGGCGACCAATCAGATCAATGCGGTCCCACGTCAGCAATGCCGCTTCCTGCCGGCGTAGTCCTGTCAGAAGAAGAGTCAGAAGGAAATCACGCACCACGACATTCTCAAGGCTGTAGACGGCTTCAAACCATGCCTTCATTTGATGCTTTCCGATGATCGTTTTCCGCCGCTTGATTTTGTTCCACGCCCGCAAGCTGGACAGCGATTTTACGGGATTGCTTTTCAAAAGTGGCGCGCCTTCTCGGTCTTCGTATTTAATTTCGGCATATGTCATCAAGGCCCGTAGAACCTTGAATACCAGATTGGCATGGCTTGGACTTCTTTCTGTGAGAGTTTGGTGCCGATCACAAATCAAACCTTTTGAAATTTCGTTGATTGGCGTCTCCCACCAATCACTCAACTGTCTGAGTCTTTTGCTGTAATCGGCTTCGGTTGCGGGTTTTAGCTTCCGCGTCCTTTTGTAATCCAGCCAAACGTCCATCAAAGTAGGCACGCGAAGATCTGCCGCCATGTATGCATTTCCCATGGAGTCACCCCTATTTGTATATCCAAAACGTATTCAATCGGACAATACAACACTCTGTTGTGTCAACCAATACCCGACAGGGGTATGTTGCCATACAGATCGTCAATTTTTATGAAGTATCAAAGTCTGCTGGGACACCGGGGTTCCCAGACTTTCCATCTTATCCACTGGTGAAGGTTTGGAAACTAGGGTTTTCCCTGATATGAGATCAAATACATATCCGATGGGTATAATTTCGACATGCCCGAGAACGACATGAAGAATTGCCCTCATTGCGCCGAGCCTATTCAGGCGGCTGCAAAAGTCTGCAAGCATTGCGGTAAAAGTCTAGGGCGCTCCTTTTGGAAGACGGTTTTTCTAGTTGTCGGCATTTTCGTCGTCTTATCATTCGGCGGCTGCGTGGCTCTCTGTGGCACGGTTGCAACCAAGATGGCTGAAGAATCAAAATCGGCCGTCACCCTTGCTGAATTCAATAAATTGGAAAATGGAATGTCATATGAAGAGGTTTGCCAAATCATCGGCAAGAAGGGCTCTCTGATGTCCGAAAATAACATCGCAGGCTGTGGGACCGAAATGTATACATGGAAGGGTATTGGCATCGCAAACATGAATGCCACTTTCCAAAATGGGCGACTCATGAGCAAGGCTCAACTCGGGCTGACTGATCCCGCCAATTGATTACTCATCAATAACCGGAATCTTCAAAGTTTCAATCAACTCTCTTGAGCCCGACGTTATGGCCGTGTAGGTCAATTTGTAGATATTCCCGTTAAGACCATTCCTGACCAATTGCCGGACTTGTGAGCCTGCAATGACGGGGTCTCCCGAACACATTGCTGCGGCTGATGCGTCAACGCCCTGGACGACTTCGCAAATGACGGTCGCGGTAGAGATTGTTTCGGCATCAAGGCGGTTTTCAAAATCGCATGTAAAAGTGTCGATTTCGTCTGGTTCTTTTGAGCTGAAGATTTTAGTCGTCACTGCGGTCCCTTTCTCCTGAGATGAAAAGCCGATTCTTGATTGACTCTATAATGCGGTCTTTTGCCTCGGGGGCGCCAATACGAATTTTTTCCGACATGATTGTTCTGAGCTTTACGGCCGCGACGATATAGAACTTAAGGTCGAGTGCTAGACCTTGGCGCACAATGAAGTAATTGCAGACGGCGAGGAAATTTCTTGTTTTCTTGATCAGCTTTTGCAGAGTTGAATTAATGCTGCCGGCAAAGCTGAGAGTTTTGTGAATTGACTTTGTTAGGCTGACCGCGCCGTGAGCGAGGATATTCACCGAGACCGTTATGGTCGTTTCGGCTTGCTTGATTATTGAGTAGAGGCAATGAGATACGATCACTTTTGTCAGAGAGATGAATTTCCTGATCGTCAAATGACTCGAGGCGACATAGTTTTTCGTCGCATCAATTTGCTTCCGGATTGTTATTGCCGATCCAGCAACATAATTGAAGACTCGTGTTGCCACCTGTGAGGCTGCCAGGGAGCAGTTGTGCGCGACGGTATAGGCTTTCGTCGCCTTGACCTTTTTTATGAGGCTTTGAGCGTGGCTTGAGAAATAAGACTTTGTCGCCTTTGTGAGCTTCGTCAGAGTTTGTGCATGGCTCGAAATATAGGACTTCGTAGCGAATACCTTCTTTGTCAGCGATTGGGCATGGCTTGACAGGTAAGTCAAAGTCAACAAAACGACGTGCAGAATTGTGTGTGTGACGGTGCTTGCCGCGGTGTAGGATTTCGTCGCTTTAACTTTCTTGATCAGACTTTGTGCGTGAGAGCCGACATAAGAGATTGTTTTCAAGCACAATCGCCGCAAAGTCACAGCCGATCCGGAGACATAATTCTTCGTTGCTTTGACTTTCTTGATCAGTGTTTGCGCGTGACCGCCGACATAGTTGAAGGTCCGCAGGTAAACAAACAGATCGAAGAAGGTCTGGTGAGCCGTAGAGGTGTACGACTTAATCAGATAGATCAGCTTTCTTAGCGTGTAAACGCATGTTGAAAGATAGCTTTTTGTCGCATAGATTTTTTTCGTCAACGTCAAAGCGTGGCCGCTCAAATACGATTTTGTCGGCTCGATCTTCTTTATGAATGTCTGAGCATGGCTTGGAACATATGTCTTAGTGCGCGGAAGCAACTTCGTCAGAGTGTAAACGCATGACTCTGTATAGGATTTGATGACTTCGACAAATTTCCGCGTCGTGACAGTGCTTCCCGCAACGTAATTAAGCGTCTTGTGGATTGTGCCCGAGATGAAATCCGTGACGATTGATTGGACGGCCGTCGAGACATAATTCTTTTTCGCATAGATCTTTCTGATCAGCGTCAGAGCATGGCTGCTCACATAGTTTTTAGTCGGCTTAATCAGTTTGATAAATGTCTGAGCATGGCTTGATGTATAGGCTTTTGTGCGCGGAAGCAGCTTCGCAATTGTTTGAATCGCTGTTGAGACATAGGTTTTTGTGGCGTAGATCTTCTTAATCCGCGTTTGCGCATTCGAGCAGGTATAGGTCCAGGTGCGGACGAGCTTCTTCGTAAGCGTCTGAGCATGGGAGCCCGTATAAGAAAGGGTTCGCCGGCAGGATTTGAGAATGCTCTGCGATGCCGCTTCCAAGTATGAAAGCGTTTTGTAGATTTTTCGGGTGACAGAATATGCATGGCTCGCTGTGAAGGATTTTATCAACTTCGCCACTTTCAGGCACGACTGAGCATGGCTTGACAGGTAGCTTTTCGTCGGCCTTATCAGCTTCGTGAGCGTGTAAACGCAGGTTTCAAGGTATGAGATCGTCTTGTAGATCTTTCTCGTGAGGGTGAGAGCATGACTAGAAGTAATCGACTTGATGACTTTCGGCATCTTCAGGCAAGTGCGAGCCGCGCTGGACAAATAGCTCAAGATTACATGGATGATTCGGAATTTGGTGAGAGTGACGACCGCAGCCGACAAATAGCTGAGCGCAACCCTGATCGGGATTGGCGGCTGCCCAATAACTGAACCTTTGCCGCTCACTGTCGCGGAAATATATTGCTGTTGAAGCGCGATAGTCGCATTACCGACTACTGAGCCAGTTCCATAAATCGTCGCGGAGATTGCCGCGTCATAAAGAGGCGTTGCATCGGTATAGCCTTCAACCGTTAAAGTGCTTTGCCCGGAGATCGTCGCATAAAGCGGCCCTTCACCGATCATCGTCGCCGTGATCGTGCCGGTTCCTGAGACTGTGCCGATTACGTAGCCGGGTCTTAATGGTAAATAGAGAACGCTCGAGAAATGCGTCTCAGCCGGAATGCCTTCGCCTTCATTGAACCCGTGGCGAAAGAATATGCGCCCAGGAAGGCCATAGCCCTGCTCGACGCCAATAGAAGTAGTTGCCCCCGTGCCGCCATTCCAGCGCTGTCGGAGCCCGCTTAATCTGTGGCCATTAATTACTAGCCCCATGCGTACTTAATGCTCCCGCTGAATTTGAAGCTGGCTACTGTAGCTGATCCTCCCCCAATCAGCCATGTCAAACAAGCACCATCTTGAATTTGTGGGAGCGTCAGAGTGTCGGTGACGAAATTCTTTTCAATTCCGAGATGGCTCTGGAAGTGCAACTCGAGGATCGGCTTGCAAAGAAAAAATGCGCCTGTTGCTGTCGCCTGCCCGGTGCCAATTGTGTATGACTCGATCTTCTTAATACCTATGTCGCCGGCTGCGAGCGGAATGAATGGACTGGCGCGAAAAGCAGAAGTGTCATTCTCGGCATGATAGACCTCGGTAATAACAGAGCAGTCCGAAGTCGCCAAGGCTCCGCCGGCATTGCCAGCGTTTCCGCCGTCATCGGTATAGGTCGGGGTGATTTGGACGGCGCCAGCGCCAGCGACTTGTCCGCAAAAGAAGCCCATCACTCCTTTGCCATTCGTATAGCGAGGAAGTGTCACGGTATTATCTAATGTCGTTGGTGTTCCAGTCAGCACAACGCTCGGATAATAAAGCAACATATCGACAAGAATGGCTTGATAAGGGTTTCCCGCCGTTAAAAATGGCGCGATAGAAACGGAGATCACATGCCTTGTGTCGGTTGAGACATTCGCATTCAAAGCGATCGCTCCGGTTGACGTGCGGTCTAAAGATGTGGCGACTCCGGCGGTCCCGGTCAAAGTATTTGGCGCCGGGACTCCAGATGTGCGAATGAAAGTATTGTAGAAGGCGGGAAAGGTGCCAACTTGGGCCGACGCATGAAGGAAATAACTGCAAGACGATTTACCTGCAGCAATCTCGCTTTTCAGATCATCGACTCCGCTGAATCCCATTACTGATCCGCCGTTGCCGTTGCTGTGATTGTTGCCGTGCTTGAGACAACTGCATTCATATTCACCGTCATTGAAGCGATAGCGGTCGAAGTGCCGCCGGCTTTCCCGCTTACTACTGCATACATGAACGAGATGACGCCGGTGAAGATTCTAGTCAGAATTGCAGTGATCGTTCCAGCACCAGAAATGGTGCCTGCTGCAGCCTGTCCTAAAGCATAGAGCCCTGAGAAGTTCTTAACCGGCAAGGAGACGCATTGATTTTGGGTATAGTCACCCGAAGGAATCGGAATCTCTTGGATAAAGCCGGCGCGGGGATAAAAGGATTTGCTTAAACCGCTACAATTAGCCGCCGTGCTGGTTTTTATGGGACCGACATTATTACCGAAATTCCAGTTTCCACCCTGGAATTGCTCTCTAAACTGAGAATATTCTGTGCCGTTTACTATTAACCCCATATATATCTAATGCTCCCTGTAGCGCGAAAAGTGAAAGGCCATGTGCCAGAGGTTTGTGGCGAATAAAAGAGCCAATTAAGACAGGCGCCATCCTGAATTATGGGAGCTTCACCTATTCCAAATTTTTTAATAGCGCAACCCTCTTGTCCAATATTTACATGCAGTAGAGGCTTACACAAAATCACATTGAAAGTGCCACCAAAATTGCTTCCCACGGTATAGGAATTTACCTGCTTGATTCCGGTTGCGCCCGCACCTACAGAAGCGAACCAGCATCCGTTTGTGTTTCCGCCGGAAACACCGCCAGTCTGAAAGGGGTGAACGCTACCCAATCCATCAGAGATGATTCCATGCTCGCCACTCGCATCAAATCCGCCCGTGTTGTTTAAGTCATTCGTTTTGTCTAAACGAACCCATGCGCTGGCCCCAGGTGTTGCCCCGGCCGTGTTATATGCGACATAGCCCATTACCCCTTTCCCGTCCGTATATCTCGGCAAAGTTGCGGTGTTCGTCATCGAGCCATTGCTTGAAGGGCAGGAAGGGTAATATAGAAGCATATCAACGAGAATGGCTGTCGTTCCGATATTGCTGTTAACTGCGTTGATATCTACAGAAAGAACCTGTCTAACAGATGACGACACATTTGCATTTAGGTCTAATGCTCCAGGCGTAGTGCGATCCATTGCTACCGCAACTTTCGCGGTGCCAGGAAGGGTGCCTGAAACTGGCCCAGCCGGAATACTACCGCTTGATCGGATGAAGGTATCCAGTATGCTGCCATTGCTTCCACTTCCGACAGTAAGCGTGAAATAGCTAGAGGCGAGCCTTCCTGCGGCAATAGCGGAATTGATATCGTTCAAACTTGCGATTGACATTTAACCCCAACCCATTTGAATCTCGCCACTAAATATGGTGTTATTCGCCAATGCGCCACCTGGAAAAGCCAGCCATGCAAGACAGGCATTGTCTTTTATTTGTGGCAATTTCGAGTACATTGTGAGGTAATCACGTTCAACCCAGAAAGTTGAGTCAGGCACAGGCAAAACCAGGATCGGTTTGCAAATCACGATCGCAACAGTTCCACCGGTCGCGCCGGTTGAGGTATAGCTGGTGATCTTGACCGGACCTGACGTGCCTGACGTGAATGCTACAAATGGTAGGCTTCCGGAGCCAACGTCAGAGCACAAAAGAGAAACGCCCGTCGCGGCATTTGTGACGGCAGTTGTGTGCGTGATCGTGTTATTTGCTGCATCTTTACCAGTCAAGACAATCGAGGCCGTGCCGGTTGCGGTTGCCTGAATTGCGACAAAGCATTTCAGATCGAGCCCATCTGTATAGCGCGAGATTGTCGCTGTATTATCCAATGTCGTTGGAGTTGCAGGCGATCCATTGATAGTGCAGGCCGGATAATAAATGACGATGTCGACCAAAATCATGCATCCCGGAACCATTGTGGCCGCCGGGACTCTCATGTTTGCTGAAAGAATGTGCTTTGTATCCGTTGAGACGTTCGGACCAATATCAAGAGCGCCGGTCGTCGCGCTTGTCGGGACAGTTCCAATACCGGCCGATCCGGCAAAGGTTCCCGTGCCGGGCATACCAGTTGATGTGAAAAGCTCATAGAACCTGCCCGCCGTACCGGCACCATTGGGCCATGTTTTCTTATAACGAGCGGTATACAATTTTCCATTTGTATAAATCTCAGTCTTCAGATCGGCTGCATCAGTGAAACCCATTAGTTAACTCCAAGCAAAATTCAGTTCGCCGAATATATCGGCGGAAGCCGCTGTGACCGTGCCGCCCATCGAGATAAGCCACATCAAACATGCATCATCATGAATGATTGGACCGGGAGGCATTTGCATAACATAATCGCGCTCCGAAAGAACATACTGCGCAGCCAAAGGTATATGCAACAATGGCTTACAAAGGACGATAACGCCCTTACCGTCGCCATTAACAGAGATCGAATAAGAGTCGATTTTCTTGATGCCTTTATCGGTCGTCAGAAGATCGGTAAAGACTCCCAGTCCGGCCGCTTGCCAGTGGAAGCAACTCGAAACAGGAGCAGTTGCAGCCGGAAGAATTAACGACTGAGCGCAGACATTTCCCGTATTCGAACTGTCATCGGTATAGGTCAATTTAATCGCGGCCGCGCCAGCAGTCCCAACGGTCTGAATCGCGGCAAAAGCCATCACCCCAGTACCACCGGTATTGCGAGGCAAGGTCGTCGAATTATTCAGGGTTGTCGGTGTCGTTGTTAAAACGAGGTTTGGATAATAGAGCAGGACATCGACAAGGATCGCCGAAGCAGGAGGCAGCGTCGAGACGTTCGTAATCATCGAAGCCGAGGTCAGAATTTTAGTATCAGTCGTTACAGCCGGACCAGCATCAAGCCAAGGCTGCGTACCATTGCGGGCATTTATGCAGGAAGTTGCAACGCCGGCAGTTCCGGACCAAACTCCAACGCCGCCACCAGTACCGGGAATGCCATAAGCTGACGCAGTTTCATGCCAACGTCCAGCAGCGGAAGAAGCCGGATTAAAGATAGTCTTCTGATAGAAAGAAGAGTAGCTTTTGCCACCCGTCAAAGAGGTGATTAAGTCGTTGAATCCAACCAGCGACATAGTTTAACCCCATGCGAAGTTAATGTGTCCGCTAATTGCTTGCGAAGTTGTCATCGCGCCGCCGAGTAAGGTCAACCAGCCAAGGCAAGCTCCGTCGACAATCTGAGGCAATGCCGGCAACTGCGTCACAAATTCTCTTTCGCCTGGCACGTATTGTGCGACGATAGGAAATTCGGCTAGAGGCTTAACGAGAATAAAAGCTGCGGTGCCGGTTGTGCCGGATGCCAAAGTATAAGATTCGATCTTTTTGATGCCGACATCGCCAGCAAGCAGAGGCAAAAATGGAGCGCCGGTTCCAGCGGCAAACATTGTCGAAATTGGAGCCGAGTTAGCCGGAGATGTCATTGCGCTCGAGGCGTTACCAGTGTTTGACGAGTCATCGGTGTAGGTCAACGTCAAAGCAGGTGAAGCCGCACCGAGAGCCGTTTGCACAGCAATGATGCACATGACGCCTTTCCCGTTTGTATATCTAGGAAGAGTAGCAGTGTTATCTAATGTGGTCGGAGTGCCGGTGACAACACAGGCAGGGTAATACAAAAGCATATCGACCAGGATTGCCGTCGCCGGAGTGATTACCGAAGAGGCCGTCCACATCGAACCCGAAAGCAAATGCCGCGTATCAGTCGAGACATCAGCGTTAACATCCATTGCACCTGTCGTGGTGCGAGTCATCTGAGTCGCCACCCCAGCTGTTCCAGTGAAAGAGCCAGCCGCAGGAATACCAGTTGCCGTGAACCATTCATGCCATCTGCCGGCGGCCGAAGTGGCTCCGTTTGATGAGACTTTCTGGAATCTTGTGTGCTGATACTTTCCGGATGAGATCTCGCTGATCATGTCATCCAAACTACTGAAACCCATGAGACTCCTTTAGTCCAGATTGAAGATCAATTGGCCAATAGCGAATTTCGGCGCGATTCCGTTGACGACCGTTATCGGCGCTTGCAATGCAGCCGAGCCAATAATCTGTCCAGTCGCGCTGATCACTGTTCCGATTGCGACGTGCGTTATGACGTTTGATCCGCCTGTCGCTGTCGGGAAAGTTACCGCCGCAGTATTCGACGCCTGGTTTGCCGATACAGTCCAAGAACCGGTCCCAGTGCGAGTCACCAAAACTCGGGCATAACTTGTATATGTCGCCTCGCTTGTTTGCTGGTTTCCGGCTTCACCAGGATCGGCCGTATGCAAACTCACATACAAATCGCCCGAGCCATAGTTGGGCATCGAAACGGAATTGAATATGTACTTAACGATGTCGTTTTCGGTTGTGTCGCCTAATGTCATTTGAGCGAATAATCCTTAACTGAAGCGGGTCTTGAAGGTGAACTGAATTGCATCGCCGGTATTTAAGGCAATGCCGGTGAAGTCGGATTTGACGAACAAATTGCCGCCTGCCGGAGCAGTCACGAGGTCAGCGGCCAATCCGTCAGAGTCAAACAAACCAGCGTTTGTGATTGTTTTGCCAGCATCAGCAGTCAAGGTAGCCACTACTTGATAGGTGTCGTTTGTCTGTGATCCTGTAACTCTTGAAGAGGTGCCAGATACTCGGTTGTTGTGCGAGGAGCCGTCGTTTTGAGTCGACATGGCCTCGGTAAAGAGAGTCGTGTTGCCGACAGCAGCAGTACCGGCCGCCGTGCCCCATGAGGCATATTTCGGTTCCGTGCCGGAGCCGATTATGCGGTTGGTTACAATCGCCAGTCCGGCGTTAGTTAGTACGTCTGCCATTCTTAATAGCCCTCAAGAGGTTATTCCAAATGCAGATAAGGTGTTTTCTCAAATGTGGTCCGAAGTACCCGACGAGAATTTCCTTCTCAATCGTTCCGTCTGCTCTGATGACCTTTGCAGTCAATTCATGCTCGACAACTTTTCCTGATACTTCAGTTTTCAAAATCTCTTACCTGCAATAACGTCTTTCGGTTTGGGGGGTAATTTGATTTTGTTTTGGGCCCAGGAGGATTGCAAAAGTAAGTTTTTCGCCGCAAAACAAAAACACCTCATCCCGTGCAGGCGATGAAGTGTTTTATTGACTAAGTCGGTGCAGGCTCGGCTGGGACCGCTACCCGATTTCTCGACAACCAAGGACGATTCGAACGCTCGGGCTCAGGTTATGAGGCTGAGCCCCTCCACGCTTGGCTGACTAGAAGTTACCGCGTGAAGTCGTTTATGGCAAAAGTAATTACTAAATGGTGGAGGCGCCTCGTAGCCTGAGACGCCCCCGGTATTTATTTTGCATACTGGGAATCGCACCCAGAACAAATTGATTACAAGTCAATCGCTCTACTATTGAGCTATATGCTTTTATGCTGTTTTCTTCGCGTGGTGACGACGTTTAAACCACTGCTTTAGGTCTAAGAAAGGATGCTCTGCCATTAAGCTACCCAGGCATGGCGCCCGAGTTCGGATTTGAACCGAAATCTTCCAGTGATTTGCAGTGGTGCTTGAGACACCTTGCTTTCAGCAATCAACTTAGGAAATAAGTTGATTTTCTTTTTGCTCGTCGGTCGCCTCGACTGTTGGGCTACCGGGGCATATTGGAGCCCCGAGCAGGATTCGCACCTGCATCAAACCGACTTCGCTTTCATCTTGAATTTAAGTTTGAACTTCGTTTCCGTACTTAGACTTTATCACCAGCGAAGACGTAATTCAACATCTTCTCAGCGAATTCGAACCTTTTAATTTCCGTGCTGTTTGCTTGTTCCCGTGCGGCTTTCACTGCATCAAGAAGATCATTCACTCTTTCAATGTAGTTGCGTTTTGTCGGTGCTTCAAGTGCTCCAGAAATTTCCGTTTGCACCCAATAGCCTGCGATCACATCTTCTTGAAGGAGCTGTGTTTGGGCGGGGTGCTTGTCTGTAGCGGGTGCCAACGTAATTACCTTTGGAACCTTGTTGGTGCGAGCTTTTCTTACCGGTTCTGTTCGTTGGCAGCCAGTAGCTTTGTCGAACTTCCAGTCTTGCGAAGGATCAAGCGTTACAGCTTTTTCAATACTGGTTCTCAGATCAAGAAGTTGTTTCTCCAATGCCAGCAATGTTGTAACCGGAACGCCCTTTTGGATCTCGACACCATTGGCGATGATGTCACCGGTTGCAGAAGCATTCGTAAAATCCTTGCTGGTTTCAATATTGAGGTATTCGATCATCTGATCTTTGATAATTTCAAAGAGTTCACCGGACGTTATCTGAACTTTCTTCGATTCGGACGGCAAGCTTTGTCCGTTTTCCTCAAGCGGCTGGTATTCCTTTGCAAATCCATTGAGTACTTCCGGTTTTCGCAGCAAGTCATATGCTGCGTCAATCTCTTTGTATGTCCGTTGCTTTACGCCTTTTTCCAGAGCGATCAATTGGTTTAGTTGTTTTATTGACATTTTAGTTTTTCCTTCAGTTTGGGTTTCTAACAATCGTTCGTTCCATCAGTAATTCGTAATTACCAATTCCTTTACTCTCTTCGGCTTCCCGCTCTTTCCGCAGTTGTCCATTGAGTTTGTGACGCCAAGTTCGCGGATGTTGAATCCGCCATACCAGCGCCGAATCAGATAATGATCGTCATAGGTCAACATGAATTTGTGATCGGTTTCGTGAAGCAACTCCGCTAGTTTAAGGTGATCGAAGTCGTCGTGTAGATCACCACCATTGCCGTAAAGCTTGGAAGCGGAGATATATGGCGGATCGCAAAACAGGAAAGATTCCGTGCCACCCTTTTGAATAACTGTTGAAAAGTCGACGCCCGTGAATCCGAAATCCTTCATAACGACATAGCAATCGAGAATTCGGGTGATGTTGCTTAGGTTGAAACGTTCGCGAATCTTTCCTTTCAATCCGCCGCAAAGAGTTGAACCTGAAAAGCTGCAGCGATTGAGGATAAAGAAATCAGTTGCCATAAGAAGTGAGTCGTATGGCTTGTTTGCGAGTAGTCTTTCTTTGCCTTCTAAGACTCTTTCCCTCAGTTTTTCGTCAGTCAATTCGTGAATGAAGAAAACTTCGTTCACAAGCTCTTGCCCGAGTCTGCTCACGATATGCCAGAAATTGAAAACCGGATAGAAAAGGTCGTTGAGCCAGTAACGTTTGGCGATGCCTTCTTTTGCCGCTGCTAGTGAAACCGAAGCTCCACCGCACAGAACGTCACGCATCTCAAAGACTCCTTTGGGCATCAAAGGGACTAGGTATTTTAAGTGCCGTTGTTTGCCTCCGGGGTATCGGATGCAACTTCTGTATTTCACTTAACCCCCAGCCTCTGACAAGCCGCTTGATACATTGATTCAACATCCCATTCGCAGTCGTCGAAAACGACTTTCCGATTCATAATATCTGGCCCAAAATAGAGCCAAACTCTCACAATAAACCGCCCATCACCGTTTTGATTTGGGAGGGTGTCGACGCGATAACCAGCGTTAAGGAGTTTTTTGAGCCACTTCATAACGGAGTCGAGCCCCTAAATTCAGCGCGAACATCATAGATAGCCCACCGATCCGGCTGATGCTTTTCATATGCGATATTGCGAATTCGCATCAGCATTTGAAGGCGTCGATTGTTTTTCTCCTGAATATCTTCGACCTCTTTAAGTAGTTTCTCGAAGACCTTAACAGCCGCCTCAGTCTTCATGCGATGCTCTGTGGTCGCATCATATAATTTGCCAAAATAACATTCGGCAAAATATTGAGCGGCAATTCTCAATCGCAAGGAGAGCGGCTTCTGTTCTTGAGTTTCAACGCCTTCACACCCCGGCATTCCTGGACCTGCCCACATTATTCGTTCTCCCAAATTTTGCGAAGTGCTTGCATTTGATGCTCATCGCCGCAATAGGCGACAACTACCGACCGCGTTCCCTCTTCCGCCTCAATCTCCCGTCGGGTTTTGCAGCTTCCGGTTTCGATGCAAACGAGACAGGTCAAACGATGATTTTCGGATTCTAAATTACCCATCGCAATTCCCCCTTTGCTCGTGTAACGGCGGTATAAAGCCATTTTGCGCCTTCGTCTTTCTTGAAATTCAGCACAGCCGACGCGTCCGGCGCGTGAATTTGGATGCTTTCCCACTCCGAACCCTGGCTCGAATGAGCTGTTAGACAATAAGCAAACCGATACGGAACTCCATCTCCGACTTGAGCGTCTTCATCAAAGACGTGCTCACCGTTCAGGATTTCGCCGTCATCACTCTCCAAGGTGCAGACCCAGTCGATTGAATTTACGACTCGCCAAATTGAATTATTGAAAAGTCCTCGAAGCTTCGCGTCTTTATCCTGCGTGTTTCGACAAATCAAATACTCGCCTTCTTGTGGCGGTAAGCCCTCATAGCCAAGCGCTTTTCGGATCTCGTTGGTTAGCCTGGTTCTCGTCACATTTTTCCAGCAAATTACCGGCATACCAGCTTTGCACAATTCATAATCAATGTTCTTGCGTGGCGACATCGGCACCATTTGCCCCATTCTGATTTTCGTTGCGATCTGAAGAGGCTGCGAACCTTCGGCCTGGCGGTGAATCTTTGTCAATTCAATACGATTTTCAACTTCCCAGAAGACGGGAGAACTCTTGACGGGTGGCAGCTGGTGCGTATCTCCGATCAAGATTACACAGTCGAATACTTCTTGCGCAATCTCTAGCTCTCTGTCGCCGAGCATCGAAGCTTCGTCGACAATAAGCGTTCCCTCTTTCTTTCCAGCGGCAATCCATCCCGAAATATACGAAAAAATATTCGTGATTCCGAGCGCCCGCATTCCAGAGTTGATGCCCGTTCTGCGAGTCGCCAAAAGAGCTTTGAATAATTCCTCTTCTGAATATTCAGCCTTCAACTCTTCGGGGTATTTAACTTTCTTCTCGTCAGCTTCATTGAGAAAACGCGCAATATCATGGAGTGGCGGTTTGAAGATTGGCGCCATGCAAGCTTGATGGAAAGTAACGGCATCGATACCCTTTTTTCTTAAAACGCAAGCGGCCTTATTTGTCATGGCACTCGCCAAGACCGGCTGCCTAAGCACATCTACGAGACTTTTAATGACCGTAGTTTTTCCACTTCCAGCCGGACCCGCCAAAGCAACAAGCCCTTTCCATGCATTGGCGCGAATGTACTCGACTGCGGCTTTTTGCTCGTCGGTTAACTCGGTTTGTTTTGTTTCAAGTTCATTCACAGTCAAAATCTCTTTCCGCTTCATGTTCATCGGCTAGAAAAACCCTGTCTATACGGACATCTTCGTCTTGCTCTGCCCAGCTTTCATCACCAAGATCATCAGCTTTCTCTTCGGCCTCATCCTCGTCCGAAGCGTTTACATTGGCGCATTCTTTGATTGTTCTGGTTCGGTAAACGACAAAATCAGGCATTGTCTTTTCCACCTCTTCTGTAAAACTCGGCCAATGCCATTTCCTTTTTGCTGTCGGGCCATGCGCGCGCATTTGAAACGTAAGGGATTCCGCCGCTTATTGTGTGGCTTCCATCCGCATTCGGATCTTTGTAAAAGCCGATTTGCGAGGTGCGTCCTGCAAACCTTCTCATGCAGAGGAATTTGCTCATATGCACGGTTTTGACAGTCGCGTGTTCAATTGTCGTTTTGCCGGCGAAGGTTTGAACGATGTGAAAAATGTCGCCTTTCTTCGGCGGATTTGTATGCGGCGTAAATTTGAAGGTCATGTTGTTTCTTTGGGTTCCGGCGGCTCTGGTATTTTGCACTCGACAAAAGCTTTTATGAATTCAGCCATTTGCCCACGATTCTGCTCAAAAATGCGGAGATAATCAGGGTCTTTTGATATAGCCAATTCAAGCCCTCTGATCGTTTCTCTTTGTGCTCGAATGGTTCTTCTTTGATGACTAATAATTGTGCCGAGTTTGTTTATCGTCGCTCCGAGTGCAATCAATTTTTGACCAGGCGTGACGATCTTATGGTGCTTGTCGCCGTTTATGTATTTGGCGCATTCGTCTTGAACGAGTCGCCGTACTTCGTATTCTCTAGCTACTCCCATCAGTCTTGTCCCTCTTCAAAATTCTCGTAAAACCACTGCGATATTGCTGAGATTGCAAACGCCGCAAGTACCATCAAAGCTGCTTCGATCATTCGATAACATCTCCGGTGTATGGGTCTTTCAATTTGATATTGCTGTCTTCGTTGACCAATCCAAGTTGAATGCAAAGCGATCGATAAAGCGAAGATGGATCAATGTCGGCAACCGCAGCGAAGTCGCTTTTGTTCTCAGGATTCACCAGCAGCCCTGTGTAAAAACGAAGAGCCGATACAACCGTCGACCATTGCCGCTCGGTCAAAGTAACGGTCGCATTTGTTATGGCGTCTGAGAGCATCGGTGATTCATTGGGCATTTTCTGTGCTGTCCTCGACTTTCATTCCTGCTGATCTAAAACGTTCGGCCAATCTGGCTACTTTTCTTTTCTTCGGGTCTGGATATCGTCTTGTCCAGTCAGCTTCTTCTGCGGTGTTTCGAAAGAGAAACAATTCGCCGGGAAGCAAAAAAACACACTGCGCTATAACGAGAGGATAAGTATCGCGAATGAGTTCGGGTTCTTCTCTCCGCGTCCACGCCCAATTAATCGTCTTCATCGGTGCCCAAAATCTCGTCAGCTTCTTCTTCCGATACAACCGGAGGCTTTATCGTCAATGAAGGATCGAAGCTTCCATTTACAGTCAAGGTATCGATGACAGCCTCCATGTCCTTTCTTCTGAAGCGGTATTTGTTCCCGATCTTCATATAAGGAACGGGAAATTCTCCTTCCATGACCATCTTTATAAAAGTATTTCGGCTAAAGCCAATCAACTCGGCCGCTTGCACGGCATCAAGAAATTTGTCTCCAGGGTCTAATGCTTTTCTAGGCACAAAAAATCAGCGCCCGCAAGGGGTGCCGCTCCTATTCATTTCCATACAGACGCATTCAGTTGCGTTCGAATGCATTCATTATGCGTCAGAAGTGCCCAAGGCAATCGGTGAATAGACTCTCATTTACCGCGGAGTCTTTGTATATACTGCGCCAAAAGATCGAATACATTTCCGCTCACTAGGGCGACCGTAATCACCCAAGCCATTTCAGGGGTGTTGTAGGGCGTTTTGTTCCATTGGAATAGCGCATCAATCGTTATGAGGTAAAGAAAGCTGATTCCGCCCAGAATTGTGCAGAATTGCTTTGTCCAAACAATCAAATTGTCGCTTTTTACGCTGTCTTTGACACTTTGGACTTCTTCGTGAATGGCCTCAAAGCGGGCGAGGGATTCGTGTGATGACGCGCTTGGCTGGTGTCCAATAACGTGAGGACCGGACGCATCAGAAATAACACGATTCCGCAAAGGATCATTGTTAACGTCATTGTCTTTCAATCCCCATGTCTCCAGTTGGCCCCTTGATTCCTTTTATACTTTCGGCGGGTTAAACTTCGCGATAACGCCTGTCACGATTGCATAAACTTCGTGTGCGCCTTCAATTGCCTGCTCAAAGCCTTCTTTGGCTGCCGGCACATCGAGCTTTGAAGCTGCATCGGCAATAACGGCAATGAATGCCAGAAAGCCGGATGCATTGATTGCCTTGGTGGCTCCGCCGACGATTTTCCCAAACGCGGTTTGACCTTGCTCGATGTCTGGAATACCATCATGGTTTTCGTCAATGCCTTTAGCGGCATCGGTAACGGCGCCGACAAGTGCGGCTGAAGCTTTTTCAGTGAAAAGATTTTGGAATGGGAAGGACATGATAACTCCGAAAAATTTGGGTTTCGACGATAGAGGGGTTTGATAGATCTACTATCTAGCCAGCCGAACGCATCGTCAAAGCTTTCTTCATTAAGGCGTGATATTTGGCCGCGTCCCAGCGAATGATTTTTGCACCTGTCGCAAGTCGCTCTTTGCGAGCCTCATCAAGCAAGAAAGCCCCGCCAGAACCATGAATCAAATTGATCGGCTCGTTTGGAGTCACATCAATCTCTAGAATGAAGCCGTCGGTTCCGGCGCTGGCCGTTTGAGTGCCGTGAGTTCCGGCTGTTCCGTGTGACAAAGTAATTGTGCCGCCTGAAAAATCGACAGAAGGAGCAATCAAAATCACTATTCCGCCACCGCCAGCTCCGCCGCCGCCGTCGGTTGAACCGGCACCAGCACCGCCATTGCCGCCCGATACATTGACGGTTCCGGTAATTGTAATTGACGCTTGGCTTGCAATTTCAACCACTCCACCCGATCCAGCTCCGCCGCCGCCTGCTTGGGTAGTTCCAGCCGAGCCATTGGCGCCTTTTGCATTTATGACGCCGTCGACAAGGATTGAACCTACGGCATTAAGAGCAAGGAAGCCGCCGCCTTTTCCGCCGTCACCTCCAGCGCCTGTACCGGCTTCACCAGCCGCGCCACCAGAGCCGGTTAGACCACGGAGCAAATAAGCATCGCCTTCAGCAAATGCCTGCCCTCCAAGTCCACCAATCGTGCCCGACGTTACCGATCCACCGTTCCCACCGTGACCACCACAGCCACCGCCGCCGCCGCCAGCTGCAACATCAACAACTCGGCCAACGTGTCCACCGTTAACTCCGCCGCCTGGCTCCATTGAGGATTTGTCTGAAGTTCCAACGCCGCCCGCAGCTGAGGCAGTTACATTCAGGGTTCCGGTAACGGTTATTGTCGAATTGGCATTAATAACAGTGCCACTTGCATAGTCGACGGTATTTCCCGTATCGATCAAAAATGTAGTGTTGTCGGTAGTGAATGGATGTATAAATGTGCCTGTGCCCTGGGTCAAGCCAGTCTCAGTACCTCCGCCGCCGAAGAAAGATTCATCTGAACCGCCGCCTCCTCCACCACCGCCAATGTAAGTGGCTAGATCGTCTTTGGTGATATATTCCCAGCCCGTATTTCCTGAGTTTGTGATTGGAATAGAGAAAGCAGCTGCCGGCGCAGAAACAAGAGCGCCAGTTGTTCCATTGGAATAATAAAGACCGAGCGCATTTGGCGTTACAGCAGTTCCCATGCCACCATGAGCGACGTTAACGACAGGCAAATGACCATTGGTCAAAAGACGGAAGTTTGGAACGCCGTCGGCGCTGTCCTGGACGCAATAAACATAAGCCTGAGTTTTTGAAGTCGTAAAAGAAATCGGCGCATAAAGCGTATTTGCTTGTCCAAGACCAAGAGCGTCGGTGCTTAAAGTGGCCGTGCCGACGCTGAAAGTTGGAGTTGCCGGTGCAAGCGTTGTGACTGCAGTTATTTCGGTCCCATTCGTGACAACCTTTTGAAGCAACAATCCGGGCTGACCGGTTGGAGCTGATGCGCCATTGTTTACGGCAATATGATTGGTCGTTCCGTCGCTTTGCAGATAGTCATAGGTATCTTTTGAAGCGGTGTAAGTGTGAGCATTTGAGCCATACGAAACACGCACTCCGCCAGCATAGGCAACGCCGGAAGGAGTTGTCATTGCTAAAACTGCGCCAGGATCTGTGGAACCAAATCCGGAAACTTTGAAATCGGAGAAGATGTCGGCGGTTGTAAGCTTCGTTTTTGTCGCATTAGTTAAATCAGTCGGCGAAACGGTTCCCGACGTAATGAGCGCCCAGGAAGCGGCTCCAAGAGTTGCATCCGTGCAGACATAGAATTGACCGGAAACTGAATCAAACCAGAAAGAACCAATTGAGTATCCATCGCCTGAATCGTCATTGATTGTCGGAGCTGTCGAAGCGTCGAGGGCGGCTTGAGGCAAAGTCTTATTTGCCCATCCAAGCGAGCCATAAACTTTGAGCGCTCCGTCAGTCGGATCAACGACCATTGTTTTATTTACAACGGGCGCACCAACATCGGCAGGCTTGCGGAAAAACAAGCCGACATCATCCGCCTTGGCCGCTTGAGGTGCAGTCAAAAATGAAAGAATTGCAGCCAGTAAAAGGCTTTTACGCAGCATATTTTCTCCGATTCAAAATAGCCAAAGGCATCAAATCGCGTGAGCCGTGGAAAGTATCAGGCTGAGGCAATGCAGCCAGGAAGGGCTCGATATCATTTATGACAATGCTGCCACCATTTTTGCGAGCCATTTTGCAGATCTCGCCCATACGGAAATCAACTTCGCCGATCAAAGGCAAATTCGGATAATCATTGATAGTGATTGAGACGCCAGTTCCGCCCGAGGTCATTTGCGTTTGACCAGTCCCCGGCGCTCCACCGGTCAGCGTAATCGTGCCGCTGCCGCTCGTCACGGGAGCAAATTGAAGGACCACGCCGCCTCCGCCACCACCTCCGCCTGCGTTACCAGAGCCGACGCCGTTTCCACCGTTGCCGCCTTTCGCCTCGATGCCACCATTGTTGACAATGGAAGTGAGCGAATAGAGAAGAATTTGTCCACCTGCGCCACCGCCTGATCCGGTCGTATTTAAAGAGCCGGAAGTTCCATTTCCGCCATTGGCCTTAATTAGACCACCGGAAGGAATTGAAATAGATCTAACTGCAAGTACCCGGAGAGATCCGGCACCGTCCCCGCCAACAGTTCCAAGATCGGATGATGAATCAGCCTGTCCGGCGCCACCGCCGCCGCCATACGTCCAGTCAGGACCGCCAATTGCGCGGCCGCCATTGCTGGGAGAAGTGCCAGAGGTATTGTTGCCTCCGTTTCCACCATTGCCACCATTGCCGCCGCCGCCTGAACCGGAATTATTTTTGTTAGAAACAGCCGGAGCCTGACCGCCGCCAGCGCCAGCTCCAGACGTTGCAAGACGTCCAGTGCTGGCTGCTCCGCCAGGGAATCCAGCCAGAACAAGAAGGGTTCCATTAACCGTCAGCGTATTAACGCAATTAATTACCGAGCCATGTTTGAGGCTATAAGTAATCGAATTGTTTACCGTCAGACCGGCATAATTCTTTTGCACCGTCGAAGTTTCGGAAGTGTTCGAAGAAATGGCCACATTGCCCAATCTTCCGTCACCGCCAAAATCGACAGACCTTGATCGGTATTCGGCGGAGGCCGAAAGTGTTGACGACAAAATAAGCGCGACCATCAAGGGCGCAAGAAATTTCCTAAACATTACACTCCACCTTTGAATTGACTCAAAACTAAGATTTTGTTCGCGCCGACAATCGATTGAAGATGCCAAACATCGCCGGAATCTATCGTCAGAGAAGAGGCGCCACTCAGGAAACTATCGCCAGCATGAGGAATCAGCGTGCCAATGACTCCAGTGTTTGAATCGGTGCGGGCGATTTTGAGTTCCCATGCCAAGGCCGTATCAGGCAGAGTGATATTTCCATCAGCCGACATGTTCAGCCCGGACGTTCCGCTCGTTTGCGTTAAAACCAGAGGGAAAGAGCTGTAAATCTGCGGAGCGACAGGACCGGACGGCGACCAAACAGCAGTCGATGAGCTGCCGGCTGTTACGCAAAACCAAAGAACGTTTGTTGAAGTTTGGAAGTACTCGTCACCAACTCCGCCTGCCAAAGTGCCATTTGGATCGCCAGTTCCAAGTCTTAAGTTTGGAATCTTTCCGGCCGAGGCATTTGAAGTCATCAGCAAATTATCAAAAGGCAAAACGCCTGTCACCTCTGACTCGAGATCGATTTGATGGGCTTGCCCGACAACACCTGTATGCCGGTGGCTATAAAGTCCACCGGCAAACGGTGCTACTTCGGCGCTGGGGTGAGCGTCGGGACCGGAAACTTCAATCTGTCCTGTTGTGATTGCGGTTTGTCCAAAGGCTATAGAAACCAAATACATTGGTACGTAGCCGGCCGGTACTGGCGGTGGTGTTTGAGTTCCCGTTGTGGCCGCCGTTCCATAAACGATAGAAACTTCTGCCAATCCTTTGCGGACAGTTGTTAACGCTGCGCCAGAATTTCCAGGGCCTTGAAGAGGTTGGGCCGGATTTGCTGCGTTAAAGAAAGCCAAGACACCGTCTGTAGGATCGTCGGGCCTTATTTCGTCGGGTTGAGTAAATCTGCAAACGACAAGGGCATATTTTGATTGCCCGGAAGTCAATCCAGAGGTGTTAAAGGTGAGCGTTTGAGCCGGTGCATAACCTTGTTGATATATGATTTCCGAATTGGCGGGCAGTGAAGAGTAAGCCGTTCCATCTATTGCAGAAAGCTGGTAAGTCCTGCCTTCGGTGAGATTGATGATTAGCGAAGCCGGACTCTGTTGGGTCGCAACAAACTTTGTAATGATCGTGACGGTGCCGCCAAAAAGATCTTCTGCAAGTCCACCGAAGCCTTTGAGCATGTCTTGCCAACCTTTGGCATGATCGAAGATTCGGATATTAGCCTGCGAATAGATTTTTGGCCGGTCCACGCTTTCTTTTACTCCAGAGATTCTGGATCAAGCGTATTGGCGGGTTTGTCTCAAGGCAAAACTAACTTTAGACGTCGTGGAAGCCCCAAAAGATAATTCCTGCTTCTGTTGGTGGCGTCGAATATTTGACTGTGATGTGATCGTCGGACTTGTCTATCTCGCAAATTGTGTTCCATGAAGGAATTACAAAAGCCTGATAGGGTGTCTTCGCATCCAAATTGACGATTGTCTCAACCGTTCCGGGCTCAACGCTTTCAAAACCGCTCTTGTCTTGAGCTATAAGAACCGTCGAAACTTGTCCGAAATTCGGCGCAGGAACATCAAACTCAACTGATTTATTCTCGACATCTGTCGCAGTCATCCAAAAGCTCGAGTTCCAGTTTGGAGAGACAAACAAATTGCGGCCAAGCAATTCCGGAACAACGGTAATATCCATTTCGGTCTGTCCAATATTCATCGGAATAGTGGCAAATCCCGGCACAGTGACAGGAGCCGCAAGCCAATCAACTGAACCGCCGCCAGGCGGAGGCGGAGTTCCGAAAGTCAGCCTGAATTTGCTGTTGGATATGTAATCAACATCAATTGACGTGTTCCAATTAGCTGAGGCAATTACCGAGAAGGTATTGGCAAATTGAGGAAATACCTCAATCTCCGTAAACAAAGCGTCTTCAACAACCCCTTTTGAACCACCAAGAGCCCAAGACGTTAGAGGTTGACTTAAATATCTGCGCCAAATCCTCGTTCCAAAGACTTTCGTCTTGTTTAGAAGATCGTCCAACTTCTTGATATTCAAAAACCATGTCGAACTAGCATCAAGCCAGTATGCCGAAAAGGTGTCATAACAAGCGCCTTCGTCGTAACACCAAAGCGGATTGGGGATGCCATCGCCCTGGAAATTGGGCAAAGGTGACTCGACAAAACCTTGTCCGCGCAAAGAAGGATCGGCGTACCTTGAAGGGTTGTCGACCGTGTCAATATCCCAATAACTAAAGGCATCCCAAGCGGCCGTATCGTTGAGATTCCATGGTTCCATGACTCTTGGAGCTTGACCGGTCAGTCTAGTTATGAGTTCAATGATTGCGGCTCTTGTGCCTAAAGGCAGGAGAAGACTGGCTTTGATACGGGCGCGGAAAGTGTCGTCATCCTCACCAGGCGCTCGGATAATTTCCTGTTTTGCAACTGCTGTCGGGCCGTAATAGTCCTGCGCAACTCGATCAAGCGCCTCATCTGTTGCGGTGCTTATTCTTGAAGCATCCAAAACATACTGAAGATTCTTGTTGAAGATGTCTAATTCTTCTCCGACTGCTTTCATCAAGGCGTAAATTTCGCCGCCGGGATTCCGCGAAGCACTGTTTGACCATGCTTCAGGGAAAACGTCGAGAATACGGACTGCCCATGCATCCGCATCAATAGTCGGGAGATTGGTCGATCTTTCAGAAGTCATTATGAATCAACCGTAACGGCCAAATCTTCTTCGGCAAGTCTCAAAACTTGGAATTGCGTTGCCACAAAGTCTTGCTCAAGGGTGTTTACAGTTGTTGACTCAGCCTCAACATTTAAGACACCTTCAACATTTGACGCGACTGTAATGAGTTTTGATAGATAAAGCGATTTGCCAATTTCAAGACCATTCACATATTCAAAAAGGGCCGTTCTAACATTGCCCGAGACAGTGCCTTCCTCAAAATCAGGATCGACGTTGATTGTCATGGCAACTTGAAGATCTTCGGCTTGCGGCTTAATTACCGAAAATTCAATCGTAAAACCGCGAACTGCCTCGACTGCTTGAGTGACGAGAGTTATCAATGAATCAGGCGGATCGCCCGTGCCGTCGTCAATAATGACGGTGAAATATGCTTCTTCTTCGGGACCATCGGGAACATCCTCGGTTGGAGGTCTGCGGTTCTCGACGAGTTTGACGTTTGGAACCAATTCAATAACGGCTTCAAAAATCGCATCTCTCGTCGCTTTCGACCGTGAATTTATCCAAAGCGGGAAGCGTTTTCTATAATCTGCATCAGTCTCAACGTCTGTGCCGCCCGAGAAGGCGTTTTCGTTTGTTACTGCGTCGGCATTGCCTGTGATTATGGAAATCACTTTACCGGGTTGGAGGTCGCCGCCACTGCCCGCTAGTAAAGCCCTGACGCGGGCATCTACTGAGAGCTGCCCGGACGGGATGAGATATGCATTTTGCTCGGAAGACCAACCCGCAATATTTGTATCTGCGATAACTTCAAAAACTTGGCTTCCATCGGCGTTTTGAACAAGGGAGCCCAAATTGATGACAGTCGCGGTATTTCTAATACTTCTCAAAGAGAAGGTGACGATTCCGTTTGCTTTCTGCGGCTGCAGTCGCGGAAAACCAAAGTCGCCGTCAAAGAAACTGTCCAAATCAGCGCCATTTGCGGTTGAGGCTCTTGCAAAGGCGTTAATAACCTGAATTTGCCCGAGAACGTTTTCTAATTGGGATGCGACACTTTCAAACCACGCAAGAACCGGATCGCCTTCAGGCAATGACGGCTCAATGCCAAGATCCGCCGCCCAAGATGCGGCCATGTCCGAAACGAACTTCGCATGTGTTTTGACAACGATCGCCAAATGCCCAGTCTCCCCGCAAAAGCTAAATTCAGCTTATGGGGAGGGGAGTTGGAAATCCAAAGTAAAATCGCCCTGCTCGCCGTTGACGGTGCGAAACTTTGTACCAATGGAAAGAGTGTCAAAGGTCTGCTCGACTGCAATGACTTCCGGCTCAAAATTCTTGTCCGTGCCAATATCTTCAAGAACTGCTTGCCTGATGATGCTACTCAGCTTCTGGAAAATATCGGAAGTTGTGACTCCCTCGACATAAGCGGCCAAGCCAAGACCATAATCTGGGTGATAAATGTAATCTCCGGCAATTGCCTGACCTGTTGCCGAGACTCCAGAAGGATTTGTAACTGCTCGCCGGATTATGCGTTCCGTGATTTCATTAAGCCCGTCAACAAGCAAATATGAGCCGCTATCGGTGCGGATCAAATCGCCGTTTGTATCAAGGGCGAAAGTCGTCATTAAGTGCAGAGATTTCCGTTAACGGAGATTGTTCCGGAGCCGGAATAAGTTGTCTTGACTCTTATCCAGCGAACGGGCAGCTTGGCCAGGTCGTAGATACCGATTGCGGTTATTGCCGAAATCAAGTTGGGACCGATATAGTTTATGCTCGGCTTCCCATCATCATTGCAGCCTTGGACGCTGATTGAGAATGTCGGCGAGCCAGAAGTCTTAACATCAAGCGTTCCGTCGCGGAATATATGCGCTTCAAGCCAATCAGAGTCTGCCGCTGCGCTGACCTCATCAAGAAATCTAATGAGCTGCCATTCCTCTGCGCCGGAAGAGAGTGTGTCTAATACTTCGCCGTTTGCCACTTTTAGATCTCCAATTGCCTAAATCAATTAAGCAGCCTCCAAGACGTGAGTGCAATACACATCTGCGGTTCCCGGCGTCAAAGGTGCGCCAGAATTTCCGCTGCCTGGGAATATACCGCTATGCTCGTGAGCATTGTAAAGATCCAGGAAATCCTCTGTCATGAGCTTCTTGAAGGTATTGATGCCTTGTCCGCCAATCAATGTCGTGGCAACACCTGACGCGCTCAAAATCGACATCGTATTATTGCAATCGATTGTAATTGGTCCTGCTTGCGCAAGGCCGAGGAACAAATTCCCGCCGCCAGTTGTATGAATCGAGCAATCATTTGTCGATGAAATATCAATCTCGTCAGCAATGACCGCTGTCAGTTTGCCGCCACTTGTTAAAAGCATATCGCCATCTGTCGGAGTGGTAATTCCAATTTGCTTGTATGCGGTATCGGTGAAATCTGAGCTTGTTGAGATATTTATTCGGCTTCCAAGCAAGGTCAAATCTGAGTCGGTCTGGTTTATGGCGCGAATTTTGATACTTGGAGAAGAAATAGCCATTGTCCGGCTTGAATTGATGACAGCATCTTGCGAGTCGATTTTCAGATTGGTTTTTGCAATTATGTCGATCTTTTTCTTTGAGTTGAGTTTGATGAAATTGTCTGCATCAACGATAACCTCACCGTCTTTCGCTTCGCTAAAAGCAGGATTTTGAGTTGTGACAGTTCGACCACCTAGAATGATCTCAGCATTTGCCGGACCATTCATAATTGGAATGCCTTTTTGATTGCCGGCAGCGACATCGTTTTGATTGAAGATGCGGGCAACGGCTCCGCGCAAAATGCTTACCGACTTTCCGTTTATCTTGATATCGGAAATAGCCTCTTGGGTGGCTGGCCTTGTCCTAGTTGAAAGAGTTGTTGAAATGGACGGACCCAGATCTTTGGCAGCATAGATATTGACGGCCGCCGCTGTTAAATAAGCGTGTTGTCCGCCTTGAATCCGAGCTGTTGTATCGGCGTCGATTGTTACCGTTCTGGCGCTTGTCGTGACAGACGTTCCGCCTGCGATAGTGATTGTCTTTGTAGCCAACAGGCTCGCGTCGTCTGATGCCTGAATTGAAACCTTCTTGGCATTTGCATCGAGATTTTCCTGAGCGGTTAAGCTCATGTCTTTTGATGCAAGTGCATTGAAATCTTCTTCCGCCGCCATTGAGATATTTCGCTCAGCCTGAACGGTGAAGTTCTTTTTGGCCGTGAATTGGATACTTTCCTTATCGGCTTCTCCGGTTATATTTTGACCGGCAAGAGCAATGATGTCTCTTTGGGCTGAAAGATTGAGATCGCGGCCCGCCGCTACCGTCACATCATTGGCGGCGAGCAAAAACATGTCATTTGCAGCGCTTATACCAATATCGCCATTTTTGTACATGCGGACAAACGCGCTTGACTCATGCCGGATTAAAAACTCTCCGGGCTGGAAATCAGTCGGCGTCGGCGGTGGCTGAATGCTTGTATAGTGCATACTGGCCGAGAATGAAAAGCCAGAATCTCTTTCCAAAAGTAGGACAGTGACTTGCTCACCAATAGCCGGATTATCTGGAGTTGCTCCGCCGTGCGGATAATAGAGCATTCCAAACCCAGCTCCGACCATTGGAACGCCTAAAGGCATCCAAGGAGAAACAATCGGCACGCCGTTTTGATCGGTCAAATCAGGCATAACGACTCGGACGTGATTTGTGGCCTTGTCATAAGACGAAATATGTCCAATTCTGACCGCGCGAATATCCTGCATTTGCTGCGCGCAGACTTGTTTGATTAAGTGGACAAATTCGTGATGTGAAAGCATTTAAGTCGTCGACCAATTAGCGAAGGTTGCAGAAACATCATCGGAGATGCCCGGTGGAATTGCCACTGCTGAAAACTTTGTCGTGTACTCGGTGTTTCTTTCATTCATCGAGAATGAATGCTCAAAGCCGACAATGCTATAGCCCCGGCTCGCAAATGGTTTAAGCAATCCCTTTTCATGATCTTCAATCGTCAGGCGATCATGTGCTTTTATTTCCGGCATTCCCGAGATGACGCCAGTAATGACAAATTCTCGCTTTGCAAGATCTTGAGCGATTGAGTCCGCCTCTTTCTGGGCTTGAGCCGGGGAAAGTCCCGATCTGTTGAATCTGAAGATTGGCTTGTCTTTCAGCTTGTCGTCAATGGTATTGGAAACAATTGGACCACTTGAACCACCATAAATGCCAGCTGGAATGCTTCCGCCTGTCGAAATGGAAGTCTGAATCTGACCGGTTGAAGGATTGTAGGTTGATTTGCCAAGCCCAGTATTTGAAACGTCATCGCCAAGGACAACGGCTTGTCCGGTTGATCTAGCGACTCTTTGTTGGTCCCAGCTCGTTACAACAACTCTGAAAGTCTTATTCCGGCGATTATTGTTTTTGGTATGGAGTTTTAACAGCTTGATCAAATCAGGCTTCGAACCCGGATCGGCTTTATAGTGGAAAGTCCTTTGCGGTGGATTCAAATCGGGCGGGCCAAACACAAGGATCTTTTGCGGAAGGACCGTCACTTCATAGCCAAGGAACTGGGCCAGTTTTTGGATGACTGACCAATGCTCTTGCGGACCCATTGTCAAAATATTGGCGCCGTTTAAATCTGTTCCTGGCTTTACATCAGCATTTCCGGTGATTTGTGGAGTTATGCCGCTAAATTGGCAAAGTTCTGTCACGATGCGTTCGACAGTCTTCGTCTCCCCGGCAATGCAGGATTTCTTATCCATCAAAAGGCCTGCCCAGTCGCGGCCGTTGAGAGTTATTTCTTCCTGCGGCCATTCGCCATCATTGTCATCATAAAAGCCGCCAAAAATCTGGGTTTTCTTGCCATCAATATCAATGAAAACGTCAATGGGAATGATTTTTGAAGCATCGACCAGTCCAACTAAATCAACGCCGGCAGCGTCGAGCATTTCGCATGTCGTCGTAAGCCTGACAGTGCCAACCGAGCCAAAGGCGCCCCCGGTTATATTCCAGCCCTTGCATGGAACTTCCTGCTTATCAATCAGCACAGTCGTTTCGTAGGTTTTGATGTCGCCCATTTATTTAGAAAACCGGCTGTGTCGTTGTTTGAGCGGTGGTTGGATTCAAGGGAATCTTCAAAACATATTCGCCGACAAGAACTTGATCGACTAAACCGTTTGCGTCCCTAATAACGGTCCATAAAGAGGCGTCACCATATTCAGCGGATGCAATTTTAAGGAGATTTGGATTTATATAACGAACCATTTTGTATTGCTTCTCGGGCGCGTTAAGCGTGTTTTGAACGACTTGCATATATGTCCGCAGGTCGGCAGCTTTCGAGGAAATCACCGGCCCCGAGGATTGCATGATATTGAAAAGCCCCGAATTGATCGTCGCGGCTTGGGTTGCCAGAAAAAGTCTTATTGAAGGATCAATGTCTGAAACTTTCCCATTGGATTCTTTCAAGTTTTGTTCGACCAAATCCTGAAGATCGTCGATTTGTTCTTTGGCAGCCTGCAATTCAAAGGGAGGGCTTTGTCCTCCAGCCGCTTCAGAGGCTTGCGCAAAACTCGCATCAAGAATCGCTTCGGGTGAGTTGAATTGGTTGCCACCAGCGGCATTCTGAACTCTATAGGGAACGACTTCGATTGTATATTCAATCTCATTGCGCCAAAGAATTTTAGCGACGAAATCGACAATCTCGACATCTAAACGGTAACCGCGCCATTCAAGCACCTTGCTTGATTTGCGCTTCATGAAAGTCTCGAGCTGATGAGCCCTGTCTTCGGCATCCGAACCAAGCAAAAGCCCGGTCCATGTAATCGACTTATAAAACTCGCCCCAGATTTGAAGTTCTCTTTCACCGCCAGGGAAATCGTGGATACAAAAGGCCTTTTGCAAGCCGATCGCTAATTCGTCGGGTGCGGCAAAATTCTCAATTGTCAGCCCGCCAAGCTTGAGCGGATCTTCGCCACTGCTTGAACTGTTTGCCGAATTTGCGGGCGTCCCAGCAGGAACTGCAAAGCCTCCACCTGGAAATATGTTGCCGCCAACCATTAAGTGCCACCAAAGACAGGGCTGCTCATGATGCCAATTCCAGGGCCGCTGGTTTGGATGCCCTTGAGAATCGCCTTGTTGATTTCTTCAATTACTTTTTGGGCGATTTCTTCAGCGCTTTGTCCAGCTTGAGCGACGACATTGATTGCACCTGCTGCAATATTGACTTCATGCTTGTGATGCATATTCTGTCCATCTATTCCATTTCCGTTTTGCCATTGCTCGTCGCGAATTTCGGACAAGTACGGCCCGGTTTTTGGGCTGCCAAACATAGTGGAATCGCGAAGGCCTTGCGCCATATTTGTGCTGGCTGCATAGATCTCCGCGCCTTTGTTTTGATCGAAAAGCGAAACAAGCCCAGCAATTTGAATACCGCCCTGCTCAATAATCGTCGCGATTGTTTCCATGGCAAACTGTCCAAAGTTTGTCCAAGCAGTTTTTGCTAATTCGACACCACTGGCTATGCCATTGCCAATATTCGCGGTCGCTTTTTGTAAATACAGGAAAGTTGCGCCAAGCCAAGTTACTCCGGCTGCGGCAATCCCAGCCGCAAATCCAATTTCAGGCAAAAATGCCATTAACGGAGCGAATGCAATTGCCGTCAGCCCAGCGGTTGCACCGAGGGCAAGGATTCCCATTCCAAGACCGCCTAAAGCAACTCCCATCACTGACATTTGAGCAACCCATTTGTGATCGCGCATGAATGCCGCAACGCCTTTTAAACCTGCCGTCAATTCGCGAACCATTGGAGTGAAGAACGGCATAATTTCATTGCCGAAAACAGTCATCAAGCTTTCCCACTGCGCAGCAAATGACGCATCAAGAACGCGCGGGCTAGTCTTGGCTTGTTCGACAAGTTGATCGTGCGGCAAAACACGCTCACGGTTTTCGCGAAACTTCGCAATAATGCCCGCTGTTTCCTTGTTGAAGATTTCACCAATCAAGGCCGTGGTTTTCCTCGGGCCCTTCATGACTTTGGCAATTTCCATCGCCATTCCAACTTCGTTGCCTTCAAGATCAGGATGCTTTGCCATGATTGCTGGGATAAGCTTCTGCATGATCCATTTGCTTGGATCTGTGCCCGCGACATCCTTCCATGTAAGCCCTTCCGCGACTGTTCCGGTCGTCGTTGTTTTAAGCATTTCGCCGCTCATCAGACCGAGTTCCTGAAGATGTCCTGCCGTTGCTTTGCTCATGGTGCCCTGGACGAGCGTCGAGAATAATGAGGCATACATGGTTCCGGGTCCGCCTGAGCCGCCTGAGCCGCCGCCTCGTGATTTCATTTCAATCATCAATTCCGGGAGAACTCCAAAAAGTTCGTTCTCGGAAAGGCTCATCTTCGCCTGTCCGGCATATTTGAAAAAGTTTTGATAGTCAGTTGGAGTGATTTTGCCACCGGATGCAATCATGACCTTTTCCATCATGTCGGCCATGTGAACGATGCCTTCTTGTCCGGTTTTTCCAACCATTTCAGCGGCTTTTACAGCATCATAAGCAAGTCCCTCTACTCTAAGCCCTTCAATTGGATGCTCTGAGCCAGCCATCAAAACCATTTTCATTTCTTGAAAGCGCGGAAGAAGATTTCGAGCTTCTTCCATGGTTCCGCCTTTCTCTGTGATAACACCATAAAGCTCCGAAAGCGTTTTCAGGTTATCCGTTGCAGTCGTCGTCATCACTTTCCCGGCGACTTCCCATGCTGTGCCAATGTTTTTGGCGATCGTTTCGTGCTCAAGACCGGCCATATTCATTCGGATAATCTGGGATGTATATTCCTTGGCCGGATCGATCATCGCATCAAGCATTCCGACGCTATCGTGAAAGCCCATTTCGCCGATAGATTTGATAGCGCTCAGCTTGTCTATATGCGCCTGCAAGCCCTTTAATGAATCCTGATAAGCGCCAGTATGTTTTTGTGCCCGATCTAAAGCCGTCCCAATGGAATCAAGACCTCCTGAAACGCGATCAAGAAGCTGGACAGTTACACCGACTTTGAAAAGATTGAGCATTTAGTCACCAATGAAAATACCGGTTGCTTTGCCGTTTGCGAAAGTACCGAATAAACCCATAACCATATTGGCTTGAATGCTTGAAAGCTGCAAAGGAACTTCTCGCATAGCGGCCGGACCAAACACGGGTCTTGGTGGCATTCGCGACGTTCCGAGTTCCGTATTGACGATGTAATCCTTTGTCGTTCCGATTGTCGCGGTCAAATCTCGCTGATTGATTCGATAGAAAATGTGCTTTCTAAATTCGCCAGTGCGATAAAGCGGAGAATCTGGATTGCCATTCAATCCCCAGCCGCGGCCTCTTCTTCCCCGCATTTTTCGCGCAATTGTCGCGGGCGCTAAGGGTGCCCATTCCGGGAAAGGCGAAATTGCCGGTTGGTAATGTCCGACAGAATCAATTGCACGCTTTTGAACGCCCTGAGCGAGCATTTGCAGGCTGCCCTGAAGGTTTCTTTTAACGGCTGGCTTAACGCGGGTCTTCCAGTGCTGTGATGCGAGGAAGAAGCTGTCGAATGTTTTTGACATTACTTCTTCCTTTTCGAAACTCTTCCCGTCTCCCAGTTCACTTCATTTCCATCCATCATGGCAAGCTGATAGAACCATGCTCGACGCTCCATTGGATGCATATTAAGCGCCTCTTGATAGTCGAGTCCATTGCGAACTAGAAAGACTATTTCGTAATGGTCAAAATCCGAGCATATTTTTTTTAAGAGCATCTAAATCGATGCCCATAAAATGCTCAATCATTTTGTTTGCAACCATTTCGAGCCCGTCTGTCTCAAGCCTGTTAGCGATAAGCTCAAGCTGTATTCGGTCTGTCGGAGGTGAAATAAATTCGTTGTTGATCTTCGTAATATGCAAAATAGCTTTTGCATAAATTACCGACTGATCCACATTGAGCTCTTGCTTGTAGATTTTGGCAATGCGAAATTGAATGGCTTCTCTAGGAGGCGCCATCTGAATAGTCAGTCCGTTTGGTATTTGAAATTCGACGGGATCTCTTCTGCGCTCGCGAGTCAATTGCGGAGGCTCCTGCGGCTGAATGGAGCCAGCAGCAAGCGCGTCCATGACTTGATTTGCGGCCGCTTCTTGGTTTTCGAGTTGCTCCCTTTGGGCCGCTTCTCTTTCCGTTGCCTGCGCAAAATTGTCTTTTCTTCTTTCGACTTTTACAGAGCGTTTTACATTCCGGTCATAACTGCCGGCGGGGGGTTCTTTGTCTGACATTCAGTCCTCTATTTTGTTTTTACGTATCTTTGAGCCTTCATGCTCACGTCTTGACTGACGGCATCGATTCCTTCGAAGTCGCCGAAGCCGAAGTTTTCAAAAACGCAATTGGTGAATGTGCCTTGATTCAAGGTGCCATCAGGGTTTCTAACGGTGATGTTTACATCAAAACGTTGTGGCAATCCGCTGTTTCTGTAGTTCTCATCCATCTGAGTGAAAACTTCAGTCAAGTTGCCGTTATAACGGGTGCATTTCATTGTCAGCTCGTATCCTTGCGGATGAGAGCGACGAAGAGTATCGCCATTGTTTGTCATCGGCGTCTTTTCGGTCATCTTTTGGAGACGCTTAACGCTGACCGATTCGATGTGCGCCAGCTGAACGCCGGAGATAACTTGCCCACTCGGAAACTTGAACATTACTGTCGCGTCTTTTCCGATGTTAAAGTCTTGAATCACTTGATCCGACATTTGCGGTTATCTCCTTTCTGGCTTCCTGACTGGCTTTCGGCTGGTTGTGATGGGATTGATTAGGCGACCTGGGCGTTCACGTCATAGGTGAAATCCCAGATGATGAATCGGGCATGTCCAATTGGGCGGATCTCGGTCTTGTAGTTGAGTTGACCAGCGGCGATTGTTGCTGGGCTGTTGTTGTCGAGATCGCATTGGACCTTGAATTGATCGACCAGTCTATTTTTCTGAGCTTCGATCAGAACTGAATTAACAGCCGTTTCGACGCCCAAACGGGTTTGATCATCGACATCAGTGGTTTGAATTTCTTCGACAAACTGGCCGACAGCAGACTCAACGGTCTTAAACAAGAATGTGATTATGCGGGTATGCGCAAGGTTTGAAGTATTGAAACCAGTGAGCGATGACATCCCGTGCTTGATCCCAAAGATGTTGGCATTGCGTGGAATACCTCTCTTGATGAAGAGGATTCCCGATTGCTCCAAATCTCCTTCTTCCGATTCACTGAATGGAACATCGCCAGTTGAAGGATCGTTTCTTTCTGTTCCGACAATACCGAAGACTTCCTTGTTTCCGCAGGACTCTTGAGGTTGCAATGAAACAATCCTGCCGCCAATCGTGTAAGACGCCGGCAGAAGCCTGGTGAGTCCGTTGACTGAGTCGTAAATGTAGGTTTGGTTCCAGCAATAGCCGACGTTGAACGAGTCAACGGCATAGGTTTTCTTGTTAGCCTTTGCAGTTGCGCTTGAAGTACCAGCGCTAAAATCGAGCAATTGAATCCAGCCTTCGGACTCAGCGAGAGTCTTAAGGCTTGAATAGATTGTATTGTCATAGTTGCCGCAAAGGACAACGACAGACGGAGAAGGATCTTGCGAACGCAACGAATAGGCGCCGGTTTTTGGAACTGAGGAATCAGAACCAAGCAAGTCGGCTGAGTCGATTCCGGAACGGCCAGACAATCCACCGGTCAAATCAAAGGTGCCAAGCGCTGGAGTGATTGCGGTTGCAACGTCAACTCCGTCAACGAAGCGAACGAGCTTAGAAGGTGGACGCAAAGTATTTCCGAAATTGACGGCTTGTTTCAAGGAAGCCCAGAAAACACCAGCTCCGGCAGAAGGAAGGTTTTCGTAAATTTCAGAATCGGCGCCATCGAAGGCAAAAATCTTGACGTTTACGGTATTGGTGACTGTGCCAGCTGCAAAATTGACGGTAATTGCGTTACCAGCAGTCCCGACGCATCTTGCGGTGAGCGATCCACCGGCTTTAGGAGAGCCGGAAGTGTCAACAAGGGCAATCGTTGCATAATCAGCCGTGCCGTCATCTACGGCAACACAGAGCGCCTCTATAGGGCTTCCGCCAGCGGATTGGGAGAAGGCGACATTGATTGCAATCGCCATGTCATGAACATCAGTCAAAGACGCTGCATTCAAGGGGCCGAATGCGCGGCCGTAAGCTCGCACATCACCAACTAGAGTTGGTTGATTTCGTTTACCCCAATCAGCTCCACCGACAAATCCAATTACATCGGTTGCGACTGCGGCTTTAAATCCCGAAGGTGGACGGCGAACGATATAAAGACCGTTTGCCCGAAGATTGATCGGATTGAAAGAACTCGACTGAATAATCTGTGCCACTTGCGGATCTCCAAACTGATATCTCTGCCCTCGATATCAAACGTAAGCGGAGATTTTGGGCGATGCAAAACAAAGTTTTGGCGCGTCAAGTTAAGTCGCGGGATTTCTTGGATTGTTATAAGTGTGAATTTGAGCCAAGACAGGGTATGCGAAGTCTGTTTTTCTAACTGAATATTCAGCACTAAGCAAAAATTCCCTTCGATAAGTGTTTTTTTGGACGTCGGCATCATTATTCATTGAGCCGTTATAGCCAAAGTTTGCGTGGTCGCCGGCATTGATTTGGACTCTTCCTTGATCTTCAAGGTCGTTCAAAAGAGGTTGGATGATATCCCCAATGGAATAACGCGACTTTTGTGAGTCGGCCCAGAGCGTTATTTGAAGATCGGCTTGTTCTCTGCCGGTTTCCTTCGTTCTGATAGTTCTGTTCCCGACGCCTTTGGCAATTTTCAAAGGCGCGGATAAGAGATTTGTCAAAGTAACGACAGCGCCAGTTGCCGAGGCGGAAATCCAATCAGACAAAACATCGGTCGCATTAATGTTTGTTGCCAACGCCGATGCAACGTCATGAAGAGAATTGCCGGTGCTCGCAATCACAGTCGCGCCAGACTCGAGAAAACCAAATGCCGCGCCAAGTCCGACGCCGTCATATTGGTTGACGGCACTTGAGCCGACCGAGAATGACAAAGTCAAAGTTTCTGAGCCAGTCGGGCCGATTACATCATTTGACAAAACAGCCGCGATTCCGCAAGGAAGCGGGGTGAATTGCTGGGTTTGGTTCAAGTACCTGCGCGGAACCTTTCCAGTTAAGCGCTCATGGACCGAGATCAACATCTTGCCGCGGGCGACATCTTGCAATCTTTCAACATCCGGCCAGCCAAGTCCGACGGTTATGTCGGCCGGATTCCCGTCAATCAACAAATCAGCGACAGCCGCCTCGATGACGGCCTTAACTTTTTGCATGATTTGAGTTACTGTCGCCATTTCGTTTAACCGGGTTGCGCGTTTTCGCGTTCTAAAAACAACTGAGAACCAATAAAGCCAACCTCTTCCGTATATGCGACGACAACTTTATAAAGGGCTCCGTCTTGTCCTTGGATGCGATCGCCTTCTCTAAATTTCAATCCCGGCAAAGGCGGAACGAAGCAAATCCAAGAAGACTTCCTTTCCATTGCGGGAACGCCGTCAAAGTCTCTTTCACCATAGGTTCCGCGTGCAGCTACAAGCCCGGCCGGTATTATGTGCGGCTTCGATTCGGAAGGCATCAACTGACAGCGGCCGTTGTTGATTTTGAGAACTTGGGAATTTTTAGCCGTCGGATCAAAGAATCCTTCATCATTGGTTGTCTTTGACTGACGACTGATTGAAATTTGGGTGTTTATCCGAGCTCCGAGCGACAGTTTTAGAAAGGCGTCCGAGGCCAGCGCAAATGCGTTAAGTTCTCGCGTACCCGGTAACCGTATATGGTTATCCCCAGCAACAGTGTCACGGCAGACAAACACGTCACCGACATGAAATTGCGCAAAATTGCCTGTGACTGCATAAACAACAAGCTCCTGCCATTTCGGGACTTCCATCGAACCTTCGACATCCTTAGAGGTTTTCACCGTATAGGAAATCATGACGTTTTGAGCGATCCGGGTTGCGTCCTGGATGAAGTCTCCGCTCACCGTCGATTTGAGGCGATAAACGTCAAAAGGAACCCCACTCATTGAGGCTTCCAGACCTTTAGCGCAATTCCTGAGCGCTTGTATCTCTCGCGCCATTGAATTGCACATTAGCAGACAAACCTTCCAGCCCCACCGCCGCCCGTGCTACTTGCAAAGAATGGCACTTTCAGAAATTCGGCCAAACGCTTCCTATATCTTTGGTAGAGTTTTTCTCTTTCTCTCAAAACACGGCCATTAAAGTAGACATCGCCTGTTCTGGCAAAGCCAAGTTGTTTAGATGAGCCTGCAATCGCATTTTCCAAAGCATCACAGATATTGATCAGTCCATAAACGACTTCGCCCGAATCGCAACAAGAATCAAAGTGCATATTCGGCAGCTTGCCAAAGCCGCTCAAAGTAGCCAGCATATTGCCGGTCGTGGTGATAGCAATTTCAAATTCCACGGGAGCAAAGATCGCGAATTCACTCATTGAGCCGTCATTTGGGAAGGAGCCAGTAAAGCCGGCGGCCGTCAAATCAACGTCTTGATTGATTGCTGTTGAAATCCTTGTCATGAACGGAATGAGCTTCTCGCCATTTAAGGCGGTGTAAGTCAATTCCTTATCAATCGCCGTCCCTTGAGTAATCGTTATCGTGATTGAATCAGCTGTCGTGAACGGCTGAAGGTTTCCGAAATAAATTGCCCCATATGCAGCGCCAGTTAAAAGGACTTCTTCTGCTGCACGCAAACGGTTTAAACGAAACTCCAAAGCATTGAAAGAGTCGTCATAAACGGAAAGATCGATATTCGTGAGCAAATAACGCCCGACGCGGCCCGGCGCAATCTGCGGAGCACCAACGGGCGGATACCCGAGGTGACTTCTGATTGCGACTCGTTCCATGTCGGTGAGCATTTACTTCCTTTCTGCTGTGGCCGCCGCGAACCTGGATTTGCAATTTGGGCATTCATGGAAAGCCGCTTCAATCGGAAGCATGTCTATTCCTTGCGCTTTCAATTGAACGATCATTCCAGGATCGGAAACAATGTCGTCTTTCTTGTAAGAAACAATCGAACCGTGCAAAGCAGTTCTGCAATCTGCTGAAATTCTGTAGGCTTCAATTTTGTCGGCTGCGGCCGGTTGGTTTTTTGCAATTGCATTCCGCTTCAATTCTTCAAGTTTTTCTTGAGCGGCTGTTTTGGTTGAGGTTGTTGTTTCGGCGGGGGGATTGGTTGCCATTTTGGAATGAACTCCTTAAGAGATCTGTTGTGCGTCCCTCAGAAGCATTGTCAAAAGGTCACTTGTAACTTCCGCGGGGAAGCCAGCTCTGAAAGACAGGGGTTGTCCGTTGTACATGTATTGGAAATCTGCGGTTGGCAGAATCGGGCCGCCTCCGCCCGTGAAAACCTGTGAAATTGTCATAGTTTCAGTTGCTTCGGCGGCTTTGACAATAGTTTCAGTCGGACCAGCGCTCAAAGTGTAAGTCGTGGTGTCATTTGTTCTGGAAAGAACGATGCCGCCAATATTGTCGGGCAAGGTCACGGTCACGACAGCTCCTGATGGGCTGGCTGTGATACCTGCTGCAATAAGTTCAGAATTTGCGTTAATGACGCCCGCCAAGGCAGTTGCGACTTGAGTTGTCGTCGGTGATCCCGAAACGGTATAGTTGATCGTGGTATCTCCACCAGGCAAGCCAGTTGCAGTGAAAACCAAAATAGGCGCATTGCCATCAGCAGGCGTGCCGCCGACAGTAACGGTTGCCGAAGGTTGCCATGCATAAGAAGTCACGGTGACGTCAGAATCAACTGCACTCAAGTCGATTGTGACAATAGCCGAAGAAGATGTTGCAGTAATGGCGGCATTGGCAAGATCAACATCAGCATTAATAGCGTTTTTGATTGCGGTTGCGCGCGCAGTAGTTGTCGAAGCTGAAAGAACCTTGACATATTTGTATCCAAGCGGAAGCAAATCAGAAACGAATTTGACGATTTCCATTTCGCCGGAAGTGACCGTCCCGCCGCACGTCAAAGTCAAACCAGCCGACTCGGCCCATGAATCGAGAGCGACAATCATTGGAATTGGTCCATAACCGGTCAAAGTTACGATAGCTGCAGCCGAAGAAGCTGCATAACCAAGATCTCGCAAAGTCGCATTTGCATTGATTGCGGCTGCAACTTTGGCCGCTGCGGTAGTGGTAGTGTCACCGCCCGTCATGGCGGCAGTTACATCAATCTCAAGAGCGCCTGATTTAATCCTTACTCGCAATTTGTCGAGGTTCGTAATTGAACCCCCGACGGTTATTGTCGCGGTCGCCAAAAGTCTCGCGTCCGATGCAAGTTGATCAGAAGGAGAAAGTGGAACGACTTGCCCATTGACCATAGTTGAAGCGTTCAAAGCAGGCAGAAGTCTTGCATTAGGATTCAGCGACATTGTTTTTTGTTCTCCAGAAAACTCTTAATTATGTAAGCGGACCCTTTCGGGTCCGCTCACTCCCCTCGCCGAAAGGCTTAGCCTGCGTGCTCGATAACCACAGCGCGCTTGTAGCGGGCGCCGGATGCAGTCGGCATAATCGCCGCTGTCATCGATTGGTCTTGTGGAACACTGTAACAACCGGTCCATTCCCATGCCTGTGTGACGTTTTGAGCGAAAACGTCCAAGGATGGTCTGTCGATGAAATTAACGCCGTCAACGGTGACGATGTTATGGATGGTTTGATCTTCCTGTTCAGTATCGGCTTCGAAAGTCGATTCAACAATGCAGCCTTCGCTGACAAGAATTGGTCTACGGACAGCAACAGGAATGTTGTGAGCGCCGGTTCCGGAGAATGCCGGTTGCTGGAATGCTTCAGTAGTTGTGCGGAAATTGATTCCGAGAATTGCTGAAATCATGCCAGTATTCATTTCAGTATCAGCTCTGCCGCCAGTGTGAAGATTCTGGAATTCAGGATCGGCATACAGTTGACGCAATGAAGAAGGATCAAGAACGCAATCAATTGCTCCGGAAACGCCATTGTTTTCCAGTGCAAGCTTTGCATCCAAAAGCAATGAGAGAGTCAGCATGTCGCCGCCCAGCAAGGCTGAAGTGCGAGTTTTGCCTTTCGGGCGCAAAATGGTTGAACCATGGATTGCTTTGATAACTGTACCGTCCGGCAAAGTGCCGCCAGCATCAGCAAAAGTCAAAGTGCCGGAGATTCCGCCCTGTTCAACGCCGTCCGAAGAGAGCTGAGAAGCAGAGCTGTGATTTGTACCTTCTGCGACAACGCCCGTCACCGAAAGAGTGACAACGGTGTTATCCGGCTTGGTTGCATAACAAGTCAAAGGATTTGAAACGCTTGTAGCTGCCAGAGTGCCGTTTGCAATCAAAACAGTGTCGAAGCCGCGAATGTCATTAACGAGCGCGGTCGTGCTTGTGCCTGCACCCAATGCTGTTACAACATAGCTGTTTCCACTCAGATAAGCGCCAAACAAGGGATTGCGAGCCATGTGTTCTTGAGACTTGGCTGATTGATTGGCCAGCAAGCCAGCATTTCTCAAGTAGTTATTGACGAGAGAAACCTTGTCTTGCTTGCGGTTCAAGCCAAGGAAAGTGCCGTGCTCTTCAAGAGTTACGTCCCATTGTTCATAGCCAGGAGCGGTTTGCGCGGTTTGTCCATTGGTCAAAGAAGCTGCGTTGGACATATCCGACGGAACGAGCTTCTTAACGACAGCCGGCAACATCGCTGTGCGAGTTCTTTTGAAAGCTTCGCCAATTCTAGTTGGGAAAGTTTCTTTTTCTACGAGAGCGCGATATGCAAGTTTGTTTTGCAATGCGGCTCTAATTTTGCGTTCAAGCCATCCTTGTTGAATGACTACTTGCAGAGCTGTTGGAAGATTTTGGAAATTGCCGGACATTATAAGGAAACCCCTCTTAGTCTTGTGTGACACTGAGGGCGCCTGGCCCGGACTAGTTTTTGAGAGATTTACGTTGCGGTTACAACCCGCACGGAGCGCCTGGCTCTAAAAAGATTGGAGTAGGTGCCTGACCTACTCCACAATCATTGATAGCTGCTTTGACTTTTGTCAACTATATTTTTTTGGCCATTTCCTTGATCGCTTTATCGAGATCTTTGTCGGAGATCAGGAAATTGCCTTTCGAGTCAGTTGCCATTGCGGTTGGAGTTGTTCCCTTTTTGGCGGGAGGCGGATCATCTTTCTCCGAGCCAGTTGGTTTTACGTCTTTGGAAGTGTCGGATTCCTTTTTGAAAACTTCAGGCAGATCCTTCTTCATTTGAGCAATGGCTTCTTCGATTCCGGAAAGCTCTCCGGCATCGTCATATTTGACATTTGTCGTATCAAGAAACTTGGCCGCATTGGGATTCATGCCGGCAGCAATTGCCGCGGCTTTCGCTTCAGCTTTGATTGCGCGTTGTTCGGCTATCTTCTTGTAGTCTTGGAGATCCTTCTCGGCTTTCTCGGCAGCTTCTTTGAATTTGCCTTCAGCTTTCAGTCGGTCTGTTTCAGCTTTGCTCTTTTCTTCTTCGTGAGCATCGAGTTTCTTTTGCAAGTCGCTAAGAGCTTTTCTCTTTTCGGCTGCTTCGCCTCGAACTTTCGACAGTTCATGTTCATAATCGTCCGTACTCCAAGCTTTTCGCTTGTCGTCGCCAGCGGATTTATCTTCCTTCTTTGGAGGATCTTGGTTTTTGGACGGATCTTCTTGCTTGGGGTCTTCGACGTTTTTAGGGGTTTCGTCTGACATGGTTGGTTTGATTCTCCTTATTTTGTCGCCAATAAAACGGCAGTGACAGAACCACCGCCAGCATTAGCGCTCTGTGTAACACGCAATCTGGCATAAGAGCCGGTGAATTGCGTATATCCATTTGCTGTCAATTCGGCGCCAATCAATTGGCCCGCATCACTCGACAGCGGAAATTCTTTATTCGTGCCCCAGAGTTTGACTTTGTCGCCGGCAGCGATTCCCGTCACTTCAAGCGAAAATTTCGAATAGGGCAACGGATCAAGCCAGCCCGAATCGCCAGAGGTTGCACTCGATGCGTCAAGCGCTTTCCAACCTTTATAGGTTGTCGGCGCAACACCGTTGACTAAATAAATACTGTCGCCATTAGCCATTAGCCTGTAACTCCTTTTTTCAATTTTTCATTTGGTGGCAAAACATCAGACTCATCAGGCGTGTCTATGGCGGTTTTGCCGTCATCCTTCTCGCCGTCAGGTAAAATCCCATCCTCTATATAGTCAGTCGACTCAACTGGAAAATCGCAATTGTCGTAGATGTAATTACGGGCGTCCTCGGGATCGATTAGAGGCTTCCAGCCCGGTAACTGAACCAAGCCGCCCATGGCGCCCTTGGCAGTCGGCCCGGTAATTGCTTGAACAAAAGAAGCGACAAGTTGTTGTAGGTCTTGAGGCGTCAGCTCGTGAACTTTGGGCCATTGATATTTAAGACCGTCAATATCCTCGACGTTAACGCCCGCCATGATTGGGTGTTTGGCTGCAATTGCAACAAGACACATTTGGCGAGTGAGTTGCAATGTCCCGTCATCGCCAAGGCAGCAGCGAAGATCTTGGATAAGGTCGATGAAGTTATCATCAAAAGAATCCATGGCAGCCCCGGTGATCAATGTTCCGGCATGATCGGGATCTTTTACGATCGCTGCAGTTGATTCTTGGGCCAATTTCCGTAGAAACTGGACATACTCCAAACCAATTTTGATGCCTTCCCCGGTCATTTCAAGAAGTTTGGCATCGCCAGCATTAACGGTTCCGCCGCCCGCGTCTTTCTCGCCGGCGTAAAACATCAGCATCATATGTGGTGAACGAGCCTTGGGCTTGCCGTCCTCGGCTGCTCCGCCATTGCCGTCAACCATTTCGCCAATTGTGACGACCTGGGGCGAGGCGTTGTATCTGATGGCCCGGCCAAGCGAAGATAAAGTGAAGTCAATATCTATGCAAATGGGAAGAGCGGCACCAAACAAGCATTCGCCGTCTGGAAGTGAGCCGGTTGTTGAATTGGTGAACCAATGCGCTTGAACAATGCCGAGATTGTGTTTGACCTCGTCTTCCTTCTCATTGAATTGCAAAAGACTATCGCCATCAGACGGCTTCCACATACTTTCGAAAATTGGCGTATAAGAACGTTCGTACTCTTTAGTCTGATCGACAATCCGCCAATAATTTCCGGTTGCAATAATTGGATCGCCTTTAATGTCTTTGTCCCAGCCTCGAGCCAAAAACTCATAACCGCAGGTCGGATAGGCAATCCGCAAAGACTTCAAATTCTGCATCTTGTCATATCTGGGAGTGCAATATTTCGCTCTCCATGGCGTTGCAATGATTTTGCCTTTGTCGCCTTCGCCTAAAATTTTGTACGTAACGCCCATCGAACCAACAGACGCCCATTTGGCTATTTGGATCATGAGTCGGCTAAACTTGGCCTCTTGGAGAAGCCTTTCAACCTTCATTCGAACTTCGTCTTTATCGTGAGTCAATCTGGGCGCATGACGTCCGCCAAAGGTTTTGCGAGCAACGAGAGCCGAAATTGCCGAAGCATAAGGGTAGATAACTGAAGGCCGACGCTTATATATAGGTATGAAATCCTGATTGCTATCCTCTTCCTGCGAAAAGTTGTGTTTCAGGTGGTCGTAAGCTTGAGAGGAAAGAAACTTATCGCGTAAATCTAAATCACAAAAGCGATCATCAGCATTTTGCCAAGCCGGTCTGTCGTTCTTGAGTGTTTCTTGCAAATACTTGAGCATCTATCTTCCGTAAATTGAGCGGTTTCGGTATCCTGCGCTATTCCTGAATTTCTTGATTCTTTCTTCGGAATAAGAAATCTGAGACATTCCCAAAGTGAAAGCGTCGACTAAATCGCTTTCGCCTTTTTGTGGATATGCGCAAAGCTCTTCCAACAAATCGTAAGCCCATGGACACTTGGAGGGCAAAAGTACTTTTCCTGTCGTCAATCCGGCGCTGACGGCATGAGCTCGGCTCTCTTTGTCACGGGTGACCTGAACTGGCTTGATTGGGAGTTGTGTTCCAGTGCGCAATGTTTGAACCAATTGAATGCCGGAAGATCTTTCCTCGACCCAAATTGCTTCTGGTCTCCATTTTCGAGAAGACATCTTGACTGTATCGACGAGTACAGGAAATTGAACTCGCTTGTTAAACATATCGAGAATGAAAATTTCATTGACGGAAGTCGCCCAGGTAAGTCCGGCTGTCTTAGAATGAACCTCTTCGACTTTGCAGCCCGTATCCCATGATGAAAATCGGCCATGAATCGGCGGACACTTGGAGCCAATGCCAATGCGAGGCATAATCGCGTCTTCCGGATTCCAGTCGTACCAGCCGAACCAGGGGCGTTCAAAAATCTCGCCTTTGAGTGAAATTTCCCAGTCGCCTTCGATCCATGCCTTTTGCAGGGCTTTCGATCCGACGGCACGCAAACGATCCACGTACTCGGGATCGCTTTCCATCAAAATCGGATTATCTTTTGTTGAAGAAGGTATGAAAACGCGCCACTGACCTGTTTCTTCGTCTTTAAAAGGTGTCATCGGCGGAGCCGGATCAACGTACCGCGCTTTGATCCAGCGATGCCCAATTCCGCCTGGATTTCCAGTACAAAGGAAGCGAACAGGTACACCGTGAGCCGATCTCATCGATCCGCGAATCATGTCGAGTCCGACGTTAGATCCGGGCTCCGGCTTGTCGATGTTGTCGTTTGGAAAATTACCAATTTCTTCAACAGCAAACCAGGTTAGCTCGGCGCCAAGGAGCTTATTTGCGTCCTTTTGAGTCGCCATGTGCCCCATGCGAAGAGTGGCCCCGTTGGGCGCATACCATGTCTGTCGTCCAACGTTCCAATCCCAGCCAAGCCGAAACAGAATTGGCATGGCTTTCTTTTCATTGAAATCCTGAAGCTCTTTATACGATTCACGAACAATCAAGCCGACAGCGTGTTCGCCGTATTTTGCAGCATGATAAATAAAGTCGAGAAGAACTGCGAAACTGTTGTGGGTGACAATGCAATTATCTGTGAGGTAAAGCCCGTTCGGATGATCGACTGTTATGCACTGAGCTTCTTCAAAGCCGTCTTCTTCAATGGAGACAATTTTGCGCCATTGATCAGCGCCACCATTGAATGAATACTTGGCCGCTCTCTCCTTCTTTCGTTTAAGCCGAAATGCTTGACTGTGGTCTTGAAGCTTAATGTAAAGGTTGTAAGAAATCTGGCATTCAACTATTTCGCCTTCTTCGTTTCTATATTTTCCTGGCTTCTCCCATATGGTCGCCCAGCCACCGAGTCCTTCAATCAAAGTGCGGACTTCGTCGGCTAAGCGTTTGCTCACCGACGAGTAATTCAACTTGCCCTCTGGAGTTGCCGAACCGTCCGAATCCATCAACCCACGAAGTAACTCCCACCTGTTTTCAATTGAACCGTAGAGAAACTGGCGGGGGATGAATTTGCTATTGGATTTACAGCCGTACAGATCGAGCTGCTGAAGGGCTGTTCTTAAGGTTTGAAATATTTCCCCTCGAGCTAAATAGGTTGATGCTGCATTTCCGGGCTTCCGGTTTTCAACAAAGCCCAGTTGGAGTAGCATGTCTCCAATCTCTTTATCGGCAGAAGTGATGCCAATACCGGTGTCACCGCAATGCCCATCTCCAATGATCAAACCAAGAATGTAAGGATCAATTTTGGCGGGGTTCCGTCCACTCACGGTATAGGTCAACGGTTGTGGCAAAGGCAAGACTGGCAGTCTGCTGTTGTGGCTCGCTGGTCCTTTGGCGATCCATTCCTTAAGTTGAAGCGTCGTGAAGAGCTTCCAGTTGAGATAATCTCTTCCCTCATACAAATAACGAGAAACGTGCATCCATCGCCTTTTCGCTTTGAGTTTCTGCCCGACAATCCGCGAAAGCCAAATGTGCCCACCGGTGACGCGAGTCGTCGCACCGTCAGCCATAGTTACTTTGTAGATTTGCTGCTTTGGTTGAGGATGAATTGCGATTACATTGGCGATTCCACCCTCGGGATTGCAGACCTGATCGCCCAACTTTATGTCGCCCATTCGTTTCGGTCCAAACGGCGTATGCACCACAGAGTCAAGCGTTTGAGCTTTCCCGCCACCACGCTGGCCGCCAAAAAAGATGTCCTGGTAGGGACAGGTAACTAAAAACAGTTGCGGGCCTGGCTGCGGCTTTACTTCAAATGGCGCCACATTTGATGAATCGATCTTAGGAAGTTCCACTTTGCGGAATCTCCCTTGATGCTGGGTTTAAAGTTATTGCCGGCAGATCAATGACGTTGTCGCCTTGCATCCATTCCGGCTTTTCTTCTTCTGGCTGTGGCTCTGCTTCAGTTGCGCGCTTCTTCGCTTCTTCAACCATTTTTTGCCAAGCGTCTTTTTGCATGTCTTCAGGGGAGAAAACGACAATATTTGTCGTGCTTCCTTTCCCGGCGTCTTCGTCCGCCCTTGGCGCCGACATCTTCAAAACGTGAGTTCCGTAGAATTTGATCGCCTGCATATCGCCTTCATCGATTTTTCGAAGTAAGGCTTTACCCCATTTTTTCTTTGCCTTCATTCGACCAAGTTCAACGGCTTCGGCAAACGCTTGATATTTTTTCTTGTTCTCGGCCAGCTTTTGAACGCTCATTCCAAGCTCTAAAGCAATTTCCTTGTCCGTGAAACAGCACGCGGCAAGGACTTGGATCGCGGTTAGAGTCTCTGGATTAAAGACGTCGGACGATTTCTTCGACTCTCGAGCAATCGTGCCTTCCAATGTTTTTGCAGGGAGTTTCTTCTTCGGCATAACTCATAATTTGCCGACAATTTAATTTGATGCAAAGGTTAATTGACAAAGCAAACGCCTTGAATCCCCAATCCGGCGATCTCACCGACGAATTAGAGCCAAGGGATCTGCGTTAAGTTCGGCAGATATTTAGAAGTTGGCGCGGAGTTGCGCTCGGACTGGCGCTAAGTCCAAACATGGCTCCGCAACTAGATTATTAAGGGTTAAGCCTTTTTAGACAAAGACTTTCTCTCTTTCGAGTACTGATTAAACGTCAATCCATCAAGTTCGAGGGTGGCTTGTTTGCCGGTGAATTCTTGCCATCGTTTGACGATGACGTCGCAATAGGTTGGCTGCAATTCCATAAGGCGAGCATGACGGCCAATCTTTTCAGCTCCGATCATTGTTGAGCCAGATCCGCCAAAAAGATCTAAGACAATATCGCCAGTCTTCGAAGAATTGGTTAATGCCTTTTCTGAAAGGGCAACAGGCTTTTGCGTCGGGTGATATTCGTTCTTGTTTGCGCGATCAACATTCCAAACGGTGACTTCATTGTTCGGACCATACCAAGGAGCCCGCTCGCCTTTCTGGTGAGCATACATACAAAGCTCGTGCTTGCCCTTGTAATGCGCCGACGTGACGAATTGAGCATTATTTTTTACCCAAGCAATTTGAGCCTTAATTTCGTAACCGGCTGCGGCTGCGGCTGCGGCTGCGGCTGCTAATACCACATCAGCATACCAAAGGTAAAGTGGTGCGCCCTTCTTCGTTACCAAAGCTATCACTGGGAGCACTTCGTCATAAATAACGGTGCCCCGCTCATCGTTGGCTAATGCTTCTCGCTTCTTGGCGCCTCCGGTATATGCAACGCCATAGGGCGGATCTGTAAAGGTGATGTCAGCCTTTTCGCCGTCGAGCAAAACTTCAACCTGATCGATTTGCGTTGAATCACCACACATTAGACGGTGATTTCCGAGAATCCAAACATCCCCCAGTTTTGTAACTGGATCTTCAGGCGGTGGCGGCTCTTCGTCTTCATCAGTCAATCCACCTGCCGGCAATTCAGAGGTTTTGTAGTTGAGGAATTCGCCTAATTCGTCTTTGTCGAATCCTAAAAGAGACATGTCAAAATCGTCTTCAAGAGCGAGTTCTTTCATTTCCAGAGAGAGCATTTCGCCCAGCCAGTCTGATTCTGCGGTCTTATTATCAGCGATGATATATGCGCGTTTTTGCGTCTCGGATAAGTGCGACAGTTCAACGGTCGGAACAGTTTTAAGTCCAAGTTTCTGCGCTGCCATAACACGGCCATGGCCGGCGATTATGCCGTTATCACCATCGACAGCAACGGGATTATTGAAGCCAAATTCTTTTATACTGGCAGCAATTTTGGAAATTTGTTCCTCGGGGTGATTTTTCGCGTTTCTGGCATAGGGAATAAGCTCACTCACTAAACGTGGCTTGATTGCTAGATGTTCGCCCAATACTTCTTTCTTCAAAATCTACCTCTCCAACATGTAGTCTTCAGGATCTACTGAGTACATATCCCCGTCTATCCTGACCTTCTTCAACAAAATTTCTTCGACAGCGGGTTTGCGACAATCGTGATCTAAAAGTCGGCCGATGTCACCATTAATAAATCTCGTGCCGCATTCGCCAAATTCGTTAATTGCAAGCGGGCGCTGTTCAATATGATTGGCAAATTCCGAAACTTGTCCGCCAAAGGCATGATCGCGGCAGTGGAAAATTCTCATTTCAACCATCACATCATCCTCATTGTCGGGTTGTGCTTTTGGTGCTTCATATGCGCTTCGTGAACTTCCCAAAAATCATAAGCCCGAGTTTCGTCTATGCAAAATTCGCAAACCGCGCCGACCACAGCGACTTTTGTTGGATCGCGGGGGATTTTACAAGACATGCAGCGGATCTGATAGGTTTCCACGCGGGTTTTTTCAATAGCTTTAAAAGTAATCGCCTCGACGCGCTTTTTATCGTCAACCTTCATGGCTGCCTGTTTTGCCAAGTTGTCTAAATATCGGTTCATGATCAAAAGACATACTTTGCAAAGATTACTCCAGCATTCAAGATTTAGATCGGTCGAGTGCTCAGAAAACAGCATATTCCCTTGATTGCAATTGGCGCACTTCTCGGGTTTTCTTAAGAGCCATTTCTGCTCACCAACAGGCGGTTCATCCTTGGGGCGACTTTCAGCCGCGACAATTGGAGAAACAGTCTCGGCAACTTTCCGAATAGCCTTTTTGACTTGGACGGCTGTTCGACTTAACCAGGTTGGGTCATATTCAGTCGTCCGGCGCGAAGTGGAAGCCGCAACAATCATGGCGCCGACAAAGGCGATTGTCGTTGCACTAAAGCGATCGGTTTTAAAAAGACATTCTCGGCAATTATCAGGGTTTTCTTCGGAGAACCAAATCAGGGGATCTCGGCTAAGACCGCAAGACGTGCAGTTTCGAAGCATTTAAGACCCTCCAAAGATTCCGTAACCAAATAATACGATACGTGAAATTTCGAAATCGTGCGGGGAATTTGAAAAACAACAAAAGCCGTCTTCGTAATGAAAACGGCTCAGGTTGGCTGTTTTGGTAGGGAGGACTTATCGCTGACTGTCTCTAAAATATTTGCACAATGCCGACGAAAGTACAACAAACAAGATTCTCAGCGGGAAACGGTGAAAATTGCCTCATTTTCTAAAATTCAACGCCTTGTTTGGGCGCTGGACACATTTGCTTTCGCGGGGTGCCGTCTTTATTCTTCGGTTCGTCGATTTGATCGCGCTGGAATGAACAATTCAAACACCAGCCGGAATAGGCATAGGGCTTTTTCGCTTCCCTTTCCATCCATCTGCTTGGTTTGACTTTGTCGCATTTGACGCATGGTTTGAGCATCCCTCCGGTCATTAAGCCGTCATTCCGTGGTTTTTGGTTTATCGAAGTTTCTTTTTCAACAACCTTTCCTGTTTTGCTAATTTCCCACTCTCTAAAACCAGCATCCTTTATTTTGCAAGCTTCTTCTTCTTCTTCTTCTTCCGGCTTCTTGGGCTCATCCATAAGCTTATGAACTTTGGCGAGTTTTTCGGTTATTGCTTTGCAGGCATCGACAATGACATCATCTGGCACTTGCGCGGGCGCAGAAGAAATTGGCTCAGGTTTGTCGGCAATTGGTTCTAAAACCGGCACACGATGAAATCCGGCGACTGGAGGCGGTGTAAAGAGTTTGACATCAGTCCTGCGCGCCGGAATTTTTCGATTCCGTTCAAAATGTTCGACAGCATCCGTCAAGACTCGAGCCAACAACTCTTGATCAGCTTTTTGACATTCAACAATAGACTGCAGTTTTGAAAGTGCAGCTAATGAGATTTCGAGGGAATAGGTCATTTTTTCTTCTTCGACTGAGAGGATTGGGATTCATCGTCTGCCGGCAAAGCTTCGACTGGAATTTCTTCAACAATAGGCGGTAAAACCTCGACTCTTTCGACAGGAGCTTCATCGGGCAAAGCCGGAGGTGCGAAGATTTGATCGTTTTGCAAAACGACTTCGGGTCCAGGTTCGGGGTTTGGAGTCTCGGCGACGGATTCTTCGTGACGGCTCATATCAACGAAATTGCCATCGAATTTGCTGTAAAGTTTGCGCACAGTCCCTGCGCCATCTTTTTTGTCGCATTCTAAGACAACTTGAGAGACGCAAACCCCCAAATCTTCTTCGATTTTTTTGCAGCGGGCCGAGAGTAAAAACAAAGCTTGATCAAATGCGGTCATTTAGGGTTTTACCTCTACGGGATCGGGGAGAGCGGAGGGTTTTGCGTTGAGAGTGTCGAATTCCTTCAACAATCTCTCGCCTTCTTTCATAAGCGCATCCATTTCGTCGCTGCGCTTTTGCTCTTCTGGGGTTGGAACATGATTTTTGAGATCTTCCAACATCTTCGCAGCGTTTTCTTTGGCAGCCTCAAGCTGTTTATCCTGCTCGCCGACGTCATACCAGGCCATTGCACCAGCAGTTATGCCCATGCCGCCGCCTGCAATTGCGCCGACAGTTATTCCGAGAACGCCACCAAGTCCAACCATCAAAGGCAATTCAACTGCGCGAAAAATGCCTTTTGCGACTTTTTTGAAGGAAGGAAAGGCTTCAGCCGGCGCCATTGTAAATGCATTCATGGAAACCGCAGCAACCAGAGCCAGCGTGAGTACCTTTTTCATTGGTTTCCGCCTTGATTTCATTGGGTTCTGAGAAAAATTCATAGCAGTTATAAAACGTCCTATCAGTCTCTTCGTCTGGAATTGCAATTTCAATCTTGAGAGACTGCGCAGAATCTAGCAAGGAAAAGATATTGTCCGCCGCAAGCTCCAAAATCTCGTTGAGTTTTTTGAGGGTGCCTTTGTTCATAAAACTAGCCAGCTAACCCCTGCATCATCCAGCACAAAACGCCGTAACCGATTGCCACTAAAAGAACTTCAATGCCGATCACGGATAGAACACCTTGCCAAAATTCGGGAATATGCATAATTATTCTAAAACTCCAAAATCAAAAACTAACGCTAAACAAATCAACAAAAACAAGGACAAGCCGCCTGAGCCACATAAAACACCGAACCAGAAATCGTCAACGAGTAATAACATGTCGATCTACTCCGGATTCTTCGACATATCGGGTTAATATGTCGATTTCACAGCCTTACCACCAACTCTGTCGCAATTATGATCGGTTGCTTTGATGTGGTAGCGCTTCGGCTTTGGGCTAAGTTTTGATTTGAGTCGTTCAAAATCCAAGCACAAAGTATCGACCTGATCGGTCAATAACCGGTTTTTCCGCTCCAAATCATCCACCCGATCAGTTGTTTCAGCGCGAAAAATCGAGAACTCTTCGTGAATTGATGGGCAGCAGGGTTTGGGAGAATCGTCGGCATTTGCCCCGGAACGGTAATTAAAGCTAAGTATAATTACGGCAATGGTTATTAAAGAAAAACGCCTGAAAGTATAATTGCGCAGCATTATTTACCTAAGAAAAATTCACGGAACCACAAAGCAAACGATTGCAATGGTGAAAAAGCCGGTTCCGGTTTGTATGTTTGAACCGCTGGAGTAGCCTTGGAAATTCTGTTATTCCAAGTTCGAAAAAGCTTGTCCTTTGAACGGTGCGCGCGAGTTCGACCCAATAAACATGAATGCAAACGGCACGACAAATAGTAGTAACAGTTCTTCCCGTCGTTTTGAGTTTTTAGGAGTTGATTGTTATCGCCGCAAAACGGGCAAGGCAACAACCCGTAAACCATCGAGTAAGTTTCGCCAGGAACTGGCCGGATATTCAAACAAGAATCAAATGTCATGGCGTTTTCTCCACTTGTGGCGTCGGAGGCTGAGGCGGATTCATAACAACTGTGACCATATTCGGCGAAGGTTTCGGAGATGTCACGGGAAAGATTGAAACCATTTGATCGGCGATGGCAATTGAAACAGTGGCCAAATTCGAAGAAAGTTCAACGCCTCGATCCAACATAGTCCGCAAAGTCTCTTCCGCGACTGTGAATTTCAAAACGTTCCGGGCTTGTTCCTCGTAGAGTTTCATGTCGCCGACCGACAAATTCTCCTTACAAAACTCTTTCTCGCCAGACAAAAACATCACCGCCCATTCTTTGCGTTTCTGCAATTCAGTGCGCATGTCAAAACATGCAAAGCCATATTGAGAAGAATCAGTCACAGCAACGCCTCTCAACTTCAACCAAAAGACGGCAGCAAAGCCAATGCAAAACAATGATCGGGAGGAAAATTGGGGCGAAAATTACGGCGCCGAGAAGCATTGAAACCAAAGCATAACAACCGTTCCAAAAGTCCAACTGACCTTCGAGGAAATTGATTATGGCGAAAAGGGTGCGGGAAGAGGGAATCATTCGCTGCCACCTCTCGCTTTGTGCGAAAGCCAAGTCTTAACCCAGCCCCGCGGCTTCTTGCCAGTCACCATAATGCAGTCGATGACACTAAAATGGACAAGTAAAGTCATAACCAACGCCTGAACAGTCAAAGCGCATCCGGTTGCAATCAAAATCACAAGCCAGCCAGGAACGGTAAAACAGATTTCGTTAGCCATTACTCAGAACACCCCGCAGTTGGACAAGGATCTAAACCGCAATGATGCTCAGTTGGAACCGGCAGCGGCTCAGCATCGAGCAATTCAAGCGATTGCATAAATATCTCAGTCTCTTTCTTTGCAATTTCCATCGCCTTATCAGCAGGACGATCCATTACAAGCACCTGGTCGTAAAAGAAGAAAAGAACCATCTTCTCTAAAACAGCAGGTGATTCGGAATTGCGAAGGGCGTTGAGAATGGCGTCCATCACTACCACCCCCGAACCGCAGGCTTGCGAACGTAATGCAACGCGCCGTCCTTCAAAGGAACCAACGTCACATCAGCAACAAGAGTCGCGACAAAACCAACAGCCCAAAAAGGGGCGCCGAGTAATTTACGTCCAAGACCTTTCGCTTCGGACGGTAGAGGGGCAACAAACAGCGAGGAAAGCAGGAAAACTGAGGCGATCAGGAAAGTGTTAATACGTATATGCAATGTATATACTCCAAAAAAATTGGAAAATTTGAGGGAGGGGGTAACGCCGCTCGGAGGTTCGTCCCTCCATTTAGGGGGTGCCCCCTAAACTTTCTTATCGCCGAAGAGCACGTCTAGTGCGGCTTCTCGGGCTGTTGCTCTGTCCACATCGCTATCACTTAATGGATTGCAGCATGGATTGAGGCATTGGCAGATGCAGGGCTGTGCCCTATATCCGCCCATACCAGCACACCAGGCGCAGTCCTTGTTCGGTGCTGCGGTCGTTCTATCTATTGATGGATTGAGGGGTTGCTCTGTGTCCATGTATTGATTGTTGGTGCGATGCGCAGTTGATGCAAAGGTTAATTGCATGAGGTGTAACTATAAAACATCTGTTTTGGAGTTACACTATATCCATACCAACGGACGGGCATGACCAGCCATACAGGTCGAGGGGGATTAATTGGTACAAGCAGCAATCTATGCCAGAGTCTCAACCAAAGACCAGGACTGCGCACGCCAAATAGCAGACCTACAGCAATATGCAGCCAAGGCAGGCTATGAAGTAATAGGCATCTACACTGAAAAGGCATCTGGCGGCAAGCGGGACCGCGCAGAACGCAAGAAAGTATTGGACCTTGCACAAGCTAGAAAGATTGATGTTGTCCTCGTCACAGAGATGTCCCGTTGGGGACGCTCAACAATCGACCTAATTGAAACGCTCAGCGCATTGCAATCGGTTGGCGTGAGTTTGATTGCCCAAACTGGCATGACGTTCGATCTGTCGACCGCACAAGGCAAGATGATTGCAACGGTTATGGGTGCCTTCGCCGAATTTGAAAAGGATTTGATTCGCGAACGCGTAATGTCGGGACTCGAAGAAGCGAAGCGCAAAGGCAAAACCCTCGGCCGTCCAAGCGGAACCACGACAACCAACGACAAACGCGTGATGGAATTGATTTCGGAAGGTCGCAGCTACCGCTGGATCGCCGCTGAATTGCACATCAGCCCCAACACGGTCTTGGCGATTTCGAAGCGGAACGCCTAAAGCATATCCAATCGACTACCAATCACCACGGGCGGGGATGACTCGCCTGTTTTTATTGCGATTTAGACTCATTAAAAACGTATATGCAACAGGGTTACATAACTGACTTGCGAGTCATTTAATTCTTGTGGAGGCAATGGAGGCAAAATGGAGGCATTTGATTTTTGCCTCCATCCCGAATCTATGGTGTTTGTTGCTTTTTCAGACTTAATGGAGGCAATGGAGGCATTTTCTTGATTTATACAATAAAAGAAAAAGAAGACAAAGAGAGTAGTACGGCTAGACACTTATACAAGACACTTGTATTTCAGAGATAAAGAAAGCTGCCTCCATGCCTCCATATTTTAGTAAGAGTCGGCGCAGTTCAGTGTTTTAACTAAGCAAATGGTATGGAGGCATATGGAGGCAGACTTGGTCGCCGAACGAACTTTGGGCATTTCAGCGATTTGATGCTTTTTTGTCCTTTGAAATTCAGCGAAGAATGAGAGTCTATTTAGTGATTGCATTTCGTGTTCTTGATGTATGTTGAAGGCACATGACCGATCTTGTTATGGTCACAGCCTACATAGAGCAACGGCATTGCGGAGTTTGGGATTAATGGAAAATACAACGGATTGCAGCACTTGCGCGATCTACATCTACATAATCGAGTATGGGCGGGCGAATCGGGAATGTAGGCTTGCAATTACGATGCGTGCGGGCGAATTGTTCAAAGGATTTGAAAAATGGTGCCTCGTGCAAGAAATTGAAATTCCTTCTATGCAGCTTTTTGGAAAGATTGTTGCATCGCTTGTCGAGGAAAAGATTCGTGACCGCTTGGGTGTCTCATATCGCTTTCATGTTGATTCGCTACAAAAGGCCACCTTGTCCGCAAAATTTCGCCACGAGCATCAACATCGGATCGGAATACAAAAGCGGTTTATTAAGGTAAATAAGTCTCCAAAGCAAGTCAAGATCGTCCAATTAGAGCTCGACGACAAAATGCCGCAGTTTGGTTCTTTCCTCAAATCTAAGCTTAAGCAATTGGATGACATGTCGAAATCCGGCTATCCAGTCGACGATCTTGAGGTTTTGGTTTATCGGTATATGAAAGAGGCCTTTGACGGTTTCTTCGAATCTCAAAAAGGAAGGTAAGGCTATGCCAGATACAGACTACGATTCATTGTTTTCTCGCCGCCGCGCTATGACGGAACTGCCATTGGCCAAGCAAGGCGTTTTCGAATTAACGACTGACGGCTCCGATTATTACAAGACAGAGCGGTGGTATTGGGCTTGCGATCATTCGCGTCCCGGTGACCAGCTAAAAGCCGACCTTAACAAGATGGAAGACCGAGGTTATGAAATCTACGGAATCTATCCGTTTGTTGATGAACAAGGCCCGATTTTGACAATTGTGGCAAGAATGGCAGATCCCATTTTTGACGACTAAATCCGGCTGCCACCGGGCACAATACCAGCATATGAGCACTCTCGTTAAACGCCTTTGTCCGTGCTGTGCCGATAGTTTCCTGGATCGCATTTCAATCGATTCCGAAACTGTTTTGTACGTTCACTCAATTTCCAACCGCAATACTTCTCTTGTTGATGCGACTGGATGTGAGATTCGTCGTAATCGGCGGCACATTTTAAAAAATCGTCGTCCAGTCGATGGGCCTTTGTTGTCTTTGGCGTCGGATTTACAGGCCTTGTTGTCGTAGTAGAATAGCTAGATGAACAATGAACTTTCAGCCGAACAGAAGAAGCAAATCGCCGCCATTACAAGGCAGGCAATATCTGTTTTGAGCCCCTTGTCTCGCCCGTATTTGTGGACAGAAGACGAACTTGTCGAATTTGCTCTCAGCACACTAAGCCCGCTTAAGCCTAAGTTTGATCATGAAGCTTTCGCCGCTTCCATGTTGCAGGTTGCCGGTTAATCCGGCAACGTTTTGGCAACTTTCTCAACAAATGCCAACCGATTCAACCAGCCTTTCAGGTAGCGGTCTTTGTCGCGGCATCGATTGTAATATCTTCGCCGGGCCTCGTCATATTCTTTGAACGCTTGTTCCCACAATGCAGCGTTTTTGCCTTCAGCCTCGAAATAAGGCAATTTGTTTCCATTGGTCAAATGAATCAGGACCGATGATGCAGCGCCAACGCCACAATTTACGGCACAATCAAAATGGATATATGCCAGCCGATCTGACGCAATTCTTTCACAGCCGACTGATGTCCAGTATTTGTGGAAATAGATTTTCTTGGCAATTTCAGGCGTCATTATGTCGCGCATTGTATTAGCGTCGACGATACCGAATTGCCGGCAAATTAGATTGTTGAAGTTAAGAGCGATGCCGCACTTGGTTGGCCCGCCTTTGTCGTGCGGGTCATTAACAAATCCGCCTTCGCTTTTCAGCACATAGCCGACGAGTTTTTCAAAGCGGGGGTCTGATTTGTAATCAAATGACATTTTTACGGCTCTCATGGAATTAAGAGCAGCGTAATTTCATTCAACTCAAGCGGCAAAACTAATCTTCGTCTTCTTTCTCTGTGCGCTTGCCCAAATAGTTCCCACTGGCTTCTCTTTCTTTGACTCGAGTCGGAATCATCCCAGAGAAACCATTCCCATTAGTCCATTTTTTTGGCTCAACTGCCAATTTCTCACGCAAAACGCGGTTCTTTAAATTCTTGCCGAAAGGCATGAGTTGTCCGGGATGGAAATTACCCGCCTTACAGTAAATGGACCAATCTTCAAAGAAATCCTTGGTTGTGCATTCATAAGGCCCGAATTCGACACACTCAGCCAAATAATTACCGAGTCGATCTTGATCGCCTCTATATGCTTTGGTGTCATCAATAATTATTCGTGGCGGACATAGACCTTCTCTGTACCAGGCTCCCGCACCATCAATTATCCATTTCAAAATACCCTCAAGGTTTTCGGGAGTGGATAGGCGATCGGCTAAATTTACATCTGGATTGTCGAAGATTTGATCAAGGTTCACAACAAGAATTCTTCTCCAGACCGATTCCGAAGAATCGTCGATTCCAGGCAGGAAGTTGGTCGAGAACCATAACTTCGCTTCAGGGAAATACTCAAACGATTCACAGCGCATCAACCGGCCACGAACCCTGTCGCCTCCGGTCACGTCTTTAAAGAAGCCTTGATTGATCCTGTCTTTCTGTTCAATTTCACTAATGGAGACGAATCGCTTGCCCAGCAGTACCGACGCATTATCCGAATGGTCTTTCAAATGCGTTTGCATAAACATCTCTTTCCGCGCCATCGTACCGTACCCCTGATTGACCTTAAGCAAGGTATTGACCAGGATGCCTTTACCGTTCCCGCCCGGCCCGTGCAGAAATATCGCCTTTTGCTCTTTGGTTTCGCCGGTTAATGAATATCCGGCCATCTTTTGAATGAAAGCAGCTTTTTCATAATCACCGTTGGTAATTTGCTCAATGAATTCGCGCCAATCCGGAGAATCAGCATTCGGATTGTAATTAATGCCGATCTGCTTCATATTCATCCGCGCTCTGTCGTGCGGCATCGCCTTTCCGGTTCTTAGATCAACCAGCACATTTTTGAGGTTGACGATATGTTTCTCATTGTCGAAATCCTTAATCGAGCACATAGCATGAGGTTTCGCGGCTTCGACCATGGCTTTAACTCGAACCAAATGCGTGTTGCATTCCTTGGCCCATTTCACCATTTCTTTTTGCAGCGCATGATCGGCAATGCCTTCTAAGGCTTCGGCTTCCTTTGTTATAAGCGGCATTACTTGCTGAGCCATTCCACTCACTTCAACCTGCCTGTCATCAGTTTGCCGCCAGATGCCGTCTTGGTATCGACACCAAATGCCCTCGGTCGCCCATTTGAGATTCCCGTCGGCAAAACGAATTAGCCTTTTCCCGTTTGCGATGTCGCCCGCCGGCGAATCTCCGAGGTCCAGCAGATCTAGTCCGCCGTTTCGTTTTTGTTCTCTTTTCGCCCGGAGTTCATCTTTAGTTATTGGTGGTAGCTTTTCTTTAGCGGATGTTTCTAGTGACGCGAAGTTCAATTGAGGTTCTTCCACCGCTTGCGGCAGTTCAAAAGGCGTCGCCGCCTCCATTGCATAGACAAGATCTTCAAAGGTTTTGCCGTTCTCTTCTATCCAGTCTGTAATATCACCCTTGTCTTTGACGCCAGGCAGTCTAATGACTTTCGTCTCAAATCCAGCCTCAACAAGTTTTGCGCCGACAACATTTAGGTGTTTTTCACCGGCTTTGTCATTGTCTGGAATGATGTAAACACAAGATGCACCCTTTAGGGCTTCAGTGTGCTGTTCAGGCCAGAAACTTGACGTGTCGCTTGTTGTTGCAAACAAGACACCTTCGGAGATTCTTTCAATTGTTAGAACATCCTTTTCGCCTTCAACTATGAAGATCGGTTCTTGCTGGGCTGCAGCTTCTTCAATTTTGTCGATTTGCCAAATAATAGGCTCGACACCTTCTCGGGTGTTTTTCCACTGATTCTTCTCTTTGTCGAAGGTCCAATAACCAAAGACTCTCTCGCCCTTGATTGTATAGCGCTGTTTTACATAGGCGATTTCGCCTTTCCGCTTATATTCAAAACTGCCTTCGTGGTTTTGGGGAAGTTCATCGCGATACTTTATTTCCTTCTTTTTCTTTTGTGCCACCGGAGCCGCTATAGGTGCAGGATTATTTGGCGACATCTTTCTTCTTGTTGCACCCTGGTCTTTGGGCGCTCCATAAATTCCATCAGCTTTCATACCAGCAAGAATGGCCGGGGAATCTCGGCAGACGAAACACCAAACAGCGACACCGCCGTTGTCGCGGTCCTTTACTATGCAGCTGGGATTATTGTCGGGGTGTCCAGGGTTGGGACAGTTGATTTTGTAATTGCCTTCCGAATCTATCTCAGCATCAGGTGTATAGAAAAGGGCAATCTCGGCAGCTTTCGACACAAGTTTCCTTCCGCGTCGTGACATTGGCGCGGGACAAAGTTTGGGGGTTATTCGGCTAATCTTTTAGTTTTATGATCGTAAACGGCTTTTTAAAAAAGCGCTACTAAAAGTTTTTCGTCCGGTATCCCGCTATATATGCGGTTCTCGGTGTTCTGTCCATGCTTTCTGCCGAAAGTCTCATGTATATTGACTAAGGTCTATTCTCTAACACAATTGCTTCCGCTTTAAAAGCTCATCGCGCCACGGCCAAATCTCATAGCCTTTCATGTCGTCGCGTGAATAAATTGTGAATTGGCAGTCTTTGGGGAATGGGTGTTCTTGTCCGACGAAGGTCAACCGGCCGTCCAGAATGGTGTTGTAGCCTCTTTGGTGGACATTTTCAATGTACCATTTTGCCCCGACGGCCGCCGGGGTCAGTAGTCCGATTCTTACTCCGTGTTTTAGATATGGGGCTGATTGTCGGCACTTGTAGGCCCAACTGTCGCAGTCGTTGAACTCGCAATTTAGCCACATGAGAGTGCCAGCTTTCAGGGTTTGGCTGAGTTCGCCCCAGTCATGTGCGAAGGCATCGACGCCATAGGCGAGAGGATTTTCAAACCGGAGCTCAGGGGCACAAAAGTATTTCTCGTGTTGAGTGTTGAAGCTATGCGCAGCCAAATCAAAGCTGATCGGCCCGAATCTGGCTTCGGCTGCTTCAATGAATTTCGGATCGGTTTGGTAGTCCTGTTTTGAATCGGGACCGGCTGAGACTCTAACCATTAGTGCAAATGCTTCTCCGCTTCGTCGTCACAATCGGGGCAAGGTTCTTCATCTGGATATTTAATCCATTCACCAGTTTCATCACATTTACAGTGGAATGTGCAGAATTTGCATTCCGAGCAGGCGTAGTCAAACATGCTCATTCTTTCTCGTATCCCGTTCCTTTGCAATCCGTGCATGGTCCGTCATGTGGTGTCTTTTCATCGGCAAAAATTTCATTCGTGCAAATGTTGCACTCGCAAATAAACTGTCCGATTCCATTGCAGGTTTTACAGACTGATTTACAAGGCATTAGCTGAACTCCACAAAAGTAAAACTGTGACCGCCGATCATTTCATCTGTTTCTAGCGCATGGCGCCTAAACATCGGGTCTTTCTGGTTGTGAGAATATTCGGCGTGTTGAAGCGCCTTTCGTCCAGTTCGCTTTTCGTAGTTAAAGCCGTGATATACAGCCGATGTTATGAAGTCTTCTTGGTTTTCTTCTCTGCCGTATTCATCAACGATCTTTGAATTCGGAGTGTGTCTAATCAGGTTGAGCCAGTCTTCAATGCATTCGACTTTCACGCCATCAATTCCATTATTCGGATCGTTTTCTCTGTAGCCACGAAAGGTGAACGCCCAGCCGGAAGAACATTTTCCCAAGTGGATTTTGTCATCGCCACGGCCGCAATGCTTGCAAACGTCTTTCAGTAAGTAATAATTCGTTCCCATTATTCCTCAAACCAATTGTGATGTTTGTACTCGACATGCATTTTTTCAATTACCCAATGCCAAACCTCTCTGAGCTTCTTTGCTTGCTCATCGTATTCTTCTTTAGTTTGACCAGGTGCGACTTCGAACTTGACTCGTTTTGAGATGATCGGGTCTGGATTAAGGCTTGTCGCCATTCTTTCTAAAGCGTGGAACGAGTCGATTATTGAGACGTAAGCCTTGTTTATGTGCTTGCAAGATTTCGGACGGTTTGCGTCGTTCCATTTTGATTGGCATGGCCAACACCTATCGGGTGAGTCGCTAATTTCCTTCTCTTTGCAGTCAATACACATTTTCGTTAATGGGTGTGCAGGGCATCGAACGCCGCAAGGGCTTCTTCCTCTGCCGTCCATTGCAGTGCAAATACACTCGTTCATTTGTTTCTTCTCAGTCATTTCGTTTGTGGTACCCAATCACTTGCTCAACATGCCCGCCGTCTTTATTGACTAGCACCGATAACTGATCCGACCATCGCGGCAGGCTTTTGATGTACTCAATTAGTGCATCAGTGTCGAGATTGTTGATTCTTCCGAAGAAATAGGAAATCGCCAAATCTCCGTCATTCTTCTGCATACTCACGTGTTCAACGTAGTGTTCTTGCTGTTGAAGCCACTGATAAATAAGCTCGACGTTGTTGAGGTCATTGTAAGCGTGACCGTTGTCGCAGATGACGACAATTTCCGATAAGTAGCTCATCCTTCAGCCCCTTCCATGTAAAGCAAATATTCCTCTAGCGCATCAGTAAACCTATCGTCCGGGCAGTCTTCGCAGCAAACATCGTGACCGCTGCAAAGATCGGAGCCGCAATTTGTTTGAATGTGCCGGAAGGTTTCACGGATTTTTTCAAAGCGTTCAGTTAAGCCGAGCAGCCACCGTAATTCTTGGATTGTCCACTTCATGTCACCGACAGGGAAAGCATTCACTGCGGCATTGCACTCAACTCGATCTAGTCGCCCTTTTATCTCTTCAATTCGTTTCTTTCGAAGGTCGTTATTCATATCAATACACCTTCCTACCTTTCACGCACCGAATTGATTTGGCAATTTTTTCATAAGGCCACTGCTCACAGCTTGAATCAGCGCCAAGGAAATACTCGACCATATTCAGTTGAGCCATCAAGTATCTTTTCCCGCAGTTCGACAGTTCTTCTTTTGGTTTCAGCAGAACAGACCGCAACCGGTGCCATTCGCCCCATGCAAAATCCTCAAACTCTTCAACAGTTTTGAAGTGGCGGTATTGGTTCATTCTCATTGCTTTTTCTTCTTCGTTGGTCATATCATCCCCGCCGCTTCAAGTTGTTCTACATAACTAGACTCTGTTTTTGGTTTATCGTTAGCCACTGGCCGCTGCAAATACGAATCAAGAAGATATTTGCGGTTTACTCGCCACGGTCCTTCTTGAGTCTTAGCTTCAATCAGATTCGGATCTTTTTTTGTAATTGCGCCAATCTTCACTCGGGCTATTGCTCGGTAGTGGTCTGTTTTCTCCAAGCACAGCACCTCATACATGATTTCGTGCGCGTGATGCCATCCGCGATTTGGATGACAAAGCAGCCCGTTAAGGAGAATGATTTCTTCTTGCGTGAACATCTCAACCTCAAACCGTATGCGCGATAAATTTGTCGACCCGAAACCTAACACGCAATTTTTGATCGCCTTGGTGGCTTTTTGCATCCGGCAAACAAGCTATCAATAGCCTTCCATGAAAGGTCTGCTTTTGTCTTTTCCTGGGAAAGAAAAGAGAGATCTCACGCTCGGGCCCTTCATCAATTATCTTGTTGAATTTCTCGCAGCAAACTGCCGCCACTGCTGCCGACATAGGATAAGTCTCAAAATCAAAAATGTTCACGGAGCATTCAGTATCATTTTCGATATTACCCGAAAGCCTATAATCGCCAACAATCAAATGGCAAGAAATCACCCAATCACCTTCCCTTTTTGTGGACCGGCCCAATTCGCCTGATAAGCTGCAGTTCTCACAAACGATCCGTAAGCCGACGAGATTGCTTTCCCAATTTTTGCCCCGCCGGCTGTTGCAAGACAAGCTCCGTTTTTGTCTTTGATTGTTGCGCTGTATGCGCTTTCCCTGCAATATTCAAGCTCAACTTTAAACCCCTGTTTTTCAAGAAATTCCAAAGTTTCTCTAGCAGACAGGGGGATGTTTTCTTTAGCTGGGTTGAGTTGTAGTGTCATTTTTTCTCTCCTTACATATAGCCGAAATAGCTCATAACACGCCATGCCAACGCATCAGAAAGGTCGTTCATTGTTTCCGCGTCCGTATCACGGGTCTTTTCTTCAATCACTTTCCACAACTCAGCCTTCAAGTGCTGCCGAGTCTCTTCATTGCGAGCCATAGCGTTATTGATGGTTGTTTTTGTTTTCCATTCTGGTTTCTTACTCTTCAACTTTCAACGCCTCCATTTCCCGTTTGTGTTGGTCGATTTCCATTAGCTTTTCGTGAATCTCGGCATTGATTTCTGATCGCTTCGCCCTCAGCCCCTCAAGTTCTCTAAGCGCTGCTTTGTATCGAAGTTCGGGCCAAACATTCTTCTTTGAGCACATCGCCCAAGCCGAGTGAGTTCCTTTAACCGCCCAGCATTGTGTGCAAACCTGAGTCAATGTTGCATTGTCATGCTGAACATAGGTGAATTGATGCCCCTCCATGTTTTTCGAATACTTTTCAAGCACTTCTTCGCGTCTTTCGATGTCGTCATAGCTCATGGTTTATCCTTCTGAATGTCAACAATTTCCATCGCGATAACAAGCTGCTTTAGCCATTCCTCGCAATCGTCTTGATCGGGTTCACAGAGTAGATCGGCGCCGTCGTGCTCTCTGTGCATTAGAATTGAAAAGTCATTTTCTTCGCAGATTTCATCATTCTCGCAATCATCGGGAACCGAGTTTTCTTCGCGAATTTGTTCGAAAAGTGATTCAAAAGCCGCTTCAAGAACTGAGAATCCAAAGCAATTGCCGCCAACCTGGACCGCTCGCTCAGCTCTGTAATCCCAAGTTCCGAGCGTTATCTTGACCGTTTGGGTATTCCAACGCAGATTCGGATCGTAGTTCAGGACTGAAGTTGGTTTGCTCTTGGTTTTTGGCATTTTCTATCTCCAATAGTTTTTCTTGTCTTGTTCGCTCCATCTCAGTCATGCGCCGGAATAAACTGGCCACGAAATTCCATGAAGGCGGTATTGAGTCACGATAGGGCGAATCAAGCTTGAGAGTTGACTTTAAATACAAGCCGAGTTCAGGCACCGTGACATGTCCGACCCAGCCGCGTTCGTCTCGGTCTTTGTTTCGTCTAATGGCGTCGTTGACCTCGGATTCATTTGAAACCCATTCAACTTCTTTCAATCCGCATTCGGGCGGGATCTCTTCTGTTTTGAGCATTCCTTTTGGTGCAATGAAAAAATAGTGATTGCTGATTAGAAGCGCTTTTCTACGTTTTGCCGGCGACTTCATCTCTTTCAAGAAATCGGCGCGACTGACTTTGATTTCATATGCAAATCGGGTATTGCCGGACCAGCAATTAATCGCCCAAAAGTCTATGCCACCTGTTTTCTTGCCGCCGGTTCCGTCAGAAACTTCAGCAAATCCAGCCCATTCGCCGCGCCGGTCTAATGGGTTATAGCGCGCTTCAAGCATGTTGATGATGTGGTGAGTTTCGATGCGTTCGGGCTTTTCTGGGTAAATTCGCAGCTCACCAAACTTTATCTCTTTGTATTCCAGTGCTCTCACAACCCCGACTCCTTTGCCTCGTCACCATATACGGTGAATAGACTTTCCGGTTTTATTTTTCTCGCTTCTTTCATTTGTTTTGTTACGGCTTGGGCTTCCTTAATAACTGCCAAGATTTCCTTTTCTTTCTCAGGCGAAATCCCAATCGTTTTGGCGTCTTTGATTTTCTCCAAAAGCTTTTCTTTGGATTGCTCAAACCCCTTCTCAAACACCTTATCCGCAAATCGTGCTTCGTTTATGTGCAACGGTCCTGGCGGCTCCAAAACCTCAACGCCTTTGATCTTTTCAAACCATGAAACATTCGTCGGATAAACCAAGTCATTCTCATATTTTGATTTGCGAGGGATTTTGACGATCATCTCAGCCCAAGTCCAATCAGGCTTAAGCCTCATAAATTGCTTATCGCCAATTTGAGTCGCGGTTATTGTTGAGCCTGTGCAAAGAATGGCCCTGAGAATCTCCGACATTCTGCGCTCGGATAGTCGCGGGATTCGGAGAAGTTTGAAGTGGTGTTCGCTACTCAAGCAAACCTCACCTTGATCATTCCTTGCGGGATGTCGCGTTTGTTGGTTTTATAAAATTCGTGCAATTCTTCAGTCACTTCAATAATTGTCGGGCTGCCCTTATCGGCGGTCCATATCTCGACAAACCCCTGAATCGCTGTTTCTTTGTCGGAATAGTGATCTTTCATTTTGGCGCCACCGTCCCAGTCCCAATATTTTTCGACATACGCCACTGCTTGTTGATGCGCGTTCTCGGGTGTCAAATCAACGAAGATTCGCGAACCTACGGACGGAACGTGATAAGGCGCAAACTTGTCCTCATGCCAATCGACATGCTGCATATGTACGCCATCTATTGAAACCACCGCAAAAGGCGTTACACCATTGCGACTATTCCATATGGTTTCTCTGGTTTGTCCGTCTGCCGATTCGTACTGCATTAGGCAAAAGCCTTCTTTATACTTGTGTGTCATTTGCCCTCACTCTCCTTCTGCGCATTCATCTGCTCCGCAATATCCTCGGCTTCCCCTTCGCACTTGGCTTTTACAATGGTTTTGTCGTTTCTGTCGACTACAATCCACCAATTTCCAAAACCTTTCTTGGCTTTAACTGGGTATTCAATTGTTGTTTGTTGATTTGTCATTTCGCTCCAACTCCCACTCTAATTCACGTCTTTCTCGGACGTCTTGTATTCTCTTGATCTTCTTTTCTGCTGCGTCCTCTACAGCCCAGCTAAATAAATGAGTCACTAAGACGCTTATGATTGAACCAATCCCGAGTCCGAGTATAAATTCCGCCATCACTTCAATGCCTCCCGTGCGATTTTGCCTTTGTCGCTTTTGATCGGACCAAGCAGCAACGTCGGATCATTGAAGAATGCATTTATTGGGGTTGTATAAGTTTCTTCCGCCGCATAAAACTCCAACGCCTTCCTCAACTCCTTGATTTGCTTGTTTAGTTTCGCGATTCGGATTGCTGGGCCGCGGGTGTTTAGTGATGTCATTCTTCTTCCTTTTCTTCTTTTACTGTTTTGCATTCTTCGCAATCGGCGTCGTCACAAGGAGCGCAATTTTCCATGAGCCAAGACAATGCTCGACCATTTACCAATGCATCGTATGCGCGATCCTGTTCGTTCATCTCATCAATTTCCTCGCCACCTGGACCGTCGCATAAATGTCAAACGCCGCGCCATGGGCTCCGCTTATATCAATGCCGAGGTGTTTGCAAACCAATTCAAGCGTATGAGTCTGATTTTTCTTCCACCTTTCATTCCAAACCTTCGGCAAATTCGGCAATTTTTCTCGAGCTTCTTCAAGCAAGCAAAGCCACGGCGTATAAAAACCCCACATCTCAATTCCGGCGCGTTCTTTCATCGCCTCCAACATTCCCAAATCATATTTGCAGTTGAAGCCGGCAAATCTCAAATTGCCCCGACCGGACAAGAATTGTTTAAAAGTATCGGCAACATCCGCCTCGTTTGGTTCGTTTGCTAGGTCGTCCAGGTTGATGCCGGTGATTTCTAAAGCTTCCGGAGTGCAAAGCAGTGTTGAATGAGGTTTTATATAGCTGCGCCAGTATTCTCTTATGCGGAAATCCAAATCAGTTCTTATGGCGGCAATTTCAAGAATTGGGTGTTTTAGAGGATCTAACCCGCCCGTCTCGGTGTCGACGAAAACATAGCCATCGTATGCTGTCATTACTTAGATTTTTACCCCTGTTTTAATCATTGCTTTTACCGTATTGAACGCCTTCTTCAGGTATTTCTGATCGCTTTCGACTTGATGTTTCAATTCCCTATATGGCGTCCGCAATTTGTAAGTCCTTTCGGCCCAAATGCCTTCTTTCATCTCGAATCTAACCGTCGTATTAATTTCAAATTCGTCCAATGTAAAGGAGATCATGTCGCGGAGGATTTCCAATCCATAGGATTCGTACAATTCCTCTTGTTCGCGGAATTGGACCGCTGCGGCAACAAAGGCATGGGGATCAAATATCACTCATTCAGCCTCGCGATGGCTTCTTCTGGAGTTTCAAAACGTTTCCCAAGCCCGTCATGGATTTCACATTCCGGGACCGACCAAACTTCAAGAAGCCAACCCTTTGCAGTAACACAAAGTTCAATCGAATCATCGGGTTTTACTTTATTGCGCCAGCTTCGAATTAAAGCCCCCAAATCAGCATCAACTTGATTTGCTCCCATGCTTCTTTTCGGGCTTCTTTCAATTCGTCCATTGCTTCTCTGTCGGTGATCATCAATGGTCCTGCATGTCTTAATGCAGTTGTTATGAGGTTTTTGGCAATTTGGTGATACATTATTTCGCCTCTCTATAAGATACGGAAACTTCCCATGTCTCTTCGCTGCAAGGGATTTGCATTCCTCTATAGACCTGGGCGCTCGCATCCCATCCGAGATCCTTATAATGCTTTGCCGCTGCTTCACATTCGTCTTTAAATCCTTTGGCATATGCGCAGGCAAGTCCAGGACTGCAAAGACATTCGTTAAGAGACTCAATGAGCTTCCCGACGCGAGTTGTAAAAATTGCTTCCCTTTGTGATTGTGCGGACATTTTACTTCTCCCTCTTATTCCTAATCATTTGCGCCAGTGCAATTAATTCCCGCATTTTGTCTGCGTTGGCATCCAAAATAACGTCATCCTTAACCCCCAACTCCTTTGAGAGTTGATGGATTGTCCCGCCCTGCCAGCCAAGGACGTACATGAGGATTTCGGTATTGGTCAGAGCGATGTCGAGATCTCGAATGTCTGTGTTATTGACGCTACTCATTCTGTTCAGGACGGCGCTTTGCAGATCGAAGGCACCATTTGGCGCCGTGTTAGCTATTCGCAGTGCGCACATGACGAAATCGCAAGTACGCTTTCTTATCTCAGGGAAGGAGTAATCGGGTTGTTCGCCGTGATCGTATTGGTCAATCAATCCCGCGATGATGCCGGCAGATTTAACGATGTGCATTAACGCGTGTTGCATGTCCGCGTAACTACTCTTGTTGTCCTCAAACTTCTCGCTGTATGGAATTGTCCAGGGCAGGTGCTGTTGCATTGTTCTGAGATGCATTAGAGTTTCACCTCCGCGTTCTCGGGCTTCCGCTTTGTTGTGGAAGTCCACTGTGTTGATTCAACTTTGGTGCGGTGATACTCAAAGAGTTTTAGCGTGTCGATTTTTCCGCCATATGGACCAGTGTCGGGCATGATGAATCCGAGCACATGAAGTCCCATCGCGACGTAATTTTCGGCAAGTCCTTCAAATTCATCATGCTTGAGCACTTTCGTAACTCGGCAAATAATGGCTGCCTCGGTTGAATTTGCGTGCCGCGGAGGATCCTTCGGATCACTCAATTCAGCCAAAATCAAAATGTCATCAACTTGAAATTTGCGATCGTTCTCGCGAATCTCAAAGGTCTTGTCGAAGTCGGCGACTTCTTCGAACCAGGGGTTTTTAGTTTTTAGCCAGTGAATCAAAATGTTTTCTCCTTAAGCTCTCTTTCGTGCCGTTCTTGTCTCTCGATAATTTGCCGCGACTAGCGCATGTGAAAATTGTGGAGGAACCGAATTCCCACACATTCGCACCTGGGCGGATTGAGGCAGTGCCTTTAGTTCACCCTTCTTGCCGCGTGGAATCAATGGATCAATGATGTAGCTGTCGGGAAACCCTTGAGCTCTGAATAATTCGCGAGGCTTTAGCATCCGCATAAGAATGTCGTCAATCTGAAAGTGAATACCGGCCAGTGAAATCAACGACAATCTGTCACGCGTTGTTACTGTGTTCATTGGATCGCTGATCGAATGAGTGCCGCCGTTGCCGTTATAGGTTTGCAGAAAAGATTCGACCAGGTAGCTTTTGCCGCCACCTTGAGTGCAGATGGTTCCAAGCGGCTCAACGCACGATGCACCGTTGCTGGTTCCGAACATTCGAACGAGATTCGCAGACACCAATCGATGATGATCTTTCTCTGTAACTGTGTGGAAAGGTTCATTTGCGCCAACTCCCCCGGCATCGTAGTTGCCTGAGTACTGCTTGATTAGGTTTGCTGCCTGCAGCGAGAGCGTAATTCCGCCCGCGGTTATTGCCGGCGTCGGAGCATCAAGGGAAACGTCTCGAGGTTTTCCGCCTGGGGCATCGCGGAAGTGCGACAGGTGATAACAGACCAGGGCGGTCTTAATACCCTCTGCCATTACGACACCATGGGGCTTTTCAAGTCCTGGCACTCTGGGTGATTGTCCGTTTCGTTCTCCCCATCCCGTTTGAATTAACGTCGGGACTACCAGCCCATGTGCGTCTCGTGCCGATGTAACCGTCTTGAATGGCTGATTGATGCCGTTGCCTCTGAAGCCTTCGCCGCCGTGGTTGCATGTGACAATGAACGGCTCTTTAGCCTCAATGACGTACTTCTGAATACCTTTAGCGATTCGTCTCATCGTGGAAGCCACGAGAGGTTTTTTACGGTCAAAAATCGACTCTGACGGCAATCCCCATTCGATGCACTCTGCGGCCGTTCTCCATGGAAGCAACTCGCCTGAAATGACTCGTTTGTCTGTAGGTTTGCCATGAGTTTTAGCCGGCCATACTATCGGCTGCCCGTCGCAACGGGCAATTAGAAAGAAGCGCTTGCGGGTCGTTGGCGTGCCGTACTCATAAGCGACGAGCTCACGGTGCTCGAGTTGATACCCAAGTCGACGCCAAGCCTGTAGAAAACTTAGAAAGAACTTGCCCTTTTGATCAGGGTCCGGTGTTCCGTCTGCAAGCAGTGGTCCGTAAGTTTGAAACTCTTCGACGTTTTCCATGAAGATGACGCGCGGCCGAACCATTGCAGCCCACTTCAGCCCAACCCAGCAGAGCCCCCTAATCTTCTTGTCGAGAAGTGCCGCTCCCTTTGCCTTGCTGAAGTGCTTGCAATCTGGAGACATCCAGAGCAAGCCGACAGGACGCCCGTGAGTAACCTCACGAGGATCAACTTCAAAAACGTCGGACTGATAGTGAATGGTGCCAGGGTGATTTGCCTCGTGCATTGCAATGGCTTCTTTGTCATGGTTGACGGCGTAGTCAACCGACCGGCCGAGCGCTTGTTCGATGCCGAGAGAAGCACCTCCACCGCCGGCAAACAAATCAATTACGAGTTCATCAACCAAAGATAGTTGTCTCATTCTGCTGTCGCCTCTTTTTCGACGATTGGCGAATAGTTATTCAATTCTTGATACGTAATCAGAACCCGATTGAAAGCTTCGGCTGCCTCGTCGTGTTCCGTTTTGTATGAAGGCTCATGAATCAACATCACCGCAACTGCTTCGGATAGTTTGTTGAATCTTTGCAGCTGTTCAATCCGTCCTGCTTCTTCCCTCAAGAATTCCTCTTCATGGAAAGCAATTCGTTTTTTAGTTTCTTTGAGCTCTTCTTCAAGCGCCCGCGTTTCAATAACCAAATCACCACCGGCGATGCTTTGTAAAAGCCTGAAATGGAGGGGAGGTTTTGCTGCTTTTGTGTTTTCTTCTATGCTCATGATTATCTTCCACTCGCCGAAATAATCGCCATATCTGGTATTGCTGCTTCGTGCAAATAAATGCTTCCTCTAAACGGAATGGGTTTTAGTGCTCCGGTTGCAATGAATTTCTTTGTTGTTTTGTAAGACTGATTATTCCGGGATTGCCACTCCGACAGGGTTATTAGACCGACGGGAAGGCTTGGTTTGAGGGCGCCGGTTGTATTTGCCCCGAGTCTGACAAAATACCGAGTCCCGACTTTTTTCCAATCTTCGCGCTGGAATTTCCCTTGCTGGAGCATTCCATAAGCGTTCGAGTATTTGATTCCGTGTCCCTGCGCCCAAGCTTTAAGCGATTGGAAGCCGGGAAGTTGTCGTTTAACTTCCACCATTTTTTAAAATCTCCAAAGACCAATTTGGGTTTTAGTTTTCTTCTGTTTCTTTAACTCCAGGCTCATCCATGATTGAGAGTTGCCCTGGAGCATTCATATTTTTCTTGGCTTTCTTTGCCTCTTTCTCCTTTCTTTTTGCCTCAGCGAGACACTCTTCTTCGTACTTTTTGATTAGCTGCAGCCTTAGCCATTCAGGCATCGGGACTTTCTTTGCCGCTTCTTTTATGAGCTGCTTTTGTATTTTCCTATCTGGCTCAAGGTCATCAATGACTTGGAGCAAAATATCAATTTCCCTCTCGACTCCAATATTTTTCTTGTTGGCTTTGACGGTCTGTTTTTCTAAGTAGGCTATGTATTGAGCCATCCCAACTGTATCGGCATGATGGGTCGGCGCCGGGCCAATAATTTGTTTGATGTTTTCATGGCGCTCAGCTTGGTTGGCGCGAATATCGGGCAGCTCGAAGTTCATTTAGAATCGTCCTTTGTTTATGAATAGGTGTCCGTAATAAGCAATCAGCGCGGCATCGGCTCGACCGTCTTTTGTCTGTCCTTTCACGCCTCTGAACATATGGGTTTTGCCGGGAAAGACTTGGTAGGCTTTGACGATATGGCCATCTTTTCCACCGGGGGCATTGATTCCCTTTATCCAAGTTATCGGCGCAACGAGGGTCAATCCATATCCGCGGCCTTTGATGTAGCCGATCAGCTCGCCATATGCGCACATGTAGCGGGCTAATGCGGCTTTTGTCATCTTTTCAAACATCTCGCCCGTATATCCCTGCTTTTCAATGAATGTGTGGACGTTGCTTGGCTTTTCACCTTGCAATTCAAGCTGTTCAAAAATTTCTTCAACGAACATATGGAGTTTTTCTTTCCCGCCGACTTCGACCGAAGCGATCGGCAAATCGGCACATTTAACCAACTCGCCATTTTTGATTTTGGCGAAAGCACCTTTTTGACCAGGATCAATGCCGACAATGATCATCTAACTGAAATTCCTCAACTCATGTTCAAGAATTTCGCAATCCCGCTGCATCGATTCAATCAACGCTGCGGCAAGTTTATTCCCGCCTTCATTGCACTCCCCGACAGCTTCTCTAACGACTTTCAAATTTCTGCTTTGGTTTTCCAGTTTTGCGGCCGTGACAAGTCTTTGTCTGTTTAGGCGTTCTATCTTGCCGAGAAGGTTTTGGTTTTCTTCTTCAAGAACTTTCGGTGATCGGCCTCCCACTTTAAGAATTCGGAAGTCATAATCTGCACCAGCATCGCTGCCACCGGATGCCCAAGCCTTTGTAACATCCCTTTCGGTTTGCATGTTTTCTGTCCAATCAGTTTTTGACATTACTTGGTGACCTCGTTTTTGTATTCCAAAGGATTGTTGAGAATGCGATTATTGCCGGCTGCCACCATTGCATGAAATCGACATGCCACAGAGGGGCGACCGCGTTCCAAGATTCTTGAATGCAAGCGGCTCTAATGGAAAGAACAAAAAGAAACGCTATGAAATATCTCCAGCTCATCATTGCTGCACCGTCACAGTTTGCTTTGTCCGACCGGCCCAGTACCCTCCAACCAAAACACCCGCAGGGATGACGAACGATGACGAGCCCTGCAATACTGGGTTCCAGTGTTGAAAGCCCATTTGCGTTTTGTGCCAACGAGGATGCGCCGTTTCATAACTGCGCAAATCCGGAAAGGATTCATGATTGGCCTTCTTAAAAGCCTTCTTGAGGGTTTTGAATTGGTCCTCTGAATAGGAGACAAACCCGCCGCCAGCGTTTTGGATTTTGAAAGTAGGCTCGCCTCTAAAATGAGGCGTGTACCAGTGTTTTCTAGGCTCACGGGTTACCTTTACGAGTCCTGTTAGTATTTTTTCGTCCTGAATTGGTTGCTTGAGTTTGTTTTCTTGGGCGAAAGCCGGAACCGCAGCCGTTAGCTGAAACGCAATCACCGTCGTCACACTTAGAATCTTTTGGTTTTTCACGTCTTACCTCTGCTACATCGTCATAAATTAAATCTGCTAATTCATAAGCTTTTTCGACTGCGGTTCGGGAATGAATGGACGTCTTGAGTTGACTTTCAACGAATGCCGCCGCCAACAAATCACGCAGCGTTATCGTCATCTTCTTTTTTGACCTCCGTGACTTTGTATGGAGTCGCATATCTGATGTCAGTCAATCCAATGAATTTGGTTTGAACGTCTTTTCTTTCGCCCTTGAAGAGTTTGCTTATTGCTGCCTCGGAAAGCGAAAATCCAGATCTAGCAGTGCTTTCGCCAAATGTCACTTCTCCCAATTCGTCTGGCTCGATCCAGCGGCAACCTGGAATTTCTTTTCCGTCTTTGACAAATGCTTCGACGATTTCCATATTTGGTTCGCGGGTGACGGCTTTCTCTGTGTGATGAATAACGGCTTCGGGACACATCTCTTTGATCATTTCAATCACTGCGGCGTCGTTGTCAGACGGAAGTTCGACAACAGTTTTCGACCACGACTCAACGATCTCAATCCCGAGATCCGGGCATTCTTTTTCAGGTTGTTTTGCGACCCATGCCTGAAATTCTTTCTTGTCGTAAACGTCCAGACCGCCGAATGTTCTAAAGAAGACTTTTCCTTTATGGGTGTTGAAAGTCTTGCCGTCGAATGAGCCGTCTTTCTTCTTTTTCATCAAACCACCGCAAGTGGTTTTAAGTTCATAGTTGAAACGGCCTTGCAGTCCGTTCAGTTCAGAAAGGTTTTTGTTGATGACCGAGGCAGCGAATTGCAATGCGTCGACGATATTGTTTTGACGGCGTCTAACCATTCCAATAAAGATTGCAGCGCTTTCTTCGTCGCAAATTTCAAACTTCTTTTGTTCGGGCAACAATTCGCCAAGTTCGGCGCTTGCGGCCAGTCTGATGACATTGGCTCTAATGACTACTTCGCCGGTTTCAACATCAGCAAAATCGCCATTCTCTAACTCGACAAGTGTTCGATTTTCCGTCTTTGCCGGAGATTCCTTGCCCTGATCCGTCTCCGTTGAAGGTTGCAGCAAAGGTGTATGTTGTGACAACTCTTCAGACGTTGTTGGTGATGAATCCACCAACGTTGACGACTCAGCAGCCGGAATCCCCGGCTCGGACGTGTCGTTATTCTCAACTGATTTTGCGTCGGTTTCCCCTTCGGTGCCGTTTTTAGCGGCCTCGCATGGCTCTTCCTCCTTTTGCTGCCCATCCAAAAGCATCGGAATCTCTATATTGGTTGCAACACCTTCCGGTTTAACGCCTTCAGTTTCAGCGTCTACTTCAAACTCTTCAACAACTTCAACTTCTTCGCTTGTTGGAGTTGCGGATTCGTCTGTTGCTCCTGGAAATAACTTTTCTTCCTCGCCCTGTCCGTCTTCATCACTGAAACCGAGCTCACCGGCAAGGGTCAAAATTTCATTCAGTTTCGATTCGATCAAACGCTTTTTAAACAGTGCGTCAGCCTCGACAGGCGTCAAAGGAGAACGATTACCGGTTTGTTTGATGAATCGATTTGCCCTCTGGGCTAATTCTTGAATGAAATCGTCAACTTCTTTGTCTGCTGGAACCGTCACGGATAAGCGCTCCTTTTCAGTACTTTCTTCCAATTCTTTCTGCTGCTGTTTTTGAGATTTCTCTTTTTTGGGCTTTGTCTTAACCCGCTGGTAGTGCTGCAAATCGTCTTCGACCTGCCTAACAGCCAGCCATGTAATTTTGTTTTCTGGTGAAAAATCGGATTGGATGCTTTCTAATTTGTCGTGAACGAACTGAACATAATCAGGGCCGAGACGCTCCGCGATTTCCAAAATAGCCGCGAACTTTTCTTCCGGTGACATATCGATTCGGATGAGTGGAGTCTCTTTCCGGAGAACCTGGCAAAAGTGGCTCCCGTCGGGCATCAGCTTGACGAGTCTTTCGCAAGTAACTGACTCGAAGTAACCCTGACCGTTGTAAAGGAACTCATCGCGATTGGAAAAATCAACCCAACGCTCACCTTCAAGGGGTGTCGGCGGAATTTCCTTTTCTTCTTCAACGATAGGTGTTGCAGGCTGGTTATCGGCAAAAATACCAATCTGCTCTGCTTTGCCAACGGTCACGGTTTTCCTCGGGAGTATGCAAGAGATAATGCGGGGGTAAAACTATTTACTTAGGTTCCATTTCAGCCAATGCAGCTTGCAATTGGGCTTGAGGGATATTTGCGGCATCTGCGCAATTCACTCCACGAGCCTCTAACCATGCCTTAATTTGAGGTGCGCCGTATTTCGAACGGGTTGCTTTTAAAATCACGTCCGACCATTTGACGGCTTTTACACTGGCTTTTAATTTTTCATGCTCGGCCATCTCTTGACGGAGTTTTTCAGCTGCTTCCTTCTCGCCTTCCTGTTCTAAAACTCTCGCCCGACCTTCTTGGCGGTCTTGAAATTCTGGTTTAGGTTGAGGAAAAATGGGAGAACGCTCTCGGCTAATTTCTTTGCCGTCGTCGAAGGGGACTTCTTCAGCTTCAGTGACATCCAAGGCTTCGTCGAGTTGTTTTGATGTCAAAATCTTGTCGGCTGCGCGGTCCTGGGCTGCTTCAAGCTGGGCTTGTTTGACGATGTTTGGACGGTCTTTTTTGTAAGCTTCGGAAAACTCCATGTCTTGGATGTCTTCGGTAGACATGACTGTTCCCTTGAAGACGTCGGGGAAGTGAACGATCTGGGCTTCGGTGATCGCCTTGTAAAACAGCATCCTGGCGGGCGTAACCTTCCACGGCTTATTGCCCGTCACTCCGGCTGCAATCGCCTGCTCCATTGTGTACGTGATGAGATCGTTTTGCAGCTCGCCATCTATATAGCACTCAAGGACGCACTGTTTGACAGTGTTCTCACGCACCTTGTAGTCATAGCGCGGATGCGATTTGATTTTTCTAGCAATCGCTTTTGCCCAAACGCCGAACTTGCCGCGATTTACGTAAACATCATTAATCGACTCCATTGGAGTCAAGCCAACCGAAGTACCCCAAGAGACTTTGATAATTGCCTGATTAGCGGTTTTCGTGTCTTCAAAGAACCCGCAGCCTACGGCCATTTTTGCGAATTCGACAATAGCCGGAAAGCTGTTGATTTGCAGACTTCCGTCGTGCATTTCGCAGTTTGAAAGCGCCGGATACGCTGTCAGCGCGTCAGTCGTGGCGGGGAGTTGCTTCTTTTCTTGTTCTTGAGTCGTCATTATTTAGTGAATCCGAGTTTAAATTTGATGAAATCGACCAGCGCAACAACAAACGCTCTAAAGGTTGAGCGGAGGGTTGAGGGTTGCTGGTTGAGGGTTTTGCCGCGTTCTGCGGTAACTATGATTGTGCCTCTCCCGCCACAACTCGGGCAAGACAATCTTCGATCTTGATGCATGTGGTGATAACGAAATTTGCAACTATCCATAAATCCTCCTATTCTGCAATTTCTTGGAATTCGCCCGTCCTTGAAAGTTCGTACCAGGTATCGGGCTTGATGCCGTTTTCGCCGACCTTGCTGGCCCTGATTGCAAAAATTTCTCCAGTCCATCGGTCGGAATTGACCAGAACGATCGCGCCGTCTTTTGCAGCTTTGGCTCGGTTGTTGAATCCGAGGCCGGACGACACAGAGTGTTGTCCGGCTGTCGATGCATGTGCCTTAAGTCCGGCTGTCGATGCATGTGCCTTAAGTCCGGCTGTCGATGCATGTGCCCAATTTCCGGCTGTCGATGCATGTGCCTCTTGTCCGGCTGTCGATGCATGTGCCTCTTGTCCGGCTGTCGATGCATGTGCCCAATTTCCGGCTGTCGATGCATGTGCCTCTTGTCCGGCTGTCGATGCATGTGCCTTAAGTCCGGCTG
>Ga0265326_10000036_pt1 | contig 89310 bp, 89 predicted proteins | sample 41424metaG_FD_192439 | JGI IMG/M metagenome (GOLD analysis project Ga0265326, IMG submission 192439) | Rhizosphere microbial communities from Carex aquatilis grown in University of Washington, Seatle, WA, United States - 4-14-24 metaG | ecosystem: Host-associated > Plants > Roots > Rhizosphere... | reverse complement strand
GATCCGCCGCAGCACCGCGTTGGCTGCAGCGCTCATCTCTGCTCCCACGCGTCCTGCAGGACCGGCTCGCCCTCGGACGGCTCGACCCACACGTCCTTCAGCTTGGAGCTGATCGCGAGGCGCGTCTGGATCGGGTAGAGCCGCAGCTGCCAGGCGCTGCTGGAGGCGATCGCCTGCGCCTGGTCGTAGAGCGTCTTCTGCTCGGCGCGGTCGGTCGTCGCCGCCGCTCTCAGCAGGATCGCGTCGAGCTGCGGATCCGACACGATCGCGCTGTTGTTGAAGCCGCCCGTTCTCAGCGACTCGGTCGAGAAGACGATGTAGAGCACGGCCGGCGTCGGGCTGTTCCAGTAGGAGTTGACCGCCTCGTACGCCTTCGGGTTCTGGAACGTGGCGTAGAAGGTGAGCTGCGGCTGCGGGGTCAGGATCACGTGGAAGCCGATCTGCTTCTCGGCCGCCTGGATGTCCTGGTAGAGCGTCTGGTCGGCCGGCGGCGTGTCGCCCGGATCGGACGAGTAGACGAAGCGCGCCGACAGCTCTCTGCCGTCCTTCGTGCGGTAGCCGGCGGCGTCGCGACCGGTCCAGCCGGCCGCGTCGAGCAGCGCGTTGGCCTTCTTGACGTCGTACGGGAAGGCGTTCTCGTACGCCGGCGAGTAGTCGGGCGTGCCCGAGCTGAGCGGCCCGGCCGCGTACGGGAAGACGCCGAGGTATGCGCTTCTGACGGCGGCGCCCGCGTTGGAGCCGTACAGCAGCGCCTGGCGCACGCGCGCGTCGTCGAACGGCGCGTGGCTCGTGTTGAGGGTGAAGTTGTTCGGGTTGCCGGAGTGGACGAAGCGCAGCACCTGCAGGCTCGGGTTGGCTCTGGCCGCCGCCTCGTCCTCGGGCGGGATGTTGAAGATGATGCTGGCCTCGCCGCCGGTGACGGCGGAGTAGCGCACCGAGTTGTCCTTCAGGAACTTCCAGGTGATCCCGTCGAGGTAGGACGGGCCCTGGTGCTTGGCGTTCGCCGGCGCCGAATCGTAGTCCGGGTTGCGCACGAGGTCGACCTCCTGGCCGTGGACCCAGCGCTTGATCGCGAACGGGCCGGTGCCGACCGGCGACTGGCAGTTGACTCTGAGCCCGCGCGCCATCGCCTTCGGCGACTCGATGCCGAGGAACGCCTGCGCGAGCACGTCGAGGAACGGCGAGTAGGGCCGCTTGAGGTTGATGCGCACGGTGTGCGCGTCGATCACGTCGGTCGACGCGTAGTACGGCTTGAGGTAGATCAGGTCCGTGCTCGACTGCGTCGCCGGGTCGAGGATCTGCTTGATGTTGGCCTGCACGGCCGCGGCGTCGAACGGCGTCCCGTCGGTGAATCTGACGCCCTGCTTGAGCTTGAACGTGTAGTGCCTGCCGTCGGGCGTGATCGTCCACGAGGTCGCGAGCCACGGCACCGCGCGACCGTCCGGCAGCTCGGAGACGAGCGAGTCGAGGTACTGGCGCGAGACGTAGGTCTGCGGCATGTCGCCGAGGTTGTGCGGGTCGAGGCAGGTCGGCTCGCGGTCCGCGCCGTAGACGATCGTCCCCCCTCTCACGGGTGTGCCGCCGGAGGACGACGACGCGGTGCTGGTGGCCCCGCCGCACGCGGCGAGGGCCAGGGAGAGGGCGCTCGCTCCCGCCAGCAGGGCGAGCTTGATGGGTGTGGTGCGGGACAAGGCTGGTCCTCCTGCTGCGACGTACAGGCGCGTTCGAGATCGATGGATGAGCGGTGCGACCGCGAGCGGGCTCGCCGCTCGATGCGAGGCGGGCAATCTACATATTCTGGATCGACTTAGTAGACTTTTTCTCCATGAGTACCCACATGGGGAACGCCGCAGCACCGCAGGAGCCGGTCGAGGTGCTCGTGCTCGACGCGCACGAGCCGTCGCGGCTCGGGCTCGGGCTGCTGCTCCAGCGCCAGGCGTGGGTGCGGCGCTGCCTGCTCGCGGGCACGCTCGAGCGGGCGGTCGCGCTCAGCCGCCGCCACGGGCCGCGGGTCGCGGTCGTCGACGTCTCGAACGCCGGCCCGTTCGTCGCCGAGCTGCTCGACCCCCTGCGCACGGCGCACGAGCCGGTGCGCTTCGTGCTCGCGTCGCGCTGCGCACGCGAGCCGGTCGCACCGCTCGGCCGGCTGGGGGCGGCCGGCTTCGTCGCGCCCGGGTCGACGGCCACCGCGATCCTCGAGACCGTGCGCGCCGCCGCGTTCGACGAGGCGGCGCCCGTGTCCGCGGCCGCGCTGCCGGCGACGGAGGCGGCGGCGCTCACCGCACGCGAGCGCGACGTGCTCGCGCTGCTGGTCACGGGCGCGACGAACCCGGAGATCGCCCGCGAGCTGCACCTCGGACGCGACAGCGTCAAGAAGCACGCGACCGCGATCTACCGCAAGCTCGGCGTCCGCAACCGCACCGAGGCCACGCGCCACGCAGCGCGGCTGCCCGCCGGCGGGTGACGGCCCGGCAGCTCAGGCCGCCGGCGCCGCGGCGCTCACCGTCGCATCCTCGCTCGCGACCTTGGCAGTGCGCCCGCGCGGCAGCAGCAGCGGAGCGGGGAGCGCGAGGATGCCGGCGGCGGCGATCGCGGGCCGCAGCCCGACCAGCTCCGCCAGCACGCCCCACAGCGCCGTCATCGCCGCGGTCGTGGCGCTGGTGCTGACCGACCACGCCGACAGCGTGCGCGCGATCCGCTCGGGCGAGATCTGCTCGAGCCGGTAGGTCGCGACGACCGGGTTGAAGACGCCCAGGCTCGTGACGAGGCCGAGCTGCAGGCCGATCACCAGCAGCAGCCCGGCCGTCCCCGCCGGGATGAAGGCGAGCCCGATCGGCCAGCCGACCGAGAGCCACCCGAACGTCAGCATCACCGTGCGCTGGCCGAAGCGCGCGACCGCCCGCCGCGACAGCCGCGAGCCGACGAGGCCGCCGACGCAGGGCGCGGCGAACGCCAGCCCGTACTGCCACGGCTGGAAGTGCAGGTCGTCGAGCATCAGCACCGCCAGCAGCGGCTCGGTGCAGAGGATCAAGCTGCCGACCATCAGCCGGTTGAAGAACGGGCCGCGCAGGCCCGGGTGAGCGAGGATGTAGCGCCAGCCGTCGGGCAGGTCCCTGAAGCGGGTTCGCGGCGCGTCGGGCTGCGGCGGGCACGGCTCCTCGCCGCCGATCATGCGGATCGCGAACGCCGACAGGAGATAGCTGATCGCGTCGGCGGTCACGCTGATCGTCGCGCCGAAGAAGCCGATCGCGGCGCCGCCGAGCGGCGGCCCGACGACGAGCGAGCTCCACGTGGTGGACTCGAAGCGCGCGTTGGCGACGAGCAGGTCCTCCGGCTCCACCAGCGCCTTGAGGTGCGCGCCGCCGGCGGCCTGGAAGGCGATCTTGGCGCCGGCCACGACGATCGTGACGAGCAGGAGCTGCGCGAACGTGAGCCAGCCGAGCAGGTAGGCGATCGGGATCGTGAGCTGCGCGCCGAAGCGGACGACGTCCATCGCGATCATCACCGGCCGCTTGCGGCGGAACTCGACCCACGGGCCGAGCGGGATCGCCAGCAGCGCGCCCGCCGCGAGCCCGACCGAGGCGAGCAGCGACACCTGCCCCGGCCCGGCGTGCAGGACGCGGATCGCGATGATCGACATCGCCCCGAAGCCGAAGCCGGTGCCGTAGGTGCTGACCGCGTAGGCAGCCCACAGCCATCCGAACGGCCGGCCCAAGGAGCGTCGTCTGCGCATGACCCCGAAGCGAATCGCGCCGGGCGGACGCGATCGTCGTTTGGCGTCCGCGCGCGGCGGGAACCGCCACGGCATGGCCGCCACGCGCTTCTTCTACTGCGCCTCGCACGAGCAGTTCCCGCCCGACGCGCTGCTGGCGCACGCGGTCGCGGCCGAGCAGGCGGGGTTCGACGGGATCGCGTGCAGCGACCATCTGCAGCCGTGGTGGGAGCCGGGCGAGTCCGGCCACGCGTGGGTGTGGCTCGGCGCCGTCGGCCATGCGACGGGGCTGCCGCTCGGCACCGCGGTCACGCCGCCCGGCCCGCGCCATCATCCGGTCCTGATCGCGCAGGCGTGGGCGACGCTGGAGCTGATGTTCCCCGGCCGCCCGTTCCTCGGCATCGGCTCGGGCGAGTCGCTCAACGAGTCCCCGCTCGGCGCGCCGTGGCCGCCGGTCGGCGAGCAGATCGAGCGGCTCGACGAGGCGCTGTCGATCATCCACCGCCTGTTCGCCGGCCAGCGCGTCAGCGTCCGCGGCAGACACTTCTCGACCGACGACGCCTACCTGCACAGCCGTCCCGTGCGGCGTCCGCCGATCTACGTCTCCGCGTTCGGCCCGCATGCGGCCGCGGTGGCGGGCAGATGGGGCGATGGGCTGTGGACGCTCGCCGACCCCGAGCGGGCGCCGGGCGTGATCGACGCCTATCGCGCCGCCGCCTCCGACGCTGGCAACGAGCCGGGCGAGATCGTGCTGCAGACGGCGTTCTCGTGGGCGCTTGACGACGCCACCGCACTGGAGGGCGCCCGCGTCTGGAAGGGCTCCCAGCCGCCGGAGTTCTACACCGACGACTGGCATGACCCCGCCGCGATGTACGCCGAGGGCGAGCGGCAGACCAGCGACGAGCAGTTGCGCGAAGCGATGATCGTCTCCCACGACCCCGCCGTCCACGTCGAGCGGATCCGGCAGGTGATCGACCTCGGCGCCGACACGGTCGTGCTCGCCAACAACTCCGGCAGCGACCCGCTCGCCGCGATCCGCGTCTACCGCGAGCACGTGCTCCCGGCGCTGCGCTGAAGGCGCCCGGCTCGGTCTCCGTGCCGCGCACCCGCCGTGTCGACTGCTCCGGGCCGGGGATCGCCCGCCGCAGACGCGGGCGCGGCTTCGCCTACCTCGACGATCGCGGCGTAGGCCGCGGTCGGCGCGTCGCGCCGCTCATCCACGCGTCACAGCGTGTCCTCGGCCTTGCGGTAGGCGATCTGCAAGACGTCGGAGGCGAAGACGACGGCGAGCAGCGAGGTGGCCCAGCGCGTGGCCCGCGGCGCGACGAGCAGGCCCGCGGTGAGCAGCGTCGCGAGCCACATGCTGAGGCAGTGGGGGCACACGAGCAGCTCGCCGATCACGCGGCGCAGACCGTGGCCGCGGGCCGCCTCCTCCACCTCGCCGGGGCCGCCGTCGGCCTGGAAGCGGGTGAAGGGCGCGCGCACGGCGCTCGCGACGCGCGCCTTGCCGAGCAGGCGCGAGCCCTTGTGCGCGGCGACCGCGAGCAGTGCGAGGTCGCGCGGGTCGACGCGCTCGGGCAGCGTGCGGCCCGAGCGGCGAAACCACGTCGCGAAGGCGCCCAGCGCGCTCGCGTAGAGCGAGATCAGCAGCGCATACCAGCCCAGCGGCCGCTCCTGCTGCGGCGAGTGGCCGGCGAACGGCGGGATGTCCTGCACGCGCGTCTCGACCGCGGGCATGCCGGGATGGGTACCCGTGTGCCCGCGGTCGAAGCCTGCGTTCCGTCCAGGCATCGGCGTGGTGACGCTAGCCGACGGCGACCTGGTGCTGCTCGACCGCGTCGAGCACGCCACGACGGCGCTTGTGGGCGCGCTCGTACGTGGCGACGTGGCGCAGCTGGGCCGGCGTGAGGTCGTCCAGCTGGTCGGTGACCTCGTCGACGGTCAGCTCGTCGTATCTGGACAGCGGCGAGCGGCGCTCCTCGCGCTGCTGCGTGTCGCTGAGCGTGCCGGTGGCGCTGCGCGCGCCGTGGACCGCGTCCTGCGCGAGCTCGCCGGCGGCGCGCTGGGTCTTGCGGATCGCCTGCCCGGCGCCCGTGGTGGCGGGGTCGTAGCTCGAGTCCCCGTGCACCTCGGCGCCGACGACGGCGGCCGTCAGCTGCGGAAGCTGCTCGCGCAGCGCAGCGAGCATGCGCTCCTCGTCGGCGCGGTTGGCGGCGGCGAGTCTCGCGGTGGCGGTGTCGTCCGCCTGGCGCGCGAGCTGCTCGAGCGCGTCGTAGGTGGCGATCTCGAGCGCCTCGCTCGCACACTCGTCCTTCGCGTTCTTGAGCAGCTTCTCCTCGGGGCTGCCGCCGCGGGCGACGATGTCGAGCGGCGCCTTGCCGAGCGCGACCAGCTGGCCGACGGCTCGCTCGGCGACACCGACGCCGGCGCTGAGGAAGCTCGGACCGTGGTCGAGCTCGCGCAGCCGGCGGGCGATCCTGTCGGCGTGGCCGCGCGTCTCGCGCAGATGTCTGTCGAGCTGGGTGCGGTACGGGCCGGCGGGCGTCATCGCGACGTGCGCCTGCAGCGTGCGCACGAGCCCGAGCTCCATCGCCTCGGCCTCGTGCAGGTATTGGACGATCTTGTCGTTCGTCGTCGGCATCGGTTCGATTCCTCGGTTTCTCGATCGCTTGCGTTATGTGACCTGTATCGGCTCCCCGACTTCGCGCGGGGGCAAACGACGGCGGCGGGCCGAGGTCATCGCTTCGGCGCAGCGCGCGAACGATCGGTTGCAGCGCGTCGCGAGCGGGCACACCGGGTGCCGTGGCGCACAACGAGATCCACGTCGACGCGTCCCCAGAGACCGTCTTCGGCGTGCTCGCCGACCCGCGCTCGTTCGCGCGCTGGGTCGTCGGCTCGCGCAAGATCCGCCGCGCGGACCCGGACTGGCCGGCGCCCGGGACGGCGTTCGACCACGCGGTCGGCTTCGGGCCGTTCGTGCTGAAGGACCACTCCTGCGTGGAGGAATGCGAGCGGCCGCGCCTGCTGCGGCTGCTCGTCAAGCTGCGCCCGATCTCGCGCGCCCACGTGACGCTGCAGATGACGCCGGAAGGCCGCGGCGCGCACGTCGCGATGGACGAGCACGCCGCCGACGCGCGCAGCCGCCTGCTGTTCAACCGCTTCACCGACCCGCTCGTGCGCCTGCGCAACGCCGAGTCGCTGCGGCGCCTCAAGGCGCTCGCCGAGGGGACCGAGCCGATGCCGACGGGTCCGCTGCCGTCGCGCGGCGCGGAGGCCGAGGGCAGCGTGACGGCCAGCAGCAGACCCGCCGGTGCCGCGTAGCGATCCGTCACCGCCAGGGACGCAGGCGCCGATCGCGCAGCAGCGCGCGCGCGGCACCGCGGCCGCTCATGCCGTGCACCGCGCCGCCGGGATGCGTCGAGGCGCCGGCGACGTACAGCCCGCGCAGCGGCGCGCGGTAGCGCGCCAGCAGCGGCGACGGCCGGAACACGAGCTGCTGGTCGAGCTCGTAGGAGCCGCCGCCGAGGTCGCCGCCGACGAGGCTCGGGTTCTCGCGCTCAGACTGCGCCGGCGAGCGCGCCGCGCGCGCGAGCACGAGCGCGCGGAAGCCCGGCGCGAAGCGCTCCAGCTGGTCCTCGATCAGCTCGGCCACCTGCTCGTCGCCTGCCTGGTAGCGACTCGGCACGTGCGCGTAGACGTAGAGCGTGTGCTGCCCCTCGGGCGCCCGCGAGCGGTCGAGCAGCGACTGCTGGCCGACCACCAGCGCCGGTCTGGCGGGGACCTGGCCGCGGTGCGCGGCCTGCGCGGCGGCGGTCAGCTCGTCGAGCCCGCCCGCGACGTGCACGACCGCCGCGCTGCGCGGCTCGGATGCCGTCCAGGGGACCGGACCTGCGAGCGCGTAGTCGAGCTTGAACGCGCCGGTCCCGTAGCGCCAGTGCGCCAGGCGACGCTGCAATCTGCCGGGCAGCGCGCCGGCCGGCAGCAGGCGCGCCAGCACGCCGGCGCTGACGGTCGAGACGACCGCGTCGGCGGGGACCTCCTCCCCGGAAGCGAGCCGCACGCCGCTCACGTGGCCACGTCGCACGCACACGCCGGCGACCGTCGCCGAGCAGCGGATCGTGGCACCCTCGCGCTCGGCGCGGCGCACGAGCGCGGCGGCCAGCTCGCCCATCCCGCCGCGCGGGAACGGCCAGCCGTGGCTGTGCCCCAGCAGCTGCAGCAGGAAGCCGAACGCGCCGCTGACCGTCGTGGAGGGAGGCAGCCCGGAGTGCTGGGCCGAGCCGGACAGCCACGCGGTCGCGCGGCGGTCGCCGTCGAACAGGTCGAGCCCGAGCGCCTCGACCGAGCCCAGCAGCCGAGGCGTCCACTCGACCAGGTCGCCGCGCAGCGCCCCGCCGAGCCGCAGCCCCGGCCCCACGGGCGGCAGCGGCGACAGCACGCTCTCCACGAGCGGCGTCGCCAGCGGCAGCATCCGCCGCATCGCCGCCTCCCAGCCGGCGCCGGCGGGGCCGAGCGAGTCGACGGTCGCGGCCACGTCGCGCTGCAGCGCGATCGCGCTGCCGTCCTCGAACGGGTGCGCCAGCACCGTCGGCGGGTCGATCCACTCCACGCCGTCGCGCTCCAGCTCCAGCTCCAGCATCGCGGGCGAAGCCGCCGTCATCGGCACGAACGCCGCGCAGTGGTCGTGCACGAAGCCGGGCAGCGTCGCCGCCGTCGACGACGAAGCGCCGCCCGGATGCGGCGCGTGCTCGAGCACCGTCACATCGAGGCCGTGCGCGGCGAGGTGGATCGCCGCGACGAGTCCGTTGTGCCCGGCGCCGACGATCACGACTCGCGTCACGGGAGGGCGATACCCGGACCGCGAGCGGCGTACCCGCCCGACCGGATGACCGGGACCGGCTTGGGCGCGGCGGCTGCGGGTAGGGCTTGAAGTCGATGAAAGGACGCACATGCCGACTCCACTGCACCGCCTCTCGGCGCTCGGACAGAGCGTCTGGATCGACAACCTCTCACGCAGCTCGATCCACGACGGCCGCCTCGCGGCGCTGATTGCCGACGACGCCGGCGTCGTCGGCGCGACGAGCAACCCGACGATCTTCGCGAAGGCGATCGCCGAGGGCGACGCCTACGACGAGCAGCTGCGCGAGCTCGACGACGTCGACGACCCGAAAGAGGTCTTCTGGGCACTCGCGACCCGCGACGTGCGCGACGCGTGCGACCTCTTCCGCCAGGTCTGGGACGACGGCTCCGGACAGGACGGCTACGTCTCGCTGGAGGTCGACCCGGGCCTCGCCTACGACGCGGACGCCACGCTCGAGCAGGTGCGGCGGCTGCACGCCGAGGTCGACCGGCCCAACCTGCTCGTCAAGATCCCGGCGACCGAGCCGGGGCTCGCGGCGATCGAGGACGCGATCGCGGAGGGCCTCTCGATCAACGTCACGCTCGTCTTCTCGCTCGATCGCTACCGGCAGGTCGTCGAGGCGTACGTGCGCGGGCTCGAGCGGCTCGTCGCCGCCGGCGGCGACCCCCGCCCGGTCGCGTCGGTCGCGAGCTTCTTCGTCTCGCGCATCGACAGCGAGACGGACCGCCGCCTGGCAAGGGTCGGCGGTCACGACGAGCTCAAGGGCAGACTCGCGATCGCCAACGCGCGTCTCGCCTACCAGCACTACCAAGAGGCGTTCGCGAGCGCTCGCTGGCTGCTGCTCGCCGAGCAGGGCGCCGCCCCTCAGCGCCTGCTGTGGGCCTCGACGTCGGTCAAGGACCCGGCCTATCCCGACACACGCTACGTCGAGCAGCTGATCGGCCCGGAGACGGTCGACACGATGCCGGAGGAGACGATCCGCGCCTACCAGGACCACGGCCGGCCGGCGGCACGGCTCGAGCTCGACATCGACGAGGCGCGCGACGTGCTCGCGGCGCTGGCGCTGGCGGGCGTCGACTACGACGACGTCACCGCGACGCTCGAGCGCGAAGGCGTGGAGAAGTTCGCGGCGTCGTTCGACGAGCTGCTCGACGGCCTGTGCGAGAAGCGCGCGGCCACCGCGGGCGCCTGAGCCGCGCCGCGTCTAGGCTGCGCCGCCGGAGCGCAGCTCGGCGCACAGCGCACAGATGTCGTCGTGCGGCGTGTCGTCCTGCGGCAGCGTCTCGACCAGCTCGTCGACCAGCGCCTGCGGGTCGCGGGAGCGAAGGGCGCCCACCGCGGCGGCGAGCCGCTCCAGGCCGCGGTCCAGCGGCTCGTCGTGCCGCTCGACGAGCCCGTCGGTGTAGAGCAGCAGGCGCCCGCCGGACGCGAGCGTGAGGCGGCCATCCGGCGGACGGCCCGCCTCGGGGTCGACGCCGAGCGGCAGCGAGCGACCGTCCCACAGCACGACCGGCTCGGCGCCGGACTGCAGCAGCAGCGGCGGCGGATGGCCGGCGCAGGCGTAGCGCACGGCGCCGCCGTCGAGCTCGATCTCCGCGTAGGCGAGCGTCGCCATCAACGCGAGCGGGACGCCGGCGGCGAAGCGGTCGAGCCGTTCCAGCAGCTGCGCCGGGCCGCCGAGGCCGGCGCCCGCGAGCGCGCGCGTCGCGCTGCGCAGCTGCCCCATCGCCGACGCCGCCTCGATGCCGCGCCCGACGACGTCGCCGACGACCACGCCGACGCGCCCCTCCCCCGCCGGGAACGCGTCATGCCAGTCGCCGCCGACCTCGAGCGTGTCGACGGCCGGCCGGTAGTGCGCGCCGACGCGGATGCGCGGATCGCGCAGCGGCTCGGAGGCGAGCAGGCTGCGCTGCAGCACGTGCGCGACGTCGCGCTCGCGGTCGCGCGCGAGCAGCAGCTCGTGCTCGTAGGCGCGGCGGTCGACGGCGCTGAAGACGGTGGTGCGGATCAGCAGCGGCTGCCGATCCGCGTCGCGCTTGAGCAGCGAGGTGAGCAGCACCGGCAGCCGCGTCCCGTCGGCCCGGCGCAGCTCGAGCGCGATCTCGTTGGCCGCGCCCTGCAGCGCGAGCAGCGGGGCGTAGTGCGTCTCGTGGTAGATGCGCCCGCCGGCCGTCAGCAGGTCAACGAGCCGCCGCCCGCCGAGCAGCTCCTCGCGCGCGTAGCCGGTCCAGTCGAGGAACGTGCGGTTGACCTTGACGATCCTGCCGTCGGGGAGCGTGGAGAGGTAGCCGCACGGCGCGTCCTCGTACAGCTCCTCGGCCGACGCCTCGAGCGCGGGGTCGAGCGGCGCCGGCGCCTCGCTACGCCCGCTGCTCATCCGCGTCCGGCGAGGAACGCGGCGATCGCGGCGATCGTCTCCCGCGGCGCGCTCAGGTTCGGGCAGTGGCCGGTGGCGTCGAGCAGCGCGTAGCTGCTGCCGGGGACCGCGCGGTGGACGAACTCGCCGACCGCGCGCGGGGCGATCGCGTCCTGCGCGCACTGCAGCACGAGCGTCGGCACGCGCACGTCGGCGAGCTCGGCGCGCGTGTCGGAGCGGAACGTGACGCGCGCGAACTGCTGCGCGATGTCCGGGTCGGTGCGGCAGAAGCTGTTCGTCAGTTCGTCCCCCAGCTCGGGACGGTCGGGGTTGCCCATGATCACCGGCGCCAGCTGGCTCGACCAGCCGAGGTAGTTGCTGGCGAGCGACTCCAGCAGCTCGTCGATGTCAGCGGCGCTGAACCCGCCGACGTAGCCGTCGTCGTCGACGTAGCGCGGCGACGGGCTGACCATCACGAGCGCGCGGAAGCGGTCGGGCTCCTCCCGCACGGCCAGCGTCCCGATCATCGCGCTGACCGAGTGCCCGACGAGCACGACGTCCTCCAGCGCCAGTGCGCGGCACAGCTCCAGCACGTCCTCCGCATACGCATCGAGCGATCCGTAGCGCTCGAAGTCGTAGGCGGAGCGATCCGACCCGCCCGCGCCGACGTGGTCGAACAGGACGATCCGGTGCGTCTGCGCGAACGCCGGCGCGACGAGGCGCCACATGCTCTGATCGCAGCCGAAGCCGTGCGCGAACAGCATCGGGCGCCCCGTCTCGACGCCCGCCAACGTGACGTTGTTGCGCACGACGCACGCGCTGTCGCTGCCGGCCGCGCGGGTCAAGGACAGACGCCCGGTTCCGGCCCGGTGTGGTGGAAGCGGTCGCGCAGCCCGGTGATCGTCAGCAGGCGCGCAACCGGGCCGTCGGCCTCGACGATCGAGAAGGAGCCCCCGCGCCGGCGCGCTGCGAGATCCATGCGCAGGAGCAGCTGCAGGCCGGTCGAGTCCATGAAGGTCAGCTGCCGCAGGTCGAGCACGACGGCCTGCGCGCGTGCGGACACCCGCGCGAGCTCGGCCTCGAGCCGCCCGAGCGTGCCGATGTCGAGCTCGCCGCGCGGGACCACGACGACGTGTCTGCGCTCGACCCGGACGTCGACGTCGAAGCCGTAGGTGAACGGCGGAGGTGGATCCTGCGGAGAGACGTCGAGCTGAGACACCTCGGGCTCCTCGAGTCGCTGAGAACGTGAGCGAAGCTCGGAAGTCAGGTGACGCTGCGCAATCGTCGCGAACGACCGCACCCCGTCGCGGGTGCCCTCCTGAAAAGACAGTAGCTCATGCGGGCACCGCGAGCACGAACAGCTCGACCTCGAGGTCCGGCCCGACGTGATGGTTGGAGATGAACGCCAGCACGCGCCGGCCGCTGAGCCGCTCGACCTCGGCGATGAATCTGTCCTGCATCGCGGCCTGGAACGCGCTGCGGGTCTCCTGCACGATCGCGCTCCGCTGCAGCTCGATCAGCGTCTTCTCGATGTCGGTGTAAACGCCGCCGAGCACGCAGGCGAGCAGGTCCTCGCCCATCATCCGGCTCTTGGTGCTGGCCGGCGCGCGGCCGTAGTAGCGCTCGTGCAGCGTGCTCATCGAGGTGCTCACCGCGTCGAGCAGCGCGTCGCCGTCGAGCGGGTCGGTCGGGACCATCGTCCACCTGCCTTGCTCACCCTCGATCGAGGCGATCGCACGCGCAGGCTGAAGGTAGGAGGGCCCGGCGGACGCCGACCGCAGGGGCCGGTCTACCACTGCGAGCGTAGCGCTACCCTCGACGCTGTGAGCGATGACGTCTATCCCGCGGACCCCGTCGCCAGTCAAGTCGGCCGGGGAGAGGTCCTGACCGCGGTCTCCGACGGGATCGTCGCGCTGCTGAAGGACTTCTACGGCAAGGGGCCGACGCGTGATCGGCTTCATGAGCGGTAACCAGCAGCACCCCGACCTCCTGTGCGAGGTCTTCGTGCTGGCGCCGACGGATCTCGTCGACGAGCTCTAGCCTAGAGCTGGCGCGAGGACCACAGCAGCGCGGCCAGGATCACCGACGCCAGGCCGACGACGAGGCCGACGATCCAGCCGGCCACGTCCTGACCGACGAGGACGGCGCCGAGCACGACGGCGATGCCGACGATGCCGCCGGTGGCGATCAGCCGCATGAAGCCGCGCTCGACCTTCGTGCGCCGGCGCGTGCGGCCGGGCACCATCCCCTGCGGGCGCTCGCGTCTGCCGTTGCCGGCGGCGGCGGTCTGCTTGCCTGGCCTCAAGGAGCTCATGCGCAGAGCACTACCCGGTGCGGACCGGGAAGACGCATGTGCTCGCCTACACGCGGCGCGCTCACGCCGCGGCCTCGATCCAGTGCGCCTCGCCGAGCGCCGCCAGCCGCAGTCCGCGCTCGGCGGCGACGGCCGCCACCAGGGGGATCAGCGCGACCGTCTGATCGCAGCCGACGACATGCCCGTCCGCCAGCATCCGCGCGATCAGGCCCGGGTGACGCGCCGCCCGCGACGCGATCGGGAAGAACGTCGCGCGTGCTCGACACGCGGCAAGCGCGTGTCGAGCACGCGCGGCGTCCAGCGCGGATCGGGACCGTCGTCGAACGTGAGCGCCAGCGCAGCCGCCTCAGACAGTGCGGCCCCGACCACCGAAGAAGAACATCCCCAGTGCGACGAGCGCGAGCACGAACAGGATCGGATGGATGATCACGCCGCCGGCGATCGCGATCACCAGCAGGACGATTCCGAGGATCAGCCAGAGCATGATTCAGTGCTCCCCCTCTGCGTCGTGGTCGTCGTCGCCGTGCAGCGCGTCCTTGACCTTGTCGGCCGCGTTGCCGACCTTCTCCTTCACGGTCCCGGCGGCCTCGTCGACCTTGCCCTCGCGGCGCAGGTCGTCGTTGCCGGTCAGATCGCCGGCTGCTCGCTTGAGCCGGCCTTTTGCCGTGTCGGTCGTGCCGTCGTCCATGGGAATCTCCTCAGCTTGGGTGCCCCCAGCGCTACCCGGTCGGGGCCGGCCTCAAGCGAAGACGGCGGGCCGTCACTCCGTCCGCGCGAACTGCCGGATCGCCACCGCCATCATCGCCAGGCCCAGCGCCAGCACGATCCCGACCTCGAGCAGCGTCGGCACGCGCCAGCCGAACCAGGTGACGCCGGGGGCGAGCCGCTGCTGGGCGGCCGCGGAGACGTCGAGGTGGGCGAACACCAGCCGCCGCATCTCGTCGACGGCGTAGGTCAGCGGGTTGAGGCGGGTGAGCACCTGCAGCCAGGTCGGCAGGCCCGCGACCGGGTACAGCGCGCCGGAGAGGAAGAACAGCGGCATCACGAGCATCTGCATCACGGTCGTGAACGTCTGGATCTGCTTGACGCGGACGGCCACCAGCACGCCGAAGGCGGTGACGGTGAAGGCGATCAGGAGCTGCAGGCCGAACAGGCCGAGCAGCAGCAGCGGGTCGTACGGCACGTCGACGAAGCCGGCGAGGGCCAGCAGGATCAGGCCCTGGAGCGACGCGACCGTCGCGCCTCCGAGGCACTTGCCGACGACGATCGAGGAGCGCCGCACGGGCGCGACCATCATCTCGCGCAGGAAGCCGAACTCGCGGTCCATCACCAGCGAGATCGCGTTGAACATCGCGCTGAAGACGAGCGCCATGCAGATGACGCCGGGGAAGATGAACGTCTTGAGGTCGACGCCGTCGGTGGAGGCGGCCGCGAGCGTCTGCAGGCCGGCGCCGAGCACGAACAGGAACAGCAGCGGCTGGACCAGCATCGTCGCGATCCGCATGCGGTCGCTGCCGAAGCGGATCAGGTCGCGCCGCCAGACGATCCGCATCGCGCGCGCCTCCGAGCGCCACGAGCGCTCCGGCACGCGGACGGCGACGACCTCCATGACCGTGGCGCTCATCGTCTGGCCCCCGACATCACGCGCACCATGGCCCGGCTGAGATCGCTCACCGACGCGGTCTCGGCGTCGCGGATCGCCGCGCCCGTGAAGTGCATGAAGACGTCGTCGAGGCGGTCGGCCCCGACGCGCGCCTTCAGCGCCGCCGGCGTGTCGAGCACGACGATCTCGCCGCGGTCCATGATCGCGATGCGGTCGCAGAGCTCGGCCTCGTCCATGTAGTGCGTCGTCATGAAGATCGTCGTGCCCTCGGCCTCCTGCAGCGCGCGGATGTAGCGCCAGATCGAGCTGCGGGTCTGCGGGTCGAGGCCGATCGTCGGCTCGTCGAGGAACAGCACGCGCGGCGAGTGCATCAGGCCGCGCGCGATCTCCAAACGCCGTCTCATGCCACCGGAGAAGGTCATGACCGTGCTGTCGCGGCGGTCCCACAAGTCGACCATCTCGAGCATCTGGCGCATCCGCGCCGGCACGACGCCGGCGTCGATGCCGTACAGCTCGGCGTGCATGCGCAGGTTCTGCGCGGCGGTCAGGTAGCCGTCGAGCGTCTGGTCCTGGAAGACGAGGCCGATGTGGCGGCGGACGTCGTCGCGCTCGGTGGCGACGTCGAAGCCGCTCACGCGGGCGCTGCCCGAGGTGGGTCGCGCGAGCGTGCACAGCATGTTGATCGTCGTGCTCTTGCCGGCGCCGTTGGGGCCGAGGAAGCCGAAGATCTCGCCGCGGGCGACGGTGAACGAGACGCCGCGGACCGCCTCGGCGTCGCCGTAGGTCTTGACGAGGCCGTCGACCTCGATGGCGGGTGGTGGAGTGGAGTTCATGGCGCGGCACGATAACACTACAGTGACTGTAATTCTACTGCCGCTATAGTGCTATACTTCATGTCAGGAGGCGCCCCTCAAGGTCTGCGCGAGCGCAAGAAGCGCGCCACGCGCGACGCGATCGCCACCACCGCGCGCCGCCTGTTCGCGCAGCGCGGCTTCGACGCCGTCACGGTCGCCGAGATCGCCGTCGCCGCCGACGTCTCCGAGAAGACGGTCTTCAACCACTTCGCCACCAAGGAGGACCTCGTCTTCGCCGGCGGCGAGACGGGGCTGGCGCAGCTGCAGGCGGCGATCGCCCAACGACCGCCCGGGACCTCGCTGCTCGACGTCTTCCGCGCCAACTCGGAGGCGATGCTCGACGTCGTCGCCGCCGGCGAGACGGAGGACAGCCTCGTCGTCCCGCGCATCGTGCGCGACAGCCCCGCGCTGCAGGAGCGGCTCGCGGCGGGCTGGGCGCGCGAGGCCGACGCGCTCGCCGCCGCCGTCGCCGCGGCGACCGGCGCCGACGACGGCGACCTCGTGCCGGAGGTCGTCGCGCGCACGCTGGCGTGGACGCTGATCGCGATCTTCCGCGCCACGTTCGCCGGCCTGCTGGCCGGCGAGGACCCCGCGCAGCTCGCCGCGAGCATGCGGCCCCAAGCCGCGCGCGCCTACGACCGCCTCGCCGCCGGCCTTGCGGACTACGGCGTCGCCGCCGTGTGACGCGGCGCCCGCACGGCGGCGGAATGCCGCGCGGTGCGGCGTCTGGCGCAGGTCGCCGCCGGTAGCCTCGCGTGCGTGCGCGTGCTGGTGACCGGAGCGAGCGGCTTCCTCGGCGGGTTCGCCTGTGCGGAGCTGCACGCGCGGGGCCATGCCGTGACGGCGCTCGTGCGGCGCCCCGGCTCGGCGCCCGGCGGCTGCGAGGAGCTGCACTGCGACCTCGCCGACGGCGATCCGGCGGCGCTGAGCGCCGCGCTCGCCGCGGCACGGCCCGACTGCGTCCTGCACCTCGCCGCCGAGATCGCGACGCAGCGCGACCCGGCCCGCATCGCGGCGGTCAACGTCGCCGGCACCGCACGGCTGCTGGAGGCCTGCGCGGCCGCCGGCGCACCGAAGGTCGTCTTCGCCTCCACCGTCGTCACCGGCGACGCGCGCGGGGAGCTGCTCGACGAGCAGACGGCGCTCCCGGTCGAGACCGCCTACGGCCGCTCGAAGCAGGAGGGCGAGCGGCTGCTGCGCGCGTCCGGCCTGCCGGGCGTCGTCGTGCGCCCCTCGCACGTCTACGGACCCGGCGGCTGGTTCGCGCACGAGCTCGTGCGCCGGCTGCGCCTGCCGGGCCGCTTCGCCGTCGTCGGCCGCGGCGGGAACTGGTGGGACGTCGTCCACGTCGCCGATGTCGCGCGCGCCCTCTGCGACGCGGCCGAGTCCGCGCCCGCCGGGTCGACGTATCACGTCGTCGACGACGCACCGATCCGCCTGAGCGAGTTCGCCGCGACCGTCGCGACGGCGCTCGGGATCGGGCGCCCGCGCCACGTCCCCGTCGCGCTCGTGCGCCTCGCGGCCGGCCGCGAGCCGGTCGCCGCCGTGACCCGCTCGGCGCGCTCCAGCAACGCGCGCATCAAGCGCGAGCTGGGCTGGTCGCCGCGGTATCCGACGGCTGCGGAGGGCGTCCCGGCCGCGGTCGCAGCGATCACGTCGAGTTCATGATGCGACCGCGATCGATGCGATGCACAGCTCGTGGCGCTGTCATGCGGCTCCCACCGCCGGCCAGCTCGCCGAGCAGCCGCACGCAGGCGGCCGTCCCGCGCGCCAGCGAGTCGAGCGAGAAGCGCTCGTCGGCGGCGTGCATCCCGTCGTCGGGCGAGGCGAAGCCCATCAGCACGACCGGGGCGCGCAACGCACGCGCGAACGCCCCCACGACGGGGATCGAGCCCCCCGAGCGCAGCACGATCGGGTCGCGGCCGAAGCTGGCGCGCAGCGCACGCGCGGCCGCGCGCGAGGCCCAGTCACCGGCGTCGCCGGCGTACGGCGGCGCGCGCTTTCCGAGGATCAGCTCGACGCGCGTACCGGCCGGCGCCTGCGCCTGCAGGTGGCGGCGCAGCAGGCGCGCGACCTCGTCCGGCCGCTGATCCGGCACGAGCCGCAGCGACAGCTTCGCGCGCGCCTGCGCCGGCACGATCGACTTGACGCCGCGGCCCGTGTGCCCGGCCACGAGCCCGCTGACGTCGAGCGACGGCCGCAGCGTCGTGCGCTCGTAGGCCGAGTAGCCGCGCTCGCCCCAGCCGGTCTGCACGCCCGCCTGCGCGAGCAGCGCGCGGTCGCTCGGGCTGCCGGCGCCCGGGCGCGCCCGCGCGGGGCGCACACGCGCGTAGAAGCCGGGGATCGCAATCCGCCCGTGCGCGTCGTGCAGCCCTGCGACCAGCTCGCACAGCAGCTGCGCGGGATTGCGCACCGCGCCGCCGAACGCGCCCGAGTGCAGGTCGCGCGGCGCGCACGTCACGACCAGCTCGGCCGCGAGGTCGCCGCGCAGGCCCTCGATCAGCGTCGGGCGCCCGGGGCCGAGCATGCGCGTGTCGCACACGAGCACCGCGTCGGCCGCCAGCCACGGCGGCGGGGAGCGCAGCAGCTCCAGCAGCGTGCCGCTGCCGCTCTCCTCCTCGCCCTCGAACAGGCAGCGCACGCCGACGGGCGGGCGCCCGCGCGCCTGCGCCCAGGCGCGCAGCGCCGTCAGCTGGCAGAGGATCGGCCCCTTGTCGTCCGAGCTGCCGCGGCCGTAGAGGTGCCCGTCGCGCACGACCGGCTCAAACGGCGGGCTGTGCCAGGCCGACAGCGGCGACGGCGCGACGACGTCGTAGTGGCCGTAGAGCAGCAGCGTCGGCGCGCCGCGCGGCGCCGGCCACTCCCCGTAGACGAGCGGCGCGCCGGGCGGGCCGAGCGTGCGCGCCCGCAGCCCCAGCGCGCGCAGCCGCGCGAGCAGCCAGCCGGCCGCGCGCCGCCGGTCGGCGCGGTGGCGTGGCTCGCCGCTGACGCTCGGGATCGCGACGAGCTGCTCCAGCTCGGCGAGCTGCGCCGGGCGCAGCCGCGCGGCCGCGCGCAGTGCCGCGTCGCTGCCGCCGCCTCCGTGCGACATCGGCGCGCGGCTACGGCGTCGGCACCGGCTGGCGCGCCGGTCGCCCGTTGCGCGACGGCGGCGCCGTCGACAGCGTGCGCCGGCCCGGATCCCACGGCAGCACGCGGTCGCTGCCGGTGCGCACGCTGAGGCCGAGCGCCTGCGCGCTCGTGAGCCACTCCTCCGCCGGCTCGGCGATGTCGCGCAGCAGCGTTTCGAACTGGCCGCGCTGGGACTGCAGGATGAACGGCTGCGCCAGCCACCGCAGCATGTCGCGGCCGGTGACGGCCATCCGCTGGCGCGGCGAGGTGACGAGCCGCTCGTTGAAGTAGCGCACGAGCACCTCCTCCACGACGTCCCACGCGCTGGCGGCGCCGAACAGGTCCTTGACGTCCTCGGCGTCGAGGATCCGGAACGCCTCCTCGAGCACCTGCATGACCTCGACGCGCAGCACGTTGATGTTGCCGAACGACATGAACTTGAGGTTGTTGCGCAGGTCCAGGCCGGCGCGCCGCACGACCGCGATCGACCCGAACGCCGGATCGTTGGCGCGCTCGCGGATCACGTCGGAGATGCGCTTGTCGCGCCAGAACAGCGTCACCTGGTTGACGAACTGCGAGAACAGCGTGTTGAACTCGCTGTTCGGCCGCGAACCCGGCGGGACGGGCGCGCGGCCGTAGCCGAACGCGCGCCGGTAGCCGGCGTGGCGGTCTCTGCGCGTGTAGCGCAGCACCTCGCGGCGGTCGAACTGGTAGAGCCCGAACGCGCCCTCGCCGGAGGACAGCCGCACCGCGCCGGCGCGGAACAGCTCCTGCAGCTTCTGCACGACGCGGAAGACCCCGATCCGCTCGTGCTGGTAGATGTAGTACAGGTCGCCGACGGAGATGATCCGCTCGGCCGAGACCTGGTCGTCGTACGGTCTGACGCCCTGCGGCATGCGCGCGTCGCCGAGGTCGCGCGCCGCGTCGGGCCCGACGCCCGCGAGCTGTGCGATCCCGAGGTCGGCCGGCGGCGGGACCGCCGCGTCCGCGGCCTCCCACGCCGCCAGCTGCTGCTCGACCTCGCCGACCAGCTCGTCGGCCTGGGTCGGATCCGCGATCACGCCGCTGCCGAGTCTGTCGGCGACGGTTCGCATCAGCGCGGCGAACTGGCCGAGCCGTTGCTGGTACTCACGCTCGCTAGCCATGGTGCCTTCCTCCGCTCTGATCGCTCATGCTCAGCTCCCCGACGCGCCCAGCGTCGCTCCCGCGGCCTCCTCGGCGATCTGTCCCGCCTGGTCGCGCACCCGCACGACGGCGTCGCCGAGCAGCCCGACCGGCACGCGAATGCGCGACATCGACAGCCGCGCCGCCGAGACGCCCCCGCCGCGTCGCGCCGCAATCGCGCGGTGCAGCGTCGTGAGCTCGCGGTGCAGCGCCTGCGCACGCTCCGCGAGCATCGCGGCGCCGCGCACTCCCGCGTCCTGCAGCAGACCGCGGCCCTCGTCCGAGATGTCCTCGGCCCACTGCAGGACGCCCGCGAGCGTCATCGAGCTCGGGTCGCCGGGCGTCAGCGCCAGCACCTCCTGCTGCTCGAGCCCGAAGTCGACCGAGTCGAGCGCCCAGCGCACGTCGGCCACCAGCTCCGGCAGCACGTCGAGGTCGCGCTGCAGCCAAGTGAAGACCATCCCGTAGTCGGGCGTCGCCGCGTCCGGGCCGATCACCTCGTAGAAGGCGTAGGCGACGGACGCGACGCGGTCGCGCACGATCATGAAGTTCGTCAAGCGCTCCTCGTCGTCGCGCGTGAGCACGTACGCGCGCGAGATCGGGATGCGGCGGATCGCCTCCAGCTCGGTGCCGCCGCTCGGCGGGAGCGCACCGTCGTCGACCGTGCCGAGCTCGACGCCGAAGCGCAGGAGCTGCTCGCGCGCCTGGCGCAGCAGTACGCTCGAGCGCGCCGCCGGCAGGCCGCCCTCGTCGCCGAGCGAGGCGACGAACGCGCGCCAGCTGGCGGTGAACCCCGCGCGCGCGATGTCGACCTCCTCCGGGTTGTCGAGGCGCCGGCGCAACGGGACCGCTTCGGCGACGTACGGCGCGATCTCCTCGCTCACGCGCTGCGCGAGCGCCGCGAGGCTCGCCTGCGCGCCGGTGACGCCCGCGCCGACGTCGTTCTGGCCGACGTAGGAGCCGGGCGTGAAGACCCACGCTTCGACGCCGTCCGCCTCCTGCTGCACGAAGCGCCGGTCGAGCGCCGCCAGCAGGCCGGCGACGTCGCCGTCGCGCGGAACGCGGCCGAGCACGTTGCGCCACTCGCGCTGCACGACCGCGCGCGCGTCGCCGCCGGCGCTCGCGCCGCCCGCGCTCGCGCCGCCGTCGGGGCCGGGCGAGGTGAGGATCGGGTAGGCGGCGTAGAGGTCGACCGCGCTGGCGGCGTTGCGCGCCTCGGCGAGCAGCGCCGCGTCGGCGGGCGGGAGGTCGTCGCCGATCACGAGCGCGGCGCCGACGTGCGTCGAGCCGCCCTCGACCGCGAGCCGCAGCGTCGCCTGTCTGCCGGCCGCGAGCCGGTGGCCGAAGCGCTCGGGCGCGACGAGCGCGAAGCGGCTCGGATGGCCGGCTTCCGTCTGTCTGGACTGCTTCACGCGCCAGCCCTCGAGCGCCACCGTCCGCTCTTCGCCGTCGGCGTCGACGAACGTCAATGTCGACTCTTCCGGCTGCAGCGCTCTGCGCGCCACGACGACGGGGAGCCCGACGTCGACGTACGGCGGCACCACGTCGTTGCCGGCATGGACGGTGACTCGCAGGTCGCTCATCGGCTCCTCCTGTGGATGTCGTGCCAGGCGCGGATCAGGGCGTTCGCGACGCACCGCACGGCCAGCCGGCAGCGGCGCAGCTCGTCGCGCATGACGGCGATCCACGGGTGCCACGCGCCGCCGCGCGGCAGCAGCACCTCGTCGAGCGCGCGCATCCGCTCGCGCGCGTCGAGCTCGTGCAGGCATGCGTCGGCGTCGAGGAAGCGCTCGCCGGCGGCCTCGACGTCGGGCAGCGCGGCCCGCAGGTCGCAGGCGGCGTCGTGCAGCGTCGCGGCGTCCTCGCCGAGCGTCTCGACGTGGATCGGGCGGTCGCCCACCGGCGCGTCCTCGCACACGGTCGCGCGCAGCGCGGCGGTCTCGTGCACGAGCTCGTCGGCCGCCCGCACGAGGGTCTCCAGCGGCAGCGTCGCGCTCATCGCCGCACCAGCTCGGCGTAGAAGTTGCGCGCGACGCGGCCCGGCCGCGCGAAGCGCCGGTCGAGCGCGACGCGCGCCGCGCCGATCAGGAAGCGCGCCGGCACGACGCCCGGATCGGTGCCGGCGGCGAGCCGCGCCGCGGCCTCCTCGATCATCAGCTGGTCCTTGGGCTCGAAGCGGTAGACCTGCGCGAGCGTGCGACCGCCGAGCGTCTCGTACGGCGTGAAGCAGATCGTCTCGACGACGAGCGGGTTCGCCTGCGCGAAGCTCGCCCGCATCGCGCGCGGGATGCTGCCGCCCGCGGCGTCCGGGTACAGCCGCTTCCACGCGCGCTCGAAGCGCTGCGCCTGCTCGGCGAAGCCCATCCGCCGCAGCAGCTCGACGCTGATGAGCGTGCGCAGATAGGGCGTCGGGTGCGGCGCGCGCGGGCTGAAGTGCATCGTCGCGCGCGGCGAGCGGCCGACGACGTCCATCAGCGAGGCGACGATCGCGGGGCCGCCCAGCAGCAGGCCGCTGAGGTCGGCGAACGTCTCGCGGTTCCAGCGCGCCCACGTCGCGGCGACCTCGCCGCCGAGGCCGGCGGCCTGCAGGCGCTGCGCGATCGCGCGCGGCAGCAGCTTGTCGAGCCCGAGGTCGTTCTGCAGGTTGTGGCTGACCTCGTGCAGGATCGCGCCGAGCGTCCACGGGTTGACCATGCGGTGAAACGGCAGCTCGACGAGCGGGAACGGGTTCGGCAGGCGCCCGATCCGCGCGAGCGGCAGCCCGCGGCGGTAGGTCGCCGGCGAGAAGCCGGTGCGCATGTAACAGAAGGGCGGCGGCGCGGGGATCGACTTGTGCGCGCCGACGCCGCGGAAGGCGGCGGCGTAGCAGTCGAGGCCGATGCGGTCAGCCGCCAGCAGCATCTCGCCGTAGCGGCTCTGGCGCTGTCCGAACAGCTCGAGGTAGAAGTCCCACACCTGCTCGATCCCGCGCACCCACTGATGCGCGCGCTCCTTGAGCACGAGCAGCCGCTCGACGTGCTCGCGCGTCGGCTGTCTGCGCGCCTGCGCGGCGGCCGCGCGCACGCCGCCGTTGACGCGCAGCAGCTCGGCCCGCAGCCCGCCGATCATCTGGTTGGCGGCCTGCAGGTGGCCCTCGCTCGGCGCCGCCGCGTCGCTGCCGAACTCGCTGCGCGAGAACGGCCGCAGCGCCGCCGCGTGGCGCGTCGAGTTGCCCGCCTGCGACCACAGCCACGGATCGAGCACCGGAAACGGGCGCGGCACGGGCGCGGCGCCCGCGCGCGGCGGGCGACGGCGCGCCGGCGGCGCGCCGCGGCGGCGACGGGCGTTCGGTCTGGCGAGCGCGCTCATGCCGGTCTCAGACCTCGTACTCGCGGCTGACGCGGTGGTAGCGGCGGTCGAGCGCGCGCGAGCGCCGGTAGGCGCGCACGCACTGGTCGGGGTCGGCGAGCACCCGCTGCGTCTCGCGCGCCAGGTAGCGCGCCGCCAGCTCGGGCGGGACCGGCCGGCCGCGCTCGACCTGGCGCGCGACGTCGGCGACGGTGCGGCGCGCGATCGTCGGCATCGTGCGCACCAGCGGTCGCGTGCCCGGGTCCTGGCGCAGCTGGCGCGCGACCTGCAGCGAGCCGCGCGTCAGGCGCGGCATCACTCTTCTCATCACGAACGGCAGCGCCTTCTTGGCCGCGAAGCTCGCGAGCTTGGGCAGCACGAACTTGGCGGCCAGCGGCAGCAGCGGCAGCAGGAACGCCTCCGCCTCCGCCTCGGACTCGGCGAGCGTCGCGGCGTGGCCGAAGTGCTCCATCAGCATCGCCGCCGACGGCGACGCGATCCCGAGCTGCGCCTCCAGCTCGGCCTCGCCGTCGATGTAGGCGGGGGTGTTCAGCGTGATCGCGAGCGCGCCGAGCGGCACGCCCGCCGTCGCGCTGCGCGACAGCGCCGCCTGCGCCGCCGCGCGCCCGACGCCCGCCAGTCCGGCGCGCCCGCCGCCGCCGCCGACCGCGAACTCCGCCAGGTTCCCGAAGAAGGCCTCCGTCTCGGCCTCCAGCTCGCTCTCGCCGTGCGGATAGGCGGCGCGCCACAGTGGGGAGGCGCCCTCGCCCTCGCCGAGCCCCAGCAGCCCCTCGCGGCTCGCTTCCAGTCCGTACGTCGCCATCGCTTCCTCCGTCCGGATCGTCGTGGGCCGTCGGCTAGTAGCGCCGGTGGGCGCGGGCGGCCGGGCGGGCGTGTGCCGGATGCGCCGCGGGGCGCCCGTGGGCCGGCTGCGCGACGATCCGCCGCGCGACCGCGGGCCGCACCGCGGCCAGCTGCGGATGCGCCGGCCGCGCGCTCGGCGCGATCGCCTGCCGCGCCACCGGGACGCGGCGCGCGACGCTCGCGTTGCGCTGGATCGCTCCCGCCGTGAGGCGCGGGCTGGACAGCACCCGCTGCGTGTGGCGCGCCATCACGCGTGCGGCCTGCTGACGCGTGATCGGCCGCCCGGCGGCCGCCTGGCGCGAGAGCGTCTTGGCCGTCTGGTGGACGATCAGCGGCACGGCCCGCACGGCCGGGCGCGTGATGCGCCGGCGCCGCAGCAGCCGCGTCAGGATCGCCGAGCCGCGCACCATGTGGGCGAGCACGCGCCGCAGCTCGCGCCGCTCGCGCGCCGACAGCGCGCCGATCGTGGCGGCGCCGATCATCGCCTCGGCCTCCGCCTCGGTGCTGGCGCCGGAGGCGATCGCCGCCATCAGCTCGGCGTGCGCCTCGGCCTCCGTCGCGGGGTGCGAGAGCGTCGTCATGTACTCGTGCAGCTCGAACTCGCCCTCGTCCTCGCCCTCGAGGAAGTCCTCGCCCTCGAAGTAGCCCTCCAGCTCGCCCTCGCCGAGCAGGCCGGCGGCCTGCGAGGCGAGCTTGCCGCCGAGCGGGCCGCCGATCGCGGTGCCGACGATCGGCGCCGCCATCTTCGCGACCTGCTTGAGGATCGGGGCGGCGCGCTTGAGCAGCTTCTTGAGGCCGCCGAGGAACGCCTCGCCCTCGTCCTCCCACTCGCCCTCGAGGAAGTCCTCACCCTCGAAGAAGCCCTCGTCCTCGCCCTCGAAGAAGCCCTCGTCCTCCCCCTCGAGGAAGTCCTCGCCCTCGAAGTAGCCCTCGTGCTCGTGCTCCTCCTCGCCCTCGCCGAGCAGGCCGCCGAGCGCGCTCGCGAGCCCTCCTATGAAGCCCTCGCTCTCGTCCTCGCCCTCGAGGAAGTCCTCGCCCTCGAAGAAGGCCTCGTCCTCCATCTCGTGCACGAGCTCTCCATTCCGCGTCACGGCCTTACCTCCAGCGAGTCGTCGCGTTCCGGGACCGATCGCCAAGCTACGCCCGGCCCCCGGCCTCGGCAATCGCACGTTCGCGGTGACGCGAATACGGGACCTAGCTTTTGGTGCGTCGATCTGGTTGATTGACGGGCTCGCAGCGCGGAATGGAAACTGCAACGCGAAGGGGACTCGCCTTGGGAGGCGCGACCGAACGCAAGATCGCCCACGAGCCGGGGCTTGTGGGCCGTGCGCTGCGCGAGCTCGTGCGCGAGGTCGACCCTGCCGCGGGCCCAGCCGGCACCGTCGCCGAGATCGTCTTCCAGGGCGAGATCGACGGCGTGCGCTACACGCTCATGCGCCAAGTCGAGCGCGCGCCCGAGGCTGACGCGCCGGCGCTGTCCTCGCGCGAGCGCGAGATCGGGCGCATGATCGCCAGGGGCTACACGAACAAGACGATCGCGACCGTGCTGGAGATCAGCAGCTGGACCGTCGACACCCACGTCCGCCGCATCTTCGCCAAGCTCGGCGTGCGCTCGCGCGGCGCGATGGTCGCCCGGCTCGCCGCGATCGGGCTCGTCGGCGGCGGCGACGACGCCACGCCGGAGTGGCAGACCGCGTGGCTGCGCGGATCCGGCGAGCGCTGAGCTACCTCGCCGACGCCGCGCCCCTGCTGCGCGCGTCCCACGTCCGCTCCATCTGCCGCATCAGCGCGGGGTACACGATCCAGTACCGGAACGGCTTGATCAGCGCCATGTAGGCCCTGCCGAACGTGCCGCGCGGCTTGACGTAGACGGCCATCCGGCCCTCGTAGCGGCCGTCGCCGAGGTCGACCCAGCCGAGATGGGCGACGCCGTGGACGGTCTTGTTCGAGAGCTCGGCGGCGGCCTCGCGGTCGGTGCGGTAGAGCGGGACGAAGGGGAGCGAGCCGAAGGCGAAGCCCGCCGCGGTGCCGCACAGGTCGGCTGGGACGCGGTCGCGCAGGGAGGTCTCGGTGCTGCCGGGGATCGGCAGCTCGCCCGGCTCCTTCCCCTCGACCGGGGCCAAGACCTCGCCGAGGTCGAACCACACGCCGAGGCGATCGCGCAGGTTCCAGAGGAAGCGGGTCGGGGCGGACTCCGCCTTGGAGGGGTCGAACGAGCCGGCCAGCTCGAGCACGCCCTGGAAGTCGTCGGGGCCGCCGCGCATCGGCAGCGCCCAGACGTCCTCGAGCGTGAAGTCGGGGACGAGCTCGTGGATGCGCCAGGGGCGGCGCTCGTGCTCGGAGTTCGGGAGCTTCATCTGGGCCCTCCATCCATACGCTGTCGTATGGACCTTAGGCGCGCCATTTGCATCTGTCAATACGGTGCCGTATAGATGTGTCCGTGGCGAAGGTCCGGACTCCCCGCAGCGCATGGGTCGAAGCGGCGCTGCAGGCGCTCGCGAGCGGTGGGCCGGAGAGCATCCGCGTCGAGGCGCTGGCAGCCCGCCTGGGGGTCTCCAAGGGCGGCTTCTACTGGCACTTCGACGACCGCGCGGCCCTGTTGAAGGAGCTGCTCGACCACTGGGAGCAGCGCGTGGTCGGCGACGTCATCGCCGAGGTCGAGGGCGAACCCGGCGACCCGCGCGCCAAGCTCCAGCACCTGTTCGAGCTCGCCGCCACGTTCCCCGGCCTGCTGCCCGTGGAGCTGGCGCTGCGCGACTGGTCGCGGCGCGACGAGGCGGTCGCGGCGCGCCTGCGGCGCGTCGACAACCGGCGCATGGACTACCTGCGCTCGCTGTTCGGCCCCATCTGCGCCGACGCGGACGACGCCGAGGCCCGCGCCATCCTCGCCTTCTCGCTGTTCGTCGGCAGCCCCTTCATCGCCGCCGAGCACCCGGGCAGGAGCCGCGCCCAGGTGCTGCAGCTCGCGACCGATCGGCTGCTCGCCGAGTCGTAGAGCTGACGTGGCCGGCCGCCGCCGTCACACCTCTGCGGGGCGGCAGACGCCTGCGAGGAACGCCTCCAGCAGCTCTCGCCCCGGCGACTCCGACAGCTGCACGACCCCCGCTCTCCCCCGTCGCTCGGCCTCCGCGGTCGCCGTGCGAGCGGCCGTGACCTTTTCGGCCGCTTGCGCGGCGTCACCTGACGCGAGGCCGTCGGTCGCGAGCCGGTTCTCGCCCATGAAGTCGAGCGTCGTGTCGAGCCGCGTGCGGCGGCCGGTGAGCGCGAGCACCTCGTCGACGTGCAGGAAGGCGCGCCCGCACTCCGAGCCGAAGTCCCGCAATGTCTCGACCGTCTCCGGATCGGCGCCGGCGAGCTCGGCGCCCAGCCGCGCCGGGAACTCGTAGAGCGCGGCGCTCGTCGCGTCGGCCGGCACGTCGGGACGCCCGGCGAGGCGCTGCGCCCGCAGCACGGCGAGGTCGGCGAGCCACTCGGCGAAGCTCCACGACACCTCGGGGCCGAACCTCGCGATCAGGCGCGCCGCCTGCCCGAGCAGGAAGTCGCCGCCGACGACGACGCTGACCTGCGCCCAGTCGAGGCCGCGCTGCTCGCGCACGTCGGGTGCGGCGCCGAGGAACGCCAGCGCTCCCATCATCGCGAGCTCGAGGCCGCCGCCGAGCGTCGCCAGCCGCAGGTCCAGCTCTCCACCGGAGGCGAGCATCGCGGCGAGCATCAGCAGTGCCGGCCGCAGCCGCTCGTCCGTCCCGACGCCGGTGACCGCCATCCGCGCCAGGAACGGCCAGTCGTCGCGGATCGTCGAGACCATCACCTCGTCGCACGCGACGAGGAACGGCCCCGCGAGCGCCTGCAGCTGCGGGTCGAGCGCCGCGATCAGCGTGTCCGTGATCCCCTGCAGGCCCTCGGGCAGGAGGATCGCCCGGCGTCCCTTGGCGATGAACGGATGGTCGCTCTCCGCCGCGTCGGACAGGAAGCGCCACGCGAGATGGTCGCGGCGGAGGGCGCGACGCGACGCCTCGACGCTGCCGGCGAACAGGAAGTCGAGCTTGCGCACGTAGGCGGTCTGCGCGGCCGCCGGGTCGTCGCGATGCGCCAGCACCGCGGCGGCGGCCAGCGCCCCGCTCTCCAGCGCATAGCTGAGGCCCTCGCCGGTGAACGGGTTGACGAGCCCGGCCGCGTCGCCGACGAGCAGGCCGTCGGCGACCTCGAGCCGCTGCCGCGCGTAGCCGGTGTCGAGGACGCCGGCCGCGAGGCTGCCGACCGGCGTGAGCGCGCCGATGCCGGGCGCCTCCGTCCGCAGCGCGTCGATGCCGCGCGCGAGCAGCGCGTCGTGGTCCTCGCCGTCGTGGTTGCTGGCGGCGACGCGCACCGTGAACGTGCCCTCCGCCGGGCCGGGCACCGCCCACACGCTGAGCGCGGGCGACCGCAGCGCGGTCGGGTCGGGCGGGACGAAGACCATCTCCATGCCGGTGTCGCCGGGTGAGGGCTCGCCGGCGCAGCGGGCCGCGACGGCGACGGCCCGCCGCGCGCCGTCCTCCGCAGCGGAGGCGCCGAGCCCTCCCCCGCCGGCCGCGAGGATCAGATGGCGCGCACACAGCGGGACCCGTCTTTCGGCCGAGTGGATCTCGAAGCCCCACTCGGCGCGCTCGATTGCGGTTGCCGCGTCAGCGCGGAAGCGCACGCCCAGCGACATCGCGGCGAAGAACAGCGCGTCGTTCAAGACGCCGCGGCGGAGGCTGAACGCGCCCACGTCGTCGATCGTGCGCAGCGGGCGCCCCGGCAGGCGCAGGCGGATCGACTCGATCGCCTGGTGGACGGCGAGCTCGAGCGCGGGCGTGTCGCGCAGCGCCTGCGCGGAGACCGACGTCAGCAGCACGTCGTAGTCGGAGTGCGTCCTCGACCCGTCGTGGACGAGCGCGACGTCCAAGCCCTCGGACGCCAGCCGGATCGCGGCGGAGCAGCCGGCCGGGCCGCCGCCGACGACGGCGACGTCGAGCACCGGCGGGTCGGCCGACGCCGTGAACGGACGGGGCCGGCTCACGCCGGCGCTCCGCGCAGCTGCTGCGCCAGCTGCGCGAGCCGATCCCGGCTCGGGCCGGACGGGGCCGCCTCCAGCGCGTCGAGCGCGCGGTCGAGCCGCTCGGCCGCCAGCGCGCGCGCCGTGGCGATGCCGCCGTGGCGCTCGACCAGCTCGCCGACGCGGCGCATGTCATCGGCGCCGAAGTCCGAGGACAGCAGCAGGCCCGCCAGCTCGCGGTCGTCGGCGGGCTGCAGCGCGCACAGGACCGGCGCGCCGAACAGTCCCAGCGCCATGTCGCGGCCCGCCGGCTTGCCCGTGCCCGCGGCCTCGATGTCGAGGCAGTCGTCGAGCACCTGGAACGCGACGCCGAGGTCGGCGCCGTACGCCGCGACCGCGTCCCGGACGTCCGGCTCGCAGCCGCCGAGCACGGCCCCGAGCTCGCAGCTGAGGCGGAACAGCGGCGCGGTCTTGCCGTCGACGACGGCGAGGTAGTCCTCCGCGCTCAGCTCGACGTCGAACGCGCGCTCGACGTCGAGCATCTCGCCGCGCGAGAGGTCCGCGACCGCGCGGCTCGTGACGGCGTTCGCGACGGCGCCGAGCTCGGCCGCCTCCTGCCCGGCCAGCGCGAAGCACGCGACGCCGCCGAGCAGCGCCGCCTCGACGCCGTGGGCGACGTGCGCCGCCGGCGCGAAGCGGCGCGTCTCCGCCTGGTCGACGACGTCGTCGTGCAGCAGCGAGGCGACCTGCAGCAGCTCGACGACCGCTCCGGCCCGCACCACCTCGTCCAGACGCGCGTCGCCGAGCGACGCGCAGTGCGCGACGAGCTGCGAGCGCAGCCGCTTGCCGGGACGATCGACGAGTCCGGCGACGACCGCTTCGAGCTCCGGCCCCAGGGTTCGCGTCAGCGAGCGGATCCGCTCGGAGACGTGCTCCGCGAAGGCGGCGGGATCGAACGCGACCGATCCCGCCTCCTCCACCGTTGCGTCATTCAAAAGGCACCCAGCACTCTCGCCGTGCCGTGCTGCGTCAGCGATCTCATTTCCAGCGAGGTGGTGCGAACCGACGAGACGGATTCCGACGTGTTCATGAATTCCTGGAGCTGTCTCCGGTTCATCCCGAGGACGGTTCCTTCCCACCTTCTGCCCAGGGCTTCGGCGGCGGCCTTCTCTTCGGCGAGCAGCACTCCGCCTTCTCTGAGGGCACCGAGCAGGGTGAAGTAGTTTTCCCCGTCTTCTCTGCTGATCCTGGTCGTCGATTCAGGGTTGGCCATCACTTCCGAGATGACCGGCACGTAGTGTTCATAGAGCGATCTGGTGTACGCCTGATTTTCGGCGCTCTGTCTTCTTTCCAGCCGTCTGTTCACGAGAGCCGTGTTGAGGTAGCACAGCGTGATCAGGAGACGCCCGGTATCGCTCTGGACCAGGAAGTTGTCCCGCACTTCGTCCGACAGTCTCGCCTGTTCGGTTATCGGAACTTCAAACGCGAACTGCATGGCCGACAGGATCGGGCAGGTTTCGAACCTTTCTCTGATCAGCGCCCTGATCCGTTCGATCGATTCTCTCTCGCGTTCGTCGACCGGAGTTTCCGGCCCGCCCTTTCTTATGACCATCGAACCGGAGTCGCCGTTCCACCCCAACCACTGCGACAGTATGAGGTTGGTGTATTCCACGGCGCCGACGCCGGGCACTTCCACCCTGATCGACTGACCGGTGGCGAGCACGCGGGCGGCGGTGTATGCCGTCGAGCGCCCGACCTTCTCCAGCTTCGACATCGACGTGGGCGCCGACGCTTCGACTCTGGCTTCCGCGGGAAGCAGCGAGACGTTGAGTTCTCTGAGCGTCGTGCTCATGGTCGTGAGCCAGACGTTGCCGAAGCCGTCGCCCGCCACGATCATGCCGACCGCCGGGCGTGTTTCCGAAGGCGGTTCGAGTTCGACGCCCCTGTACGCTCTCTGGATTCTGACGGTGGATTCGACCTGGGCTATCGCCGCGTCGACCGCCGTCGCGCCACCGGTTATTCTGACCCAGCGCTTCAGTCTTCCGATCGTGGTCGTCCCCGCTTCGTCTTCTCTCCTCCAGTCGAGCTTCCCCGGCTGGTAGATCGGATCTTCTCTCGGCGCCCTGTTGTTGTCGGCGATCACGTGGTTCGCCGACAATATGCCCGTCGTCCCGTCGGTGTTGTCTCTGACGAACGCGCCGAGCGTGCCGGCGTCCGGTCTTTCGTCCGCGTGGTTCGAGACGCCGCAGCCGAACAGCAGCGGCCGGTACCTTTCGGGCAGGTCGCCTCTTTCGCCGTTCGCGTTCATCAGCACGGCCTGCGCCTGGATGACGTCCGTCGAACAGAGGGCGCCGTCGACGCTGATCGCGGCCGGGATCATCCGACGGCGTGAGACGAGCGCCGGACGGCGCTTCTTCCTCACCATCACCGTCACGACCGGCTCGTCGGTCATCTTCCCGCCACGGCAGCGGCGACCGACGCCAACGCCCGTGATGTTCTCGTCATGACCGAACAGCTCGAGGATGCGCTGGCCCGCCCGGGCCAGCAGCTCGTGAACCCCAGAATCCATCGTGCCCATGAATCAGCCCCCCACAACCGGCGTGTCGCCGCGTTCATGCATGATTGCCAACCCGCGCAGCCACAGACTCGCCTGGAGGTCGCCCTCCGGGTCGACGCGATCGGCCAGCGTCGCGCCCGCTGCGGCGACCAGCGCCTTCAGATCGGCGAGCTCGGACGGGCTGCTCTGATCGGCGAGGACGCTCAACTGCGCGAGCAGCGTGTTCGTCGGGACGCCGCCGAGCTTGCGATCGATCAGCGCCTGCGCTCCGCGTTCGACCTGCGCCACGCGAGCGGCCGACGCGCGCGCACGCGCGCCTGCGACCCGCGCGGCGGTCAACCGCGCGCTCGCCGACTGGCTCTCGCGCGTGTCGAACCTGATCGGGAACACGGCGGCGGCGGCTGCGACCTGCAGCACCATCGCGTCCACGTCGCTTGCCGGAGCCGCTCCCGCGCCCTGCGTCGCCACGCCGCCGAGCACGACCGTCGCGGCACCTGCGGCCGCGCCGGACCTCAGGAACGCCCGCCGCGACATCCACCATCTGTCTTGAGTCCCGCCTGTTTCTTCTGGCACGAAGCCATCCCCCGTAATCGAACGCCAAAGTGCGCGGGCCCGTTCGGGGCCCGCTGCCTTATTCCCCAAAGACCAGTGTGCTGGACGGTCCTCGTCGATGTCAACTGATGTCTGCATGCGCACATAGGCGCGGTTCCCGCTTGAGCCGGCGCTGACGCCATGCGACCGTGCTCGATTGTGGTGTTTGGGAGGCGTCGCCCAGTCGTCGTGCTCGCCCTCGCCGTCGGCGCCCTCTCGGTCGCCGCCGGCGGCTCACGGGCGGCGGGCTGGCTGGCGCCGACGAGCACACCGCCGGGCAGCGTCGAAGTCGACAGCCAGGACATGGCGCTCGACGCGCAGGGCGACGCCGTCGCCGTGTGGACGTCGTACGGGGTCCCCTGGCGCGTCACGCAGGCGGCGACGCGGCCGCTCGGCGGCGCGTGGAGCGCGCCCGTCACGTTCTCGGTCCCCGGCGAGGAAGGTGGCTGGAACCCGCGCGTGGCCGTGGGAGCCGACGGCGACGCCGTCGCGGTCTGGTCCAGCGTCACCCATCCGTCGAGCTCGGTGACGAAGCAGATCGTGATGGCCGCGACGCGCACGGCCGGCGGCTCCTGGAGCACGCCGGTCGCGCTGTCGGACACGGACGGGATCGCGCTCACGTACGAACCCCGCGTCGTCGTCGACGCGCAGGGCGACGCGACGGTGATGTGGGGAGAGGAAACCGAAGATGCCGTCGTGCTGCGGACCCGCACCCGCCCGCAGGGCGGCGCCTGGGGCGCGCCGGTCGACCTGACCGACAGCGGCAGCGTCGCCGGGCCCCAGCTGGCGGTCGATCCGCAGGGCGACGTGACCGCGATCTGGAGCTGGCGGCCGGTGCCCGAAGACACGGTCGCGATCATCCAGTCGAGCACCCTGCCGGCCGGCGGCGTGTGGAGCGCACCGGTCGACCTCTCCGCCGGCGATCGCCAGGCGCTCTACCCGCAGGTCGCGGTCGACGGGCAGGGCGACGCGGTCGCCGCGTGGCAGACCTACCCGACGGACGCCGACGGACCGGTCGTGCAGGCGGCGCGGCAGACGGCCGGGATCGGCTGGGGTGCGGCCGTCGACCTGTCGGACGGGACCGCCTACCAGCCGGACGTGGCGATCGACCCGCAGGGCACCGCGACCGCCGTCTGGGAGACGCACGACGACGTCGGCCGGATCGTGCACGCCAGCACGAGCGCGCTCGGCGGGCCGTGGAGCGCTGCGGTCGACCTGTCGGCCCGCGACGACGCGAACTGGATCGGCGCGATTCCCCAGGTCGCGACCGATCCGCAGGGCGACGTGACCGCGATCTGGAAGTCGTTCCACAGCCCCGCCTCCAACGTCGCGCAGGCAGCGCGTCGTGAGGCCGGGGGCGACTGGAGCGCGCCGGTCGACATCGGGGACACCAGCGGCGTGATAGAGCCGATGAGAGTCGCGGCCGACCCGCAGGGCTACGTCACGGCGGCGTGGTCCTACGGATCGCAGCTGCACTCGGCGGTGTTCGACCCGATCGCCCCGCTGCTGAACGACGTGACGGTGCCGGCGCGAGGCATCGTCGGCCAACCGGTGTCGATGTCGGTCGACCCGTTCGACGCGTGGTCGTCGGTGGCGAGCCGATGGGACTTCGGCGACGGCGGCTCCGGCTCGGGTGTGACGGTCGCGCACTGCTACAGCTCGCCGGGCGAGCGGACGGTGACGGTCACCGGCACCGACGCGGCCGGAAACGCGACGAGCGCGTCGGCGACGGTCGCGGTCGAACCGGACCCGGCCCTCGCTGCGGGCGCGGATCCGTGCGCCGCGCCCGCACCCGAAGGCGGCCCGGGCCCCGGTCCCAGCCCGGGACCAAGCCCCGGTCCCAGCCCAGGCCCCGGGCCGCTCCCAGGGCCGAGTCCCGCTCCTGCCCCCGCTCCCGGCGCGACTGCCGCGACCGTGTCGGGCCTCCACCAGGCCAGCTCGCGCTGGCGCACGCGCGCCGTCCACCGTGGGCCGCGGCTGCCGATCGGCACGACGTTCCGCTTCAGGCTCAACCGCGCGGCAAGCGTGCGGCTCGAGTTCTCGCAGGTCGCCTCCGGCCGGCGCGTGGCGGCACGCTGCGTCAAGGCCACCAAGGCCAATCGCACCAAGCCGCGGTGCGGCCTCTACCAGAGCCGCGGCACGGTGAGCCTCGCGGGCGACGCCGGGACCAACGCCTATGCGTTCCGCGGCAAGCTCCACGGCCGCACGCTCGCGCCGGGACGCTACCGGTTGCGCCTCGCGGTGCTCGGAGGCGCATCGGCTGTCGCCACGATCGACTTCACGATCGCCTCTTGAGCCTCACGCCGTGAACGGCGGGGAACGCGTTGGAGCGTTCCCCGCCGTCCGGCACTTCGTCTACATCGCGCCTGCTCTGAACGAGCGCACGCGCGTTATGTTGCCCGCGCCTTCGATCCCGACGTTGCCTCTGCTGAACGCCGTGTCGCTCGCTCTCAGCAGCACTCTGTAGCCGCTGCCCGTGTCGGTCCAGGCGTAGACCCTCCCGCCCTTGTCGACGAGCGCGAACGAGCTTTCCCTCGCGAGCACGTAGCTTCTCGCCGTCGCCAGCACCGTCCTCGTGCCCGACACCCACTTCGTCAACGTGACGGTGTAGAGGTCTTCTTCTTCTTCCACGCCGGAGTAGGTGAAGCGCAGTTCGTAGCCGCTCTGCGCGCTGCCCGGTTCGGACATGTCGCACCACAGCGAGAACCAGCGGTTGGCGAGTTCGGCGCTCGCCGACAGCGTCGCAGCGACCGCGACGCCCCTGCCCGCGTCGCTGAAGCTCGCCGGATTCCAGTAGGCGCCGGAGACGACCGGGTACCCGGTGGACGGCGCCCATCCGCCCGACGTGCCGCTGCCCGCCACGAGGCCCGTGTTGCTCGCCCACGAGAGCTTCGAGAACCTACCGCCGTCGGACAGCGGGGATTCCGCCGTGCCGAACGTGTCGAGCGTCGTCAGTCTGCCGAGCCCTTCGACGATCCCGATCGTGGGATCGTCCGTGTAGGAGATCGCCGTCGAGCATTCGGAGGTGTTGCCGAGGCTGTCCGACGCGGTCGCGTAGAAGCTCGTCGTCGTTTCTTCGGCGACGGTCACCTGCAGGCCCGGTGAGGCGAGCGCGGCGGCCGTGCCGGTCACGACGGGCGAACCGGTGCACGTCGCGTTCGTGTAGAGCTTCACCGTCGTCCCGCTCGTCGCGGTCCCGATGATGAACGGCGAGGGGTTGTCGGACGGCGACGCCGGGTTCGTTCTCGTCAGCGTCGGCGCCGCCGGGGCCAGCTGACCGGCCTTGAAGGTCGTCAGCGCCGTTTCGAGGTCTTGGGCGCTGAGGCCGACGCTGCCGCTGTTGTACGACGCGTCGCTGACGCTCATCAGCTGGGTGAAGCCGGTGCCGGTGTTCGTCCAGGCGGACACCGTGGCGCCCTGGTCGACGATCGCGAGCCTGTTGCCTTCGACGAAGCCGACGTTGCTTCTTGTTTCGAGCGTCGTCTGGCTGCCCGAGACCCACTTCGACAGCGTCACGTTGTAGATCTGTTCTTCTTCTTCTTCGCCGGCGAACGTGAAGCGCAGCTCGTAGCCGCTCTGCGTCGTCCCCGGTGTGGGCGCGTCGAGCCACAGCGAGAAGTTGCGCGAGCTGCTGATCGGTCCCCTGTTCATCGTGGCGACGGCGGCCGCGCCGCCGGTGGCGGCCGTGTACGTGGCGGCGTTGTAGTAGGCGCCCTGGATGGTCGGGTAGGCGCGCCCGGACCTCCAGCCTCTGGTCGTGTCGCTGCCCTTCAGCCTTTCGAACGCGAAGCTGAAGGCGGACCACCTGGTTTCGAACTGGGATCTCGAGGTCGCTTCGCCGTTGAACGGCTGGATCGTCGGCAGCGATTCGAGCTGCTGCGCGACGGTGGCCGCCTGGGCAGTGGCGGCGAGCGCTCCTCCGGTGAGGGCAATCGACAGTCCCGCCGCCAGCACGAGCAGGCCGCGTGTCAGCCGGCCGGTCCGGCGGGTGGCAGTGGCAGGTGGTCCGCGTTCAGGCATCTCGTCCGTCCTCTCTTTCGGGCCTCAGCCCGCTCTGAAGTTGCGGATCCGGGTTATGTTCCCGGCTCCTTCGATTCCCGCGTAGCCGCTGCTGTACGTCGCATCGCCCGCACTCAGCAGCTGCGTGAAGCCGGAACCGGCTTCGGTCCATACGGAGACCGTCCCGCCCTTGTCGACGAGCGCGAACGAGCTCTGCAGCGCGAACGCCTGGTTCGACGCGGTCACGAGCACGGTCCTGATCCCCGCCACCCACTTCGACAGCGTCACGTTGTACGTGTTCGCGGCCGCGGTCTGGGTGAAGCGCAGTTCGTAGCCGTTCTGCGAGAGCGCCGGTTCGGGCATGTCCAGCCACAGCGAGAACCATCGTTCGCTGATTTCGGGGCTGACCGAGAGCGTGGCCGCGACGGCCGCGCCGCTGCCTTCGTCTCTGTAGGTCGCGGGATTCCAGTAGGCCCCGTGGACGACCGGGAACGCTTCCCACGGCCCCCATCCGCCCGACGTGCCGCTGCCCGCCACCTGCCCGGTGTAGGTCGCCCACGACAGCTTCGTCCACCTGCCGCCGCCCGACAGCGGGTTCTCCGGGGTCGCGAACGCTTCGACGACCGACAGGCCCGCGAGCATTTCCCTCGTTTCGCTCGGCAGCGCGCCCGCTCTGAAGTTGCGGACGCGGGTTATGTTCCCGGCCCCTTCGATGCCCGCGTAGCCTCTCGAGTAGGTCGTGTCGTTCGCGGTCAGCAGCTGGCTGTAGCCCGAGCCAGCTTCGACCCATGCTGAGACGGTCGCGCCTAGGTCGACGAGCGCGAACGAGCTCTGGGGCGCGAGCGTGTAGCTCGACGCGGTCGCGAGCACCGTCCTCGTGCCCGACACCCACTTCGACAGCGTCACGTTGTATCTGTTTATGCCGTCGACGTTCGTGAACGTCAGCTCGTAGCCGCTCTGCGCGCTGCCCGGTTCGGACATGTCGAGCCACAGCGAGAAGAACCGTTCGCTCGACGACGGGCTGACCGACAGCGTCGCGGCGACCGCGACGCCTTCGCCCGCGTCGGCGAAGCTCGCCGGGTTCCAGTAGGCGCCGTTGACGGTCGGGAACGCTTCCGACGGGCCCCATCCGCCCGTCGTGCCGCTGCCGGCCACGCGGCCCGCATAGCTCGCCCACGACAGCTTCGACCACCTGCCGCCGTTCGAGACCGGGCTTTCGGCCGTCGCGAAGGCGTCGATCAGCGGCAGTCTCGTGAGCGCCCCGGCGATACCGGCGGCATTCCTCTCCGTGTAGGAGATCGCCGCCGAGCATTCCGAGACGGTGCCGAGGTTGTCACTCGCCGTCGCGTAGAAGCTCGTCGTCGTGTTGGCCGCGACGCTCACCTGCAAGCCCGGCGACGCGAGCGCGGCGGCCGTGCCGCTCACGACCGGCGAGCCGCTGCACGTGGCGTTCGTGTAGAGCTTGACCGTCGTCCCGCTCGTCGCGGTGCCGATGATGAACGGTTCGCTGTTTTCAGCCGGAGAGACCGGATTCGTTCTCGTCAGCGACGGCGCGGCCGGGGCGATCTGGCCCGCCTTGAAGGCGGTCAGCTTCGCCATGTTGCCCGACGCGCTGAGGCCGACGCTGCCGCTGTTGAAGGCCGCGTCGCTGGCGCTCAGCAGCTGTGCGAAGCCCGTACCGGTGTTCGTCCAGGCCGACACCGTGCCGCCTTCGTCGACGAGCGCGAGCGCGTTGCCTTCGTTGAACGAGACGCCTTCTCTCGAGGCGAGGACCGTCTGGACGCCCGCGACCCACTTGGCGAGCGTGACCGTGAACGTCGCTTCGGCCGTGAAGGCGAAGCGCAGCTCGTAGCCCGACTTCGCGCCGCCGGCTTCGTCTCTCGCGTCGACCCACAGCGAGAAGTTGCGCGAGATCGCTTCGGGGCTTGCGGCCATCGTGACCGCGGCGGCCGCGCCGCCGTAGGCGGCCGTGTACGTGGCGGCGTTGTAGAAGGCGCCGTTGACGTTCGGATAGGCCCAGACGGCGCTCCAGCCGGGGCTCGAGTCTCTGCCCTTTGCGACCGCGAAGTGGAAGGCGGACCACCTGGATTCGAATTGGGACGTCGAGGTCGTTTCGCCGTTGAACGGCTGGATCGTCGGCAGCGAGCCGAGCTGCTGGGCGACGGTCGCCGCCCCGGCGCTCGCGCTGACGCCCGCGAGGGCGAGCAGCAGTGCGGCGACGAGCGCGATCAGACCGCGCGTCCGGCGCCCAGGGTGCCGCGCGACGGCGACTGGCGGGCCACGTTCGGGCATTTCCGGTCCTTTCGACAGGGCTCTCTGTGCGAGGCCATCTGGTCTCCTCCTCACGCGAGCAGAGGACCAGCGCCCGCTCAGATTCGAGCGCGTCGGCACCGACCGGACTGCAACCCCCCAAAGATCGCTCCCCCTGCCCCCGGTGTCCCGCAGACTACAGGTTCCGGTGCGATGAGGCGCGGGACCGCGCGCGCACGCGCTTCGCCGTCGTGCCGGGCTCGTGAGCGCCGCGCAGGAGCGCCCGCTCACGCGGGCGCGACCGTGCGAAGCGTCTCCGAGGAGCGGTAGACGGCCTCGACGAGCGCGAGCGTACGGAGGTTGTCGGCGCCGCTGACGGACGGCTCGCGCCCCTCCTCGATCGCGTGGATCAGCTCGGCGACCGGCCCGCGGAAGCCCTCCGGGATCCACGAGCGCTCCGCCTCGACGACCTGCCAGCGACCGTCCGCATAGTCGATCGCCTCGACGACGTGGGGCACCGGGTTGGGGTAGTCGTCGAAGTTCCCCATCCGTCCGCGCACCGCGCCGCGCGTCCCCTCCACGCGGACCGTCGCGACGACGTCGCCGGCGGCGTTCGCCCACCGCTCCGAGAAGGTCATGAACGGGCCGTCGTCCCACTCGAGCCAGGCCGCGACCCAGCTGTCGCCGGCGACCTGCTGGCGCGGGTCGGCGATCGCCCGCGCCGTCACGCGCGCCGGCTCGCCGAACAGGAAGCGCGCAGCGTCGAGCGTGTGGACCGCCTCGTAGAGGCCGAGCATCCGCGGCTCGCGCGCGAGCCAGTGCTCCGGCGGCGGCCAGCCGCCGGGCACGTTGACCTCCACGAACGCCGCGACCGGTCGCCCGAGCCGCCCGTCCTCGATCCGCGCCTTGACCTGCTCGATCGTCGGCTCCCAGCGCATGTTCTGGTTGACCGCCACGCGCAGCCCGCGCGCCGCGGCCTCCGCGACGATCTCGCGTGCCGGTTCGAGCGAGGTCGCGAACGGCTTCTGGCACAGCAGGTGCTTGCCGGCTCGCAGCGCGCGCAGCGCGATCTCCGGCTGCGCGGCAGCCGTCACCGCGACGTCGACGATGCGCACGCGCGAGTCCGCCAGCAGCTCGTCGAGGCTCGCGTAGGCGCGCGCGCCGGGCGCCTGCGCCGCGAGCGCGGCAGCGCGCGCGGCGTCGCGCGCCCAGACGCCCGCGACCGGGATCCCGAGCGCGCGGTAGGCGGGCAGGTGCGCGAACTCGACGATCTGGCCAGCCCCGACGACCGCGACCGGCTGGCCGCAGAGCCCGCTCATGCGGCCTCCTGCGCCGGCCACAGGTGCAGCAGGTGCTCGGCGACCGCGACCAGCTCGCCGCGCTGGTTGCGCGCCTCCGCCCGTGCGACGAGCTGGCGGGCGCCGCCGTCGCGCTCCCGCTCGCGCACGCGCGCGTAGACGACCTCGACCGTGTCGCCGATCCGCACCGGCGCCGTGAAGCGCAGGCGGTCGTAGCCGTAGGAGACGGCGTCGATGCCGTGGCGCTCGACGTAGCGCGTCGCAGCGCCCGACATCAGCCCGAGCACGAGCGCGCCGTGCGCCACGCGCTCGCCGTACGGGGTGCCGCGCGCGTGCACGTCGTCGAGGTGGATCGCGGCCTGGTCGCCGGTCACCGCAGCGAACAGCAGCACGTCGGCCTCCGTGATCGTCTTGCGGACGCGGACCGCGTCCGCGCGCTCGTCCAGCTCGCCCATCCTCAGCGCGCGACCCAGGTGCGCGACTCGGCGCCGCCGACGACGCGCCCGCGCTTGATCGTCGTGCGCCGTCCCGGCGCGCGGCGCAGCACGTCGTCGAGCGTCTGCACCGAGAACAGCACGAGGTCGGCCGGCGCGCCCTCGCGCACGACGCCGCCGGGCGCCGACATGAAGCGCGCGGCGCGCGCGGTCACCAGCTCGAACGCCTCGCGCACCTCGGCGTCGGTGCGCATGCGCGCCGCCAGGCACGCCATCAGCGCCGTGTCGAGCGGGTCCATGCGCCCGAAGCGGAACCACATGTCGTGCAGGTTGTCGCTGCCGGCGGCGACGTTGACGCCCGCCGCGAGCAGCTCGCGCACGCGCGCGGTGCCGCGGCCGCGCGGCATGCGCTCGGCGTCGCCGACGAGCTGCATGTTGCCGACCGGGCAGATGCAGACCTGCACGCCGGCGCGCCGGACCGCGTCGATGTCCTCCGCAGCGACGACGTCGGGCAGCGCCTCGAGCGCGCAGCAGTGCACCGCCGTCACGCGCCCGACGCGCCCCGTCGCCAGCGTCGCGCGCGCGACCGCGCCGAGGTCGCGCTGGCGCGGGTCGTCGCTGAAGTCGCAGTGCACGTCGAGGTCGGCGTCGAGCTCGCCGGCGATCGCGAACAGCCGCTCGATGTGGCGTGCGCGATCGGCCGCCGTCGCCTCCACGTCCGGCGCGCCGCCGAGCACGTCCGCGCCGCGCCGCAGCGCCTCGCGCAGCAGCTGCTCGCCGTGACCCCCGTCCTCGAGGATCGAGTACTGCGGGAAGGCGACGAGCTGGATGTCGAGCAGCTCCGCGAAGCGCTCGCGCACCTCCACGAGCGCGTCGAGCCCGACGAACCCGCTCACGTGGTCGACGTCCACCTGCACGCGCACGGCGCCGACGCCGTGGCCGACCGCCAGCTCGAGCGCTCTGCTCGCGCGCGCGACGACGTCCTCGTGCGTGTACTGCGACTTGATGCGCGTGCAGCGCTCGACGATCGCGTCGATCGAGGGATCCTCGAGCGCGCCCACGCGCGGGAACGTGAAGGCCTTGTCGGCGTGGAAGTGCGGCTCGACGAACGACGGCGTCAGCAGCCCGCCGCCGGCCTCGAGCGTTTCGCCCGCGGCCTGCGCGGCGGCCGCGCCGGCCGCGCCGGCCGCGCCGATCGAGCGGATCGCGCCGTCCGCCAGGACGACGTCGACGAGCTCGTCGCGGTCGAGCAGGCGCGCGTCGCGGATCGTCAGCGTCATCCGCTCACGCGCAGGCCGCGCACTCGGCGTCGCCGACGAGCTGGACGCGCAGCGCCTCCAGGTCCGGGTCGGCGGCGGGGTAGTCGACGTAGCCGTCCGGCATCGCCCCGTAATAGCTGTCCTTGTCGGCGTCCGCAAGCTCGGCGCCGGTCGCGAAGCGCAGCGGCAGGTCGGGATTCGCCAGGAACAGGCGGCCGAACGCGACCACGTCGGCGAGCCCGTTCGCCAGCAGCCGCTCGCCGTCCTCGCGCGCCATCGCGGGCGCACCCGCGTTGACGTTCGCCACGAGCGTGCCCGACCAGCGCGGGCGCAGGTCCTCGAACGTCGGGTACGCGCCGGCGTGCACGAGGTGCAGGTAGGCGAGGCCGCGCGTGTCGAGCGTCTCGACGAGCGCGCGGTAGGTGGTCGCCGGATCCTCCTCGACGAGGTCGTTCTCGGCGTTGCCGGGCGACAGGCGCAGGCCGACGCGGTCGGCGCCGACGACGTCCACGACCGCGTCGACGACCTCGACCGGGAAGCGCAGGCGACGCGTCAGGGAGCCGCCGTAGCGGTCGCTGCGAAGGTTCGTGTTGTCGGCCAGGAACTCCTGGATCAGGTAGCCGTTGGCGCCGTGCAGCTCGACGCCGTCGAAGCCGGCGCGCAGCGCGTTGCGCGCAGCGGCGGCGAACGCCTCGATCGCGTTCTCGATCTGCGCGACCGTCATCGCCTGCGGCGCGACGGTGTCGGTCCAGCCGTCGCGGTTGAAGATCTTGCCGGCCATCCGCACCGCGGAGGGCGCGAGCGGCAGCTCGCCGCCGGGCAGCGTGAGCGGGTGGCTGACGCGGCCGCCGTGCCACAGCTGCGCGAAGATGCGCCCGCCGGCGGCGTGCACGGCGGTCGTGACGCGCCGCCAGCCCTCGACCTGCGCGTCGCTCTCCAGGCCCGGCTGGCCCGGCCCGTTCTTGCCCAGCTCGCACGGCCACGTGCCCTCGCCGACGATCAGTCCGGCGCTCGCGCGCTGCGCGTAGTAGACGGGCGCCGCGGGGTGCGGAACGCCGGTCTCGTCGTCCGCGCGGCCGCGCGTCATCGGCGCCATCGCGACGCGGTTCGGGAGCTGCAGCGCGGGACCCCGGTGCGGCTCCAGCAGTGCGCTCTCGGTCAGTGCATTCGACATCTGAGGGGCCTCCTCCCTCTCGCGGTTGGCAGGACGTGAACGGCCGGCCCCTCCGCCAAAGGGGGCCGGCCGTGCGTCGTCGTCGTCGGCTAGAACGACGCCGTGTTGTGCGCGACCACGATCTGGCCGCTGGCGATGCCCGCTCTCGTTCTGTCGAGCAGCGGCACGGCGGCCTTGATGCGCTTGACCACGGCCGGGTCGCCGATCTTCAGGAAGTGCGGCGAGATCTCGAGACCGGCGACGTTCTCCTTGACGCCCTCGATCGTGTGCCCGCCGGTCCAGCCGGGCTGGAGCGCCTTCTGGACGTTCTCGTAGAGCGACAGCCCGTAGTGGAAGACGGCGGTGCCCATCACGCTCGGCTCGCCGGGCGTGCCGGGTGTCGGCGGCGTCGTGTCGTAGATCAGGTGGGCGCCCTGCTGCTGCGCCGCCTGCATCACGCCGGCCGACGTGCCGCCCGCGAGGGCGAGGATCGAGTCCACGCCCTGCCCGATCATCGCGGTCGCGACCAGGCGGCCCTTCGCGGGGTCCTCCCACGATCCGGCCGCAACGCCCTTGACGTTGAGCTGCGGGTTTACCGAGTGGACGCCGTCCACGAACGCGTGGTAGTCGGAGTTCAGCTCCGGGATCGCCAGCCCCGTGATGAAGCCGACGGTGTCCTTCTGCGTGACTCTCGCGATCAGCACGCCGGCGAGGTACGCGGCCTGGTTGGTCCCGTAGCCGACGGTGTGGACGTTCGGGATCGTCGGTCTGTAGGGGTCTGCGTAGAGGAAGATGAACTTCGTGTCGGGGAATCTCGGCGCGACGGCCTTCACGGAGTCGACGAAGTCGGGGAAGATGACCGACACGATCGAGGTCTTCGCCTCGCACAGGTTCGTCAGCGTCGTGGTGTAGCTCGACGGGTCGGTCGCCTCGATGAAGCGGGTCTTGATCCCGAAGGCCTGCCCGGATCTGTTCATGCCCGCGACGAGGTCGTCGACCGGACCGTGATCGCCGGCCTTCTGCGCGCTCACGACCGCGAGCGACTTGCCCGCGCCCAGCGAGCCTCCGCCTCCGCCTCCTGTCTTGGCTGCGGTCGTGCCGCTGCCGCTGCTGCTCGACCCGCATGCCGCGAGCAGCGCAGACAGCGTCAGGCTCGCCCCGCCCGCTGCGATCGACCCCTTCGTGATGAAGGTGCGCCGCGTGAGCGGGTGCTTTTCAGCGTCGCCCGCGCGACCGTCGTGACTCTCCATCGAACACCTCTCGCTCCCCGGCGGAACGCGCCCGCGAAGTGGGTCTGCGCTCCGCCGATTCGTTCTGTATACCGTTGTATATCGTATGGCTCGTGCAGGACAGTGTCAAGCAATTTATGCAGAATATTCCGCTATTGTTACTATGATTCGCGCAGCTCCGCGAACACTGCCGGAGCGCCGCGGCGCGAGCGGATCGCCGAGCTGATCGAGATCGCGACGATCGTCAGCACGTAGGGCACCATCAAGATGAACTGCACCGGGAGGATGTGGTGAGTGCTGAGCTGCGACTCGATCCCGACCGCGTCCGCGAGCCCGAAGAAGAGCGCCGCGACAGCCGCGCCGAGCGGGTGGCCCGCACCGAACAGCACAGCCGTCACCGCCAGGTAGCCACGGCCCTGGGCCATGTCCTCGCCGAAGCTGTTGATCGCCGCGAGCGCGAGCTCCGCCCCGCCGAGGGCGCAGAAGATGCCCGCCGCGACGAGCGCGCCGCAGCGCACCGCGCCGACGTTGACGCCGGCGCTGCGCGCGGCGAACGGGTACTCGCCGACCGCGCTCACGCGCAGCCCGAGCCGCGTACGCCGCAGCACGAGCCATGTCCCGAACACCAGCACCGGAGTCGCCCAGGCCAGCACGGACAGACCGGCGAACAGCCCCAGCAGGCCGTGGCGGTTGCCGCCGACGACACTCGGCAGGCCGGACTGCGCGTGCACCGCGCCCTGCGTCTTGAAGATCGCCTCGAGCAGAAACGAGGTCAGGCCCACGCCCGTCAGCGACAGCCCCAGCCCGGCGATGTAGAGGTCCGCTCTGAGGACGTCCACGAGGATCCAGAAGAGCAGGCTGACGACCGCGTTGACGAGCATCGCGGCCACCACGCCGAGCGCCACCGAGCCGGTTCTGATCGTCACCGCGACGGCCGCGAACGCGCCGATCAGCATCAGCCCCTCGAGGCCGAGGTGCAGGATGCCGGCGCGATACGCGATCACGCCGCCCATCGTCACGAGCATGATCGGGATCGCCGCCTGGATGCCGATGTTCAGGAAGTCGATCATGGCGCGGCGCTCACTTCCACTCGGGGGACGTCGGTGTTCAGGGCGGAGGACTCCGCCGCGCGGCGGCGGCGGCGATGCCAGATCGCCGGGACCGCGCTGATCGTGATCAGCAGCGCCACGAGCCCGTTCAGCAGGTCGAGCGCGGAGCTGGGCAGGTTGGTCACGATCGGCAGGTAGAGGATCGCCGCGTGCAGGCCGCCGAAGAACAGCGCGGCGATCACGACGCCGCCGATCCGCAGACCGCCGACGAGCGCGATGACGATCCCGATGAAGCCGACGTCGGGCGAGAAGCCGTACGTCAGCTGGCCGCCGGGGCCGAGCAGCTCGATCGCACCGGCGAGCCCGGCGAGCAGGCCGGAGAGCATGAACGCCTGCACCGCGAGGTGGCGCGCGTCGACGCCCTGCCACCGCGCCATCGTCGGGTTGCGGCCGGCGACCCGCACGCGCAGGCCGAACTGCGTGCGGTTCAGCAGCACGCCGACGGCGACCGTCGCGACCGCCGCCAGCAGCACGATGCGCAGCGAGATGCCGGTCGCGTCGGACAGGCGCAGGTGGTCGGCGACCGAGCGCGTCTGGTCGGCCTGCCCGCTGCCCGCCGGGTCCTTCAGCGGACCGGAGGCGACCCACTGCAGCAGCAGCAGAGCGATGAAGTTCATCATCAGCGTCGTGATCACCTCGTCGGCCTGCAGGTAGGCGCGCAGCACGCCGGGGACGAGCGACCAGATCGCCCCGCCGATGCAGCCGGCGAGCACGACGAGCACGATCCCGATCGGCGTCGGCAGGCCCTTGACCCAGACGCCGACGAGCAGCGCCGCGATCGCGCCCGCGTACAGCTGGCCCTGCGCGCCGACGTTGAAGAAGCCGGCGCGGAAGGCGATCGTCACGCCGAGCGCGATCAGCAGCAGCGGCACGGCCCAGCGCAGGCTCGAGTCGAGCGCCCCGGGGGCGCTCACGGCTCCCTCCCACGTGCCCGAGAAGACCTGCCCGAGCGAGTAGCCGGTGATCTGGTAGATCACGCCGGCGATCGCGAAGGCAGCGAGCACGACGAGGGCCGAGCGCGCGGCGCGCAGCACGGTGTCCCTGGAGATCACTTCCCACCTCCGGTCATTGCGACGCCGACGGTCGCGAGGTCGTAGGGCGGGCTCAGCTCCGCGACGACGCGGCCGCCGTAGAAGACGAGCAGGCGGTCGGACAGCTCGAACAGCTCCTCGAGGTCGGATGAGACGAGCAGCACGCCGGCCTGCTGCTGCGCGAGCGCGCGCAGGTTCTCGCGGACGAAGCGCGTCGCGCCGACGTCGAGCCCGCGCGTCGGCTGGGCGGCGAGCAGCACGCGGATCCCGTCGGTCAGCTCGCGCGCGAGGATCACCCGCTGCACGTTGCCGCCGGAGAGGCTGCCGACCGGCTCGCTCACGTCGCGGTAGCTGACCTGCCAGCGGTCGATCTCAGCCGCGCACTCGGCCCGCAGGCGGCGCGGGTTGATCCAGAAGCGACCCTGCTTGAGCGCCGTCAGGATCGCGACGTTCTCCCAGATCGCGCTCGTCGAGCTGACGCCCTCGACGTTGCGGTCGAACGGGACGGCGCGCACGCCGAGCGTCCGGCGCTCGAGCGCCGAGCAGCCGGTCACGTCGCGCCCGTCCAGCTCGATCGTGCCGCTCTTGCCCTGCAGCATCCCGGCGATCGCGGCCACCAGCGGGCGCTGGCCGTTGCCCTCGACGCCGGCGACGCCGATGATCTCGCCGGCGCGCACGGTCAGCGAGACGTCGTCGAGCGCGACGTCGCCCTCGGCGGCGTCGGTCGTGAGCCCGCGCACGACGAGCGTGTGGGCGCCCGAGGCGACCTCGGCGGGCGTCTCCTCGAGCGCCGGAGCGAGCGGCGCCTCGGCGCCCGTGCTGCCGACGATCAGGTTGCTCAGCTCGTCGTGCGAGACGCCCTCGAGCGGCCGGCGCGGCAGCACGACCTTGCCGCCGCGCAGCACCGTCACCGTGTCGGCGGCGGCGCTCACCTCGCGCAGCTTGTGCAGGACGAGCAGGATCGTGACGCCCTCGTCGCGCAGGCGGCGCAGCCGCTCGAACAGCGCGTCGGCCGCCGGCGGCGAGAGCACCGCGGTCGGCTCGTCGAGGATCAGGACCTTCGCGTCGGAGACGAGCGCGCGCGCGATCTCGAGCGACTGCAGCGCCTCGACCGGCAGGTCGCGGATGCGCGCGCCGGGATCGAGCGTGATGCCGAGCGCGGCAAGCGGCTCGGACCAGCCCGACTCCAGCTCGCGGCGGCGGTAGAACGGCGAGCGCCGGCGGTCGGTCTGGAACAGCTCGAGCGCCTCCGCGACGGTGAAGCTCGGCGGCAGCGCGAAGTGCTGGTGCACGAGCTCGACGCCGAGCGCGCGCGCCTCGCCGACGCCCTCGCCGCGCAGCTCGTGCCCGTGCACGCGCACGCTGCCCGTGTCGGGCACGATCAAGCCGGACAGGACGCGCGAGAAGGTCGTCTTGCCGGCCCCGTTCTGACCCACGATCGCGTGGATCGCACCCGCGTCGAAGCTCGCCGCGACGCCGTCGAGCGCACAGAACTCCCCGAACAGGACCGACACGTCCGAGCAGTCGATCGCCGGCCCGGAGTCTCCGGGTCGCTCGGCGACCGCTGCCGGCGCCGCGAGCGCGCCCGCGTCGTCGGCGCCCGTGGCGACCGGATCGGCGCTCACGGGCTGATCCTTCCAGCAGCAGACATCAGCTCTCCACTCCTCCGTCAAGCGCATCTCGGCTATGAACGAGATGCGCTGGCGTACTCAAGATCAATACCATAGCATTATCAGTACAATGATCAAGCTCGTGCCTCGACGTACCAGCGCTCGCCGAGGGCGTCCGTCAACGGCCCGCTCGCGGCATGCGGAGCCGTCAGCGCGAGCAGCCCGCGCCGGCCGGCGATCGCCTCCGGCGCGGCCGTTACCCCGGCGCGCGCCAGCAGCGCCGCCTCGACGCCGTTCGCCGCCGTCTTGCCGGCCACCGACGCACGGCCCGCGCCGAGCGGCCGCTGCAGCCCGGCCGCCTGCGTCGCCGCCAGCCCGAGCGCGTGCGCGAGCTGCTGCGGCGAGCAGCCGAGCAGGCGCCCGGCGGCGACCGCCGCGCCGAGCGCGCCGTTGACCAGCGGCGGGCTCCAGCCGCGCTCGCGCTGCTCGTCGGCCGCGACCGCCCCGACGCGCAGCGCCAGCTCCCAGCCGGTCGCCACTGCGGCCGCGACCGCCGCCTCGCCGGCGTCGCCCGCGACCGCCAGCGCGGCGGCGGCGACGATCGTCGGCGTCGGGTCCGCGAGCGCGGTCGCATCCGTGCCGTCCAGCTCGGCCGCGAGCGCCGTCCGGTAGGCGGCCCACGCCGGCGAGGCGGCGAGCCCGCCGTCCGCCAGCAGCGGGCGCATCGCCTCCTCCCAGGCGGCCGCCGCCGGCGCACCGTCCGCGGCGCGAGCGCGCACCGCCTCCAGCGCCCGCTCGGCCGCCGCCAGCACGGCGGCCGGCGGCCGCTCCTGCGACGCCGCGAACGCCGCCAGCCGCGCGTCGGCCCGCGTCCCGGGGCTCATGCCGTCACCTCCGCCGGCTGCGGCATGACGGCAGTGGCGAGCGCGTCGAGCGTCGGCGCGGCGACCAGCCCGCCGACGGCCGCGATCAGCGCGGCGCCCGCGTCGGCCAGCACCGGCGCGGCGAGCTCGCGCACCTTCGCGTGCAGCTCGTCGTCGGACAGGGGGCGCGCCTCGCTGCCGCGCGCGTGCGCGACGTGCGCGCGCACGCGCGTCCCGTCGGCGAGCGCGACCTCGACGGCCGCCTCGTCGCGCGCGAAGTCCTCGCGCACGGCGAACGCGGTGCGCTCCCGCACGCGCGCGACCTGCGGGTCGACGGCGCGCTCGTCGCCGAACTCCGGAATCCCGGCGCGGCCGTCGAGCAGGCCCACGGCGACGCCGTGCATCGCCGAGAAGCGCGCCTGCAGGTGGTCGCCCGGATCGCGCCGGCCCATCAGCTCCGGCACGAGCGGGTGGCAGGCGTACTCGACCCGCTCGACCGCGTCCGCGCCCCCGGCGGCCGCCAGCTGCGGCGCCAGCTCGACGGCGGCGTCGATGCCCGGGTGCGCGACGATGCCGCACGGGTACGGCTTGTAGGTGTTGCGCAGCAGCTCCCAGCGCGTGCCGAAGCCGTCCAGCAGCAGGCCCGGGTCGCTCGTGCGCGCAAGCGCGCCCATGAACCCGCCGGGCGGCTCCAGCACGCCGTCGAGCGGCACCGGCCGCGACGGCACGAGCAGCGCCGACAGCATGCCGTTGGCGGCCGCCTTGCCGGCGTGGAAGGCCTTCGCGTGCGTGCCGAAGCCCTCGCGCTGGCCGATCGTCTGGTGCGCGGCGAAGGCGAGCGCCGCCGCGGACGCCGCCGGCTCCTGCCCGAGCAGCAGCGACGCCGCCGCCGCGGCGCCGAGCACGCCGCACGTGCCGGTGATGTGCCAGCCCTCGTCGTAGTGGGCGGGCGAGATCGCGACGCCGGCGCGCAGCTGCACCTCGCAGGCGAGCGCGAACGCGCTCAGCAGCTCGGCCCCGCTGCGCCCCTGCCACGCGCCGACCGCGAGCGCCGCGCCGAGGCTCGAGGCGCCCGGGTGGATGACGGTCGCGAGGTGGGTGTCGTCGAAGTCGTCGACGTGCGCGGCCGCGCCGGTGGCGAGCGCGGCGTAGAAGGCGTCGGCCCGCTCGCGGCGGCCCGGCACCGGCGCGACCGCCGGCCCGCCGGTCACCGCCGCGACGGCCAGCAGGCGGTCGACGAGCGGGTGCGCGCTCGCCCCCACGGCCGTTCCGAGCACGTTCAGCAGCGAGCGCTCGGCCTCCCGCCGCACCGCCTCGGGCAGGGGCGCGGCGGCGGCCTCGTGGACGGCCGCCGCGAGCTGTTCGACGAGCGTCATCGGCCGGCCTCCCGCAGCAGCGCGTGGAGGTCGTCGGCCATCGCCTCGCCGAACGCGGGGTCGTTGATCGCGAGGTCCGCCTCGTGCAGGGCGATCCCGTCGCCGGCGCAGGCTGCGCGCAGCGCCGCGAACAGCGCGGCGTCGGCGTCGGGGTCGTGGAACGGCCCGCCGTCGGCGTCGAGCGCGGAGAGGCCGCGCAGCGGCAGGTGCAGCGAGCGCGGCCCGCGGCCCGCGCGCAGCTTCGCCCCGAGCGTCGCGCCGAGCTGCGCGCACTCCTCGGCGCTCGTGCGCATGAGCGTGGCGGTGGCGCTGTGGCCGTACAGCAGGCGCCCGGCGTAGCGTGCGGGAACCGTCTCGGGCGCGCCGAAGTTGGCGACGTCGAGCGCGCCGGGCGCGACGACCTGCGGGATGCCGGCCTCGCCCGCGGCCTCGAGCCGGTGCGGGCCGGCGGAGGCGATCCCGCCGACGAGCTCGTCGGCCAGCTCGGTCGTGGTGAGGTCGAGCACGCCCTTGACGTAGCCGGAGCGCACGAGCGACTCCATCGTCGCGCCGCCCACGCCGTTGGCGTGGAACACGAGCACCTCGTAGCCGTGCTGCTCGAGGCGAGCGCGCGCGGCCGTCACGGCGGGGGTCGTGACGCCGAACATCGTCGCCGCGACGAGCGGGCGCAGCTCCGCCTCGGCGTCGCCGGCCTGCGCCTGCGGCTCGACCATCCCGGCGATCGCCGCCGCGGCGTTGCCGAGGATCCGCCGCGACAGGCGGTTGAGCCCGGCGACGTCGACGACCGAGTGCATCAGCGTCACGTCGGCCGTGCCGACGTAGGCGCGCGTGTCGCCGGAGGCCATCGTCGAGACGAGCAGCTTCGGGACGCCGATCGGCAGCGCCTGCATCGCCGCGCCGGCGATCGCCGAGCCGCCCGAGCCGCCGAGCGCGAGCACGCCGTCGAGGCGGCCCTGCGCGTGCAGCCGCAGCAGCACCTCGCGGGCGCCGCGCGCGGCCGCCTCGACGGCCGCACCGCGCTCGCCGGCGCGCGCCAGCTCGGCGAGGTCGGCGCCGGCGGCCGCGGCCACCTCGGCGCGCGTCACGTCGGCGGGGATCCGCGGCTCGCCTTGCGTGCCGGCGTCGACGACGAGCACGTGGAGACCGCGGGCAACCAGTCGCTCGCGCAGGAAGCCGTACTCGACGCCCTTCGTGTCGAGCGTTCCGAGGAGGACGACCGTCGCCATCAGGGGGAGATCAGATCAGAGCAGAACATATTGCGAAACATTCTACGTATGTTCACGCCCAAAGGGGATTCACCCAGCGTACGACGCCGCAACAAGCGGTACAATGGACGCCATGTCCAATGCTCCGGTCTGGGAGGCGGCGCGCCGAGCAGCACATGATCCGGGCGACGGAGCGCCGCGCTACGCGCGCATCGCCGCGCTCGTCGAGGAGGCGATCGCGAACGGCGACCTGAGAGCGGCGCAGCGCCTGCCGACGGTGCGCGAGCTGTCCGCGCAGCTGGAGGTGAGCGGGACGACGATCGTCGCCGCCTACAACCTCCTGCGCGACAAGAACCTGATCCGCGGCGAGGTCGGCCGCGGCACCTTCGTCGGCCCGGCCCAGCCGGCGCCCGCCGCGGCCGCCGACGGCAACGGCGGCGGGCACGCGAACGGCGCGCCGGCAGCACCGGTGCGGCGCATGCCCGCGATCGCCTGGCGCCGGCGCGCGCTCGTCAACACCGAGCTGCAGCTGCGCGCGGCCCATGCCGCCGCGCTCGACCTCACGCGCGGCACGCCCGACCCGCAGCTGATGCCGCTCGCCGTGCTGCAGCGCGCGTGGGCCGCCGTCGCCGGCGCGACGACCGCCGCGGACCTGCAGTACCCGACCCATGCCGACGCCGACCCGACGCTGCTCGCGCAGCTGCTGCCGCGCCTGCGCAGCGACGGGATCCAGGTCGAAGCGCGCGACGTCGTCGTCGGCAGCTCGGCGCAGCAGTTCCTGACGCTCGCGATGCAGGTCGCCCGCGGCCATCAGCGCGAGGGCGAGCTGCTCGTGGCGATCGAGGAGCCCGGCTATCAGACGGCGATGGACACCTTCGAGCGCGGCGGCTGCCGCCTCGTCGGCGTCGAGGTGGACGCGCACGGCGCGCGGCCGGAGAGCCTCGACGCAGCACTCGCCGCCGGCGCGCTGATGGTCGTGATGACGCCGCGCGCGCACAGCCCGACGGGCGCGTCCTGGACGCCGGCCCGCCGTGCGCAGCTCGCCGACGTGCTCGCACGTCACCCGCAGGCGCTGGTCGTCGAGGACGACCCGCTCGCCGAGATCGCCAGTGCGCGCCCCGGCTCGCTGCTGTCGGACGACCGCCTCGCCGAGCGCGTGCTCTACATCCGCTCGTTCTCGAAGTCGGTCGCGCCCGACCTGCGCCTCGCGATCGCGACCGCACGCGATCCGCTGCGCTCGATGCTCGCCGAGGAGAAGTCGTTCGCCGACGGCTGGACGAGCCGCTTCACGCAGCGCGTGCTCGCGCGCGCGCTCGCCGACCCCGAGCTCGACGCCGCGCTCGACCGCGCCCGCACCGCCTACGCGGAGCGCCGCGAGGCCGCGGCGCGCGCGATCGACGAGGGGCTCGCGCCGCTCGGCGGTGGCGCGTCGCCCGGCGACGACGGCCTGCACGTGTGGGTGCGCCTCCCGGCCGACTGCGACTCGGCGGGCGTGCTCGCCGAGACCGCGCAGCGCGGCTTCCTCGCGGCGCCCGGCGGCTCGTTCTTCGTCCACCCCGGTCATGGCCGCGCGATCCGCCTCAACGCCGGCGCGGCCGCCGGCGTCGAGCAGGCCGCCGCCGCCGGCAAGGCGATCGCCGACGCGGTCGCGACCGTGCGTCGCTCGCCGCACAACCGCGGCGTCGCGGGGGCGATCACGGTCTGAGCTCCGCCGCCGGGTCGGCCATCCCGATCAGGCCGCGCGAGCGCGACTCCGGGTTGCGCGCGCTCCAGCGCCCCCCGTCGACGGTCGTCAGGAAGTCCTGCACCGCCGCGTTGAACGCGACGGGATCCTCGAGGTTGCACGTGTGCCCGGTGCGCGGCAGCACGACGAGCCCCGCCGACGGCATCGTGCGCTTGAGCATCAGCGTCGGCTCGATGCAGCCGTCGTCCTCGTCGCCGGTCACGAGCAGCGCCGGCACCGTCACCTCGGCCAGGCGCGGCGCCAGCTCGTAGAGCGAGGGGCGGCGGCGCTGGACGCCGAGCATCGTGAGCGCCGAGCCGAGCCCCGAGTGCTGCTCGAGCTGCGCGACCAGCTCCGCGTACGCGCGCGGGTTGCGGTCGCGCAGCTGGACCCGCGTCGGCCCCGCGGCGTAGCGATGCGCCGCCGCGACCGGGTCCTCGCGGAACGCGCGCGCGGTCGCCTCGGCCTCGGCCGCAAAGCCCTCGCGCTGGTCGGGGCGCGCGCCGTAGCCGCAGCCGGCGACGACGATCGAACGCAGCCGCTCGGGGTGCTCGAGCGCCAGGTGCAGCGCGCAGAAGCCGCCCATCGACAGGCCGACGACGTGCGCGCGCTCGATCCCGAGCGCGTCGAGCACGGCGATCGCGTCGCCGACCGCGTGCACCTGGCTGTAGGCCGCCTCGTCCTCCGGGATCGCCGAGGGCGGGTAGCCGCGCGCGTTGTACGCCACGCAGCGGTAGCGCAGGCCGAACCAGCGCAGCTGCGGCTCCCAGCTGCGCAGGTCGCCGGCGAACTCGTGCACGAACAGGATCGGCGTGCCCGCGCCCGTCTCCTCGGCGTGCAGCCAGGTGCCGTCGTCCGCGACCGCCGCCGGCACGGTGCTAGCCCTCCGCGCCGTTCGGCGCCTCGGCCCACGCGTGGCGCATGCGCTGGAAGCTGAGCGCCGTGACCGGCAGCCCGACGACGCGCTCGTCCGCCTCGCGCAGCATCGCGCGCATGTCCTTGAGCAGGATGTCGAGGTCCTCGCCCGGCACGTAGTGCTCCCACCAGCCGCGCACGCGCTGCCAGTTGCGCGTGACCCAGCTGTCGCCGACGCTGCGCGAGAGGATCTCCATCAGCTGGTCCTCGTCGACGCCGTAGGCGGACGCGAGGCTGAGCGCCTCGAACGCGCCGAGCATGCTGACGCCGAACGACAGCTGCACGGCGAGCTTCGCCGCCTGCGCCGTCCCGATCTCGGTGCCGACGTGGAAGATGCTGGTCGCCATCGCGTCGAACACCGGCCACAGGCGCTCGACGTGCGCTCTCTCGCCGGCCGCCATGATCGTCAGCGTCCCGGCCGCGGCGCCCGTGCTGCCACCGCTGAGCGTCGCATCCGTCGCGACGATGCCGTGCTGCTTCAGCTCGGCAGCGAGCTGGCGCATGGCCGTCGGGTCGAGCGTGCTCATGACGATCACGTCGAGCTGCTCGCGGGCCGCGGCGGCGACGCCGTCGGGCCCGAGCAGCACGGCGCGCGTCTGCGCCTCGGTGCGCACCACGCTCACGACGGTCCGCGTCGCGGCGGCGGCCGCGTCGCGCGGCGTCTGCGCCAGCTCGATGCCGTGCTCGGCGGCCGCCGCCTGCGCAGCCGGCGACGGATCGACGCCGACCACCTTGTAGCCGGCCTTCGCGAGGTTGGCGGCCATGCCGCCGCCCATCACGCCGAGGCCGACGAATCCGATCGTCTCGTCCTGCATCGTTGCTACCTCCGCTCCAGTTCTTCGATCAGCGCCGGCACGACCTCGAACGCGTCTGCGACGACCGCGAGGTCGGCCAGCTCGAGCAGCGGCGCCTCCGGGTCGCGATTGATCGCGACGATCGTGCCTGCACCCTGCATACCCGCGACGTGCTGGATTGCGCCGGAGATCCCGAGCGCGACGTACAGCTCCGGCGCGACCACCTTGCCCGTCTGCCCGATCTGCAGCGCGCGCTCGCAGTAGAGCGCGTCGGCCGCGGCGCGCGATGCGCCGACGGCGGCGCCGAGCCGATCGGCAAGCCGCTCCGCCAGCGCGAAGCCCTCCGCGCTGCCGAGCCCGAGCCCGCCGGCGACGACCGCGCGCGCCTCGGCGAGCGACGGGCGCCCGCCCTGCGGCGCGGGCGTGCGAGCCGTGACGGTCGTGCGGCAGGCCGCCTCGCCCAGCTCCAGCCCGAGCGGCGCGACGATCGTCTCGGCCGGCGCGGCGAGCGGCTCGGCCGCGACCGCGTTGGCCGCGAGCGCGAGGATCGGGACGCCGCGCACGACGGCGGCGCGCACGAGCGTCCCGCCGGCCAGCACGGCCTGCTCGGCCTCCTCGGGCCGCTCCCCGGGCGTCACGTCGGTCAGCACGCCGGCGTCGAGCCTGACGGCCAGCCGGCCGGCGATCTCGCGCCCCTCCCCGCCCGCCGGCAGCAGCACGGCGGCCAGCTCGCGGCCGGCGGCGGCGTGCGCGAGCGCGTCGACGGCGGGGACGACGGGATGGCGCTCGGCGCGCGCGTCGTCGAGCACGAGCAGCTCGGCGGCGCCGTGCGCGGCGACCGCCTCGCGGGCGAGCTCGGCGCCGGGGCCGAGATGGACGGCGACCGGGCGGCCCCAGCGGCGCGCGAGCGTCAGCAGCTGCAGCGTCGTGGCGCGCGGGACGCCGGCGTCGTGGCCGGCGAGGACGAGGACGTCGCGTGACATGGCAGGCTCCTAGGAGGTCGCTCGCGTCGCGAGGAAGTCGGCGATCTCGGCGGCCAGCTCGGCGCCGCCCACGAGGCGGCGGCCGGCCTGGCGGGCCGGGCGCGGGCGCGCGTCGCGCACCGCGGTGGCGGCGCCGGCGAGCCCGACGCGCGCGGGCTCGATCCCGAGCTCGGCGCAGGTGAGCGTCTCGATCGCCTTTCGCTTGGCGGCGATCATCGCCTTCAGCGACGGGTTGCGCGGCTCGTTGGCGTGCTCGACGACCGACACGACCGCCGGCAGCGGCGCCTCGAGCGTCTCGCGCGCGCCCTCGAGCGTGCGCTCGCCGTGCACGATCCCGTCGCGCACCGCGAGCGCGTCGGCGAGCGTCAGCTGCGCGTAGCCGAGCCGCTCGGCGAGCATCGCCGGGAGCAGGCCCATGCGCGCGTCGGCCGACTCCGCGCCGCACACGACGAGGTCGGCGCCGGCGCGCTCGAGCGCACGCGCGAGCACGAGCGAGGTGGCGAGCGCGTCGGAGCCGTGCAGCGCCGGGTCGCACACGTGGACGGCCGCGTCGGCGCCCTGCGCGAGCGCGGCGCGCAGCACGTCGGCGGCGCTCTCGGGCCCCATCGTGAGCGCGGTGACGGTGCCCCCGGCGGCCTCGGCGAGCTGTAGGGCGGCCTCGACGGCGTACTCGTCGAGCTCGTTGAGGACGGACGCGACCGCGGCGCGGTCGAGCGTGCCGTCGTCGGCGCGCAGCGACTGGCGCGCCCACGTGTCGGGGACCTGCTTGATGCAGACGGCGACGTGCATCGTGCGGTGCCCTTACGCCGCGGAGGGCGCGGGAGCGTCTTGCGTGAGCGCCAGCCCGCGGCGCGCCGTGCGCACCTGCACCGACTTCAGCTCGGTGAACTCGAGCAGCCCCTCGCGGCCGACCTCGCGGCCGAAGCCGCTCGCCTTCGTGCCGCCGAAGGCGATCGCGGAGGTGCCGTCGATCGTCGTGTTGACCCACACCGTGCCGGAGCGGATCTGCTTCGCGACGCGGTGGGCGGTCGCGACGTCCGACGTCCACAGCGAGTTGGCGAGCCCGTAGGCGGTGCCGTTCGCGAGTGCGGCGGCCTCCTCGGCGTCGTCGAACGGCGTGACCGCGAGGACCGGCCCGAAGACCTCCTCCTGGAACAGCGCCGAGGCGGGGTCGACGCCGCCGAAGATCGTCGGCTCGACGAAGTGGCCGCGCTCGCAGCCGGCGACGCTCGCGCGCCCGCCGCCGAGCAGCGCCTCGGCGCCGGCGCGCTTGGCCTCCTGCATGTAGCCCTCCACCTTGTCGAGGTGGCCGGCGTGGATCAGCGGGCCGACGTCGGTCGCGTCCTCGCGCGGGTCGCCGACGACGACGCGGCGGCCGCGCTCGAGCACGCGCTCCAGCAGCGCGTCCTGCGCGCTGCGCTCGACGATCAGGCGCGTGCCGGCGACGCAGCACTCGCCCTGGTTGAAGAAGGCGGCGAAGACGACCGCGTCGGCGACCTCGTCGAGGTCCGCGTCGGCGAACACGACGTTGGCGCCCTTGCCGCCGAGCTCGAGGCTCACGCGCTTGAGGTTGCGTCCGGCCGCCTCGGCGACGGCGCGGCCGGTGACGGTCGAGCCGGTGAAGGAGACGACGTCGACGTCGGGGTGCGCGGACAGCGGCGCACCGACGTCGGCGCCGACGCCGGTGACGACGTTGACGGCGCCGGCGGGCACGCCCGCCTCGGTCGCCAGCTCGGCCAGCCGCAGCGCCGAGCTGGAGGTGAACTCCGACGGCTTGACGACGGCGGCGCAGCCGGCCGCCAGCGCGAACGGCAGCTTCTGCGCGACGATCAGCGCGGGGAAGTTCCACGGGATCACGAGCGCGGCGACGCCGGCCGGCGCGTGCAGCGTGTAGGCGACGACGTCGGCGTCGTAGTCGGTCCACGACTCGCCGTGCAGCGTGTGCGCGAGCGAGGCCGCGTACTCCGTGTTCGCCACGGCGCCGGCGATGTCGCCGCGCGCGAGGCGCAGCGGCTTGCCGACCTCCTCGCTGTCGAGCGCGGCCAGCTCCTCGCCGTGCTGCTCGATCAGCGCGGCGAAGCGGCGCAGCACCTTCGCGCGCTCGGGCGCGGTCGTGCGCGGCCAGGGGCCGTGGTCGAAGGCGGCGCGCGCGGCGGCGACGGCCGCGTCGACGTCGGCTGCGGTGCCTGCGGCAACGGCGGCGACCAGCTCGCCGGTCGCGGGGCTGTGGCGCTCGAAGACGGCGCCGGCGGCGGCGTGCTGCTCGCCGTCGATGAAGTGTCCGAGGCGTCGAGCCTCCGTCACGGTCGAGCTGCTCATCGGAGGGCCTCCTGCGTGGTGGGGACATCGAGCACGAGGAACTGCTCGACGAGCTCGCGCAGCTCGCCGACGAGCGCCTCGTGCTCCGGATGCGACTCGTAGGCCTGCAGCGCCGCGGTGTCGGCGAAGCGCATCACGAGCGCGTGCGTGTAGCCGCGCGCGGCCTCGCTCGCCAGCGCCGGGCCGGCGGCGGCGTGCTCGATCCCGGCGATCTGCTCGCGCAGCGCCGGGAAGCGCGCGACGAGCGGCGTCAGCGCGTCGTGCTGCCCCGCGCGTGGGCGGAAGAGGACGACGTGCGTGACAGAATTGTTATTGCTTTCGGCCATATTGTTATCGTATCATATTGGTCCGAGCGCGTCGCCGAGCAGACGCTCCAGCTGCTCGCGCCCCGCCGGCAGCGGCGAGCCCGCGACGAGGCGCTCCTGGCGCGCCGCCTGCTCGGCGAGCGCCGGCAGGTCGACGGCGCCCAGCCCCAGCGGCGCCAACCCTGGCTCGACGCCGACCGCGCGCGACAGCGCGGCGACCGCCGCCGGCAGCCGCTCCGCGTCGGCGAGCGCGTCCTGCGCCGCCGCGCCGGCGGCCTGCTCCAGCGCCGCGGCCGCGCGCAGGTGCGCAGCGGGGTCGGCCGCGAAGCTGAAGCGCAGCGTCGACGGCAGCACCGCCGCGACCGCGAGCCCGTGCGGGACGCCCTCGCCTGTGCTCGCGAGCGCGTAGGCGAGCGCGTGCGCGAGCTGCGCGCCGGCGACGGCGGCGCCCAGGCCGGCGAGCGTCGCTCCGAGCATCAGGTCCGTGCGCGCGCCGAGATCCCCGCCGTCGCGCACCGCGCGCGGCAGCGCGCCGGCGATCAGCGGCAGCGCGCGCTCGCACAGCGCGTCGGAGTACGGGCTCGCGCCCGAGTAGGCGCCGCGGCGCGCCGCCGGGCCGTCGCCCGGATCGACGTCGAAGCGGCGCGCCGTCAGCGACTCGAGCGCGTGCGAGAGCGCGTCGAGCCCCGCCGCCGCCGTGGCTCCCGGCGGCAGCGACACGGTGGTGGTCGGGTCCGCGAGCGCCAGCGCCGGCCGCAGCCGCGCGTGGCTGATGCCCGTCTTGACGCCCTGCGCGACGAGGTCGAGCACGGCGATCGGGCTGACCTCCGAGCCCGAGCCGGCCGTCGTCGGCACCGCGACGAGCGGGACCGGCGGGCGCGCGGGCGCGCGCCCCGCCCCGAACGGCGGGTTGACGTAGTCGAGCAGCTCGCCGCCGGCGCCCAGCAGCAGCGCGACGCCCTTGGCCGCGTCGATCGCGGCGCCGCCGCCGAGCGCGACGACCGCGTCGGCCTCACCGGCCTGCGCCGCCAGCCGCTCGATGCCGGCGTCGGTCGGCTCGCCCTCCGGCGCGAGCAGCAGCACGTCCGGCAGCCCGGCGAGCACGAGCGACGCGAGCGCGCGCTGCGCCGTGCCGACGCGCTCGACGGCGGCGTCGGCGATCACGACGGGGCGGCGGGCGCCGAGCTCGAGCAGCTCGTCGCCGAGCCGCTCGAGCACGCCGGCGCCGAAGCGCAGCGCGCCGCCCGTCAGCGACAGCGCGGCGTGGGCGCCCGTCTCAGCCATCGGCCGCCACGACCGTCGATCGCTGCGCGCCGAGCTCGCCGACGCCGAGCTCGATCACGTCGCCGGCCGACAGGAAGCGCGGCGGCTTCTGCAGGTTGCCGACGCCGCCCGGCGTGCCGGTGTCGATCAGGTCGCCCGGCTCGAGCACCATGAACTGGCTCAGGTACCAGACCAGGTGCGCCACGCCGAACACCATGTTCGACGTGCTGCTGCGCTGCATCTCCTCGCCGTTGACGGTCAGCCACATGTCGAGCGCCTGCGGGTCGGCCACCTCGTCGGGGGTCACGAGCCACGGACCGAGCGGGTTGAACGTCTCACACGACTTGCCCTTCGTCCACTCGCCGCCGCGCTCGAGCTGGAACGCCCGCTCGGACAGGTCGTCCACCACGGCGTAGCCGGCGATCACGTCGAGCGCGGCCGCCTCGTCGGGCAGGTAGCGCGCCTCGCGGCCGATCACGACCGCCAGCTCGACCTCCCAGTCGACGCGCTCACCGCCGCGCGGGATGCGCACGTCGTCGTAGGGGCCGACGAGCGAGTTCGGCGCCTTCAGGAAGATCATCGGCTCGTCCGGGACCGTGAAGCCGGCCTCCGACGCGTGGTCGGCGTAGTTGAGCCCGATGCAGACGATCTTCGGCGGCCGCGCGATCGGGGCGCCGACGCGGACCGCGGCCGGGTCGACCGCCGGCAGCGCCGCGGCGTCCTGCAGGGCGGCCGCGACGCGCGCGAGCCCGTCGCCGGCGAAGAAGCGCGCGTCGTAGTCCTCGACGACGCCGCTCACGTCACGCAAGACGCCGTTCGCGTCGAAGGCCGCGGGGCGCTCGCTGCCCGCCTCGCCGAATCGCGCCAGTCTCATCGTCTTTCGTCCTCTCGTTGCATCCTGTTGTATACCAATGTCCGGGCAGGTCGGCCGGCGGCGCCGCGAGGCGTCCGCCGGGATCCCCTAGGTCAGGCCGGCGCCGTCGGCGCCCTGCTGGTCGCGCCACATGCGCAGGCGCACGTCGCGCGCCTTCGTCATGTGCTCGCGGCCGATGCGTGCGGCCTTGCGCGCGTCGCGCGCGTCGATCGCCGCCACCAGCTCCGCGTGCTCCCCGAGCGCCTCGCTCCAGCGGCCCGGGTACGTGAGCGTGGTCGACGGGTAGCGGCGCAGGTGCACGTGCAGGCGCTCGAGCAGGTCGATCAGCGTGCCGTTGTGCGACGCCTGCCAGACCGCCTCGTGGAACTGGTTGTTGGCGAGCGTCAGCGCCTCCGCCGTCGCGCCCTTGGCCTTCGGCGACGCCTCCAGCACGCCGTGCAGGCGCGCGAGGTCCACCTCGGTGCGCCGCCGCGCGGCCGCCTCGCAGGCCGCGGCCTCCAGCACGACGCGCACCTCGTAGATCTCGAGGATCTGCTCCGCGCTCGGCGCCACGACCTCCAGGCCGCGCTCGCCGCGCTCGATGATGCCGTCCTGCTGCAGGCGGTGGAGCGCCTCGCGCACGGGCGTGCGGCTGACGCCGTAGGCCTCCGCCAGCTGCGCCTCGACGAGCGCGTGGCCGGGCGCCATCGTGCCGCCGACGATGTCCTGCTTGAGCCGCTCGTATACCGATGTGCGCATGACGGCCGGCATCATCGCGCGTTCCACTCCGGCTTGCGCCGCGCCCGGAACGCGCGCGGACCCTCGGCCCCGTCCTCCGAGCCGAGCGCGCGCAGCAGCGAAGCCGGCGCGAGCGCCGCCGCAGCGCGCGCGTCGAGCCCGGTGCCGCGCTGCAGCAGGTCCTTGACCGCCTGCTGCGAGAGCGGCGCGGCGGCCAGCAGCCGCTCGACCAGCTCGTCGACCGCCGCGTCGAGCTGCGCGCGCGGCACGACGCGGTTCACGAGCCCGAGCGCGAGCGCCTCCCCGGCGTCCACGCGGCGACCGGTCAGCAGCAGCTCGCGGGCGCGCTTGGGACCGAGCGCGGCCGCCAGCAGCGGCACGCCGCCGTCCAGCGCCACGCGCCCGACGAGCGCCTCCGGCAGCCCGAACGTCGCCTCCTCCGCCGCCACCGCGAGGTCGCAGCCGAGCACCATCTCGAAGCCGCCGCCAAGCGCGTGGCCGTTCACGCGCGCGACCACCGGCACGAGCAGCGACGTGCGCAGCGAGATCCCGCCGAAGCCGTGCGGCCGCTCGAGCGCGAGGTACTCGACGCCCTCGGGGTCGCCCGCCTTCATGTCGGCGCCGGCGCAGAAGGCGGTCTCTCCGGCGCCGGTCAAGACCGCCACGCGCACGTCTGGATCGGCCTCGATCCGCGCCCATGCGTCCTCGAGCAGCGCGTGGTGCGCGCGGTCGAGCGCATTGCGCACCTCGGGGCGGTCGATCGTGACGCGGGCGACGTGCCCCTCGACGACGAGCTCGACGCTCACGTGCGCTCCACCGCGAAGCCCAGCTCCGCCAGCAGCTCGTCGGTGTGCTCGCCGAGTGCCGGCGGCGCGAGCCGCACCTGCGCCGGCGTGTCGGACAGGTGCAGCGGCGAGGCGACCGTGCGCAGCGGCGGGCCGTCCGGGCGCTCGATCTCGAGCACCATGCCGTTGACCGCCGTCTGCTCGTCGTCGAGCGCCTCGCTCAGCGAGCGCACCGGCGCGCACAGCAGGTCGGCCGCCTCCAGCCGCTCGATCCAGTGCGCGGTGGTGTTCGTCGCGAAGACGGCCGCCAGCTCGGCGCGGAACGCAGCCGTGTGCTCCACGAGCGCGTCGAACGTCGCGAAGCGCGCCTGCTGCGAGAGGTCCTCGATCCCGATCGCCGCGCAGATGTCGGCGACCGGGTTCGCGCGGAAGGCGCCGACGAGCACGAGCGCGCCGTCGGTCGTCGGGAACGCGCCGGTGTGCGGCATCGCGGCCCAGTTGAGCGGCGCGTCGCGCATCAGCTCGTGCGTCGCCTCCTGCATCTGCATCGACAGCATCGCGTCGTAGAGGGAGACCTCGACGCGCTGGCCGCGGCCCGTGCGCTCGCGCGCCATCAGCGCGAGCAGGATCGCCTGGAACAGGTGCATGCCCGCGCTGTAGTCGGCGAGCGTGGTGGCGAAGATCTGCGGCGGCAGGCTGTCGTCGGCGCGCCGCTCCATCACGCCGCTCATCGCCTGCGCGAGCATGTCCTGTCCGCCCTTGCGCGCGTACGGGCCCTCTGTCCCGTAGCCGGTGCCGAGCGCGTAGATCGCACGCGGGTTGAGCGCCTGCACGTCCTCCCAGCCGAGCCCGAGCCGCTCCATCACGCCAGGCCGGAAGTTGCTGACGACGACGTCGCAGCGGCGCACCAGCTCGTGCGCGACCGCGCGGTCGCGCTCGTCGCGCAGGTCGAGCGCGATCGAGCGCTTGTTGCGGTTGAGGCTGCAGTAGATCGGGTTCTGCGCGCCGTCGGGATCCGACGGCAGCGTCGCGCGCGAGAGGTCGCCGGCGCCGGCGCGCTCGACCTTCACGACGTCGGCGCCGTGGTCGCCGAGCAGCTGCGTGGCGCACGGGCCGAGCATCACCTGCGTGAAGTCGGCGACGAGGATCCCGTCGAGGGGCTGGGTCTGCGTCTCGCTCATGCGGCCGCTCCCTTCTCGGCGCCCGAAGCGGCTCGCGGCGCGCGGTCGAACGTGGCAGCCGCGCGCCCGGCGCGGCGACCGAACACGGTCCCCGCGGTCAGCCCGCTGCCGCCCGGATAGTTGTGCGCGAACAGGCCGCCGGCGATCTCGCCCGCGGCGTACAGGCCGGCAAGCGGCGCGCCGTGCTCGTCGAGCACGCGGCCGTGGGGATCGATCCGCAGGCCGCCGAACGTGAACGTGATCCCGCAGGTGACCGTCACCGCGACGTACGGCGGGGCGTCGAGCGGCTGCGCCCAGTTCGACTTAGGCGGCTCGATTCCGACCGTGCCCTTGCCGTCGCGAGTCGTCGGGTCGAAGGGACCGTCCTGCACGGCGGCGTTGAACGCCGCGACCGTGCCGACGAGCCCGTCGGGGTGGATGCCGGCGGCGCGCGCGAGCGCGTCGAGGTCCTGCGCGACGTGCTTCTCGATGCCGGGCACCTCGTACTCCTCGACGCGCAGCAGCGGCGTCGTCTTCGCGTCGAACAGCTGGAAGGCGCGCGCGCCCGGCTGTCTGATGATCGCGGCGCCGAGGCGCGCGTAGGTGTAGTTGCGGAAGTCGGCGCCCTCGTCGAGGAAGCGCGCGCCGTCGCGGTTGACGACGATGCCGAGCGGATACGACTGCTTCGTGAAGCGGTTCGTCAGCTCGAGGTCGCCGCCGTCGGGCGAGGAGGCGACGTCCCAGGCGACCGAATGGCAGCCGCCCCAGTCGCCGGCGCGCGCGGCGCCGATCGCCAGCGCCGCGCGCAGCCCGTCGCCGGCGTTGTGCGGCGTCCCGCGCACGTGCGCGGCGCGCCACGCCTCGCCGAGGTGCTCGGCGCGCATCCCCGCGTCGGCCTGGAAGCCGCCGCACGCGAGCACGACGGCGCCCGCCGCGACGCGGCGGCCGTCGGTGAGCTCGACGCCGGCGACGGCGCCGTCCGCATCGCGCATGAGGCGCGCGAGCGCGGCGCCGTGGACGACCGCGACGCCGAGCCGGCGGACCGCGTCGAGCTCGCGCGCGACGAGCGCCTTGCCGCCGCCCTCGACGCCGAGCGCGAGGCCGCCCCAGAAGCGGTGGCCGGTCTCGGTCGCGTACGCCTGGCGGTGGTACATCAGCTCGAACGGGACGCCGTGGGCGCGCAGCCAGCGGATCCCCTCGAGCGACTCCGCGACGAGCGCCTGCGCGAGCGCGCGGTCGGCGCGACCCTCGGTCAGGCGCTCGAGGTCGCGGTGGAAGTCCTCGGCGCCGTAGGGCTCGAGCACGGTCCCGTCGAGCCGCGGGTCGCCCGGGTCGGCGAGCAGCGGCCGCAGCCCGTCGAGGCCGTCGTGGACGACGCGGAACGCGCCCGCCGTGTACCAGGTGTTGCCGCCCGCCTCGTCCGGCGCGCCCTTCTCGATCACGAGGACGCGCGCGCCGGCCTCGGCGGCCGACAGCGCAGCGCTCATGCCGGCGTTGCCGCTGCCGACGACGAGCACGTCGACCGCCTCTGACAGCGGGCTCACGCCGATCGCTCCTCGCGCTCGACGGCCTCGACGACGTGCAGCGCGCACAGCAGGTCCTGCGCCGCCAGCCCGTGCGACTCGAACAGCACGACGTGCTGCGGGTCGCGCGCCGGCGCGCCCTCGGCGAGCAGCACGGGCAGCGCCTCGACGCGCTCGAAGCCGATCCCGTTCGCGAGCAGGTCGCCGCACTCCAGCCGCGCGACGGCGAGGTCGTCCACGACGATCCTGTCGCAGCGCTCGACCGCCGCGCGATCCAGCTCGCGCTTGGCCGCGGCGTTGCTGCCGGCGGCGATCACGAGCGTGCCCGGGGCGAGCCACTCGCCCCGCAGCACGGGCTCCTGCGCGCCGGTGATCGTGACGACGACGTCCGCGCCGCGCACGGCCTCCTCGGCCTCCGTCGCGCGCACGTCGGCGTCGAGCGCCGCGTCCAGCTCGGCGGCGAGCGCGTCGCGCCGCGCGGCGCCGCGGCTCGCGATCAGCACGCGCTCCAGCTCCAGCACCTGCGCGAGCGCCTCCGCCTGGTGGCGCGCCTGCCCGCCGGCGCCGATCAGCGCGAGTGTGCGGCTGCCGGGCTTCGCGAGCAGCTCGGCCGCGACGGCGCTCGCGGCGCCGGTGCGGCGGCGGCCGAGCAGATCGGCCGCGAGCACCGCCCGCAGGCGTCCCTCGGGCAGCGTGTGCAGCAGGAACGTGAAGGCGCTGCCGCGCGTCACGTCGTCGCGCACGATCGGGTAGAGCTTGACGCCGAGCGCGCCGCGCGACGGCGCCGCCGCCCACATCGTGTTCGTGCCCGCCGGGCCGACCTGCTGGCGCAGCCGCACGGGGTTCTCGATCGCGCCGTCGCGCAGCAGCGCGAACGCCTCGCGCACGCACGCGATCGCCGCCGCCGGCGGCAGGTGGCGAGCGACGGCCTGCTCGCCGAGCAGCCGCACGCCCGCCGCGTCCTGGAGCGCGGCGGTCATGCCGGGAAGACCTCCGCGGCGCGGCGCCCGAGCGCGAGCGCGACCTGCAGCCGCAGGCGCGCCTTCAGCGGCGGGATGCGGCCGGCGAACAGCGCGCCGAGCGAGCGCAGGTGGATCTCCCCGCCCTCGCCGCCGTAGGTGCGCTCGAGTGTCGGCCCGGCCGCGCAGCGGCTCGCGATCACGACCGGCACGCCGCGCTCGATCGCGCGGCCGATCGCCGCGGCGACCGGCGGCGGCGTGTGGCCGCCGCCGCTGCCGGCGACGACGATCCCGGCGGCCTGCTCGGCGGCCGCGTCGACCAGCAGCCCGTCCATCCCGGCGGCGATCGCGATCAGCTCCACGCGCGGTCCGTCGAGTCGCTCGGGCATCCCGAGGAAGTCATCCGGACGCGTGCAGGGCAGCAGCTCGACGCGATCCTCCACGAGCGCGCCGACCGGCCCGCTCTCGGGCGAGGCGAAGGCGGCGACGCGCGAGGTGTGCGCCTTCGTGACCCAGCGCGCGAGGTGCAGCTCGTCCTGGATCGCGAGCACCGGCCCGAGCGCGGCGACGCGCGGGTCGCAGGCGGCGACGATCGCGCCGCGCACGTTCGCCGGGCCGTCCGCGCCGGGATCCTCCGGCAGCCGCATCGCGGCCGTGAGCACGACCGGGACGGGCACGTCGAGCATCAGCGCGAGCGCGTAAGCCGTCTCCTCGACGGTGTCGGTGCCGTGCGTGACGATCGCGCCGTCGCAGCCGGCCGCGACCTCGCGGGCGATCGCCTGCGCGATCTCGTGCATCGCGGCCGGGCCCATCGCACGGCCGGGGATGCGCCGCACGTCGACCGGGCGCACCCGCGCGCCGTGCGGCAGCTCCCCGGCGCGACCGGCGATGTCGGCGACGCCGAGGCCGTCGCCGGAGCGCCGCTGCGCGTCGGCGACGGCGGAGATCGTGCCGCCGCTGCCGATCGCGACGAGCTCGGGCGCGCGGCTCATCGCAGCCCCCCGAGCAGGTCGGCGACGTCGGGGCGGCTCGCGAGCGCGTCGAGCGCGGCCGCGCCCTCGGCGCCGGCCAGCGCTGCGAGCCGCTGCGCGAAGGCGGCCTCGTCCAGCGGGCGCTCGGGGTGCCCGCGCGGCACGTCGCAGCTCGCGACATGGCTCGCGCCGTCCACGTGCAGCGTCACGCGCGCGGCGGTGCGCGCGGGCCAGCGCGCCTCGAGGTCGGGCGCGACGACGACCTCGACCCGCTCGGCGAGCGCGAGCGCGTCCGGCTGGAGGCCGAAGGCGGCCGGCGTCAGCGCGTCCGCCGTCAGCGCGGCGGCGACCGCGTGCGGCAGCGAGAAGCGCGCCGCGAGGCAGTTGTGCGGCAGCCGGTCGAACTTGCGGTTGCGCTCCACCGTCTCGACGACGACCGCCTCGACGTCGCGCCCGGCGACGTGCGGACGCAGCTCGCGCGCCGCCTCGATCGCCGTGTGCAGCGGGCCGGCCGCGGCGTGGACGCGCGTCTGGCTCTGCGTCACGAGCGGCGCGGCGGGGTCGAGCGGCGCGGCGAGCGCCGCGAGATCCGCCGGCTCCGCGATCGCCGCCAGCAGCTCTCCCGGCGCGGCGCTCGCGCCGTGCAGTCCCGCCTCGGCGAGGTCGCAGGCCAGCACGGCGAGCAGCGCCGCGGCGCCGGTCCAGGCGTTGCGCGCGCCGGCGCCCTCGAAGCACGCCTCCCAGCTCGGCACGAGCGGCAGCGTCGCGGCGGCGCGCGCGGCGGCGGCGGCGTCGGCCCCGCGCAGCTGCGCGACCGCGACGGCCGCGCCGATCCCGCCGAGCAGGCCGTGCGGGTGCAGCGGGTGGCGCATCCGCTGCGCGCGGTAGAGGCGCCCGGCGACCTCGTAGCCGCTCAGCGCGGCGGCCACCAGCTGCTCGCCGGAGCGGCCGAGCCGCTGCGCCTCGGCGAGCGCGGCCGGCACGACGTGCGCGCCCGGATGGCCACCGCCGACGAGGCTCTCGTCGAGCTCGAGCGCGACCGCGGCCGTGCCGTTGAGGAAGGCCGCGAGCGGCGCCGGCGCCCAGCGGCGGCCCGGCGCGATCACGTTCGGCGCGCGATCGCCGGCCGGTTCGGTGCGCGCCGCCAGCAGCGCCTCGTACTGCGGCAGGCGCGCGCCCGCGAGCGCGACCGCGATCGTGTCGGCGACGAGCCGCTCGCCGCGCCGCAGCGTCTGCGGCGGGAGCGCGTCGGCCGTCAGCAGCGGCGGGCGCTCGAGCAGCGCGTCGAGCGTGCGGTCGAGCACGCCGGTCATGGCCGCGGCGCGGGCACGGCGCGCACGAGCCGCCCACGCGGCGCGCCGACCGGCTCGCCGTTGCGCATCGCCGGCTCGCCGCGGATGACCGAGGCGACGGCCGCACCGTGCCCGCTCCACCCGTCGAAGACCGAGATGCGGTGCTTCGTGTGCAGCCTGGCGGCGTCGATCGTCCACGCGCGCTCGGGGTCGACGAGCGTGAGGTCGGCGTCGTTGCCGACGCGCAGGAAGCCCTTGCGATCGTCCACGCGGAACGTGCGCGCGGCGCGCTCGGCCAGCAGCGAGGCGACCTGCGGCGGCGTCAGCTGCCCGCGGTGCATGCGGTCGAGCACGAGCGGCACGAGCGTCTCGACGCCGTGGATCCCGGCCGGCTGCTCGCCGAGCGGCTTGTCCTTCTCCTCCGGCGCGTGCGGCGCGTGGTCGGAGGCGACGATCGTCAGCACGCCGTCGGCGATGCCGTCCCACAACGCGGCCTGGTCGTCGGCCGTGCGAACGGGCGGGTAGACCTTCATCGCCGGCCCGACGCGGTCGGCCGCGGCGTCGGCGTCGGTCAGCACGAGGTAGTGCACGCACGCCTCGCCGGTGATGTCCGTCCCGGCCTCGCGCAGCGTACGGATCAGCTCGACGGTGCGACGGGCGGAGACGTGCACGACGTGGAAGCGGCAGTCGTGCACGCGCGCGAACTCGCCCGCGACGCCGACGGCCGCGACCTCGGCGCTGGCCGGGCGCGCGGCCAGCAGGTCGGCGTAGGAGACGATCCCGTGCGGAAGCGCCGCCTCGGCTGCCTTGACGACGTTGTTCTCCTCGCAGTGGGCGGAGAAGAGGCCGCCGGCCGCGCCGACGCGCTGGATGATCTCGTACACGCCGCCGACGTCCGGCGGCAGGATCACGTCGTCGCCGGAGCCGTCCGCGTAGGTGTAGACGAGCCGCTTCGTCGCGCGGTCGAGCGCGTAGCCCCAGAACAGCTTCACGCCGACCGCGCCGGCCGCGACGAGACCGCCGAGGTCGTCGAGGTTCTCGGCGCCGATCGCCTGGCCCCACAGGCCGAAGTCGACGGAAGCGACCTGCGCGTGCTCGCGCGCGCGCTGCTCGAAGATCTCCGCGGTCGTGACCGGCGGCACCGCGTTCGGCATCTCGAACAGCGTCGTCAGCCCGCCCGCGAGCGCGCCGGCGGTGCTGTGCGCGAAGTCCTCCTTGCTCGTGATGCCGGGATCGCGCGAGTGGACGTGCGGGTCGATGAAGCCGGGGAAGACGAGCAGGCCGGCGGCGTCCAGGCGCTCGTCGGCGGGGACCGCGGCGCCGCGCTCGAGGATCGCGGCGATGCGGCCGTCCTCGCACAGCACGTCGGCGTCGAGCGTGCCGGCGCCCGTGACGAGCGTCCCGCCGGTGACGAGGAGGCGCACGCTCAGGCCCCCGCGCGGGCGCGAGCGGACAGGGCGGTGGTGGGGGTCGTCGTCGGCGTCATCGGCTCCGTCTTCGCGGTCTCGTGGGACATCGGCATGACGCAGTATACAATCGTATGCCAAGCTGCCGGGAGCGGGCGACGCGGCCGCGGCCCGCTCAGCGCACGAGCTCCAGCGTCTCGCCGGCGGCGATCAGCGGGCCGTCGGCCTCGTTCGCCGCCTGCGCGTCCTTCCAGTCGGGGTCCGACAGGAACGCCCCCCAGCGCGTCGCGCGGTCCTGCTCGTCCGCGAACTCGAGCACGTAGACGACCTGCCGGCCCTTCTTCAGCTCGCGGAACCACGGCCCGTGCGCGGTGATGCCGTGCCGCTCGAACAGCCCGAGGCTCGTGTCGCGCAGCTGGCGCATCAGCGCCTCGTCCTTGCCCGGTGCGGGCGTGTACATGCGAAGCTCGGCGATCACGCGAGCTGCCTCCCTTGCGTCGTGGTCGAAGTGGCCTGCGCCGGGCTCCACAGCCCGGTGAGCTCGTCCGTCGCGCAGACGGTCGCGTAGCGGTGCCGCGCGGTCGCGAGCGACGCCTCGTGCAGCGCCATGTCCCAGGACGCGCACGCGTCGCCCGGGATCACGACGTAGTAGTCGCGCGCGAACGCCTCGCGCGCGGTCGTCTCGACGCAGACGTTCGTCGAGACGCCGCAGCAGACGAGCGTGCGCCGCCCCGTGCTGCGCAGCACGAGGTCGAGGTTCGTGCCCTGGAAGCCGCCGTAGCGGTGCTTCTTGACGATCACGTCGCTCGCGACCGGGGCCAGCTCGTCGAGGATCTGCTGGCCCCACGTCCCCTCGACGCCGATGTCGGGCACCGACCAGGTCGCGCGCGAGCGCGCCTCCAGCCATGGGCCGGAGGCGCTGCGGCCGTCGGGCAGCGTCGTGTGCTGGCAGTGCACGACGAGCACGCCGGCGGCGCGCGCCGCCGCCAGCAGCTCCTGCATGCGCGGGATCACGGCGAGCGCGTGCTCGACCTCCCGGCCGGCACGCTGCGCCGTCTTGCCGTCCGGGTGGACGAAGTCGTTGCACATGTCGACGATCGCCAGCGCGGTGTGCGCCGGGTCGGCGATCGCCTCCAGCGTGCGCAGGACGCCGTCGGCGGGCGGCGCGCCGGTCACGACGCCTCCGGCTTCTCCAGCCACGCGATGCCGCCCCACGAGATCGCCATGTGCGCCATCGGCCCGCCGTCGGCGGCGCCGTGCCAGTGCTCCTCGCCCGCCTCGACGCAGGCGGTGTCGCCCTCGCGCAGGACGACCGGCTCCTCGCCGCGCAGCTGGATCAGGCCCTCGCCCTCCAGCACGTGCACGGCCTGGCCGCCGCTGTGCGTGTGCCACGAGCCGCGCACGCCGGGGTCGAAGCGCACGACGCTGACGTTCGACGGGTGCTCGCCCTCTGGCGCGTGCAGCCGCAGGTGCGTGACGTGGCCGGTGAAGTGCTCGAGGTCGCCGTCGGGCGCGGGCCCGGTCGCCTCCGCCTTGGTGAAGATGCGCATCGTCGCCGCTCCTCAGACGGTCGCCGGCGCGGAGCCGACGCCCGCCGCCGTGTCGGTCGTAATCGCCTTGAAGGCGCGCATCGTCTCGGTGAGCGCCGTCTCGGCCGGCAGGCGCTCCATGCTGGAGGCACCGAGGAAGCCGTGCACGCCGTCGGTGTTGGCGAGCAGGTAGGCGGCGTCGTCGGGCGTCGCGACCGGGCCGCCGTGGCACAGCACGAGCACGTCGGAGCGGGCGGCGACGCCGGCGTCGCGCAGCTCCTGCGTGCGCGCGACCGCGTCGTCGAGCGTCATCGCGGTCTTCGCGCCGATCGTGCCGGCGGTCGTCAGGCCCATGTGCGCCACGAGCGCGTCGACGCCCGCATTCGCCATCGCGGCCGCCTCGTCCTCGGTGCGCACGTAGGCGACGGTCAGCAGATCGAGGCTGCGCGCCTCGGCGACCATCGCGACCTCCAGCTCGAAGCTCATGCCCGTCTCCTCGAGGTTCGCGCGCGTGGTGCCGTCGAGCAGGCAGACGCTCGGGAAGTTCTGCACGCCCGAGAAGCCCATCGCCTTCAGCTCGCGCAGGAAGCGCGGGATGTGGCGCAGCGGGTCGGTCGCGCAGACGCCCGCGAGCACGGGCGTGCGCTTGACGATCGGCAGCACCTCGGCCGCCATCTCGACGACGACGGCGTTCGCGTCGCCGTAGGGCATCATGCCGGCCATCGAGCCGCGTCCGGCCATGCGGTAGCGGCCGGCGTTGTAGATCACGATCAGGTCGACGTCCGCCGCCTCGGCGCACTTCGCGGACAGGCCGATGCCCGCCCCCGCGCCGACGATCGCACGGCCCGCGCTCAGCTGCTCCTGCCAGCGGGCAAGCGCGTCGGCGCGCGGGATCGGGCTGGCCCAGGGTGACGGTGTGCTCATGTTGTGCCTATCGTTCCTCGATTGTTCTGATCAAAAGCTCTGCTCAGCGCGGCGTCGGGCGGTAGATCTCGCCGCGCTCGATGACGGCGTCGAGCAGGCCGTCCTCGATCACCGAGACGACGTCGTGAGGATCGACCTGCTTCGCCTCCTGGCCCGGGTAGCGCAGCGCCGCGCCGACCTGCGGGGCCATCAGGTAGCCGCCGGCGACGACGAGGCCGAGCAGCTCGAAGCGCTCGCGTTCGTCGCTGCGCAGTCGTGCGAGCGCGGCCGCCGGCTGCTCGCCGGCGACGTCGCGCAGGAGCGCCGCGAGCGGCTCCTCGAGGTCCGGGCGAGCGCGCAGCACGTCGTCGAGCAGCGCGCCGTCGACGCCGACCTCGACGGCAGACGGCAGGCCCTCGCCGGCCGGCACGAGCAGCGCGGCCAGCCCCGCCAGCGTGGCGCGCAGCTCGGACGTCAGGGCGCTCATGCCGGCACCGCCTGGTCGCGCCGGGCGCCGACGAGCGCGTCCGCGCAGCGCAGCGCGTTCGCGGTCAGCGTGGCGGTCGGGTTCACGCCCGAGGACGTCGGGAAGACGCTCGCGTCGAACACGTAGAGGTTGGCCACGTCGTGCGTGCGGCCGTGCGGGTCGACGACCGAGCTGGCCGGGTCCTCGCCCATCACGGTGGTGCCCATCAGGTGCCAGCCGGAGCCGCGCAGCTCGTGGTTGAGGACGATCTCGCGCGCGCCCATCGTCTCCAGCACCTCGCGCAGCCGCTCGAGGTGGAAGGCCATCATGCGGCGCGTGTTGTCGGACGTGCGGTACTCGATCCGCACGCCGGGCATGCCGTCCTCGTCGCGCTCGTCGGACAGCACGACGCGGTTGTCCGGATCCGGCAGGTCCTCGCAGATCACGCCCCACAGCACGGAGCGGCCGAAGCGCTCGCGCAGCTTGCGCGGGAAGTCCTCGCCCCAGGCGCCCTCCTCGCCCCACAGGCCCGGGAGCATCAGCCCGAGCGGCGCGCCGCTCGGCATCAGGTTCCACTTCGCCCCCCGCACGAACCCCCGCGACGCGTCCGTCTCGTAGAACTGCAGCGAGTGCAGGTACTGGCCCAACGGACCGCGCCAGCTCTCCAGATCCTCGTCGAAGACCCCGATCGCGTTGCCGAACGGATGCATCATCAGCCGCCGGCCGACGAGCCCCGACGAGTTCGCGATCCCCGCGCCGTCGTTCGCCGCCAGCAGCAGTCGCGGCGTGCCGATGCCGTTGGCGCACACGACCACGACGCCGGCCGGCTGGAAGTGCTCGCGGCCCTCGCGGTCGCGCCAGACGGCGCCCTCGACGAGGCCGGAGGCGCCGAGGCGCAGGTCGGTCACGCGCGCGCCGGTGACCAGGCGCACGCCGGCGCGCTCGAGCGCGGGCCAGTGCGTGCGGTCGGCCGACGCCTTCGCGCCGGTCGGACAGCCGAACGGACAGGCGGTGCGCTGGACGCAGGCGTGCAGCGGGCCGTACTCGCGCGTGGCGATCGCATTGCTGGCCGGCCACCAGTGCCAGCCGAGCTCGTTGAGCGCCTTGGCGCCCAGGCGCCCGACCTTGTTGAGCGGCACCGGCGGCAGCGGCGGCGGGGTGGCGGGCGGCAGGCAGGGGTCGCCCTCGAGGCCGGAGACGGCGAACTGCTTCTCGACCTCGTCGTACCACGGCTCGAGGTCCTCGTAGGCGAAGGGCCAGTCGTCGGCGACGCCGTCGAGCGTGCGCACGCGGAAGTCCGACGGCAGGAAGCGCTCCCAGTGCGCCGCGTACAGCACCGAGCTGCCGCCGACGCCGTTGAACATGAGCGCGCTCACGTCGGAGGCGCTGTCGTCGATCGGGTAGTCGCCGGGCGCGCGGCGCACGTTCGGGTCCCAGTTCCACTCGCGGCGCGCCGTCAGCTCGTAGTCCGGGAAGCCCGCCCGGGCGCGGGCGTAGTCGGGCCACTCGCCCTGCTCCAAGCACACGACCGACATGCCCGCCTCGACGAAGCGCTTCGCGGCCACGGCTCCCGAGGGTCCGGCGCCCACGATCAGCACGTCCGGGCGCTCGCCGGCGGGCAGGGCGCTTCGGTCGGTCTCGGTCAACGCAGCGTCTCCTCTGATGCGGGGGGCCGTTACGGTCTCCCCCGATGGGCGAGACCAGCAATACAATACGCTACCAGAAGAATATTATTGCCATGACATTCTTTGGTACGCTTGCAGACCCGCCGCGTGACGCGGCGTGCCCCAATCGAAGGAGGCTGTCCCAGCCATGCTCTCCCAGATCGGACCGCTTGAGATCGTGCTCGTGCTCGTGGTCGCGCTGCTGGTCCTCGGCCCGAAGCGCCTGCCCGAGGCCGGCCGCTCGCTCGGCCGCGGGATCCGCGAGTTCAAGGACTCCGTGACCCACGCCACGGGCGACGAGCCCGCCGCGCTGCCGCCCGCCGCGGAGCGCGAGCCGGCTGCGCCCGCGCGCGACCGGGTCGCGTAGGCGCCCGCCTATCCGCCGACGAACGCGCGGCTCAGGGGCGGTCGCGGATGCCGGCGACGGGCGCCTGGGCGAGCACCGGTTCGACGATCTGCTCGGCGAGCCATTGCGCGTGCGGGTACGGCTGGGGCAGGTTGAGCACGAGGTGATGCACGCCGATGTCGATCAGCTCCAGCAGCGCGGCGCGCGTCGCCGCGGGGTCGTCGACGTCGACGGTCTGCTGGACGGAGCGCACGATCGTCGCGGGGTCGCGGCCGATCGCCGCGCACTGCGCGTCCAAGGCGGCGCTCTTGTCGCGGACCTGCGCGAGCCCGAAGTGCGGCGGCCCGGGCATGTTCCACAGATCGGCGTGCTCGGCGACGATCCGCAGCATCCGCTCACCCCAGCCGCCCATCAGGATCGGCACGCGCGACTGCACCGGCTTGGGCTCGCAGATCGCCCCGGCGAGGCGGTAGTGCTGCCCGTCGAAGTCCAACGGCTCCGGCTCGCTCCACAACCGCCGGATCAGCGTGCAGGCCTCCGCCAGCTGCTCGAGCGCGTCGCGGTGGCTCGGCAGCGTGAGGCCGAAGCCCTCGGCCTCGGCGGGCAGCCCCGCGAACTGCGTGCCGCCGGCGCCGATCCCGAAGACGAGCCGGCCGCCGGAGACGACGTCGACGGTCGCCGCGACCTTCGCGAGGATGGCGGGCGGGCGGTACTGATTGCTGGCCACCATCAACCCGAGCCCCAGCCGCTCGGTGCGTGCGGCGAGCGCCGCGAGCAGCGTCCAGCCCTCGAACATCGGCCCGCGCGGGTCGCCGCGGAACGGCATCAGGTGATCCCACAGCCAGGCGTGCTCGATCAGCGCGACGGCATCCGCCTCCCGCCAGACCCGCAGGATCTCTTCATAGGACGTCCGCTGGGGAATCGTCTTGATGCCGAAGCTCAGCCGGCTGGGGGTCTCGGTCCCGGAGATGGTCGAAGGCACCTGCATCGCGGTCGAGATCAAAGCAGGTTCGAGCTCGACCTCGGCGCCCCGAGCTCAATGCCGCGCGGACAGGCCGCTTCCGATCACGGCGTCGGGTCGCGGTTGAACATCCGCTTGGCCCACACGTACGAGACGAGTGCGGTGGCGGCGCACCAGATGACGGCGAGCGCTGCGCTGTGATCGTGCATCGGGGTGCCCATCAGCAACCCGCGCAGGGTCTCCATGACGGGAGTGAACGGCTGGTGCTCGGCGAACCAGCGCAGGCCGGCCGGCATCGAGTCGGTGGGGACGAATCCGCTGCCGAGGAACGGCAGCAGCAGCAGGGGCATCGGGAGGTTGCTCGCGGTCTCGACGCTGTCGGCCACCATGCCGAGCGCGACCGACAGCCAGGTGAGCGCGAAGGCGACCATCGCGAGGACGCCGACCACCGCGACCCAGTCGAGCGGGCCCGCCTTGGGGTGAAGCCCGACGAGCAGCGCGACGCCGACGACGACGGCGATGCTGAGGAAGGTCTGGATCATGCTGCCGAGGACGTGTCCGGTCAGCACCGAGACGCGCGCGATGGCCATCGTGCGGAAGCGGGCGATGATGCCCTCGGTCATGTCCATCGCGACCGAGATCGCCGTCCCCTGGGCGCCGGCGGCGACCGTCAGCACGAGGATCGCGGGAGTGACGTAGTCGACGTATCCGGACCGGCCGCCGGAGAAGCCGGGCAGTCCGCCGAGCCCGGCGCCGAGGGTGCCGCCGAAGACGTAGACGAACAGCAGCAGGAAGACGATCGGCATGCCCACGAGCAGCACCGTCATGGACGGGTAGCGCAGCATGTGGCGGAGCTGGCGGCGCAGCATCGTCGCCGAGTCGGTCAGGGGGTGGGAGAGCGTGCTCATCGGACTGTTGCCTGCTCCGTGTCGGGGTGGGCGGTGAGGGCGAAGAAGACGTCGTCGAGGTCGGGGGTGTGCACGGACAGCGTGTCCGGCTCGATCGATTCGGCGTCGAGGCGGTCGAGCAGGGCCCGCAGCGTCCGGACGCCCCCGTCGCCCGGGAGCTGCAGGGTCAGCTCGTCGTCGTCGCGGGCCGCCTCGCCGAGCGCGCGGGCGGCCGCGTCGAGCTCGCGCGCGTCGGTGAAGCGCAGGCGGATGTGTCCGCCGGGGACGAGCCGCTTGAGCTCGTCCGCGGTGCCCTCGGCGACGAGCTTCCCGCGGTCGAGGACCGCGATCCGGTCGGCGAGCTGGTCCGCCTCGTCCAGGTACTGCGTCGTGAGGAAGACCGTGACGCCCCGGGCGACCAGGTCGCGGACGATCTGCCACATGGCGCGGCGGCTGCGCGGGTCGAGACCGGTGGTCGGCTCGTCGAGGAAGACGATGCGCGGGTCGCCGACCAGGCCCATCGCGAGGTCGAGCCGGCGCCGCATGCCGCCGGAGTAGGTGCGGGCCGGCCTGTCGGCCGCCTCGACCAGATCGAGTCGCTCGAGCAGATCGCTCGCGCAGCGGCGGGCTGCCAGGCGGCCGAGGTGGTGCAGGTCGGCCATCAGGATCAGGTTCTCCCTGCCGGTGAGCAGGTTGTCGACCGCCGAGAGCTGGCCGGTGACGCTGATCGCGGCGCGCACCGCGTCGGGATCGCGGCCCGGGTCGTGGCCCGCGACGCGGATCTCGCCGCCGTCGGCGCCGATCAGCGTCGAGAGGATCTGGACGATGGTGGTCTTGCCGGCGCCGTTGGGGCCGAGCAGCGCGAAGATCGTTCCCTCGGCGACATCGAGATCGATGCCGTCGAGCACGACCTGGTCGCCGAACGACTTGCGCAGGCCGGCGGCCGTGATCGCCGATTGCGGGCGTGCCATTTGGTTCTCCTCGGGGTTTGCGCGGGTCACGGACGCCGGATCACGACCTCGCCGACCGAGGTGCGAGCGCGCACCTCGACCGTCTCGGCAGCCGTTGCGGGGGCGTCGGAAGCGTCCAGCGCGTTGTGGACGTGGCCGAACTGGGAGCTGACGTCGAGCCAGGCGGCGGTGCCCTCGCGGATGCCGACCTCGAGATCGCCGATCTTGGTCTCGAGCACGACCGATCCGCGTACGACCTCGCCGATCCGGACATCGCCGTTGGCGGACTTGGCGCTGACGCCGGCCTGCGCCAGGTCGACGGCGACGCTGCCGTTGGCCGTGTTGAGCCGCAGGTCGCCGCGGGCCGTCCCGACCCACGTGTCGCCGTTGGAGCTCTTGACGACCGCGTCGCAGTCGAGCTCGCCGAGGCGCACGTCGCCCGAGCCGGCGGTGACCTCGGCGCGCCCGCTGGCGCGCTCCACGCTGATGTCGCCGGCGCCGCTTCTGAGGGTGAGCGTGCCGGCCTGATCGAGCCGAATGCGACCGAGCCCGGTCTTGATCTCGCAGTCGCCCAGCCGACCGTCGCAGTGGAAGTCCCCCAACCCCAGGACGCCGCGCACGTGCGAGCCGGCGGGCAGCTCGATCGTGACGTCGATCGACGGGCCGCCGCTCCTGCTCAACCAGGAGCGCAGCTTCGGCGCCCTGACGACCAGCTGCTCGTCCGCATACTCGACGCGGGTCCGCTCGGCGAGCTTGCGGTCCTCCTCGTTGGACGCGTCGCTCGGTTGCACCTCGACGAGCGTGATGCCGCTGTCGCCGGCGCTGATCCGGACGTCGCCGACGGCGAGGTCGATCGTGGCCGAGATCGGTTGGGGGGTCTCGAAGGTCGACACGGCGGTTCCCTCCTGCAAGGTCAGGTTCGATGGCATGTGCGTGGCTCGGGAGCGGACAGACGCGGGTCAGCGCACCCAGCCGGTGTAGGCCTGGCCGGTCCGGCCGCGACGCTGCGGCGGGTGGCGGTCGTCCTGCGCGACCGCGGCGGCGGCGACGCGCACGAGCCAGGAGTTGACCGACAGCCGCTCGCGGCTCGCGGCCTGCTCGATGCCGGCCTTGATGTGCTCGGGCAGCCGCAGGTTGATGCGCGCCGTCGCGCCCTCGCCCGCCTCCGGCGGCGCGGCCGCCGGGTCGTCGGGCGCAGCCGCGACCGGCTCGTCGGTCGCTGCCGGCGTCACGACGAAGTCGGGCTCGCCCGCACGCAGGCGCAGCTCGACCGAGCCGGGCGCGAGCTCTCGCGTGATCTCGTCTGCGGCGGCCGACAGCGCATCGAGCAGCATCAGGCGGACCGCCGACTCGAGCGGAGCGGTCAGGCGCTCGGCGAGCGCACGTGCGTCCTCGCCGCCGGCCTCTGCGGCGACGGCGAGCTCGCGACGGAGCCGCTCGACATGTTGTGTCAGGTCCATGGCGCCATCATGACACCATTCTGGCATCAATGCAAGGCCAAAATGGCGCACAACGCGAGCTGCGACGGCGCGGCGACGAACGCGGGAGGATGGTTCACATGAAGGCAGCGGTCATCCACGAGAACGGTCCGCCCGCGGCGCTGCGCTACGAGGACGTCCCCGATCCGGCGTGCCCGGACGGCTGCGTGATCGTCGACGCCGAGGCGATCAGCATCGAGGGAGGCGACCTGCTCGCTCGCGCGGCGGGAGATCTGCCAGCGGTGCCGCACGTCGTCGGCTATCTGAGCGCCGGCAGCGTGAGCGAGGTCGCCGCCGGCGTGCAGGGGCGCGCGGTCGGCGACCGCGTGGTCGCCTTGAACGCATTCGGGTCCCACGCCGCCAGGCGCGCCGTCCCCGCGGTCATGACGTGGCCGATCCCCGACGGGCTGGATGCGGCCCGCGCGGCGTGCGTGCCGGTCGCGTTCGGCACCGCGTACGAGTGCCTCTTCACCGCCGGCCATCTCGCCGCGGGCCAGATCGTCCTGATCCACGCCGGCGCCGGCGGCGTCGGCATGGCCGCGATCCAGCTCGCCAAGCGCGCCGGCGCAACCGTGATCGCGACCGCCTCCAGCGACGAGAAGCTCGAACGGCTCAAAGCACTCGGGCTCGACCACGGCATCAACTACGCGACCGACAGCTTCGCCGAGCGCGCGAACGAGCTGACCGACTCGCGCGGCGTCGACGTCGTCGTCGACTCGATCGGCGGCCAGAACCTTCTCGACAGCATCGGCGTCCTCGCGTACCGCGGAACGCTCGTCAGCGTCGGCGTGGCCGCCCGAGCGGGCTCGGCGATCGAGGCGCGCTCGCTCTGGACGCGCAACAACACGCTGCGCGGCGTCTACCTCGGCGGCGCGCTCCTGTCCGAGCACGCCCGCGTCCATCCGATGATCGGCGACATGTTGGAGCGCGTCGCAAGCGGCGAGCTCCACGTCGAGATCGACCGCTCGTTCCCGCTCGCGGACGCCGCCGCGGCGCACGACTACGCCGAGAGCCGCAGAGCCTTCGGCCGCATCGTCATCACGCCCTAGCGGCAGCTCCGCATCGAGCTGCGGGCGCTGCTGGAGGAGCTGAACGCCGCGCTGCAGCCGTTCGCGCCGAGCGCAGCCGCGAGCGGGTGACGCCGATGCGCCGGTTCGAAGCTTCGCCCTTGCCGCGCGCCCACGGCGTCTGACAAGCTTTCGGAAAGCGGGCGCGGGAGCCCGCGATCCGAGCGTTGGGGGACGCACATGGCAGAGTCAGGCGGGGGATCGGCCGGTCACGGCAGGCATGGCGGCGCCGAGCAGGAGGCGCTTGCGGGCCTCGAGAAGCTGCACGAGCAAGGGGTCATCGACCTCGACGGGCCTGCGCGGCAGATGGTCGACGTGGTGGAGAAGCGCTTTCGCGAGCGCTTCGACGAAGAACGCGAAGGGGACGAGGGCGAGGGCGACGGCTACTGGATATGCGGCAGCAGCGGCTGTATACACCACCCGCCGAGAAGGCCGAGGACGATCGTGAACCTCGAGGGCACGCGACGCGAGGCGATCGAGCAGCGCGTCGGGGAGTTGCAGGACGTCGGCATGGTCGACCTCGACGCGCCGCTGCGGGACGCGATCCCCGAGCTGGCCCGGAACATGGTCAAGTACCGCAGCTCCGACAGCTGGTGGATCATAGCCTCGGGCGACGAACCGCATGCGGTCTGCGAGTGCCCGAGCACCGAGAGGCCGGAATCGCCGCAAGCGTGAGCAGGCGACGACGCCGGTCGGCGGCATGACCGCCGACCGCGCGGGGCGGGTGCTCGACGGCGCGCGGGGCTGGATCGACCGCCACCTCGAGCACTTCGACCCCTTCAAGGACGGCGAGCTGTCGGGGCTGTGCGAGATCCCGCTCACGGAGCTGGCGCTGCTGGAGCTGCTCGACGCCGGCGGCGCGGTCACGCCGGACGAACCGCGGCGCCGGCGGCGCCTCGAGCTGCTGGCGTCCGCCCAATCCGCCGCCGCCTATCGCGAGCGCCCGTTCCGCGAGCCTGAGACGCTCGTCTCGCACCTGCTCGTGGCGGCGGCGCTGTCCGCCGCCGGGCGCGCGGACGCACCGCTCGACGCCGCCGCGATCGCGCGGCTCGTGCGCGCGAGCACGCTGACGGTGCCGGCGCTGCCGCCGCACCGCACGATGGAGCTGCGCCACGCGCTCGACCTGTGCGGGATCGCGCACGAGATGCCGTCCTACGCCGCGCTGTTCCGCGCGACGCTCGCGGCGCACGCGCCGAACCCGATCTTCATGTCGAACCCGGAGGCGTACATCCTCACGCACGTCGTCTTCTACGCCACCGACCTCGGCCGGCGCGCGCCGCTGGGGATCGACGCGCGCGAACGCGCGCGGCTGGGGCGCCTCGCCGAGCGGCTGCTCGGCATGTATCTCGCGGTCGGCAACTGGGATCTGTCGGCCGAGCTGATCTTCACCTCGCGCTGCCTCGGGACGGCGAACGCGTTCGCCGACGCCGGCTGGCGCTGCATCGCCGACGCGCAAACGCCCGACGGCGGCGTGCCGGGCACGCGCTGGCGGCCCGGCCTGGAGCCCGACGACGACACCGCGACCCGCTACCACACGACGCTCGTGACGGCAATCGCCGCGACGGCCGAGATCGCTGGAGGCGCGCCGTGCTCGTGACCCCGCACGCCGACGAGCTCGAACGGGCGCTCGCGTTCGTCCACGCCTGCGGCACCGCGCCCGGCGAGCGCTGGGGCTCGCGCCCGCGGCTGCAGGCGCTGTTCGGGGCGTGGGTCGCGGAGCGCGCGGGCATCCCGGCGCCGGCCGCGGCGCTCGGCGAGCTGGCGGCGTCCACGCGCGACGCGCTCGCGGCCGAGGACGGACGCGGCGCATTCGACACGCGCGCCCACGACCCGAGCCTGCTGCTGCTGTGCCGCGACGCGATGCGCTCGCGCGGCGTCGCGTCCACCGTGCTCGAGCGCTGCTGCGGCGAGCTGGCATCCGCGCCGCCGCCGCGCGGGCTGCGGCTGCCGGACGGCCCGGCGCTGCTGCTGCGCGCCGACGCGGCGACGATCCGCACCGTCTGCAACGGCCTCGCCGCCGCGACGCGCTTCGGCGCCGAGCCGCTGCCGGAGCCGCAGGCGGCGGCGCTGCGTCTGCCGCTGGCGGCGCGGATGCTGCAGACGCTGCGCGACTACGACCTCGTGCTCGGGACGAGCCTCCTGCGCACGCTCGTCTACCTGGGCGCCGGCCCGGGCGACGACGACGTCGAGGACGCGATCGCCCACCTGCTGTGCCAGCAGCAGCCCGACGGCCGCTTCGGCTGGTACGCGCGCGAGCTGAGAAGCTGCGATCCGCCGCTCGACGCCGACCGCGACCTCCACGTGCCGGTCACGGTCGCCGTCGTGTGGGCGCTCGTCGAGGCGACGACGCCCGGCTTCTCGCTCGCGCTCTAGCCCGCCCGGCGGTAGCGGATGTGCGTGGCCAGCGGCGAATGCAGCACCTCCACCGGCTCCATGCCGAAGGACTCGACGCCGTCGAAGATCCGCTCGCCTGACCCGAGCAGAACCGGGGCGATGTCGAGCGTGAGCTCGTCGACGACCCCGGCGACCAGCGCCTGGCGCACAGTCGAGGCGCCCCCCGCGATGTCCACGCCGCCGTCGCCGGCGGTCTCGCGCGCCTGCGCGTAGGCGGCGTCGAACCCGCCGGTGACGAAATGGAAGGTCGTCCCGCCGTCCATCTCGATCGGCTCGCGAGCGTGATGGGTGAGCACGAACACCGGAGCGTGGTAGGGCGGCTCGGGTCCCCACCACCCGCGCCAGTCCTCCTCCCACGCACCGCGGATCGGCCCGAACATGTTGCGGCCCATCAGATACGCGCCACGCGGACGCATCAGCCAGCCGGCCGCCGTCTCGTCGGCCTCGTTGGCGCGCTCGTCGCCCATGTGCCAGCCGTGCAGATCCCTCCCGCCCTTGCCCAGCGGGTGCTCGCGGCTCTGCTCCGGCCCGGCGACGAAGCCGTCGAGCGAAATCGACATATGACACGTGGTGTCCTGCACCAACACCCTCCCAAGTGGTTGCGACCTGCAAGCGGAACGGCCCACCCTAAGCCGACCGATAGCCAACCGCAAGGCACCGTCTCGCCCTGTGAGCCGCGACGCCGTCGCTGGCGATCGCCGAGGCGATCGCCTGGCGGCTGCTGCTGTCGCGGGGCCCGAGACCGCCGAGCCGGCTCCTCATGAAGATGCGCCGTCCTCCTGAGCGCGACCGAGGTCGGCCAGCTCGGCGGCGTCGACCGATGCCTGTCGATCAGCCGGGGCGTGGTGCGCGGGACGACCACACCGGCCGAGCCAGAGATGCGGCGCATCCACAGCGCCTGAGCAGCGCGCGATGACGATGAAGGTGCCGATCTCAGCTCTGAGTCTCGTCCAACTCGTCGAGCTGCGCGCGCAGCAGCTCCTGGAGTCTCGCCAGCGTGTCGGCCTCGTTCTCCAGCAGATCCAACTCGCGGTTGAAGCACAGGTCGCGAAGCACGTCCTGAATCGGACGGGAGGCATCGTCGATCCGTTCGTCCCGAACCGGGACGTAACCGGCCAAGCATTCGCGGCAGCGCTGCTCACGGAAGCGTGCCTCCGCGAGGAGGGCCGTGATCTGCTCGCGTCCCGAGTACGAATGGGGCATCCATGCGAAGGGATCGTCCGCCAGCAGTTGCGAGAAGTCGATCGGGCTCTCCCGCCAGCGTTCGAGCTCCTCGTGGCCCGCGGTCGTCACCGCAAAGACGGCGCGCTCCGATTCCGAACCGAACGGAAGGTCGCGAAGCTCGCCGGTCGCTTCGACGAATCCTTCCAAGCAGAGCTTGATCAGGCTTTGCTCGACGACCTCGCTCGTAGGTCCAACCGCGCCGATTCGCTCGAACAGACGAGCTTGCAGCTCAATGCTGCAAGCGGGTCCGCCTGCGACGACCATCGCCAGCACGGTGTGCCTGTCAGCCACGTCGTCCCATCCCGTCCGCGCGCACCCCACACGAGCGTACCGGAACACAGCGTGTTGCCCCATCCGTTGCCCCACAGCCACCCCCAGAACGACGAATGCCCGCTCTCACGGGGCTTGCATCGAGCGAGTCGCACTCGCGACGGGACGTTCTTCGTCACCCCTGTCGCGTTCCAAAGGCGACCCTGACTGCGTGGCGCAGCACGCACTCCCGGCCGCTTGCCCCACGAGCAGGGAGGGCAGCATGCCTGCGGCAACGGCGACGGGTCGGCCTCACCCCGCGCGCGCTGATGGGTCAGGTCCTGGCGGAGGGGTGCCCGGTCTCGTCGAGCAGTGTGCGCAGGGAGCGCAGGAGGGTCGCGCGGTCGAAGGGCTTCTCGACGACGATGCTCTCCTCGGCGAGGCGGGCGCGGTTGCGGAGGATCTCGCCGGTGTAGCCGGAGACGAACAAGACCGGCAGCCCGGGCCAGATCTCGTGGAGACGGTCGGCGAGCTCAGGGCCGAACACCTGGCGGCGTGAGAACGCGAGCAGTTGCCGGGTGAGGTGGGATGCGCGCTCGCTCGCGCGCAGCACCTCGCTGATCTCCTCGGCGCCCGGACCGTCGCCGAGCTGTTCGGAGAGGACGGTGCCGTAGCCGCCGATGACGGTCAGCTGGTTGTTGAAGTCGTGCGCGACGCCGCCCGCGAGCTGTCCGATCGCTTCGAGCTTCTGCGCTTGGCGCAGCTGCTCCTCCAACCCGATGCGCTGCGTGAGATCGCTGTTGATCTCGAGCACGGCGCGCGGGCCGCCGTTGGTGGGGGGTGCGAGCGCCTGGCGGCTCAGCACGACGATCTCACGGCCGTCCGCGGTGCGATGGCGCAGCTCACCCTCCCAGTGGCCGTCGCGCTCGAGGCTGCGCCGAGCCACGGCGAAGCTTTCGGGCCACACCGTCTGCAGCAGCTCGTGCGGCACGCGTCCGAGCGCCTGCTCACTGCTCCACCCATATAGTCGCTGCGCACCAGCGCTCCAGAAGGTCAACTGCTCGGTGCCGGTGGCGCGCACGAACACGGCATCTGAGGCGAGGTCGAGCAGCGCGGCGCGCTCCTCGAGCGTGCGCTCGTCACGCGTGCGCTCACGCCTGCGTGCGCTGTGCAGACGTTCGCTGAGCACGCTGACGATGACCCCGACGAGGATCAGGCGATCCACTGCGCGGAGTCGAGCCCCGCAGGGAGCGAGAACGTGTTTCGTGGCGGGATGAAGAAGAAGTTCGTCGCGAGCGCCGCGAGCGCGGTCGACAACAGCCCCGGCCCGAGCCCGCCGACGTATGCGCTCAGCAGGATCGGCAGCACGAACAGGATCAGCGCCGGCTCCTGACCCGTCTTGAAGCCCACCGCGAGCCGCAGACCCACCGCGACACCCGTGACGGCTGTCGCGATCGCGTAGCCCCCGGCCCGCCGTTGCCATCTCGTCAAAGCGTTTCCCATGTCGCTCACGTCGCCGACGTGACCTCCTGCGCGTGGTCGAGCAGACCTCGCACCGCGTGCAGCAGCGACGCACGATCGAACGGCTTCTCGAGGAACACGGCACCGCGTGGGAGGTTGGCGCGCGAGCGCACGACGTCGGCGCTGTAGCCAGAGAGGAAGAGCGTCGGCAGTCCGGGGTGCAGTCTCGCGAGCTGCTCGGCGAGCTCGGGACCCGACATCCCGGGCATGACGACGTCGGTGACGAGCAGTGCCGGCGGACCGTCGAGCTGCTCGGCGAGGTCGAGCGCCTCTTGCGGAGACGCCCTCGCAAGGACGACGTAGCCGCCTCCGGTGAGCATCCGCTCGGTCAGTCGGCGCACCATGTCCTCGTCTTCGCAGAGCAGGATCGTCTCGCTCCCGACGGATGCCGGGCGGGCGCTCGCGGGCTCCTCCACGCGCGGGTCGGGAGCACTCGCATCGGTGGCCGGAAGGTAGACCTTGAAGCTCGTTCCGATCCCAGGTTCGGAAGAGACGTGGATGTCGCCGCCTGACTGCGTGACGATCCCGTGGACAGTGGCGAGGCCGAGGCCGGTCCCGCGATCGACGTCCTTGGTCGTGAAGAACGGCTCGAAGATGTGCTCGAGCTGCTCACGCTCAATGCCGATCCCGGTGTCCGAGACGCTCAGGCACGCGTAGCGTCCCGGGGTGAGGTCGAGGTGCTCCGTGGCGTAGTGCTCGCCCAGCTGGCGGTTCTGCGTCTCGATCGTGAGCGTGCCGCCGGTTGGCATCGCGTCGCGCGCGTTGACGGCGAGATTGACGATCACCTGCTCGATCCGGCCACGGTCGGCGAGCACGCACGGCATCCCGGCACCGCGCGTGACGTCGATCGTCACGTCCTCGCCGATCAAGCGGGCGAGCATCGGCATCAGCGCGTCAAGGACCTCGTGCAGGTCCAGGACGACCGGCTCGAGCATCTGCTGGCGTGAGAACGCGAGCAGCTGCTGGGTGAGCCGGACCGCGCGCTGCGCGGCCTGCTCGATCTCGTCGAGGTCGCCTGCTCCCGGGCCACCGGCGATCGTTTCGCGCGCGATCGCGCCGTAGCCGGTGATCGCGGTCAGGAGGTTGTTGAAATCGTGCGCGATCCCGCCCGCGAGCTGACCGACGGCCTCCAGCTTCTGCGCCTGGCGCAGCTGCTGCTCGAGCCGTTCGCGCTCGGTGACGTCGCGCAGGATGAACAGGTGGCGCCCGGGCAGGAAGTCCGGGCGCCCGCGCGTCTCCAGCACACGCCGCCCGCCGTCGACGAACTCGACGTTCACGACCAGCTCCATCGGTCCGTCGGCGCGCATGCGATCCAAATCGAAGTCGGCGTCTGACGACCGCACGATCTGATCGCTGGTCAGCCCGACGAGCTGATCGGCCGGCCGGCCGATCAGTCGCCCTGCGGCCTCGTTGGCCGACACGACACGCATCTCGTCGTCGAAGACGACGATCGCGTCGAGCGCCGCGTCGACGACCGCCTGCAGCTCGGCGTAGAGCCGCGCGTGACTCAGCGCGATGGCAAGCTGGTCCGCGACCTCGCCAGCCGCCACGAGCGCGTCCTCCGTCATTCCCGCGGGATCATCGAAGCCGAGCTTGAGCGCCCCAAGCAGCTCGCCCTCGGCCAGCAGCGGCACCGACGTCATACAGCGAACGCCGGCCTCGAACAGCCTCGCCGCAAGCGGGCTGCGCGCGACGAACGCCTCAAGATCCGTACGGGAGGTGACCAGTCCCTGGCGCAGCTCCTCCACGCCGAGCAGTTCGTCGTCGAGCTCGACGGCCTCAAACGCCGACCCCGTGCCTTCGATCGTGTCGACCGCCAGCGAGCTCGCAGTCCGCTGCTCGCGGTCGAACAGCAGCACCTCCGCGCGCTGAGCCCCCAGCAGCTCGCGCAGCCGGCCGATCGCCGCTTGGGCAATATCGTCCGGGGTTTGCGCATCAAGGATCGCCCGGTCGATCTCATGCACGGCTGCGAGCCGGGCCACCCGCAGTGCCAGCTGACCCTCGCCTTCCGCGACGGCGTCATCCAGTGCAGAGAAGCCACGCTCGATCGCGCCGATCTCGTTTGCACTTCCGCCATCGCCCGCGACGCGCACGGCAAGGCGCCGAATCGGGGCCGTAACCCGTCCTGCAAGCAGGAACGCCGCGAGCATCGCGAGCCCCGCCGCAACGATCGCCACCGCGATGTCGCGCTTGAGCGCTGAGAGCGCCGCACCGTCCACCGCCTCCCCCGGCAACCCGAACGCCACGAGCTGCGATCCGCCATCGCTCGCGAGCCCCCACACCCGCTTGACGCCGTCGGGCCCGGTCGCCTCGAACGTCCCGGCGCGGCGCGCCAGCGCGGCGCGCGCGCTCGGATCGTTCGGCAACGGTCCTGCACGAGCCGCTCCCGCGCGCGCGACCTGACGGCCCTGGCCGTCGAAGACCACGAGGGCGCTGCCCGGCACCCGAGCGGTGATCTCCAGCAGGCCTTGCAGCCTGGCCGGCGTCGGCCGGGAGCTGCTCGCCTGCGCAAGCAGCGTCGCGTACAGCTGGGCCCGGTTGGTCGCGCGAGTCGACGCGTACGCGTGGTCGGCGCTGTAGCGATCGACCGCGGCGTAGGTGACCACGGCCAGGAGCGGAAGCGCCGCGAGTGCCGCAACGAGCACGACGCGGGCCCGCGTCGACAGCGAACGACGGTTGCGCATGCGCAGAGCCTCCCGGACCGCTTCCCCGATGCGACGCCGTAAGCGCAAAGCACTGCGCAAGGCATCACACTGACCGGGGTCAATGCGACACCATACGACGGCTCGCCAGCGCGCGTGCGCCAATGGTCAACATTCCTGGTCGATTCGACTGCCAGGTCGTCCAGCAACCCTGACGAGTGCTCGACCAGGGCGGCCGCTTCGCCGAGGCGCCGCAGGGCGATGTCGTCAAGCTCGCCGGCGTCGACGAGGAACGCCCCTTGCCGGCCGGCGCTCGAGCGTGACGGTCGCACCCCGGGCGGGGACAATCGTGACGGTGTGCCGGGCGATCCGCTCCGGCGGGCGGCGCGTGGGCAGGAGGCGGGCGTGGCGCAGCATCGTGCGCAGGACGATCCGTGTCTCGATCAGTGAGAACGCGGCGCCGAGGCAGCGGCGGGGTCCGCCGCCGAACGGGATCCAGGTGTAGGTGCCGGCGCGGGTGTCGAGGAAGCGCTCGGGGCGAAACGCGAGCGGGTCGGGGTAGAGGTCGGGTCGGCGGTGCACGAGCGTGATGTGGGGGATGACGAGCGTGCCGGCCGGGATGGTGAGGTCCCCCAGCTCGAACGGCGCTGACGCGAGGCGGGCGGTGATCGGGAACACGGGGCGCAGGCGCATCGCCTCTTTGACGACGGCGTCGACGTAGGCGTCGTCGCCGTCGAGCGCGGCCGCCTCGAGGCGCGCGAGCTCGGCCGGGTGGCGGCTGACGCGCTCGAGGATCCACGCGAGCGTGGAGGCGGTGGTCTCGTGGCCGCCGAGCAGCAGCGTGCGCATCGCGTCGCACAGCTCGGCGTCGGGCATCGGCACGCCGTCCTCGTCGCGGGCGCGCAGAAACATGCCGAGCACGTCGTCCTGGTCCGGGGCGCCCGCACGGCGGCGCTCGGCGACCTCCTCGAGCACGATCGCGTCGATCGCCGCCGTCGCGCGGCGAACCCGCGCGAAGCGACCGTCCCAGCCCTTGTTGCGCGCCGTCACGACGATCGTCTGCGCGAGGAACCGGCGCGAGTTGGCGATGCGCATCAGCGCGAGCGTCGCCGCGCGCAGGCGCTCGACGCGGTCGGGGTCGGTGACGCCGAAGACGACGGCGATGATCACCTCGAGCGAGATCGCCTGCATGTGCGCGTCCGCACGCGTCGCGCGCCCGTAGGGCCAGCGCTCGAGCGCCTCCTCGGCTTTGCGCTCCATGACCGCCTGGTGCTTGGCGAGCGCCTCCCCGTGGAACGGCGGCAGCTGCATCCGCCGGCTGCGCATGTGCTCGGGACCGTCGATGTTCGTGAGTCCGGTGGGGCCGAGGGCGAGCGCATGGGGAGATGCCTTGGTGAGCGCCGCGCCGAGCCGCAGCACGTCGGTGTCGGCGGTGAACACGCGCTTGATGTCGTCGGGGTGGGTGAGGCACAGCCATGGCCGCCAGTTGGGCATCGCGACGAGAAAGCGGTCGCCGAGCGGCTGGCAACGACGCGCGAAGCGGTCGGGTGCCAGCCAGTACTCGGCGGCATTGACGAGCGCGGGCGTGCGCAGCCGGGGCAGGTCGTCCAGCCGCTGTGTTACCGAGTTACTCATTTGATAACATGCTAACAGATGCTTTCGATCGCGCAGATCGACCACGGCCCGGCACCCGGCGAGGACGCGCTCGTCGACCGCGTCGCCGCGGCAGCGTTCGACTCGTTCGTCGAGTACGGCATCCGCCGGTCGACGATCGAGGACGTCGCAACCCGCGCCGGCGTCTCCAAGATGACCGTGTTCCGGCGCTTCCAGAACAAGCAGGGCCTCGTCCAGGTCGTCATCGCGCGCGAGATCCGCCGCGCGATGGAGCAGCTCGAC